>Ga0208298_1000317_pt1 | contig 21959 bp, 31 predicted proteins | sample 14BtaG_FD_184088 | JGI IMG/M metagenome (GOLD analysis project Ga0208298, IMG submission 184088) | Marine viral communities from the Subarctic Pacific Ocean - 14B_ETSP_OMZ_AT15311_CsCl metaG (SPAdes) (version 2) | ecosystem: Environmental > Aquatic > Marine > Oceanic | place: Pacific Ocean... | reverse complement strand
CGTTGACTTGGAAACGGGTCAGCCACTAGAAACAGAAGCAGAAGACACTAGAACCCCAGAGCAAATTGAGTCTGACCGCCTAGCAATTGAAGCACAAGAACTTCAGAACGAACGCTCTCGTCAAATCATTGCTGAAGCTAACGAACCTGATGCCACCCCATTTGCCAAGAAACGTGGTGAGTGGGAAGAGCGGGCACAAGCATTGCGTGAAGACGGCATGAGCGAAAAAGAGATTAGTGCTAGGCGCAGGGCTTTCTTAGCTGGCGATACATTTGATCCTTTGTTGTTTGACGAGGGAGATTCGACCGTGGAGACGCAAGGCGAGGACTCGACTCTACCCGCCTCGACAGCTAAAACGCATCAAGAATCAAATGCCGCAGCTAAAAAGGCGGGCAAATCAGAGTATACCTTTGAGGGTAAAAAATACAAAGTTCAATAATGGCTGAGTTTACACCAATCCCGGTAGAGGAAGAAAATTCTTTTACACCTATTCCCGTACTTGACAATGATGTTGAAGCTAAGGATGATTTTATACCCATCCCCGTTGACGCAGAAGAAGAACCTACCGCTGGTGAAATTGTTGCTGGTGTTGGAACTGAAATTGGCGTTGGTGTTGGTGGTCAACTAGCTGGTGCGGCTATTGGAACCGCCATCTTACCCGGTCTAGGCACAGCTATTGGTTATGGCATTGGGTCTCTTGGTTCTGGTATTGCTGGTTCTATTGCCGCACAAAAGATCGAGGGACAAGAAGACATCTCGTGGGGTCGTGCTATTGCGGCGGGTCTTATCAACTTAGTTCCTGGTGGTGCAGCTAAGGGCATCAAGGGAGCCGCAACACTAGGTAAGGTGGCAGCCAGAGAAGCAACTAAGGGTGCGGCTATGGGAGCTACAGAAGCCACCAGTAGGGCTATTATAGATGAGGGTAGACTGCCTACACAAGAAGAGCTAACCCAATATGGTGGGGCTGGTGCATTGTTTGGTGGTGCGCTTGGAACTGTAGCTAGTAAGGTTGGAAGTAAGTTTGCTGGTAAGTCGGCGAGTGAGATAGACGAAGCCATTGCTAAGGGTGAGATTGATTACAAAGACTTGGAGTTTGTGGCTAAACAAGGACAGGTTAAGAAACCTACTGCGAAACCTAAAGACACCCCAGAATTTAAAGAAGACATACCAAGTGAAGAATGGCTTAACGAGAAAATTGAAAAAGCGGTTGATATGGGAACCAATGATGTGGGTTCTCCCGAACTTGGGAGTGTTACAGGCTCATTTAAAGAAGGTAAACCCATTAGATTAGACCTAAAAACTACAAAAGATTTAGAGGGCTACAACGGAGAACATTTACGACTAAACAAAGAAAAGGTAAATAAATTAGCAAAAGAGTTAGAAGCTGACGGTAAATTTAAAGAACAACCTTTAATTGGCGTCGCGTATAACGGAAAGCCTTATATTATTGAAGGCAACCACCGTATAGCAGCCTCTCAACAAGCTGGGATTCCTATTGATATTGAAGTTAAATACTTTGATGGAGGGCAGCGTAAAGCTATTGATGGATGGAAACCAGACCAAATTAGAGAAGCCCCAGCGACACCTAAAGACACCCCAGAGGTATCAACTACAGACACCAGAGGGCAGGGACAACAGTATCATGGATCGTCACAGAAAATAGACGAATTTCTTACGGATGAAAATTACCTGTCTGAGGGTAATATATACGGAGAAGGCTTTTATACTACAGAGGCGTTGGATGTTGCTGAGGGTTATACAAAAAAGGGTAGTGGAAAAAAACCAAGCTTATATAGGGTTGATGAAAAATCACCCGTAAACTTCTTAGATATTGATACGTTTAAATTTAAAGATTTAAATCTACCAAGACTTAGTGATGAATTTCAAGAGATTATAGATGAATTTGGAGACAACGCTACAGTAAGAGATGTATTTGATGAGCTTAGAGGGGCTACAGATGATTATGGAAATAAGTTGCCTACTTATGAAATTATCGATGGAGCATTTTTTCCTATTAACGATAAAATCAAAGAAATGGGTTATGGCGGTATTGAACACGTTGGGGGTAAAACTTTCAATAAAGCTCCGCATAAGGTCAAGATATACCTAAATCCTAAGGAACAAATAGAACTTAAACCAGTAACTAAGCCAGAAGCCCCAGCGACTACTGCGACACCCAAAGTTGAACCTAGTCCTACACTAGAAGGAATCATACGCCCAGACATTGAACAAATTACAGCAAGGGTGCAGTCGGAAAATGCAGCGGCAGAGCTAGTAAAGGCAAGGTCTATTGCCGCCAAGGAACAAGGAACATTGGGAGCCATCTTGGCCAGTATCGTGCCATCTAAGTATGTTGGAGCCAAGGCTAATCAAGCCACCATTGACTTCAAGCGTTCTATTACTGAAGCCGAAGAACTGGGTTCACGGATAGCCGACAAGGTGAAGCGTGAGGTTGGTGAAAACGCAGACCTCAATGCTACAATTAACAAGGTGATTGATGGTGATGCTTCGGTAGATATAAGCGAATTGCCTGCATCTGTGTCATCTGACATCATCAAGTTCCAAGAAATGCGCTTGGGCTTGCAAAACAAAATGGCTCAACTCTTAGATGACGGAGCATTTAATAGCTTAGATGATGCAGCTAAGGACGAGCTAATGAAGACTGTCCAAGACAGCATTGCCGGTAAGAGCTACGCTAGGCGTGAGTATCAAATGTTCTTGAACAGGGACTACAAGCCAACTCAAGCACAGTATGACGCGGCACTTGCCGAACTATCAAAAAGCATGGGTGCAGCAAAAGCCAAGAAGCATATGGATGCTTTGGAAAATGCAAGTGCCGCTCGTAAGAGTGCAGACCCAAGAGGAACCTTTGGTGCTGCGGTTGATGGCGTATTAAAACGTAAGCACACTGTTGGCAAAGCAGAGCGCGAGTGGTTAGGAGAAGTAGTAGATGCGCCGGAACGTATGCGTGGCACATTATCTGGACTGGCTCGTTCAGTAGCTAGAGCAGAGACAGACATGGTGGTAGCAAACGAATTGCTTGAGGCTGGTCTTGGTTCACGAACAAGAACTGGCAACATGGTTCCATTGACATTGCGAGGAACCGGTGGGGACGGAACTGGTGTCTACGTCAACCCAGAAACTCAAGTTGCTCTGAATCAAATCTACCTACCTTCGGCAGACAAAGGAACAGAGAACATCTTCCTCAAAGGCATACAAGACCTGTATGGTGCTTCTGTAGCGGGTTCTAAAGCCTCAAAGGTTCTGTTGAATACCATAGCATACCCAGTCCAGTTATACGGAAATACGGCTAACCTCTTAGGTATGGGTATCAATCCATTCAAGGGAGCAGGACGTGGAACTCAACTTGCACTTGCTGAGTTTGGTGGCATTGAGCGTTTAAGTAAAAGCCCCAAGGCTCGCAAGGCTATGTTGGATGACTTGCAGGATATGGCTAGGTATGGCATCAAGTCTGCCAACGTCCTAGAAAGTGACATTCGCTCTGGACTTAAAGAGGGGTTCTTCTCTAAGGCACTTGGCAAAGTTACCGATCCACTAGGTAAAGCGTATAGTGTTCCCGATACAATGGGCAGATATGTTGGTTGGAAGGCAAACCAGAACACCATACGCAAGATATTTCCACAGTTGAATGACGAGCAGGTGAAGCGTCAGGCGGCTATAATGATTAACGACACGTATCAGAACTACGACAAACTGTCCAATACTGTCCGAACCCTTTCTCGTTGGGGTGTGATGCCACAGTTTGCATCTTTCACCGCCGAGTTTATGCGCAACCAATACAACCAGGGTAAGATTATTGCTCAAATGGCGGCGGGTAAGTATGGTCAAGAGTTCGGGCTAGAGGCATCTGATGCTGGCGTAAGGGCTATGCGCAAGGAAGCGGCTAAAAGAACTGCGTCATTGCTTGCTGTGTATGGTGGAACCTACGGAGCCATTGAAGGTGTTAAAGCGGCTAGTGGTGTAGACCAAGAAAAAGAAGAGGCAATACGCGAGGCATATCCAGATTGGAACAAGAACCGTAACCTAATGGTTAAGTTGGACAAGAATGGTAGGACTGGCTGGACTGCTAACCCTAGTTACGTTGTTCCCCACTCGCTAGGTTTGTCCGCACTAAAGGCTGGTATGAGTGGTCAAGATCAAGCATCATTGGTGGGGCTACTTGCCGATGAAATGATTGGTGAGGGTAGCTTTGTTATGCAAGAAGCGTATCGTGCTATATCAAACCAAGACAGATATGGTCGTCCTATTACTAATGAGCCTGATGATTTGAAAGCAGCGGCAGATAAGATGACGTTCTTTATTACCGAACTGTTCAAGCCGGGGTTTAGTCGTGAGCTACAAAAAGCGACCAAGGCTGCACGAGGTAAAGGTGACTTAACCCTGCGAGAGGTAGGGGCTAGACAGTTAGGAGCTAGGCTCAATCCTATGGATTTAAACAAGGAGTTTAAGAATAAGTTTATGGACTTAAACGAGTTGTCGAAGGGTGCGACTGGTGAATACAGAAGCCTATTGAGAAGGGACGAGGCAACCGAAGGTGAGCGTCAAGCTGCATACCAGAAGGCTAACCGAATTAGCCGTGAAGTTTTCAACAGCTTTGTGCGGAAGGATCGTGCCATGAAGACACTTGGCTTCTCGGATGAAGAAAGGGTTAAGACCATGAAGGAGGCCAAGGTGGGCGGTAAGACCATCTTACAAATCTTGGACAATGAGTATAAGGACTTGTCGCCAGTCTTGGCTCAGACTTCTACCGACATTTACGAGGAACTACCAGAGGGTAAGGGCGAAAAGCGTAAGGCAATCCTGGGCATCATCCGCACCAAACCAGAGATGGGCAAGCGTTTGCTTAGTATGTGGAAGCGAGAGCAGAAGCAACAACGTCGAGGGTTGAGCGAACGTGAGCTAGTATTCAGCAAACTTGGGACAGAGGATAAGGTCTCTTACCTCAAGAAAAGACCCAATCTGGTTATAGAATACAGGCGTAAAGGTTTGCTCAATGAGACCGTCCTGAGAGCCTTGAGGCAGTAGACCCTACTCCTACCCCTCGTAACAAAAGAAAAGCCCTTCAGCAGCGTCTGAGGGGCTTTCTATGTAGTAAAAACTGAGGTTAATTACTAGGGTGCTGGTGGCTCTGAGGCTATAAAGAACAAGGCAACGGCCATGGTGAAGATTATTACCACGTGGGGTTCAAGTAAGAAGGCCATCAATCCCCCTCCTCAATATACGAGTTATCATGTGGGTTAATCATGTAGCGATCAATTGTATCTGGATGGAACCCGGCACAATAGGCCAAGCTACGGCAAGCCTCGGTGAAGTTTGCCATGTCGCTTTCCGTGAACTCAATCTCTGCGTTCTCGATGGTGGTGTATTTGGTAGGCTCGGTGTCTGTGTATGTTAGTTTATTCATAGTATTATAGGAACATTGGTTCAAAGAAGGCAACCTTGGAGCTGTAAACAACACCACACCCTACGATTGGTTTGGCAGCATACACTCGTCCGTAGTTCATAGAGGGGTGATTGTGTTCTACGCCACAACCTACCTGCATACCAAACACACAATCGTGTTGGTTGGCGTGGTAGACTAGACCAGCTTGGGCGTGTAGGTGTCCTTGGACTAAAGAGTTGAACTCAGCCACAGCATTCTTATATGCTGCCTGTTGTCCACCCTTACCCTTGTCTCCGTGCCGGTAGATGACATCATCAATTACTAGGTCGTGGTAGCGAGGGTGTATTGTCCACCCGTCCAGTTGCCACAGAGACTTAAAGTCTTTCATTAGATGCTCCGGTATGCCGATGGTCTTGGCCTTACGGGAGGGGAGATCACTATGGTTACCCTTGAGATAGTCCACCTGGGGGAAGGCTTTGTGTAGTTTTCTGACCTGCTTAAATGCCTCAGCAAACTCGTCTTCTGCGCTGGGCATGGACGGGTCTTTCTCGTGGTAGGAGATGGAGTTCCAGTCTACTAGGTCGCCGATGTGGACAACCCGGTTGCACTTGTGCTTCTTCTCAATCTTCTTGAGGAACTTAATGTAGTCTGGGTGCATGGCGGGGCAGTGCGTGTCACCGATAATTAGAACTGTATTTTTCTTAGGCATATGGCTTGTGGGTTTGTATTTTACCTCGTTGAGTTTTATGGGATTAGATGAATATTTTAGGGCTACGTGTTAAGTTTGATGTGATATGGGTGGACTACGTGTTAAGTTTGATTGGTTACTTGACTAAGTCCATCTCGATACCTCGCACAAGGTCTTCCCTTAAGAACTCAGCGATCACTTGATCTTTGTGCGCCTCCGAAAAATAACCATCGGCACCCCACTTATCGGCTTGCTTCTCGGCTTCCTCCGCCCAGTCGTTAATGTATTGAATTAGTTTTTCTGTATTTATGTTTTTCATAGTTTGTGTGTTATTGGTTGTTATTGGTAGGTCTTCCACTTGTTTGCTCCCATGACCACCCACTCCTCTAGGTGAGCCAGGTCATCAGAGTAAAGAGCGTTGTCCGATAAGACTGCGGTGATACCCTCAAACTTCTTGAGGCTGTCTGCGTTGAACCATACGGTCACGTTGCATGACTCCCCCTTCTCGTTGTCCATATCTAACGTGTATCTATATTTCATAGGGTTGGGTGGCTGATTGCGTAATCAGATGCTGGTTGGATCAAGCCCTTCTTGATGCACTTGTAAACAGTTCTGCGGCACTCGTCCTGAAAGTCTTTGATGGCTTTCCAGTCACTCTCTGATCTGTTGGCCTTGCTGTCGTTGATTAAGGCTTGAGCTTCATCCTCTGTTAGTTCGTTGCGTTGTTGGCGTTCGATGAACCGGGCGCAAGCACCTGTCACCTGACGGTATTTAGTTAATGCTTTATCGTTCATGGTTATTTAATGTTTGTGATGTGACGTTCTAGTTGTGCCAAGGCTCTCCATGCTACGGCAACGTAGTCTCCCTCCATCTGGTGACGGATGAGAGCATCTGACTCGTCCTTGGACTTAGACTTGTCCCAATGTAAAGGCTTATCTGGGTGGTGCTGTTGGTTCCCTAGGTATGACTGGTGTGATACAGCAGCTAGTGCGTGCGGAAAGTATTCTAAGCAACCGGTGCAAACTGGATAGGTCTTACGTTCTTGTGCGTCTTCTGGAAAAAGTTCTGTCATAGCTTTGGTGCGGGCGAGGGAGCGTTTACTTGCGGCTCCCCCGCCTTGCGTTTTGGGGTTATTAGTTAGGACAAGGGTTGGCGGTTAGAACGGGGCTTCAACTAGCTCTGGCTCTGGGGTTGGCTCAGATGTGTCAAAGTCTTCTGCACCACTATTACCAGCATCCTCGGTGTCTGGCTCCTTGGAGGCTACTCCTAGGTATCCGTCGAGGTAGTCTTGTAGGAGGTTGTCGTAGTAATCTGCGCGAGCGGCAGCTTCGTCGGACAAGGTGTTGCTAACTACAGAGAAGAGAGGTTTCTTGAACTTCACAGCCCCCTTCTTCTCGTCTGTTGCTTCCTTGATAGAAACAACTGTGTCGCTGTATAGACCGCTGTCACCACCGAGGCTATCAACAAACTCAATCCAAGCGGTGAGGGCAGCACCCTTAACTTGGAAGTTGATTAGCTCGTAGTCGTCTGAGCCTGTCTTAGCCATGGCGTAGATGGACTTAGTGAACTTGGCTCCTTGGGTAGCCTTAACGTCCGACCATGCACCAGTTGCTACGATGCCGTCCTTGTTGCGAACGGTAAGCTTGTCACCTACGGCACGAACTTCGTTAGACCAGATGCCAGTCTGCTTGGCTTCTAGGAAACCTTTGACTGTGTTGAGTTGATCCAGGACGATGAAAGCTGTAGAGATGGGCAGGTGCTTCTCTGTGCTTGCTTCTTTGTCCCAGTATTTCCAGTCACCAGACTGCGTGTCCCACTCTAGGTATTTAGCGGCAGGGTTGGATGAACCACCCCCGGTTGATGTATTTCTTGTTCTACTCATATTATTGTATTGGTTGATGATGTTAGTTAAGGTTCTATGGGCTTGGCTTAGGTATGTCAACGGTTATTTTGATTTATTTTTCCTTTGATTGGCTGTGCGAACCTTGTGACAGGCCACACATACAACTTCTTGCTTGCCGTAGATCATATCCCTGAAGTGTGGAGTTAAGGTTTCTAGGGTTTGAACATCGGTAAGTGGCGTGATGCCATCTACGTGGTCAATCTCATAGACAATCTTAGCTCGCTTCTCTAGGGTTCCATCCAGCTTCTTGCGCCTCTCCTTCTCTGTTATCCCCATCTCCTTGCCACAGTCTACGCAGACCACGACGAAGCGTTCTCTACCTGTGGCTGGGTTGATGCCGCGTGTGCGGACGGATTGGATGAAGGTCTTGCGGGAAGAGTTGCGCCAACAAGGACGAAGGGCAGACTTAACCATCGTCCGGAACTTACCCTCCGTCATACCAAGGACTGGATTAATTTCACCCCTAGCCATGTTGTGATAACTCCTCTGGTGTTGGCTCGTAGGGAGGTTCTGGAACGTCAAGCTGCGCTAGCATATCGGTAGTATCTTTACCCATACGTTCGTGCGCTCCGATGAGGAGCTTACGGTGTTCCTTGAACTCTGGAGAGTTGGGATGGTTTAAGCAAAAATACATTGCTCGCCCCATTACGTCCAGGGCTTCAAGCATTGTGTCTGCGTATTGTCGTGCTTCGTCTAGGTCTGTTGTCATAGTTCTGTTAGTAATTAGATTAGTCTTTGTGATAGAGTGGTAAATGCCTTGGCTGCAGTCTGAGGAACTACTCCGTTTCCCAGCAACCTAAGTCTGTCCACCCTGCCGGAAGACCCATTAGGTGCTCGACCCAGTTGGGGTTGAGCTTGCCCTGTAACTCTTGGCTCTTCCCATTCGTATTGGGGTTCACCTGGTCTTGCTGGCCATCGAGTAATACTGCTGTTCCAAGCGGTGGAGTATTCCTCTTGAACTGACTCGGACACGGAGTGTTGTGTGACTCGTTGACTGTTATTGTAGGCCAGTTCTGTGGATGCACCTGCTCCCGAAGGTTGGCTGGTTGCGTCCGTCCCTTGCGGGTTGTCTCGAACTGTCGTTGAAGTGCCTCTGGACTCCGCTGACCCATATGATCCATCGTGTTCGGTGTCGCCCAGTTCTTCTTCCCCTCGTGAGTCTCCACCGCATCCCGCAGCTTCGCCCCATACCAAGGACTGTTCGGATCTTGGCTGTGCTTGCTTCGGTATACTCCGTCCACTATCTCGGTTGGATAACTCCCCCCTGTCGTGTCGAAGACTGTCGCCGTTGGCCAAGCCAAGGATGAAGACTCGCTTTCTCTGGTGAGGTGCGCCGACTTCTTCCGCTGAGAATATTCCTGCCGTTGCTCTGTAACCCAATCCTTCCAATTCTCTGAGGACATATTGGAGAACTGACTCTCCGTCTGCTGTCTTGGCTGAGATGATTCCTGCAACGTTTTCAAGGAAAACAATTCTAGGTTGGCACTCTCTGATTCCGTCTGCGATGTAGGGGAAGAGGTGTCTGGGGTCTTCAGTTGCTTGACGCTTTCCAGCAGCTGAGAATGGCTGACACGGGAATCCTCCAGAGAGGATGTCCACTTGTCCACGAAACTCTCCGTATGGGAAGGTCTTAACGTCCGTGAACACAGGTGCTGCATCCAGCTTTCCCGCTTCCATCTTTGCAACCAAGTTCGCGACAGGGAATCCTTCCCTCTCCACGTAAGCGATTTCTCGCAGATTTGGGAGAACGCTTCTGAGTCCAAGCCCAATTCCTTCATATCCGGAACATAGGCTGAGGTGTGTAATTGTTTTGGTAGTATCCACATTGTATCTTTCTGTTTGTTTTAGTTTATTTTAGTTCTGTTATCTGAGTAATGGTGATTGAGACGTTTGTCTTCTTCAACTTGTATCCTTTAGTCTTGCTGCCAGTAGTCAAGCATTTAATTGCTTCCTCCTCGGTGTGTGCTGTTTTAATTGCAGAGCAAGGTGAGGGCATGTCGAGACGGGTGTAGGTTATCTTGTAGCAGGGCATTAATGAAAACGTCCTATGTGGTTCTTAAAGATGAACTTACCCTTTACGTCTCTTGCACCTTCTCTCTGCTTAGCGATGTTATACTTCAATGAAACGTAAGACCCATGCTCTGCGTCTGATCTCCTAGCCTCATCAACATCCTTGCCGTCAGGCCACAGAAGTAAGATGATGTCGGAGTCATTCTCAATGTCACCGGAATCCTTGAGGTCATACAAGGTAAGACCAGACTCACGCTTGGCTCCCTCACGATTGACTTGTGCTAGCAGGAAGACAGGAACATCCAACTCCATTGCCATCAGTTTCACTTGGTGTGACACCTCGGCTATGCCGTCGTTCTTTTTCATCTTACGATCCCAAGGCACAAGCTGGAGGTAGTCTATGACAATCCACTCAATCTTGTGCTTGCGCTTATACATCCGAGCCTTGGCACGAAGTTCATCCACACTCTTCACGTAGTGATTGGTGAAGATGGGAGCCTCGGCCATCTTGTCCGTTGCTTCCCAGACACGCTTCTGGTGTTCTGGTTTCATCATCCCGTCTTGCAATCGCTTGAGAGGGACGGCAGCACAGGTTTGAATCATACGGTTAGCCAGAGACTTTGCTTGCATCTCAAATGAGAAGTAGAGACCGGGCGTGTTGTGGGTGACAGCATTCTGCAACACAATGTTGAGGGCGAGGGCAGTCTTACCACAGGAGGTGGGTGCTGCAATGACCATCACCTCTCCGTTGGCTACACCACCACAGCTAAGTTTCTCATCTACTTGTGCTATGCGCGTGGGCATGGCAGAGACCTCATAGGTTCCACTCACCATGGCCTTGTAGTCCTCTCTAAGGGCTTCTGCGGCACTTCTGATACTCCCGTCCCCCTTGCCGTCGTCAACGTCTTGTAGGGACTGTAGAGCGGCTTCTAGCTTGGATGTCACGGAGTCTGCCTCTTCCTCCCCTTCCTCTGCTTCCTCAATGGCGAGCCGGCAATGACGGATGGTCTGGCGAAGCTTGGACTTCTCCTTCACTATGTTGGCGGCATACGTGGCGTGGGTTGAGGTCTCACAGGCTTCTTGGATTGTGTAGATGGTGCTGATACCACCAACTTCCTTCTCGTCGCCATTGGAGCGCAACTGCTCTAGTAGTGTGATGTCGGACAACTCCAACCCCTTCCCCACAATCTCCCCGATGGTCGAGAAGATCGTAGAGTTGCGGGTGACGTAGAAGTCAGAGGGCTGAATGACCTGCGACACTTCGTCATAGACGGAGCCATCTTCAGATAGAAGACAAGACGCAAGGACAACAGTCTCCGACTCAAGTGAGTGCGGCTGGGTGTTCTTAGAGCTGGGCATACTAGATGTCTTCGCGTTCTTCTTGATCCATCACGAACTCGCAGGCTTCACTCAAGCAATCGTCTCCGTATGGGTAGGTAACGAGGGTCTGCCCGTGCTTGTTGTATAGGACAACAGCCTCCGGCATCATGTCTGTGTCATACTCAAACTCAGCGTCTATGAAGTTTTCTGTCATCCACGAGAGGATTTGATTCCCCGTGCGACCCTTGGGCTTCATGTGGAAACCCGGAATCCAGTATTCATCTCCGTCACATAGGGAGCCAACGTAGTCATCCACGAAGCGTGGTCGTCCTGCGACAACTTGTAGACGTTGAACGATTGTGTCCCCGTCCATTCTGTTGGCGGGGCCGTAAGGGTAGGTTGCTGTTCTAATAATCATGTTTATGTTTTGGTTTATGGTTTGGTTTATAGTGAAACTTTCTTCATCTCCTCTAGGGCATCATAGCCTCGCATAAGTTTCTTAGCGTAGCTTTCTTCCTTTAGCTCAGGCAGAAATTGGTCGTGTTCCTTGGTCATTTCCTGAAGGAAGCCATAGCGGTGGGAGGTGCGAACGCTAACTGCTGCCCACTTGTTGGCTATATACTGGCCATAGTATAGGGCTTGGGAGGCAGTGTTGTCGCACTTCCTAGAGGTGTAGAAGTTGTTTGCAGCTTTGTCTCTGAAGTCTTGCTCCAGCTGTGTGCGTTCGTGCCTTGGTGTTCTGTGTGTGTCTTTTTTGTTCATGTTTATGTTTGGTTTATGGTTTATTATTAAATGCCACGCATTTGCATGATGGCGGCAACGGCTTTGTTCCTGGCCGTCCTCTTCCTTTGGTTCTGCAAACGGAGAAAATTGCTGGCACTGGCAACATCTGGATCAACTTGACCGCCACACATGTCCTCCCACATTTCCTTGCGAGCGACCCTCTGCTCGAAAGTCAGGACTGTAGGATCGACCCACCGATTCTTGTATTTTGATGTGCTAGCTTTTTGTTTTTCTGATCTCATGTTTATGTTTGGTTTGGTTTGGTTTATAGGCTCGGAATGGTCTTGACCACCTCCGAGATAAGTTCGTTTTCTAAAAGCTCTGGTGGCATCGGTGCCCTCCAGATAGAGGCGAGCATGAGGCACTTCTTATATGCGTCAAGACTAAAACCTTCGGATTCGTAAATTTCTTTTGCTGATGCAACTGGTGCATTAAAGACTCCCGTCTTTTCGTAGTAGGCGGCAACTAACTTCTCAGCCTTAGCAATTCCAATCCCCTTCATCCCCTCAATGTTGTCGGTTGAATCTCCCATGAGTAACTGAACCAACCAATGGTGGTCTGCCTCATCCTGTGTCACCTCACGAGGCCAGTCATCCTTGTTCCAGTTGTAGTGCCATCCGGGGACACCAAGTAAGTCTTTGTCTATGCTGCAAAGGATTGGGTTTTTAACCCTTCCGTTCGTGAGCATGATACCAAGTAGATCATCCGCCTCCAGTTGGTCGTGCTTGCACCAGCGAGAAGCATTCAACTCCTTGAGCTTGTCCATCAATGGGGCATAGAGAGGTGGCTTCTCACGTCTCCCGGCTTTGTAGTCTGGATACAAAACCTTGCGGAAGTTGTTGCGTCCCGACACCACCAGGTAATACTTCTGTGCGCGGCAAGCAGAGACTACACTTTGTATGGTGAACTCCACCATCTCGACAAGGCTCTTGAGACCCGTGCCGGTTGACTCAGCCTTAGCCGCATGAGAGTAAGAGATCAGTTCAAGATCAATGAGGGCAGTTTTAGTTTCTGTTTTTAAGTTCATGTTTACGTTTGGGTTATTGGAGTTAGGAGGAGGGTTGACTCATTGCCTCCAACTTGCTGACTTCTACCAGTATGTCGAGCAGCTCTTCATATTCTAAACCGCCAATGCTTTGATTTTCACAAGCCGCGTTTACGTCTTGATTAATTTGACTTATGATTATGCTTTTTATTTTATCTGATGTTTTCATATGTATTTATGTATTGGTTGATGTGTAGTGGATAACGTAAAATTTAGGTGAAGGTATTTGGATGGTCAAGAAGAATCGTCCTAGTTTCTAAAGAAACTTTGTTTTCTCTTATGCTGCAACTTGGCCTCAATCAAATCGGTGTAGCTCTTGGCGTTCGGACATGGTTCACCCATTACGAATGAACCACATCCTGCTGTCTTGTCTCAAATCGTATGAGTCTGACGCCCTTTCATGTCGCCCCGCTTGGCCGTGGTAAGTGCTGTATAAGCTACGGGACGGTGTTCACGCTCCGTTAAGAGCCACCTGTTACGCTAGGTCGGTATCTCGTTCAAACCTAGCAACCACTAGAACCTAGAAGCTACGCTTCGGGTTCCGTTTGCAGACTTGGGCTAACCTGTGAGGCCGCTTGCTCCGCTAGACTGTATGGGTATAAAAAAACCCCTCCTACATGTCAAGCTGTAGGAAGGGTTTAAAGTTGCTTGTAAAAACAAGCGGGGAAAGTTAAACTGATCCGCCTTGACACGGTAGCATTGCTGCTATGATTGAATGTATTAAATAAGTTTCTTAAACTTGTCAAGCATTATAACACACTACCTTGCGCTCGCGTCACCATAGCTCCCTTTGAGCCGTAAAGGGGCTATATTACCGCTTTCATGTATAGCGAGACACCTGCCGGGTGCAATGAGCGTAAAGCCGCTGACAGCGAACTCAGGCGCATCTATTTCGGTAACGTGGTAGGCGGATTGCATCTGCTCTTCTGACAGGTGCGGGTTGTCCTTTCGGTATTGCTGTATGGTTTTCATCTTCTGTTTGTTATTCCTTTTCTGGTTTTGTAGTATTGAGACCTGGTCATTCCCACTTGCTCGCAAGCATCCTTGACCTCTAGCCCCTTTGCCTTGAGCTTATCGACGGCCTTGACCATCTTGTGAGGGTCGAGACCTAGGGTCTTCAGGTGTGGCGTGCCGGGCTTTACGGTGATCTCCTCCTCGTATGCTGGTGGAACCTTGTCCTTGATGCTCTCCATGTATCGGACTGCGCTTGAAATCATGCTTCCCGTCATTATCGCTTTGCCCTTTCTATTGATTGGTAAAATGCGTTTTCGCTTATGCCCACCTTGGCCATCGCTTGAGCCTTTGAAATGCCCTTGCGTTCGGCCATGGCAAGCACCTGTTCCGCTTGCTGATCGTAAACCTTGCGCTGCGCGTCTCGTTCCCCAAACTTCTGCCTTGGCTTGTAGTATCCAAATGCAACGGCGTTGCGTCTGATAGAGTCTGCGCTCAATGGATAGCCAGCGGCAACGTGTTGCCATGACTCTCCCTCGTTTACCCGCTTAGCCGCCGCTTTGGCTATGCGCTTGCGATCTTCTTTTGTATGGCGAACAAACACGGCCTTGCGTTGCTCCCCCTTGCTCTGTCCTGCTGTGCTTTCCTTTAGAAGCCTGTGGTATGCGTCCCGGGCTGCTCCCGATGATAAGAAGCTCATGCAGCTTGATGCTTGGCTTTGATGTCCTGCTGTGTCTAGTATATTATGATTCATTTGTTTAATTGGTTTGCGTATTGAATGAGAGAATGTGAAACGTCCGGTGGCAAGTCTAATTGCCTGACTGCATATGTCACAGCAGTTTCGGGTGTTCCCTGGTGAGAGGCTAGCGTGTTTCTGATTAGGATTTTTGCTAGGTTGAGGCGTTCGGTAATGTCTTGCATTTGCTGTTTACATGAATGAGTTGTTGCGCTTGTCCAAAAGACCTAAAATGACGGTTCGATGGTCCGAGAGGCTGTCTTCGTGATTCTTTATCACTTTGGCCAGTATCTCAATGTTGCTTTCTGCCCGGTTCAAGTCGTGACTTAGAAAGCCCAGCGCAAGGGCCGAGGCTGCAATGTATGATATAATAATTATTTTCATGGTTTGTCGTTGGGTTAGAGTTGCAACCTGTAGAGGCCATAAATGGCGCATATGATTGCTGTGAGCGTGCTTGCAACCGTGCAGATTGCTAGGATTTGATTGTCTGTCAGTCTTTTCATGGCTTGTGTTTACTTATAAAAGATATGCTTTCCGATAGTGCAAGTCTTTTTCAGTGAGCTTGCCCAGTATGGATTGCAGTAGTCTGCGTGGTAGTGATCCGCCCCGCCTGTATAATTAGTTGGCTTCCCGTTTACAATGGCCAAGGCCTCGTTGAATCGTGGGTGCCGCTTTGCTTTGGCTAGCAACTGTTCAATTTTACCGCTGTTCCAACAGCTAAATTGTTTCCGTTGCAAGCAAACTTGCCTGGTCGTAAGCTTGCGCTTTGCCGCCCGGTTTCGTATAACTTCATTGACGGCTTCCATTGAGCCGGTTGAATACTCACCGCCCGCTTCCAGGATCAAGGTTGCTGCGACTATTTCAGACGCATTGACGGACAGGTTTGAGACTAAGCCCATTGCAAGGGCTAATAATAGTTGTTTCGTTTTCATGGTTTGTTTATTGGTTTGATGGTTATTTTTTAGCGAGACGTTTTAAAGTGCATAGTATCACTTATTCCCCTCAATTCTATCGCCATTTCGTGCAGTCTCTTAGAGAAACGATCGTTAGTCGGCTGCTTTGATGCTTCCATCAAATTGACAAGAATATCTTGGAACCTTTCCCTCTCATTTCGCTCTGCAATGCCTTCGGGTGATTTGCGGAAGCGTTCGCAACGCTCTAAGTATTTATTGAACTCTGTTTTCATGGTTTGTTTATTGGTTTGAATGCCGTTTAATGGCGTTTGAATGCCCCTTGAGGGCGTTTTGTTTGTTTTTAGGTGTCTTCACCTACCTCGAAACCCCGCGCCCCTTATAGGGAACGCAGGGCGCAAGGGTGATTTGCTTTGATTTGCTAGGTTTTAAGCTTCAATTGTAGATTCAGGGAAGCAAAAGGTATATCCTTTGTCTGTGCCGCCGTAAACCATTTTTGAGATGTCCCATTCAAGCTTGTGCTTTCTCACTAATTCTTTTACGGCCTCAAATGCAACTGCCGCGTCGCTTAAAGCGTAATCATAGGGAACGGTAGCTGTAAGCTTTCCGACTGTTGCTTTGATGCGTGTGCCGCGTGTGTCTGTTGCTGCTAGGTATTTTGTTTCTATTGCTTTCATGTTTATTATTTAGTTTATGGTTTTTTAGTTTTTGGCATTTGTGCCGGTTGTCTTTTCTCTTTGTCTTTTATCAATTGCAAGGGTAAAGTTTACGCTAAAAGCTTTTCGAGTAAAGCTGCGTCGCTTGCATTAAATGAATTGTCACTTGATTGCGCCCTGTTGGGCGTGCGCCTTGTCTTATATCCCGCTTGCTTAAGCTGGTATAAAGTGCCGTCTAATTGGCTTAGATGCACCGTTGCACTTCCGATTGTTTCAACGAGCGTCTTGTAAGCACTCAGGCCGGCGTTGCTGTTTACGTAGAAAGTAGCACTCAGGCCGTCTGTCTTGTATGTGAGGTCGATCATTTTGTTTTTTCTTTGTTTATGGTTAATTGAAAGATGCGGTCACTTTTACCAGTAAACCCGTGTTTGACGTTACCAAGTCTTTATTAACGCGTAAACCGTCTTTCGTAACGTGCAGCACGTCTTTGTTTTTTGGCGTTACTTTAATATGCTTATAAGCAGTTGAAAAGTAAACATTGTATCCTTCTTTAAAACGGGCGTTCGCCCATTCTAGGGTAGTATTTGCTTTGTTTTTCATAGTGTGGTCGCGCTAGTGCGCTCTGTGTGGTTGTGTGGTTGTGTGGTTGTGTTTTAATTAATGCCAAAAAATGAATTATCTTTAAAGCCATCAGTCTCAAAAACGTTTACTTTGAAGTGCTCTGAAACCTCCACTCGCTCTCCACTAGGTAAAAATAGGCGGTAGCCCGAAGCTGTTTTTTGATATGGAGGGTTCACTGTGTTGAATGCGGAGAAAAACTCTTTATTGATAGCGAACCGCAATTCAGTGCGATAGGTTTCTTTTACTTTTTTCTGAGCTAAGATGTCGATTGGTTTGATCATAGTGTGTAGTGTGTGTGGTTGTGTGTGGTTGTGTGAGTTGCGCCCCTTTCGGGGCTGTGATTGATTAGACTAGGCAAGAAACCCAGTCTTTCCAGTTGTCGGAGCTTTCGCTGTAGGAGTGTAGGGTGTATGCTTCGGCAAGAATTTCCTCGCGGCTGAAGTCTGAAGGGATGACGGTGAAATGGCCGCTTTCGGTGGTAATTTCAATGCGTCCTTCGAGGTCTCGTGTGATTTGGCTTTTCATAATATTTATTGATTTGTGTGGTTTAATTTCGCTTAGCTGATTTGCTTGCGATACAAACGATTTACACGAGTGCATTATTGCACGTCAACATCTTTTTTCATAAATCTTTGCTTTTTCTTTATACCATAGAATCACCGCTGCACGGTCTTGCTTTATAAGCTGGTCGCATAACCTTGTCGCAAGATGCTAGCCACATAACATGGTCGCATAACCTGGTCACAAGATGGATCACGCAATACCGGTCGCAAGATGCTAGCCACATAACCTGGTCGCAAGATGCATCCCCCCAACAAAGAATAAAAGAGGTCCACGCGAGCCGGCGATTGCCAAGCTGTTGAACTGACAAGCCGGTGAACTGACAAGCTGCACGCTGCCAAGCGGCGCAACCGGTAGACAGACCGGCAGACAAACCCGCGAGACAAACCCGCGAGACAAACAAGGGGGAGGGGATCAGAAAAGCAAGCAAAGATCTAGTTACTGTATATATCCCAAGCCCTCTAAAAAAATATATTCTTGTGAAGTCCTTTATATGTTAAGTCCCTTATACATTAGGAGCTTATGCGTAGACACAGCTTCGCCCCATGGGCTGATATCAACGAGTTACGAAAGAAGCGATCAAAGATCACTAGGAGTGCGAGGTAGTTAAGTCAATATACACTATATCGTTGATAATATTTTATGGCTAGCTTGCATGGCGTCATCAGGGCTATCCAACCTCTAAGCATTAGGGACACCGTTCGTCAGAACACTGTTCGTTTACGTCCGTTAGGACTCCTCTATGCCTACCCGTATTTTTACAACTCAAAGTGGGGGACTATAGGACTTGGGCTTATACGCTTGCTCCGATGGTTGTTCTGTGTCTACGTATATAGTCTAGCAGGAATCGTGCCAATTTGACCGTTTCTTTGTTATGTTATGGTAATAAAGGGTTTAGGGGATTTGGGGTATATTGGGTGTGACAGAATATGGGACATGGTGTCACAGTTGGTGTGACAGGGTGTCACGTTGTGTCACAGTTGGGGGGTTGACAAGGTGGGGAAAGTGTGATATGGATTGGATTATGTCAACTAAAGGCTCACAACCAAGGCAACTGAATCGGGACGACGAGAGGTTGGGTAAGAACTGGTCTCAAATTAAATGGTCTGGTAAGACCAAGGGGACGGAGGGTAAGAAGGGTTTTGTTAAAACTCGTATAGTGTATGGGGAAGGAACGAATAAATGAGTAAGACAGAGCAACCTGCCGAGGCTACCACCCGTAGGTTCTATGCTTCCTTTATGGAGTGGTATATGACCCACCATGCAAATGAAGCGTTACCAGCTAGATTTGGAAAGATTAACAACAAGGATTTGTTCACTGAACGTATGACGGAGTGGGCGAAAGAGATAACAACACACGATGAGTGAAGAAAACCAACAAACTTTAGCTAACCTATCAAACTCCATCTCTGAGTCTGTCAATGCCTTTGTAAAGGCTTGGGAGCCTAGTGGTAGTGGTAGACCCCCTTTGACTGTCTGTAACCCTGCTAAGGCTCAAGAGGTCTTAATGCTCCTGGCGGTTGGGACAAGTGGTAAGAAGATACTAGAACTTACTGGTTGTGCTACGAGCACGGTGTATAGGTTGAAGTCTGACTGGTGCGACCACATTGGTGACTGGAAGGAAGAGGGAGGTAAGATTAGTGGTGGCATCTATATGGACACCTCGGAGGGTCTAAGTGACACTATGGAGCGTATTGCTAGGGCAGAGGCAGAGGAAGACTGGAAGGCCGTTGAAGCCCTCTCTAAGGCTCTACAAGCGAAGAACAAGATTCTTGAGGTAAGTCATAGGCAAAGCATGACGGCACGTGGTGAGGCTTCTCAGATCACAAGGGAAGAGAAGGTTATTACTGACGCTGACATAGAAGACACAGCTTCAGCAGCTAGAGAACGGTTGAAGCAAATGAGGGCTACGGCCATTGATGCGGAGGTAGTTTCCGGTGAGTCGTAGTTGGTTGGTAAAGAAGGTGGAATGGTGGAAGCACTTGAAGTGGCGCAAGCGCTCCCAGCACCGCAGAGAAAGACAACACGTTAAGCAAAAGATATTGAAGTAATGGCTGAGTTAGAATGGCAACCCCACCCGATCGTCGAACGTCCTACAGACGAAGAGATACTCTTACTTGCGAATGGGTCTCAAGCAGACAAGGAGCTACTAAAGCAATGGCACAAGCAGTATCACAAGCGTATTGAGGCATCAGAGGAAGACCCCCTGAACTCCGGGTTTACCCTAGAGCCTTGGCAACACGCAGAACGTAGCCTTGGTGAACACTCGACCACTATGATCTATGGTGGCAATCGTAGTTCAAAGACAGAATTTAGTTCTAGGGCTGTGGTCAAAGCAGCGTTGTCCAACCCTAACTCTGAGATTGTGTGCTTTGCTCAAGATGCTGATGCGTCTGTGCGTATACAACAACGAGCCGTATTCCGCTACCTACCACCAGAGTTCAAGAAGAAGTCGAAGTCGGAGATGGAGTATTTGAACTTCACACACAAGAACGGGTTTACTGGTGCATCCTTCATTCTACCGAATGGCTCAACTGTTTACTTCCACACCTACTCTCAGTTCATAGCCAACCGTGGTAAGTTTGAGGGTCTAGAACTAGGGAGTAAGACACCAAAGTGGCACAACCTTGGTCTGTGGCTTGATGAATACCTAGAGGACGGGGACTTGGTTGAAACCATGCGCTTCCGCTTGGCTACACGTAACTCTAAGTTGCTCATTAGCTTCACCCCTATTGATGGTCATACACCCTTCGTAGCCTCATATCTAAAGGATGCGGAGACATTGCAGACGCGAAAGGCAGAGCTACTAAACAACGAGGACGTTCCCTTTGTCCAAGTCAATCACAAGAAGGACGCTGGTATTGTCTACTTCCATAGTGCCTTGAACCCCTTCGGTGGCTATGACCGCATTAGGAAAGAGCTACAACATAGCCCAAGGGAGCAGATACTTACCCGTGCCTACGGCATCCCGGTCAAGTCAATGACCACCTTGTTCCCGTTATTTAGCACAAATGTCCACGTTTGCTCAGAACTACCCGACCTAAGCCCAGAAACACACACCATCTACCAAGTGGTTGACCCTGCTGGTGCAAGGAACTATGTGTCCATATGGGCAGCAGTAGACCAACATGGCTATGTGACTGTGCTACGAGAGTGGCCTGATGAGCAGACACATGGACGTTGGGCAGAGTTCGGTGATCCCAAATGGAAGTTTGGCCCTGCTTCTAAGAAGATTGGGCATGACGTAAGGGGGTATGTTGAGTTATTTGACGAAGTAGAGGAAGAACTAGACGTTGGTGTATTTGAGCGCATAGGAGACTCCCGTTTCTTTGCTAGTGAGAATGACGACAACATTGACCTATTTGACCAGTTCGCAGACCACGACATGCACTTTGTGCCGTCAGATGGTAGGAACGAGAACATGGGACTAGCCGCACTAGACGAGTGGTTCAAGTATAACCCCAATGCCGAGATAGACGCAGCCAACAGACCAATCATACAAATACACGAGTCCTGTGGCAACCTAATATACTCCATCTTGAACTACGGAGCGCAGGGCAAGAAGGACGAACCACTCAAGGACTTTATCGATGCCCTCCGTTATTTGCGTATGGCAAACCACGGCGAAGGCCCAGAACACTACGACTCTCAATCTATAGGAGTTATCAGACGAACTACAGGAGGATACTAAATTATGAAACCAAAAGAACTAGCAGAACAACTAGGTAAGACCGCAATGCACATTGGGCGTGTGCGTAAGGAAGTGTGTAATGAGTCCGACATGGATGGCAAAGACATCCTACCCTCTGGGGTCAAGAAGATACTAGCTTTCTTTGAGAAAGAGATGGAGGCTATTGAGACGGCTACGGTGGACATTGTGAAGGTTCAAGTGCTACCACTTAAAACAGCCAATCCTCGCTTCATATTTGCCAAGGATTTGGAGAGAAAGGTTAAGGTGAGGGTAGGGGTGCCTAAGAATCGCAAGCCCGTTCTAGACAATCCTCGCACCATCCACAAGGCAGAGCGTGGTTCAGAGGACGGAGAGTTCTTTTACAAGTGGATTAAGTAGATATGGTCGATACACGACAGGAAGACGTAAATTCTGGGTTTGTATCTAGGCATTCCGCATATTGGTCTAAGATCGAATGCGTAAAGAAAGAACTATCAGGATCAGTAGAACCAATGACATCAAATCAGTTGTGCGATGCTCTAGGTGTGAACGACAATCACATCTATCCCATTTTATCTAAAATGAGAAAAAGCTTGAGCGCAAGGTAATATGATACAATGACGACAATGGCACAATCATACTCCGACCGTTCGGATGAACCCGAAATCTATTTCTCGGAGGACTTCGATTTTGACAATTT
>Ga0208298_1000314_pt1 | contig 22029 bp, 30 predicted proteins | sample 14BtaG_FD_184088 | JGI IMG/M metagenome (GOLD analysis project Ga0208298, IMG submission 184088) | Marine viral communities from the Subarctic Pacific Ocean - 14B_ETSP_OMZ_AT15311_CsCl metaG (SPAdes) (version 2) | ecosystem: Environmental > Aquatic > Marine > Oceanic | place: Pacific Ocean... | reverse complement strand
CCCCTGTGTTAGAGGTTGTTGCACCTAATGATTGTGCATTAAAATATTGTTTGGCTTTGTTTAAATAATTTTGTACGTCTGCGGAGCGACCATATTTTTGTTCTACGTTTGCAACTTGATTTAAAAACTTATCTTTACCACCCGCTTGATTAAACATGATGTTTTGATCTTTATCACTGTAATTTTTATAAGAATCACCGCCTGGTGTATAACCTGATCCAGGACTTGTACCACCAGAAGAGGCAGGTCTCTTTGGAGTAGGTGTTTTATAAATAGGAGTTTGATTTCGATAAGACTTCGAAGCATCGTAATTTTTATTTTTTCCTGCAAATACAGCCATTATTTAGTTTTTCTTTTTTTGAGCATATCTCTAGCTCTTTTTATGTCACTAGCATTAAGTCTACCTGAAGGTTTAAGTTTTTTTGCTTTATTTAAAACTGCTTTGTTTATTCCAGCCATACCTACCATTCCAGGTGTTTTCTTAATTTTTTCTAATGAATCATTAATTAGTCTAGTTGCTTGACGCAAGGGTTTTGTTTCTTTTCTAAATTTTCTTTGTCTTGGTGTTTGTCCTTTTGGCATTGTTTACTCCTTGGTCCGTGTTTCGTGGGTTATAATCTTGTGTCTATAGTAGGAACATAACAAAAAATAAAGTCAAGAGCAAAGATTTATTGACTTTTAAAAACAGTCTTTGATACAGTGGTAGGTACGCACTAACGCATATAAGGGAGGTTTATCATGCAAGAATTAGAAAAGAAATTAGAAGAAGCGTACATAGTCATTGCTCTGTTACAGGCGCAAATATCAGAAAAAAAATAAGACTATGTGGTGGTCGGTGAGCCTTGATTCAAGGCTCCAGAACCCCTAGTTACAATCTTATGCCACTGATCGTGGGTAAATTCCTCACTACTACCATCTCGATATAATACACGATACATCAAGTATTCCTGCATCTCCGGTGGGTTAGACACTTTCGTGAAGATTTCTACATTAGTTACAATATCTTTGATCATCTTGGGAAAGATAACACATTTCCGTCCTTGAGTTTACTTATTTTTTGTACAATTAAACGGCGTGTTGCTTCCTGTAAATCCTTGGTATCACCCACGAGCTCGTGGTCCCAAAGATCGGCACAGGCTCTAAGTGCTTCTACCTTATGTTTTTTATTTTTAAAAAAGTCTTTATCATAATCAATAAGATCAAGCACCATACGCCTAGAGATTAGGGACTCTAGGTCTTCTGTCATCATGTTTATATCCATGAGACAATTCTAATGATTCCTTGGGGTTTGTAAAATAACTTTTACCCATGATTTTCTCGGCTCTTTTCCTCGCTCTGCGTCTTTTATCTCGTTGATGAGAAAAGCGGATGGAATGTCCTCGACCGTCTTGATATTCGTATACAGGTTGAAATTTCATGGTCTTTTCGCTACATAAAATTCAGAGGGTCTACCATTTAAAGTAGTACCATCTTTCCATGTTAAACCAATTGTATGATAGTTCGTTCGACAAACAATCATGTATTGACCAATATTATCTTTAATAACGTCATACTGTTTGTTACCCCACTTGACAGGTTTACCTTCGTCAACTGCTTTTTTTATTTCGTCTAGTTTCATTATATCCTCCTTTGTTGGTCAGCCGACCTGAGTCGTAGATAGAGGAAAGGCACTCCAACTAAAACTCACAGCTTTTCATGTGTCCTCAGCGGCAATAGTAGTAATTGAACAGAGATATTCAAAGTCTCTTACTACCTCACACTATACATCTGCTTTACCCGAATTGGGCCGGCGCAATCGGAACTTGTTATCTGATTTCCGGTTTTTCACTATCCGCAAAATCAAAAAAATCGTTTTTCTTATCCATAAATTCAAGTGTGCTTTGTAATTTACGTTCTGCTTCTTCTAAGCCATCCAGGTATCCTTCTAAAAAAGCTACCGTTGTGGGTAAAGAAAACTGTGTACGATCATGCTTCATATAGCCAATCGCATTAGATAAATGTTTCTTTAATTGTTCTTTATTTTCGTAGTTTGCCATTCTTTTTCTCCTCTTGTCTAAATTTGTATTCATCATCAATCAGTTTTTGTATAAATCCACCCATGGTACAGTAATCTTCTTCTGCCATTGGTCGTGCTTTATTATACACAGCGACCTTGATAGCTACTGATTTGTATTTGCTTGCATCCATTAAATAACTCCTAAAAAGTGTAATATTAAAATAAAAATTAGACCTGTAGCCATAAACCATCTAAAATAAAATATTAGTGTGACTAATATTAATGATATTAATACAATGTATAACATAATCCTAATTTCTTAGTATAATATAAGAATTTATGGTATAAATGTCAATAGGAGTAAATAGATGTTAAAATTCTTTTTAGTAGGCTGGGCATGTATCGGATTAGGCTACGATCAAAAATGTGTACGATTAGGTTCGGAAGTTATCTTTGATAGCTATGAAGAATGTAATGAATATTACCAGCTAGTGGCTACAGAACTAACAAGCCGTGATGAGACAATTAAATTACAATTCAATTGTGCATCATCAGGCGTATTAGAAGATTTATTATAAGGTTCTTCTTATAAAATTTGGAAATTGACCTTCTTCTTTGAAGAATCTGTAAGCTGCATACCAATCTTTTTTATATTCAGATTGGCAAAATTCTTTAATTGATTCATCTTTATCTTCTTGTTTAAAGAAGTTTAAGAAATGGTTTTTTGCTTTGTTGGTTAAGTTAAACATGATTTTTCTCCTAGCACTTTTATACACAGAAAAATAATTTTTAGTTTTGTTTTGATTGCATGACAGTTATGCAACTGATAAAATATTAGGATAGCAACGGCCGAAACATGAAAGGAATTTTGTGTATCGCAAAAGTTATTAGATTAGTGTCTCTTGCAAAAAACAGTTTATTAATTGTCGTTGCTTATTTCAAAGTCAGGTTCAAACTCAACATTAGGATCCGTTACAGGTATAAATAAAGTTCTACCATTAACTCTTTTTACAAAGGAAGTCCTACACAGTAGGCAATGATAGTTATCGTTATCAATACGAAACATAGGAACAACGACATGTTCATAAGAACAGCTTGGACATAATGTTGCTTCTACTTTGTCATCTTTCTTTTTATCTATTTCGCCTCGCCCCATGATGGTCCAACCTCACAATCTAATTTTACAGGCACTTCTAATTGCACTGCGTTTTGCATTATCTCCATAATCCTATTCTTTTGTTGCTCACTGTCAAAAGAACAATCTAGTTCATCATGCACTTGTATGTGTGGAACAATTCCTTCTTTATGTAAATCTACCATTGCTTTCTTTGTCATGTCAGCAGCAGATCCTTGTATAATTTTGTTTAAAGCTTTGTATGTAAAGGCACGGCGTATCTGTTTGCCATGTTCTCTTTCGGCTTCGGCCCTGGGCAGTGGTTTGTGGACCCCGTAGCGTGAAGGTTCCCACATATCAAATCGACACTTACGACCCAGTAATGTTCTTACATGACCCACATCAGCAGCTTTCTTCATGGTTCGCTCAATCATTTCTTTTACAAAAGGAACACGTCCATGATACTTCTCAAAAAGGTCCTCAGCCTCACCAGGTGTTAAACCCAGTTCACTAGATAGTTTCCCCTTACCCATGCCATAGAATAGCCCTAGATTGATCGTTTTAGCCTTTTTACGGTCTATTTTAGCCATCTCGGAGACCATTGTATGGAAGTCAGTGTTGGGGTCTTCATGGTATGCGTTGACAAACTCATCTGCGCCTTTCAACCCACCAGCGGTTAAACTAGCGAGGTGAACCACGAGACGTGGTTCTTGTTGTGAGTAGTCGAACGCACCCCATTGCATCCCCTCTTCCGGTTTAAAGAGCGAGCGTATCATCGGTCCTAAAACCTTCGAGGAAGGAACTTGTTGGAGATTTGGTGTATTGTAGCTGAGTCGTCCTGTGACGGTGCCACCACCATCTCCCCGTAATTGGTTTATTTCAGCATGGATTCTTCCCTTATGTTCATGCTTTAGAATTGTATCAATAAAAGTCGTTCGGGCTTTGTTATATTCTCTGGCCTGAGCGACAGCTTGAACTAACGGGTGTCCATGAGTGCGGAGGAAATGCTTATCGAATTTTGGAGCACCCGTCAATTCAGTTCGTGCATATGGAAGATCCAATGCATCGAACATTTTAGATATAGATTTAGCTTCCCACACATTCACATCACATCCAGTTTCATTTTTTATTTTCTGTAAATGTTCGGACTCTTCTTTTAAGAGTTTGTTCTTTGTGCGTTCAGCTTGATCTACGTCAACTCTAACACCATGCCATTTCATATCAATCAAGACTGGTAAGACCTGGTGCTCTAACTCATTAATGTGAGTTAAATCTTGTGCGAGGATTTCTCTTTGAAGAACGTGAAATAATTTTAACGCAAGCTCGGCATCTTGTTCTGCATAAGGTCCAACGTACATGGGAGGTAATCTCCACATGTCGTTCTTTGCATCGACACCCCATTCTTTTGCTGCTTCATATAACAGTGCTTCTGATTTCTTTTCCCCTAAATAATCTTGTCCAACAATATTCAAAGAATATCGCATTCTGTTTTCATCTAAGATAGGTGCCATTAACATGGTATCCCAAATCTTTGATGTAATTCTCATACCCATACGTTTCATCCAACCGATATCGTACATGGCATTGTGACAAACAATTTCAGGACAACGATCTAACATGTCTTGAAACTGTCTCATAAAAACTTTTTTATCGTAGTTACCCGGTGAGTCGTGATCAATTGGAAAGTATCCTTTAAAACCTTCCCATGCGATTGCAACACCTACAACTTTTCCATTACCGGTTGCCCACCCTGGTCCGTGTTCCTTGATTCCTGGATCGTATGTTTCTAAATCAATAGCAACGGGTGTTTGTCCTTTGTAATCTATAAACTCAGGACAGACCCACTCACTCGGTGGTTGAAATAGGGGATTTTGTATTGTCATCCTTCTCCTTTTCTTTGGGGAAATAAACTTCTGTCAATGATTCACATGTACTGCAATGTAACAATGTCATAAAAGAAAATACTTCCGATTCTTCACTAATGTCTTCATCTTGCATCCATCTTAATTCTGTATTGCAATGCCAACAGTTCATTTTTTATTTAATTCATCCTGCCATGCTTCTAAATTTACTGTAGCAATATCTTCTACCAAAAATGGTATCCAGCTTTTATCAATCTCTACAGGTTGTGGCCAAGACTTTTTGATATCCTTCATTTCTTTCTCTATTAAAGATATAAATACTTTTCCGTCTTTGTAAACAATCCTCATCGTATTACCTCCAGGTATTCTCTATCTGTCTCAGAACGTACGAGCCATAGCTCTTTTCGTGCTCTTGTAGCACCAACATAAAAGACTCTGTGTTCATCATCAGGGTTGTTAATTAATGCTTCTTCGGATTTTCTCGATAGATCTAAAAGTAAAACAACATTGTCTGCTTCTCCACCTTTAGCTCCGTGTATCGTAGAAATTTCTATTTGTGGCTTTTGCCAAATGTTTATCCCTCGCTTCATGAGCTGTCGAACATACATTACTTTACCATACGGTATTTTATCTAAGGCTTGATACCATGTTGCATTCTTGTCAACTAATAAACCCTGTTGAAACATCAGTTTCTCATAATCAAACTTTTCTTTATCATCTAAATTTTTGAGATTTTTATAATTACGTTGAACACCGATACCGGAAGTCATGTACTCATACATAGCTTTGACACCCTCTAGTCCAATACTTTCACCCTCTGATACTTTGTTCCAAGAGGCAATCGCATGTTTGAGTTTATCCGCTATGCTACTCTGTCCAAATCGTGCGTAGTAGTAGCCCTGTTCCAAGAAGAACTTTTCAACTTTATTAAGTATGTATTTAGTCCTTGCGAGTACAAGCCACTCTTTATCTTTGTAGGGTATTGCTTCATGTGAATAGACTGTAACAACCTTGCCCTCTTCGTCTTTAGCTTCCCATTCTTTCTCGACTCTATCTCTAATTTTTCGAACGATCTTGGATGCCACGAAGTGGTGGGATTTAGGTATTCTGTAGGATTTATTGAGTACAACAGAAGTGCCAGGATAAGACTGAAATGTATTAACATCAGCCCCAGCCCATTTAAAAATGGCTTGGTCATCATCACCAGCGATGTAGGCTCTTTTACTTTTAGATATGAGGTTTGTAATAACTTGCCACTGTACGAGCGATAGGTCTTGCGCCTCGTCAACGATGATTACCTCTATATCTGGCCATATGTCAGGTCTAAGATTAAACTCTAACAGCATGTCAGTAAAGTCATATAATTTTCTATTTTGTTTAAACTCTTTAAGATATTCTGCAATCTGTTCTAGCTTTCTCCAGCCCCCTACAATGTGTCCAAACTTAGAAAACGTTTCATGTAAACCTATCCCTGTAATTCTAGATAAGTCTATGATTTTTAAATAAGGATCTTGTTGTATAAAATTACCATCATCATCGTGTATATCTTTCGGTGCTAAATCTACTTTTAAAGCATCGGATATTTCAATGTAGTGTTTGGGCTTCATCACATCATTAGTAGATAAACCTAGACATTGAAATGCTAGACTATGTATTGTTCTAAAATACTTAAAATCTTTTTGGTCTAACTTAAACTTATGTGCTGCTCTTCCGATAGCTTCACTTGCAGCTTTCTTTGTATAGGCAACAAAAGCTACGTCTTCTGGTGTTAAATTCTTTTCTAACTCTTGTTCTACAATGTTAAGTAAGAATGTTGTTTTGCCTGTGCCTGGTGGTCCGTAGATCTTTTTTATTTTAGAATGGGACATCATCTTTTACTTTAGGTACATTTAACTTAGATTCATCTTGTGGTTTAGGATCAGGTATAAAGAATAAATTCTTCACTGTATTTTTATTGATTCTAAATTGTTTAGAATCACCACCTCTATCTCTAATCAAAGAACCCATTTGTGTTGTTGAAAACTCTTTAAATTGAATTTTACGCATATATCTCTCAAGACTTGATAATTGAAAATAAATCTTATTATCACTTTTCCATACACTGTGATTTAGTACATCTTCAATATCATCTGCAATAGCTTGATTGTATATAAAATCTTCTATATGTGAATAGAAACGTCCCTCTCTCGTAACTTCTTTAGGCATCTTAATAATCTCACAAGTTTCTAGTAGTTCTCTGATACGTGCCTCATAATCTCTTTTAGACATCTCTACAGGTAGACTTGTATGTGTCTCTAATACTTTCTTTCTAAATAGTCGTTGGTCCATTAGTTCATCTGTTGTGACCGTGATCCGTGAGCCGTCTACATCTAAATGCCATACAGATTCATCGGACTCTAACTTTGTGAGATTAGCAATGTCCATTGCCACATCATCTCTGCCAATACCATATTTTCTTACACGACACTTCGTGCTGTCACAATGTGAACGCATCGGTACGTCCTTACACTTGTAGCCATACTCTTTTTTCTCGTGTTGATCTATCTTAAGCTTAACTTGATCGTAACCCATCGGTGGTTTGCAGTACGTTGTGTTAAATTCCATGACTTTGTTTTGCCACTCACCAGGTCCATACTTCTTCTTTGCATAGACACAGTAGTGAAATACCACATCATCCCTCGATCCTTCGAAAATACCCATGTTTTGCATGATTTCTATGCATGGAGGGCCATCAAAAGAGGCTTTTTTCTGTTTTAAAGGGCGTACAGATAGGTTTTTAAGTTGGTCGTGTGTGATTGCCTTCTGAGAAACCAAATCGAAGAACTCTTCCATGGTTAATGACTCACCATTTTGGTCCATGGCGTATCTTCCGCTCATGTCTCCCTTAAAATAGGGTAAGTTGAGAAAGTTTCCTGTGTCTCCACGTTCTGCATTGAGCGTTTCTTGCTTTGGGAACACCTCGCAGTCAGCAAATCCTAACACAGAAGCTATCTCTGTTAATTTTTTAATAGCATCTTTTGCAGGTACAGGTTCTGTAAAAAATATGAAAAGATGAAATCCTCCCGATTTGGATCGGCAAGGTATAATAGGTAGATTTAATTTTGTATATTTAGTAATTGTCTTGCGTACATCAATTGAGTAATCGTCAACATCAATACAAGACCAAGAACATGTATTATCATCACGTATCGGAATAATTCCAAGGCTTGGATCATTTCCTTCGACATGGTCTCTCCAATGTTTGTCAGTAACTTCTTCTTTAAGAATATATGCCTTACCACCGACTTTACCGCTTTCTTTAGTTTCACCACGATAAAATACGCCATGGGCTCGGCTTAGACCATTGAAGATCTGTTTTAATTTTTGATACGCTTCCATATGTGAAAGGGGGCCGAAGCCCCCTAGCCCTTAAAAAGGATTGTCGGTGTCTGGTTTATCGTTTCCAGAACTTTCGCTCGCCTGTTCGTAGTTGACCTCAACAGATCCCTTCTTCACGGCGTTATGAAATCGTTTACCTTCTTCGTATTGACTAGCCGAAACGACTTCACCTCTTCTAATGTCCCAGCTATACCAGTCACCTTTGTCATTTGACTGAGGCTTAGTTGTAAGCACATAGGAGTAATACCAACTAGGAGGATTGATGATTTGATCACCATTCTTCACCTTAGCCGACATCACGAGACTGTTCCATTTTCTTGATTTAGATAGTCCACTCACTTTCATGGATAGGAGAACTTGTGATGTAAGTCCTTCACTGTTTGTAAGGAGGCAGTAGTGATTGTGAGTTCTTTCTAAATATGTACCCTCTGGAAGCCTAGATTTACCCTCAGCGTCCTTTTTTGTTTTATCCCAAAGAGGAGTATCCACAGGGTGAACGATGGGAGCAGAGGAACCAGTTCCTCTATCGGACCATTCTAATGCAACAGGTTCGAAGTGACATGGTATAACCGTAACACCTTCAGTACCATCATAGAGTTCTTCTGTGACAGTATTGAAAACCATACCTTCTTCTGCACCATCAACATACTCACTCTTTTGTTTTTTTGTCTGCGGAGACATAGAGCTAAGTATTTTCAAGAAAGGTATAGCAGTCGTGTTCATATCAACAACGGCTAAACCTAAACCTTGGTCTTGTGCGACCATACCAAGATCAATGGTAGGGGCTGCAACGGCAGAAGCTTTCTTTGTTGCTACTTCCTGTTTTTTCGTTTGTTCATTCATTATTTTTTTCCTTTTGTTATTTTAGTTTCTGGACGTATGAAGATCCCAAAGAGATCATCAGGGTCCGTTAATCCCTCTTCGTGGCGCTTTTTAAGAGTCGCCTTCAGTGTCGAGGGGTGCACTGATTTTTTCACGTTAGGGGTGATACCGAAGTTCTGTTCTATATATCCAGCTAAATCTCCAGCCATATTGTCTTCACCCGTTCCGAAACTTGTTGAAACTTGATTCTTTATTATATCACCAAGATCATTATTTCTTAAATAATCTAATGCCTCATCTTCTTTAGCTTTAGGTATTCTACAATGAAAACCTTCTTTAACAGTCACTTTACTGCCATCTTTCATGGTTGTTTCATTAATACCTAATTCTTGCATTTTTGTTGGAATTGTTTCACCAGAAAGAATATCTCTTTCTCTTCGTAATTCTTTCATTGTCTCTTCCATATTTTCTATTTCAGAGTCTAAATCTAATTGTCGTTGAATAAGTTTGGATAATCCTGTTAGATCATCATCTTGAAGTTTCTTTAAATCACCTGCATCTTGTTTCAGATCATCAAAGTCAATCACGTCAGCCATACATTACCTCCTTTGTTAGAACAGCTTGGGAGGCCTAGTTGTTTCACCTCCAACTTTCGGGATACAGATAAACATTGCTCTACCCTACTCGTACCTACTCATGATAGCCTCAGCTAGTTAGCCCTACTCTATCACCCCTGTGCGTTACGCCTCTGTTAAAAACGTTGTTCCGCCACAAGCTATAAGTGTCAGCTAAACACTTAATTGTTCGTTACAAATGTTATACTTGAAATCCTAATAAAATGCAATATATTATTTTGTATATGGCTAACTTTTATTTGAAGGAACCTTTTCTTCATCAATTTAAAGCAGTGAGAATCTGTCATGATAGGAATATCAACAATTTTGCTTATCTCATGGAGATGGGAACAGGTAAAACTATTACAGCAATTATTGATTTATTAATTCTTCATCATGAAAAAGGTGTGGATAACTGTGTAATCTTTGCACCGAAGTCCGTGTATCGTAACTGGAGAAAAGAAATTATTGAATTTGTAAACTTTGAAAAAACAAAATATGTCGTGACAAGCTGGGACCCTAGTTTAAAAGATCCCGATACAAAATCTAAATTAACAATACTTTTAGAAAGACAAGATCACATTCCTTTAAATATTTTTTTGATGAACATTGAAGCTATCTCATCACCGAAGGGTGTAAAGTTTTTAGAAAAATATCTCAGTGTACAAGATAAAAAGAAAACAATGATGATTGTTGATGAAAGTACAACTATCAAAACACACAATGCTAAACGTACAAAAAACTTAATTAAGTTGACAAAAGATTTAAGTTACAAAAGAATTTTAACAGGTACACCTATTACTAAATCACCTCTAGATATTTATACACAGTTTGCTTTTCTTGACCCTAAGATACTAGGTCAAACTAATTACTATGCTTTTCGTGCTCGTTACGCAAAGGTTATTAATAGACCTACATCAGGTGGTCGTCACTTTCCGATGATAACAGGCTATCAACGTTTAGATGAATTAGAAGAAAAGATTTATACTCATGCTTTCCGTGTCAAGAAAGAAGAATGCACGGACCTGCCTGAGAAAATATATATGAAAAGGTTCATACCTATGAGTGAGAAACAACTTGTAGCTTATGAATCATTGAGAAGAAACGCAATGTTTATTTTCAATGACAAAACAACGACATCTGTGAACCGGCTCTCACAGATTGTTAAGTTGCACCAGGTATGTTGTGGATTCACTATTAATGATAATGGTGAAATCCATGACGTGCCTAACAAACGATATGATGAACTATTAAATGTCCTAGAGGAAGTCGATGGCAAAGTAATTATCTGGGCAAACTATAGACATAATATTGAAACAATAACTCAAAAACTAAAGGAGAAATACGGTGATACTTCGACTGCAGCTTTTTATGGTGATACAGAAAATCAAGTACGCATGGATCTTGTTAAAAATTTTCAGGACAAAGGACATGATCTTACGTACCTTGTTGCGAACCCTAAGACTGGTGGATATGGAATCACTCTTACTGCCTCTCACACTGTTGTGTACTTTTCAAACAATTATGATCTTGAGATAAGATTACAAAGCGAGGATCGTGCTCACAGAATTGGTCAGAAGAATAAGGTTACTTATGTTGATTTTGTTTGTCAGGGAACGGTTGATGAAAAAATATTAACTGCTTTGAAGAACAAAGTCGACATAGCCAGTCAAGTGATGGGTGATGAATTGAAAAGTTGGATTACTTAATTTTGCCTTTTTTATCTACTTTAAATTTTCTACCACCAGCACCTCTGTAGTTTCCTTCAGGTAATTTTCTTAACATCTTACCAGTTGTTTCATCTTTATATTGTGGTGTTTTTTTCGGATTACCGAAAGTTCTTCTCAGAGCTTTACCAAACCCTCTAAGTGCAATACCAAGACCGGCCATTAATCACCTGTGAGTTCGTCTTCAAGCTGTTCAATTTCAGCCATGACTTCTGTTTCGTTGTCCTCGGTCATTGAGCCACGAAGTTCTCGGATACGTTCTAGTAAATCTTCTTCTCTATCGTTCGGCATTAAAAGACACCTTGAAATTTACCGCCTTGTGTAGCAGCACCCATTCCACGTACTTTTGCTTCACCACCATTTTTCATGTAACCCATTTTGTTACGAACTTTTTTCGGTAGTTTTGATAGTCCAGGATTTTTCTTTTTATCAACTGGTTTTAGATTCTTTTTCATAGAGCCTCCTATTATTTCTTTTTAGCTTCTCTAGCTCTTCTAGCTCTATCCATGGCTTTTGCAGTTACTTTTACTGGATCTAACTTAATTTCTACTATTTTAGATTCATCAATTACGCCAGGAGTTGAGAAGAGTTTATGTCCTAAATGTTTGTAAGTGTATTTACCCATGCTTGAATCCTACTCTTATACGTTCGTTTTTGCAACTATTTCTGCAAGACTCTCACATCTTTTTGTTGTCTGTTCACGCCACTTCGAGTCCTTCATCTCAGTAGCGGCGTCTTTCCAACGTTTTTCACGCATGGCTTTCCACATATTTTTGAACTTGCGAACACCGTTCGTGCCTAATTGAAATACCATTTCTAGTATAACTTCAGATACATTGTCAGGTAAATCGTGTCCAACACACTCATCTATCAATAAATCAGCCCCCGCAGCAGCTCTATTCAAGTCTATATCAAATAGTTCTTCGACTTCTTCCATGGATATTTCTACGCCTTCAGCGTATCGTGTCCGTTCGTGAGGCTGAATAAGGTGGCCTATACCGATCGTGGCTTTTCCTAATGTGTCTAAATACATTACTGTGCGCACCCCTTCGTGCAAACGCACTCGTGCTTTCAAGTCATCTGTTAAATCAATCATGATCCTATCCCCCAATGCTTTTGATGTTCATCGGGATCTCCTTTCTTAAATAAATTTGTAAACCAATATTTTAGTCTATATATCATAGACTTTCTTTATATCTAAAATTCCAGCAGGTTTCAACATATTTGCTTGCAATAAGTTAGGAACGCCACCCATACCTTGTGGCATATTAGGGTTTGGTGGAATTCCCATGATCCCTGGATCGGGATCTCTTGGGTAAACTTCTCTAGGATTAATCACAGGACCATACATAAATCTTTCACGCATGGTTGTGCCTTCTGTTGCTCTGTCCATGTAAGGTGTGCTTATAATATCAGGTTCACTAGGAATAGGTCCTTTTATTTCAGGTCTTGGAAAAAAACCACCTTGTTGGTCCATGATCCGTGGTTGAACATTAGGCTCACTAGGAATCACTGTTTCTTCTTCTGGTAATGAAAACTGATTAGGTCCTGGTTCAAAGCCCTCGAACCTTGGTAGCATGTCTATATTTTCTGGTGGACCTTCAGCAAGTTTTTTTATCGGATCACCACCATTACGCATTTTTAATGGCTTTGTTGGTATTTGACTTAACGGTGTTACAGCATCTAAAGCGATCATAGTGTTCCTATTCCTTTTTTCATCATTTGACTTTCTAAGGCATCATCTAAAGTTCCAAAAGCTAAATCACTTCGAGTTTGTGGTGCAAGTTGTGCTCCTGGAATATTTGGCTGTAGTGAAACGTCAGGTTGAAAAGTAGTATCATAAAAACGTTGTTCCTGAGTATCAGGTGTAACTCTTCTGTCAATCTCACGTAAAGTTTCTAAGTCACGTCCTTGTGGGGTTTTAGTCATCAATTCAATTTGTTTATCTCTAGCTGCATTCTGTTCTAATTTACCTTGAGGATTTTGTATTAAACTAATAATAGATTGATCAATTTCTTTCATAAAGTCTTGTTCTTCTAAATCTTCATCAGTCGGTAAAAATTCATTTGCCCATTGTATGAGGTCATTTCTTCTTGACTTTGTAAGAGGATCTTTCGTAGGAAACTTAACAGCATCGGTATACACTTCAGTAAAGGCTTTTAAAGCTTTAGGGTTTGTTAATAGTTTTGAACCATACTTTAACATTAATGCTGTCATAATAGGATTCATAGCCACAAATCCACCTGCGCCTGCACCCATGGCAGAACCTAACATGATTCCTTTGAAACCACTCAAGGTAATCCTTCTAGTAACGAAGGTTGAAGGATCATTAACAATGAAAGCACCTGCCGCATCTGCTGCAGATAAAAAGTCTTTTATACCATTAACTGTTACGCCTGTGCCCTCTAATGCTTCAGTAAGAACTTCAATACCATCTTCAGTATCTAAACCTAGCTTCTTAGCAAATGCTTGTGGACTAAATTCTACTTGACCAAATTCTAACATTTCTGGTGCTGCTTTTTTCAAACCCTGCTTTTGAATTAAATCAGGACTTGCGGAAGTAACATTTAAGTATTGGTTAGGTGTTACACCAACAGGAAGACCTACGATTGAATCATTAAGTGCATCACCTAAGAGTCTTCTTACAACTCTTAATTGACCCGCATTAGGTGCAACACTCGTAATAGGTAAAACTTTTTTAATAGTTTGATTATATGTTGGACTTTTTGGATCTAAATCTTTTACAAGAGTTTCTACATTAACAACCACTCCCTCTTTATTACCCGCTTTTCTAAAAGCCTGTACTTGTTCAGGTGTTGCTTTTGACAGTTCTAATAAATGTTTCATTGCATCAGGATCATTTTTTGCTCTTTGTAAAATAGTGTCAAAAACTTCTTTTGTATACATCATGCCATACTTTTGATCAGGTCCTGGACCAAATATGTTTGCATTAACTTGTTTTACATTAGAGGCCACTCCACCTGTATAATCAGGTATGGTTGCTGCAAAATATTCATTAGCAGCAGAAAGTTTTTTCAAAGCAGTATTAAAGACAACATCATCCACTTCATTACCTATATTTTTAAGATTGGTAATATCCATTTCTAACATCGCAGCTAAATTACCAATGGCTTGTGCTTGGTTTTCTGGAATCTTACCTTTAAATTCTGTTTTAAAATTAACTGCAAAATCATTAAACATTTGACGAAGTGTGATTGCTTGTTCCATTGTAATATTAGGATCTAATTTTCCTAACATTCCATATAACTTTCCAAAAGATTCTTGAGACTTCGAACCTGGAAACTGAAAGGGTTCTCCTGTTGTAAGACCGGGAATACCCTCTTCGTAAGATGCTCGAGTGTCATTAGCAAGTTTTCTAAAATTGTCTATGTTTATAACTTTTTTACCTTTTAGTTTTTTGGCATACTCTTCAAAATTCTCATATAAATATCGTTGTGCATTTCTTACAGACTCATAATTACTTTGCATCATCTTAGACAAATCCTTTCCTAACATTGAAACTGTTTGTAAAGGTGCTACAGAGTTCATTAATTTACCTAAATATTGTCTCGAAGCTTCTTGCACAGCTTGTTGTTGTCTTCCAAATTCTGTACCTACCCATGGTAGAACACCAATAACTTTACTGTATGCTCTCCAAAAGGGCATATTGGTAGCCTGAATCATACCCAAAGGCATACCGTAAGTGTCTGATATCTCTGCAAGTTTTTGTAAATTCTTTTTTGTAGGACTAATGCCAAATATTTTATTACCAATAAATCCTTTTGTATGATTGAAGATAGGTCCCATTGCAGCGGCTCCACCTGTAAATGCAGCATTTAACATAGTGTCATATAAAAACTGTGAGCTTGCTTCTTTTAAACTAGGGTTTGGTAAATCTAATAATGTTCTAAGAATCCTGTTACTAAAATCATAGGCATAACCACCCGCTTGTGTTCCAAGCATTTCAGAGCCATATAATTCTTGCGGAGTTAACAAAGCAAAAGGATTTCGTGTACCCATTATCTTTGCAGACTGTGCTGCGGTCACTCCAGTCATACCACCAATCATTTCTGCAGAAGGTTTAGAAACTAAGTTTTGAGGTAGTCTCATATCTTCCGGTAAGTATTGCCCTAAAAAAGGCACGTAAGAACTAGGGTTAGGTATCGAAAATTCTTTTGCTGCTTGATTATAGTAAAAGTTCATTGGATCTTTTATTAACTCTTCACGAGTCATCTCGTCAGCGGTTTTATTAGCTAGTTCACCAAAGTATTGTTTGGTTCCTTTTTCAAAAGGTATTGGAGAAAGTAACATTTGTTTGTCACTAGCTTCAATTTTTTTTAAAACTTCTTGAGTTCCTTCAAATGTCAAATCAGCAGGTAAATTGTAAGCTTTTTTTATTTTACTTAAATCTTGTTGAGACATCTTACCTCCAGGCATCTCTAACATAATTGTTTTTTGATTAGGAGTGCCTTTCATTAAGGTAATAGGCTTGCCTTTTTTTGTTCCAGGTGTGAAAGAATCTATTTGTACGATGTTATCTTTTTCCATTATATTAATCCTTCTACAGAAGATACACTAAATAAATCATCAAGATCTATCACTTCACCTTCGTTATCAAATTCATTAGGTACAGTCCTTTGTTGTTGATTCTCTGGTTGTTGACTTTGTGTAGCATCAGCTTCAGAACTTGTACTGGTTCGATTTAGTTGACTTATATATTGAGTAAAGTCTGTAGGATCAAGACCTAAGTTTCTTAAAATGTTTTCTGTTTTATCACCATCGGAGAAAGTTGGATCTCTTGTTAAAATCTCAGGGTATGCACGTAGTAAACCTTGTTGGGCTTGTCTAATCTTACGATCAACTTCTTTCAACGCAGCGATTACATCTTGTGGAGCTTTTGCACCATAAATAGATATTGCATCACTAGCACGTTTAATATCATCCACGTTCAAACGACCTGTTGGTTTGTTAGCTCTGGCTAAACCATAAATAATAAAGTTTTCACGAACTTTGTTTTCTGCATAACTTGTGTCATAACCTTGACTCTTAAACCAATCCTCATCAAATAAATCAGCCATGGATGCCTCTACATTTTTAGTTGTTGATTTAAAAGGATTATTTGTTGGTAAATTAGTAAGAGTAATCACTGTTTCTTTGTCGTTGTAATCATCGAACTCAAGGAAATCTTTGTTGTATAACTGTTCACCACCACTGGTTAGGTTAGTACCTGCTAGACCGCTTCCACCTGATTGTTTTGAAATCTCATTAAAAATAGATTCAATGTTGAAGCCAGCAGTTTGAATAATACTTTGAATATTACCGGGTAAACCTAACTTATTAATATCATTCGAAGCAGTCACTAAAATATTTGATATATCTGATCTAATACCATCTAATGATGCAAAGTCTTGAACACCTTCTGTAATCTTCTGCACTGATGGTGTCAATGATTCAAGTGTAGCTTGTTCTGTTCCAGGTTGTGTTTTTCCAATAATTGTTGCATTAAAAGTGCCGTCAGGACCAGCAGGAATAGGCACATCAAAAATCTGTACTTGTCTTCCATCTTCTAATCCTTGTACTCGACCCAGCATTAATTGTGGTCCAAATTCGGAAGCAACCATTCTACCACTACCATACTGTCTTGCACCTGTTGGATCAATGTAGCTCACATTTAAAGGTGCGTCCAAATCATTTAACATACTCAAAGAAGATTTTATTCTTTCTTTTTGCACGTCAAGATTGTGTGAGGATACATCTTTTAAAATATCAGAATTAAAACTCATAAATTTGCTCATGTCATCATTGTCATAACCCATCATCTTCAAAAAGAAATCAGCTTCTTTTTCCATAATTATTTTATTTGCATCTTGTGCTTGTTGAACAGCAAGCTCTCCAACTTTCATTTGATAATTGATTCTGTTTAATTGATCTTGATCTGCTCTACTTAAAGCTTTTCCAGTGGCTTGTGCTAATACATCAAGAGCACCTGCAACGCCTTTAAATTGAGTTCTGCCATTTAAGGCATCAATGACAAAGTCTAATGTTTTATCTAAGCCACTTTTTTTAGGAAGTTCTCCTAAAGATTGTCTAATCTGTGCTTCAAAATCTGCTGGATTGTAACGATCACCTAGACCTAAGGATTTATAGTATTGTTCAGCATAAGCTCGTCTTTGATCTCTCACAGGTAAATACTGACCAGCAAATTGATTGGCCATAGCATTCATATACGATGTTGTATCAACCTCTTGTGCCGCTTGTTGTGCACTGGTTGCAGCATTAGCTTCCATTTCAGGAGTTGGTGCTTCTTGCTGTTCCGATATAGAAAATGTACCTCCTTGATGAGGTTTAATAGAATTTATTGGTTGAATAGGATCAACTGTTAAATCGATTTTAAAATCGCTAAGGGTGTCATATCCTAAAGAACTCATGAACCCTCCTTATCCTGCGTACCCGCCTAATGCTCCTATACCTGCTAGAAGAGGGTTTCCTGCTGTTGTTGCTGGATTTTGCAAATATGCTGGTGAAACACCACCAAGTAAATCTGACTGAAATCCTAATTGTTGATAAGGCTGCATATATTGAGCCATTTGATTTTGATAAGCTTGTTGTGCCGCTTGTTGTTGCGCTTGAGTTTCTGTAACACCTAGTTGACTTAATGTTGTTGCAACATTTGCTTGAGTTGTTGGTGCTTGAACACCAAATGTTCCAAAAAGTTCTCCTCCCGCTAATTGTAAACCGGCTGCTGCTTGTTGTGCCGCCTGTTGATTTTGAAAAGCTTGTTGTGCTTGTTGTTGTGCATTTTGATAACCTGATGATAATAGGCCAGCTATACCTGTTCCTAATTGTTGTTGAAAACCTCTTTGCGCTTCGGCTTCTAATACACCTTCTCTACCTCCACCAAAAGCTCCTGCACCAATTGCTTGTGCAGCACGACCTTGACCCGATATATCAAATTGTCTTTGCATTTCTTGTGAGTAACGGTCGATAACTTCTTGTTGATAAGGGTCCATAAAAGCCTTATAAGACTGCGGATCATAACCACCTGTTGTTTGAGCAGTAGTAGCCATTGCATTACCAATAGCACCCACACCTGATGCAAAATAATCAGGACTCGATGTTGCAACATTTGCTGCTAAATTAGTAGCTTGACCTATGGCAGAAGAGGGTGTGATTACTTCTGCAGTTGGAATAGGTTTTGCACCTGAGGTTAAAGATTGACCTGCGGTTAATACATTACCATACTGTTGTGCTAATAAATTTTGTAATTCTTCTTGTGTCATTAGACTCTACCTATCCCCATATTTTCTGCTTTGTTTTCTAAAGAATACATCATGTCATACATTTGTTTAGTACCTTGTTCTCTATCACCGTTACCGGCAGCCATTACTGCTTGTTTCGTCATTACAAATTCGCCATCGGAAAGCATTGCAGGGATATCGTCAGATTGACCATCACCTGGACCATCAATCATACCGTCTTTTTCAGGAAAGTCCATCACTCCACCTTGATTCATGGAAGCAGCGTAATAGGGATTTATGTCTTCATAAAAATCTTTCTCACCTGATCCAGATTTTAAATACGGATTTTTAGTTGGATCATATAATAATTCTTCTTTTTCATCATCAGCTATTGCAGCAGAGGCAATAGTGGCTCCAACGGCACCTAATTTTAATAAAGGTGAATATTTTTCAAAAAAATCTGTAACTGGAACTACGCTTTGTGAACCGTCAGCATTTGTAATGACTCTTGAATTTTTAACAAGTCCATACTTTTCTAAGAAACCAGGTTCTTTTGCTCGGGTAACTAATTCTTGTGTTTCAATACCCGGAAGAGTTCCTCCTCCTTCAATACTAAAAGTGCCTCCTTGATTTGGAGTCATACCTGCAACTTGTGTTGTTGTTGGAGTCATACCTAAACTTTGACGTGCCCCACCCATAAAACCACCTGGTTTACCTAAATTAGATATTCCACCTAATGCTGTTCCGTAGGCCACATTTCGTAATACATTCTCAGGTTTATCACCTGCAAGTAAACCTACACCAGCTTGTGTGAGCATCGGGTTTGCTGCTGCAAATCTTCCAATACCACCAGCAAGACCTGACATACCTGCCATTCCAGGTAAAAGTAAACCAATTCCAATCTGACCTACTGGACTTCTAACTAAATCTTTTGCTGCTTTAAAAATCTTTTTAAACATTTTTATTCTTTCTTATTTGATGCACCCAGACTTGCCAATCGTGGTGCAAAAATTGTAACATCTCTCTTAATATCAGCATCGGTAGTATCGGTATCAGGATTATCAATGTCAGCAGAACAATCATCCTCTGACTCATAAGTTGCATTTGTTCGTGTATTCGTAATGACAGTTTCTGTCTTACAACTATATACGGGAACTTGTGCACCATTGATCTCCTTGTGTCCTAAAAGTTTTGGTTCTTCTATTATTTTATGCATCTCTAACCTTTATTTGTACTATTGTTGGTCCTTCATTTCAAGCACAGAAACCTTAATAACAAGGTCATTTGCATCACTTGATGTTACTTTTAAACTGTCACCACCTTCAAATACAAAGGTGCCATTAATGATTTTTGTTGCTTGATGTGCCACTTGCACATTATTAATCTCAAAATCAGTGGTTCCATTATTATAAGTCAATACTGCATTAAGTGTTCCAGAACCTGAATTATTATGTAAAACAATGGTTTTGACCATAAATGTAGTCACAGGAACGGGTGGTGTTGCTGCCACATCAGCGACAGGAACGGTAAATAAAGTATTAGTTGCTGTATCTGCAGGACTGAGAACAAAGGTTCTAAAACGATCAGGCATCGGTTGTACCTCCTGTAGCAAAGAATGTAGTTCTTCTGTTTACTTCGTCTTTATTATCTTGTTGATAGGATGAATTTAGTTGTAGAACAATCTGTTCTAGTTGTCGTACCATTTCAGCAAAAGCTCTAGGATCATAATCTTGTGGTGGATCAGGAAATCGAGTTTGAGGTATCTTAGCCATTACCGTTGTCCATCTGGAAATACATCCATTGTAAAGGTACCCATTTTAAAATTACCTGCTTCTGTATTACTTTCAATTTTAAAATTAGCTTGTCTTCCTCTACCACGAATATCTTTTTTTGTATCTGTTGTTGCAACAGTTGATACTGTTTGACTAATGACATCACCATAAGGATAGTTTTTAAAACTCCAGGTTACAGTCAAATTACCTGATTGATTTCTAAAGTCAGGTATAAATCTTGATATACGCATCAATTGTTCTCCGCCTTCATCAATATTAAAATCACCTGATTGTATGAAAGCTGGCATGGCTTCACCATCCGCATCTGTACCAAACTCTTGTTCATAGTAACTAGAAGCGCCATTAGATAAACCAATCACTGTGGGAGTTGTGTTAGTAGTAGTATTGGCTTCATATTCTGTTGCCAAAGGAAACTGAAAGACACCACGGTCAACCCATGATGTTCTATTGAGTGTGCCTACCGACCAAGTTTGTTCTAAGTAGTTGTAGACAACACAACGATTAACTTGTGGTTGTGCAATGTTATCAGGATTGGTTACATAGAACCAAATGATTTCTGCAAACTCTGTATTGACACCAGCAAAGATTTGATCGGATTGTGTTAAATCTAAATTTTCAAAAACGAAATCATCAACACTACAGGGTAGTTTTTTCACGGTACCATCAAAGACAAAGAAAGCATTCTGACCCATCCAGTAAGCTACGTCTCTGACAACGACAGCAGAGTGTTGTCCCAATAGTCCACAGTTACGACCTAATTGATTTAATCCAAATGTAAAGGGTGGACCAATAAATTGTAAGCCGTGTAATGATGTATCTGTCCATACTAATATTTGACCACGAGCTTTGTCTGCTCCCACAATACTAGAACCATCTTGTATTCGTAGTGATCCTGCAGTGTTTTCTGCAGCAGGTTGATATGTATTAATATCTTCTTGTGATGAGAAACGTAGTAACAAAGGATCTTGTGAGGAACCTGTACCTACAGTTTTTTCTGTACCGAATAAAATTAAATGTCTGTCGGGTGTAGATACTAAAGAAAACTTTGAAGTTGTTGGTGCATTTGTAACTAAACTTGCTTTACCTGTTAAACCGTCCGTGGTCGGTGACCATTGAAACGTTGACCCATTTAGTGTAGTTGCAATTAATAACTCACCAAAATTATCTAAGGACCAATCTCGACCATCTAAGGTTACAGAAGATGTTGAACGAGCCGTACCCCATGTCTCTGTATTCCAAGTTGATGTACCCCAACCATAACCAAAAGTAGAAAAGGCAGGTGCAATAGCAATATCAAAAACAGCAGTTGCTGTTCCTGTGGTAGCTGTTCCCGTAGATTCTGTTGCATCTTGTTGAATAACAAAAGCATTGGTGCTTGTTACTGATTTAACTTCAAAACTTCGATCAAATTGTTCTGCTGTAAAACTTGTGCCTGATAATCCTGTGGTGCCTGAGAATGTAACAATATCTCCTACATTGGCCCCA
>Ga0208298_1000312_pt1 | contig 22175 bp, 32 predicted proteins | sample 14BtaG_FD_184088 | JGI IMG/M metagenome (GOLD analysis project Ga0208298, IMG submission 184088) | Marine viral communities from the Subarctic Pacific Ocean - 14B_ETSP_OMZ_AT15311_CsCl metaG (SPAdes) (version 2) | ecosystem: Environmental > Aquatic > Marine > Oceanic | place: Pacific Ocean... | reverse complement strand
GCCCACAGTAGCACCTGCTATTCTACCTATAACGGCTGCTATAAGATTAGCGCCTTGTTCTACTATAGCATTATCTAATTTAGTCCAATCGTAGTTTGAACCTTCACCTTGCTTTATAAATTCTTGTGTAGCTGATGGCCCTTCAAATTCAAGTTTAGATCTTGCTTCTTTTGCCCAAGCAGTAAGTTTTTCATTCCCCATTGTTAGTGCTGCAGCTTCTACACCTGTTAAATAATTATCTAACGTTTGGTCAAAACCCCGATCAAAATCTTTTCCATATTGTTCAAAAGTATCAAAAACATTGGCACGAGGAGCATAGTTATTACTATCACTTATAGGATCTATACCCATACCCGCAATACCACGACCAGGCTCATAAAACTCTTCTCCAGTTCCTTCAAATAAATAATTAGGATTTACCCTTGGGCCAGACGGGTCTATAAAAGTGGCTTCTTGTTCTTTATCTGTGCGGAACTCCCCATAAATAGGGTCTAAACGCCCCATACCTGCAATTCCTAGACTCTCTAACTCTTCTTCTGCGGTTTTTGCTGCTTCTGCTTCAGCGGCTAACTTAAAAGCTTGATTTTCATCGGCAGACGCTACTTCAACACCTTCTGTTGTATCACCAGCTTGGGCTGATTCAAACCCTTCAAAAAGTGCTTTTTGGGTATCAGTAAGTTCTACTTCTTCAGGTGCAGGAGATACACCCGCAGTCTCTAAATCAGCTATAACTTCAGGAGGTAAAGGCGCAGGTGTGGTTTCAACTACTTCTTCTGTTTTTCTTCTGTCTTCTTTAATTTGTTTTAATTTTTTTTGGTACTCCCCATAGGCAATGTCCCCTTCCCCTGCATCCCAATCATCTGCTGCTCTATCATTTGAAGGTCTATACGTACTTAAAAACAATGGCCTAGACATTTCTTTGTCAGAATCTAGTACAGGTGCACCCATTTCTTTTTCTGCTACCGCTGGAGTTGCTTCTGCCATTATTTCTTCTACAGGTTCACTTACAGGAGCTAATTCCTGTTGTGCGGCTAGTTCTTGTTCTGCAAAAGCTTTATCTGCTGCATCTCGTCTAGCTTTAGAACTATATTCATCTCCAAACATATCATAACGTGGAGTTTCTAAATACGTTTTTACTTTATTACCTAGTTCTGCGGCACCTTGATTATTTAAACTACCTATAAAAGCATCGCCCGCATTTTGTCCCTGTAACCCTGCTTGAGTTGCAGCGACAATAGCTTCATTAAATTCTTTAGTTTTAGGACTCAAAGCATCTATATTATCAGTTAAAGAATTAGCTACACCCGCTAGTATACCTTCATTAACGTTCCCCCCTGATTGAACAAACGTCGTTACGGCTGCATCAACAGATTGTTGTTGGCTTTCTGATAATTTATCAAAGTTAGGAATAGATTTACTTAAATAATTATTTGACGCTTTAGCAATTTCTCCACCTATACCTCCCATTAACGCAGTTTTTAAATCACTACCCGCAGCCGCAGCCACTGCAGCTTTACCTACAACACCGCCAATAGCAGTAGACACGCCAGCACTAACACCTAAATTTGTTACTGCATTAGTAGCTACTGCCGTAACCTGGTTTGCAACAGTAGGAGCAATAGCAGATAAAGCTAAACTTTTTGCTACATCACCAATATTACCGCCTTTAGCCACAGTTGAAGCGCCGTTTATAAGAGGAATAGCCCACGTTTGTCCCGTTACCGTTGCCCCGATTGTAGCTATAGCAGTTATAGGGTCACTAGTTACAGCTTTTGCAACGTCCTCAACAACGTTTACCACTGGATCTATTATATCTTCTACCGCATCAACAATGTCACCCGCTACATCTCCTACGGTTTTTACAATTTTCTTTATTCCACCACTCATGCTATAACCCTTTATCCAATGGCTCTTCACCAAGTTTTACAAACAATACATGGTGATTATCTTCTGCGGGTTCTAATTGAAATACAGAGTCAGTTTTATCAAATACTTTTTTTAATGCTCTCATAGCAGGTAACATTACATCGCCTTCAAACTGAGTAACATAGTCAGTTATACCTCGCTTCTGCAAATATCCTGCGTATTTCAATATATTACGTACATAATTACGTCCTATGTCTGCATTTAACGGACGACCAACAACTTTATCTTTGTTTGCACCAGCACCAAAATGACCAATAAATACAGTATTACCTATTTGTACTACATCTGCGGTTTCAGTTTCTTTGACAATAGTCATCATTGCTGTCTCCACAGGCATATCCCCTGTACCCACATTTTCTAATGCCATAGTTATGACTGCTGCGGGGGGCAATATTTTTTCTTTACTATCTACGACTCCCATAACAAATCCTAAGTTATTTCAAGTATACTAGCAATTACATGTAATCTATTTGCTGTTGCGGCGGTGACTTTTAATATTTCAGACGCTTGCACTACAAGAGGTGCAGTTAGTAGTTCTGTTGTACCGTTAGCCCCAATGGACTTGGTTTTACATATACTATACACATCACTACCACTAGTTAAAGTTAAAGTCAAAGTATCTGCATTACCAGAATCTTCAGAGACTAATATAGATTTTACTATAGCCGTTGTCGAGGCCGCGCAAGTATATAATGTCGTAACACTTGTGGATGTTAGGTCTAGTTTCGCATTTGTATAAGTATTTGCCATTACGCTATAAACCACCCAACTGCATCAGCTTTATCTGCTAAAGAAGTATCTCGTAGCACATTATCTAATTGATTAAAGTATAAACGTAAAATTTTATTAAACTGTTCAAACTCTGCAGCGCTGTATTCTGTAGGGGGGTAAGGTAGAGCAGGGGCACGGAACTCTACAGTATATTGGTCAGCCATTAACGTCTCCCATCTGCACGTAAGTCAACTCTTGGGGAACCCAACTGCCATTGTACACCTGTTGCGCTAGATTCTATCTTCATCGTCATCTGTCTACCCCTTACACGCGTGTGAATTTGACTTGTATAAGCCTCAACAGGAGAAGTGGCAGACCGCGTAACTGTACCTGTATTTACACCACTCTCAGAATTGGGGGAGTTATACCCTGAACCCGAAGCATTTAATGGGTAAAAAGTCATATTAATAACAGGACTATCAGCCGTAGATCCCTCAAAAGAAACATCAGGAAGGACACGAGACATTAACATAAACTGATGTCCGTCGTCTAAATCAAACTCTGAAGAAGTTATAAAGGCAGAAATAGCGGCGGCGGTGCTTGTTTCATTGTCATCAATACCGTTTTCATGGTCAACGAGTAACGAGTTATAGGTGGCAGCAAGTGGATAAGAACGTAGACCTGAATCAAGCCATGCTGTGCGTGCCATAGAACCATAATACCAAATATCTTCTAAGTAATTATAAACCACATATTTATCAATGCTAGACGCACTTGAAGAACAGTAGAACCACCACACTTCGTGAAACGCTTCGTTACTTCCTCCAAACACTTGGTTATACTGTAGAGGATTAAAGTCTGTGAATACATATTTACGTAAGTCACAAGGAAGCGGTTGAACTCTACCATCATATTTATAAAATTTATCTTTACCCATCCAGTAAGACACACCGTTAGCATAAGCTACACTATTTTGGGAAGTTATAGAGATTTGTTCCCCAACAAGTGTTGCGCTCCATACCCCTGAACTTGCACCAACATATTGTAACGAGTATAGAGATGAGTCTGTCCAAACAAGTACCTCTTGTCGTGACTGAGCTGCGGTAACTATTTCTGTACCACGAGATAGTCGTAAGCTACCTGCTTGATTTGTAGCTGCAGGAGTCCAATTTGTAGCATCTTCTTGGTCAGACCAACGAATAAGCATAGGATCTTTTGTAGAAGTGCCAAGCACATTAGTACCAAAACAAAACACAAATCTACTAATATCTGATACAAGTATAGAGTTTTGTACTGTCGGTACATCCGAAGCACCTGATTTACTAGATAACAACACCGCACGGGTAGTTAATGTACCTGAAGCGTCCCAATAATAAATGGAACCATCCCTATGCCCAAAGATTAAATCTTCACCAAAGTTTTGTTGTGACCATATACGTAAGGTTTCTGTGTCTGAAATACCCTCTCCCCAAGCACCAGAACCCCAACCACTAGCACCCCAACCAACAAGAGGGTTAGCAGAAGATGCGCCTGAATTTATTTGGTAAGCGCCTACAGCAGAACTACCGCCACTACCCGAATCAGAACTTGTAGCTGCAATATTAGTGTATAAAGCATTAGTTATAGTGTCAGAATTAAAACTTTTTGCGGTAATAGTATACTTGTTTGCGTCTTCAATGTTGAGTATTTGGTATTCTTGGTTAAGTATTGCAGCAGTTATGTTACCGCCTAGAGCATCCGCCCCGCTAAAAGTAACAAAATCATTAGCTTTTGCACCGTGACTACTGTCTGTAACGACTATAGTAAAGCAATTTACAGTAGCATTATCATTATGTGAGGCCGCAGTAGTGCTAGTTGTCGCCCCAGAAGAAAGGTAAGATGCGCCTCGTGTACAACCTGTAAAGGTGTTACTGCTTATAGCCGAATAGTCTATTACTTCGCTATCTATTATAAGTTTGCCAGAAGTAGGGAATCCTGTAGTATCATCTATAGTTATTGTGGTGTCATCGGCATCTATAGCGCCATTTAACTGATCTGCTGAAGCCGTAAAAGTAACATCCCCTGCAGAAGTAGTTGTACGTAAAGGTGTTATGTCGTTATACCCACCACCATTCTCTATGTAAAACTTTAGGTGTGTCCCGATAGCAATCAAGTTTTGACTATCTAAAGTAATCCAATTCCATAAAGAACGGGCAATACCTAGAAAAGTTGCTTCTGATATACGAGTCCAACCACCAATTTTTTCAGGGGTTCCTTGACGAAAACGGATGTTATTGCACTCATACCAACCACCTTCAGTAGTATACCTAGTGTTTTCTCGGTTAACCCCTGGCTTTAATGATAGCTTTTTTAACGCCATATTTTACCTACTATTCGTCTGATTTCTCTTTAAGAACTAACCCAAAAATAGCACAAACTATACCTGCCCAAGTTAGTATTGGCATAGTAAATAGTATACCAAGCCCTACGCCTACAACAGCAGCGGCTCCATAACTTGAAGGTTCTTTTAGTCTTCCTTTAATCCAATCCATAATATTCTCCTATTTAAATGTGGTAGACATACCGACTGATATATCGCTATATTTAAAGTCGCTGTCTAAAGATAATTTTGAATAAGCAGATAAGCTATTACTTATAGCCATCGTACTTTTGACAGATGCGCCAGAAATACTAAAAGAACTTCCGCTTGCATAACTCCAATCTACCGCAGGTCTGACTGACAACCTTGAAATACTTGTAGTTACACCAACATCACCTATCCATTTTTTAGTTTTAAACCCATACTCAACAGATGCGTCAGGTTTAAACATCGACATAATGCCGCTTCTTATAGTTCCTTCAGCCTGTGCTGATATCGCTGTTAGTGTAACGATAGCACCTGCAAGAAATAATTTTCTCATAATATTCTCCTCTATTTTACTAAATTAAGTGCTTGTTCTTTAGTTTCATCGTTTCTCCTTATCCATCCACGTCCAAACGTATCAAAGGTACTAAGATCTCTATAAAACTTATCACGCATATGGTGCATTTGTTCTATTATTTCTGTTGGCTCTACTTCAGCTACTCGTTGCAGTGTCATTGGCCCTATACCACCATCTTGTTCTACGCCCACAATACGTTGCAATGCTTTAGCTGCTCGACTTGTCCCGCTATTCACACCCCAATCGAAGCAACTCCAATCAACCCCAGAAGGGAGATCGTCTGCCCGAAGCCTATCCCAATAATTCTCTTTGTATATAGGGTACACATCATCGTGGGTAAGACCTTGCATTTCACCATCCATAACTTGCCGACCAACGTATTGCTCATAGACTGCACGGGTAACTCCATAATTAGTTTCACCCCCAGGATCAGCAGCCAAATTTACATAGCCTCCTTCATGTTCAAGGAGACGCGCCATACATTCTTCAAAGTTCTGTTTCATTTTGAGTTATTCCTTAGTTTAGCAAATTGACGTGACCCAAACCAAAAGCTGATTATACTTGTAAAGAGTAAATTCACATCGTCCGAGTACACCTCATTGACCGCATCTCTAAAGTCTGCACCGTTATTCATCGCATACATTAAGGTCGTTATTTTAACCAATAGAAAAAACCCAACAAACAAATACGTTATTACAGGGCGCACAGAGCCGCTCAGAGCTGCTGCAAAGCCAGATTTAGCATTAGCCGCCCTCATAGAAGCGTATATGCCCTCGGTCTCAGCTATATCTGCTTTAGCCTCAAGTTCATCTAACTTCAAAGATGAAAGTTGTTCAGCATATTTGCCTTTTGCTTCAAGCATTTTTAGCTCTTGAGCATCTTTTTGACGTTGTTGAAATAAATCAATAACACTTGGAAGTACAGAAGTACCAAATCCTAGTGCTGCTCCTAGCAGTGATAACATGTTATCCTCCTACTTTAATTTAGTTTTCGATAAGGCTGTACTACCCATAAATGCGGCCACTATACCTACTTGTGCTACAATAAATGTATTTAAAAAAGCCCCTGCAGTTGCCATTCTCTCTAAGTTTATAATCGGTGTTAAAACAAAAACAACAGTTATTAAACTTGCCGCCATAGCCACCCAAGCCATAACACGTTGCGTGTCAGCTAACTTGTCTTCATTCTCTAAGCGTATCCAACGCTCGTGACGATCCATTTCTTCATCAGTTATTACACCGTCACCATCAGTATCCGCCATTGCGTATTTACTGTTTTCCTGTAGTTTTTTTGCCGCCATAGTAAACTCCTACATACCTAAACAACTTTTATATACATCAATTACGTTAATTAGACAATGGATTATCTAACGCTTCTTGTAATCTTTCGTTTAACTGCTCTTCAAGCTTTCGCATATCTTCTTCTATTCTATTTTCTATATCCCGCATTGTATCACGAACATCCTTCTCTGTCTCCCTATTTAACGTTTCAACCTCTCTTATTGCGGCTGTTACATCTTTCTGCACCTCGTTCATTTGATTAAGAACGTCTTCTAACACCAAATCTATAGAGGATTGCGTGGTTTTTATGCGCTCTGAGGATGTCTCAATCTTCTTTTCCAGCTTATCAATGTAACCTTCTAGTTTAAAAAGATCATCTCGAAGGTTATTTTTAATGTCTCTTGTGTAAACAATAGCATCATCTAGTTTAGTTAAAACAAGCTCATTTTCAGCACGTATCTCCTCAATGTCAATTTCTTGTACAATTTCTTTCATGTCCATATAGTCTGCATAAAACTCAAAACCCGCCCATAATCCTCCTCCTAGCGCTGATACGATTGGTATTAGTAGCATTAATCTGCCACCTTTTATTGTTGCCCCACCTATTTCTACTTCTGCCATATCTTTCTCCTAATTCTCAAACGATAACTCTGAACCTAGCTCGCGTAATCTATCAATCTCCTGTTGTAGCCTCATTACTTCTAAATGTTTTTTCTTTAACTCAATTTCATACAACCTGTTACAGTCTAAACGAGAGCCTTTATTTCTTCTGCCCAGGGGGATTGTTAAAGTTGCAAACACACCAATGTCTCCAGTTTTCCTAGTATTATTTAGTGTGTCTCCCTGAATAATAGAAGTAAGTCCAAATTCTAAATTTGTTGCGCTCCCCAGTGCCATCGAACAATCAAGCTCTCCCGCTCTAAATGAATCGGACTGATAGTTACCACCCGTATTAGGAAGAGATAAACTTAATGAGTTTGATGTACTATCGGCAAAAACGCCTATTATACTGCAACCTGTTACAGACATAATAACTATAATAAATAGCCATATTTTCATTCTACTTTAGAGCAAATCCGTGAAGTAATTATAGTTCTCTGCCCCTCCCCCTTAAAAGATTTAGAGCTTGTACAGATATATGTAACTCTGTCTAAATCAGAATTTCGTATGTATACATCGAAAGGATATTTTTTAGTGTGTTTAACTTTTATAAGTTTTGATGTTGAAGCGAATGGTATTTCTTTCCAATCACCACTAAATACTCCAATTTCAAAATATGAAACATCATTACGCCTGTTAAACAAAAACATCTTTGTGACACTTACGCCCGAAATATGAGAATAACTAAACTTTGGGTATGCTGGTGTCATTTCATGTGCCTGAGCCTGAAACCCAAGCAACATGACAATTAATACTACTTTGCTATACATTCAGCTAATATCAATGCTGTGTAAGACCCACTAGGAAATGCACGATTATATCCGTATGAAGCAGTTGATGCCACTGTAAAGAATGTCGTTCCTGCCAAAGTCATGTCAAAGGTTGTTTCATTGCCCACAACAACTTTAGCGGCATTATATGCAGACATTCCAGAAACACTTCCAGAAGTATATACACTGCTACCTGTCCACGTTAAAGTATCACTGAGTGAAGGTGATGAGCTAAAACTATTTGGATGTGTAATTTTTACCTTATATTTATCAGCAGTTCCTATTTGAGTTTTTATAACAGCATCTTGCCCTCCATCTGCGGCAGCAGTTGAAAGTTTCCATATATTTGGCACACCGTATTGCCCTGGTGTTGTCGTTACAATCGAGCAACTAGCTTGAACTGTACCTGTAATTGGTGAGTTTACTGCCCAAGCGTAACTGGTCGAAAGCAAAAATATTAAAGGTGTTATTTTTTTAATCATGTTATCTCCATTGTTTAGTCGTCATATTGAGAACGAACCATACTTCTGTGTACGCTGTCTTGGCCTAAACTTCTAAAAGCCTTGACGTTATCTTCAAATTCACCGCCATCTATTTTCAAAACATCTTCATAGACACCACCATCTATATCAAGATTAAAATATAATTCAAGTTTTCCAACAGCGGCTATCTGTTGCATCATCTCCAACTGTCGCATGGTATCTGCTATCTTTTCTGCCGCACCTGCTATAGAAAGAACTTCTTCTACGGTTAAATCTTCACTTTCCTCTTCTTCTTCAGCTTCTTCAACTTCAAGCTCTTCTAACTCTGCCTGTTCATCAAGCTGTATTTGCACCCATTCGTTATAATAAGGGTCGTCTACATTTCCTCCAGAAAGTAAATCATTATCTAATAAATATTGATAAACAGCGTCTTTATAATTAGGGCATGTCGGATCATTTAGTGGTGTGTCGCAAGGGTTATATTTATAGTGGTACAGTATTAGAACATCGGAGAGAGACCCGTCCCCAGTAACTTTTATTTCACCATCACCAAAAAGAGTGCCAAGCGTAGGGGCCATTGGGTCATATTTAATCTTCGTGCCACTAGGCAAATTGTTCCAGTCGTCTACATACTCGTAGATATATCCATCACCACCAACTTTCTCATTTGTAATAGATACAGTTGAATCTGTTGTTGGTTCTTTAGTTATTGTGTATTTGTGGAACACACCCTCGATTGTCAGGTTATTTTGGGCTGGCAGTAAATTGTTCATTACCCATTTATGTGCATCTGAAGCAGCGTTCTTTGTGTTACCGTAGATATTCTCAGAGTAAGAATAACAAGGCCAAGAAAAGACCGCCAATGCCAGCAGCCCCAACAGCCGTTGCTTTGTCATCTTCATCCCATTTCTCCTTTTTACCTGCAACATATCCAGGCACAAGATGTGGGTTGTTCTCCCATTCAGCTTTAGCCGCTTCTCCCACGAGACCGTTTATTGGGCATGGCGTGCCAGAATTTGCCATTGCAAGGTGAATCCTTTTGTCCTGACACATTATTGCAACAGCACTTATTTTTAGACCCATATCATACATTACTTTAGCATTTTTTAACCGTTCACAGTTTAGATCTCTAATAGTTGTGCCGCCACTAATGCCCAGTATTTGCGTCTGCACAGATCCCCCCGCAGGTATGTGACACGTATCTGAGCTTGATGAACTAATACTAGGTGTCATAGCGGATGGCGGTGGAGATTTAACCGTAGTGGTACTGGTTATATTAGAATTAGTTGTAGAGTTTGTATTGCTATTCGTCTCAATACAATTACTGTTTGTTGCGCTGTCACAGCCTTGATCTGCGTAGGCCATAGGCACTAGTATAATTAAAAACAAAAAGATTAAAAAAATCCAAGATAAGCTAGTTGTTAATAACAAAAATTTTTTCATGTTAATCCTTACTGGCAAACGCTGATCCTGTTAGTATAGCACCAAAAGCTAAATGAAACAATCCACCCCCTAAAAGTGTGAACGGCTCGTGTTGTCCAGTCAGCTTTTTCATTAATTCCATTTGAACCATCGGTTCTGCCGTTGAGTTAATAATCTCCATAAATTGAGATATATCTGGTCTGTTTAAACCCCACCAAATTGGGCAAAACATAAAATCATAGAAGCAAATTAGGAGATAAAGTATTAATGCAGTCCAACGCCAAGTCATAGTGGCTTTTTGTTGGGCTGTAAGTTCTTTGCTCATTTAAATACAGGGAGGAGTACACATCGCTTTATCTACCCCATAAAATATTATGGTAATGAATATTACCAGTGCCAACCCTATCCATATCCATTTGTTTTTCATTATCTACCCCATTTTAAGTAGTATACTCACTAGCATGGCAATAGTAGCACCAAGCCCACCTACTAGAAACATCTCTAAACGTTTTAACCTGTAAAACACTTCTTTAAACTGAATGTGGTTTTCAGTTTCTAACTTAGTAACCTTTGGCTCAATTTTATCTATGCGGTTGTGAGCTTGCACTACTGTTCTTGCCATTGTTAGTCCTAACTTGCTTCAGCTTCTTTAGAGGTTTCATCAGACACTTCTTTAAAAGACTTTAATAGATCCTCTTGGAAGCTATCCGATGCTCTTTGCACCTGATCTAAATCAGCTCTAAGTTTACCAGCTCTTATTCCTAAGTCTTTTAGTTGCGCTATAAGATACTTTTGTTGCTGACTTAAATCAGTTTCTTTGTACCCTTTACCGTCAATATTAATTACATTCTCCTTAACTTCTTCTTTTGCCCATTTAGCCATAATTTTCTCCCTATGTTATGGTTTGTTTATGATGCAGTGTAACCTTTTCCAGCATTAATCGCATTGGTAGTTGCAGTCATATCTTCACTACCCCAATCAGTCATTGCTTTCATGTCTTCAAGGTGTGCTACGTTTCTGTCTACACAAGCCTGTCTAAAATCTGTTTCTTTGTTAGCCATAGCGTTACCAGCAATAACAGCATTAATAAGGTCTATTGAATGACTCATTGCTGCGTAATCCTCTGCTAATTTGGCATTTTTGCGTGTGCCATCTGCATTATGATCGTCAGATGATATTAAAGCGTCCATTTATTTTCTCCTTTTATCCTATAAATGTCGTAGCTGCATTAATCGCATTTGTCACTGGAGTCATATCTTCACTGCCCCAATCGTCTAATGCTTTCATGTGATCTAAGTAACTTTTACTTCTAGCGACACGCTCTTTCTTTTCTGCTGTCGTCATATCACCACAGAAGTCTGCACTTGTTGCTGAACCACCTTTGTCGTGTGTCGCTATAACTTCAGTAATAACACTTACACTGCCCAACATTGCTGAGTAATCTTGTGCAATTTGATCTGATTCTCTTGCCATTTTATTCTTCCTTTATAGTAATATTACCTGATATTGATATTCTTTCTTCATCACTTTCATAAAACGGAAAAACTTGGTGGGTCATCTGCGAGGGAAACATAACCATGTAACCTTCTGCTTCTTTTTCCATATTGTACGCAAATGTAGATATTTTACCCAATGTATTTGTATAACTAAACGCAAAGTTAGATATGTGATTATCTGCATTTGAATTAGCGCATACAGGTAGTTTGCGCTGTTCTGCGTAGGATGTAGGTATTTGCATCCATATAACAAAACTATAAACTCCACCGTGATCATGTGGTGGATTAAACTCGTGCTTCTTCTGGAAGTTTACCCAGAAACTATTTAAATTAAGACTTTTACCTTCTTTCATAACAACTCGCCAAGGGGAGCCATAAGACTCAACATGTTTATCAATAAAAGAAGGAAGTAACTCACTCATAAATTCTTCAAGCAATGGTGAGCTACCATCAAGGCGTATAGAGGAGCTGATATTTCCTGCAAGTTCAGGCTTCATGTCATCTGGCTCTTCCCTTGCCTCTTCAATCATAGACCATAGGTTAGCCACAACACCTTCAGGAAGTTGTCCTTCAACAACTCCTATGTTGGGAAAATGGCGTGGTATTAACTCCATGTTTAACCTTCTAATTCTTTAATTCGAGCTTCAAGAGTGTCATTTTTTTCGGACAGTTCTTGTATTGCTTTGACTAAGATAGGCACAAACTTACTGTATTGAAGACCATATTGTTTACCATCCTCTGTAACACTTGTTGTTAGATTAGTTTTATCAGCTATCTTATGGCCATATTTTTCTTCAAGAACTTCTACATCTTGTGCTAAGAAGCCTATGTCAGACCAATCTTCTTTATGTGTTCCGTCATGCACAACTTCATCTAAGTCTACAGTGTCGTCTGATAAATCTACATACTTACTTCTTTTATCCCAACGATAAGTAACAGGTTCAAGATCTTTAACAAAATCTAAGCCCATTTTAACTGGCTCTACATCTGTCTTATCCCGTTTGTCTGAAGCTACAGTCCAATCAACCTGTATATGTGCATTGGCTATGTTTTCATCACCTAAAGCTAGTATGTTACTACCTGATGTTATATTACCTCCAGGGCTTCCTGTTATACCTGCCTGATGACCTATACATATATTATTTTGGCCTGAAGTTGCGTTAAGACCTGCCTGATAACCAACATAAGTAGAAGCATCTCCAGTCGTGTAATACCCTGCTTTAGTTCCCACTGCGACTATCGCAGTTCCTGTCTGGTTAGTGTAGGCCGCTTGAAACCCAAGTGCTGTATTTTCATTTGCAGACGTATTTGAAGCAAGTGCGCTACCCCCTACAGCCACATTGTAAGCACCCGTTGTAGTTAAACCACCAGAATCTTGACCAAGAAATGAATTATGTGTACCAGTTGATATGGCATCACCTGATAATTGACCAATAAGTGTGTTAGAAGTTCCTCTACATATTAATCCTGCGTTTTTACCTACGGCTGTGTTACTACTAGCACTGTTAGTAGCCGCGCCCATTAATGCTTGATAACCGATAGCTGTGTTACCACCACCAGTTACATTATGAAGCCCTGCGTACATACCAACAGATACATTTTGCATTTCTGCGTTATCACTACTTGAAACTTGGGAGCCAGCAGCTTGATAACCGATAGCTATAGTCCTATCACCTACTGTTTCACTCCCTAACGCTTGTGTACCGATAGCTATATTAAATCTACCGATTGTCATATCCTCAGCGGCTTTATATCCAAGTGCCACATCGTCTATGCCTGTTGTAATTGAATCTCCTGAATAACTACCAATTAAAGTGTTATTTAAACCTGTGGTTGTTGATGTACCTGCATTGTATCCAACGGCTACGTTTTCAGCATTTGTAGCAGTGGTAAAGTTTTGTGTTCCTAAAGCATTTCTACCGATAGCAATACTTCTACTACCTTTAGTATCACCTTCTAGTGCATTTTTACCTACAGCTACATTGTCAGAACCCGTAGTCAAAACACCTAAAGCATCATTTCCAACGGCAGTATTTTGACCCCCTGTCGTAACAGCATCTCCTGCCGCTCCACCGATAAGGGTATTCTGAGTGCCTGTGGTCACTGCTCCACCTGCCAATGCTCCAATCGCTGTATTGTACGCATTTGTAGCTGTTGTAAAGTTTTGGGTTTCTAATGCATTTATGCCTACTGCCGTATTAAATGACCCTAAAGTGTCTGAGCTTAAAGCATTTTTACCTACTGCAACATTATAGTCAGCGTCAGTAAGAGCATCACCAGCTAATCCTCCAACGAGTGTATTTGCAACGCCTGTAGTTATTGCTGTACCCGCATCATATCCTATAGCTACATTGTAAACGCTTGTTGCTGTTGTAAAGTTTTGTGTATCTAAAGCACCTACACCTATAGCAATATTCCTAGCACCTAACGTATCTGATGCAAGTGCGCTAATTCCAATAGCTACGTTAGAATCACCTGTAGTCATTGCTGAAAGAGAACTTTTACCCAATGCTGTATTATTAGATCCTGTTGTAATTGCATCACCAACTAGTGCGCCAATAAGGGTGTTGTTCACGGCTGTGGTTATTGCTGTACCTGCTGATGAGCCAACTGCGGTGTTGTATGTATTTGTAGCAGTACCTTGGTTCATAGTAGCAAGAGCGGCATTACCTATACCAACATTATGACTACCTAAAATATTAGTTTCTAAAGCACCTGACCCAATAGCTATATTTTGCCCTGAAGTTGTAGTGCCAAACCCAGCTTTAAATCCTACAAAAACATTCTCATCGCCAGTTGTAATTGCAGTACCAGAACTATCACCTACAGCTACGTTGTAGTTACCGCCAGATGCTATAGAATCACCTGCACCTGAACCTGCTCTAAAGTTAGATGTACCTGCTGAAGCAGTAATAATATCTGCACCATCTGCGAAAGTAACGTCTGCCGCAAAGTTAACTGCACCATCTACGTCTACTGCATCAAGGTTAGTTGTGCCATCTACGTCTAAATCGCCATTAAAGTCTGCATTACCAGCGAGTGTTAACGTAGAAGCCATATCAACTGCACCGTCAATGTCCACAACATCTAAATTACTTGTGCCATCCACATCAATATCGCCAGATATATCTAGTGCTGTACCAATAAGTGTTTGTGTAAGTGTAACTTGTCCATTTGAAGCGATAGCAATAGCATCTGTGTCAGAAGCAGAACCAATGTTTCCACTATCAGGTATAACTATGTTACCACCTGTAGTCATTAAGCCACCCCCAGTATATGTACCACTTACATCAAGATTAGCATTAGCATCTACAAGTGTAGCATTAAGCTCGATCTCGTCTGTAGCGTTAATATCTAGTACGGTAGCACTAGGAGCATTAATAGACTGTGATGCGTCATTAAATTGTAATGCCATTGTTGAATTTAACAATATACCTGTATCAGCAACGTGTGTAAGAGTTACATCACTATCTGCACCAAAACTTAATACAGCGGCGTCAGATAGTAGCTTTAAGTCATCTCCTATAACAGCATCTTTAGCTACAGATAAACCACCATCAGTTTGAAGTGAGCCATCAGTTGTTGATGTGGCTTCAGTAGTATCGTCTGTTTTTATAATTCCGCCAACGGTAAGAGTTGACGCCATGTCTACAGCACCATCAATGTCTACTACGTCTAAGTTAGTTGTACCGTCTACGTCTATATCACCTGAGATGTCTAGTGCTGTACCAATGAGTGTTTGTGTAAAGGTTACTTGCCCGTTAGAAGCTATAGTCATGGCGTCTACATCTGAGGCAGAGCCAATAGTCTTACCATCACCAATGATTATATCGTCAGTAAAGGTAGCAATTCCTGTTATTGCGGCAGTGCCTGAGACTTCTAAGTTAGCATTTATATCTACTAATGTAGCGTTAAGTTCAATTTCATCTGTAGCGTTAATATCTAGGACAGTCGCGCTAGGAGCGTTAATATATTGTGACGCATCGTTAAACTGAAGTTGCATTGTTGAATTTAACAATATGCCTGTATCAGCTACGTGCGTAAGAGTTACGTCTCCATCTTCACCCAAGTGAATTACTGCTGCGTCACTATCTAGGAATAAATCATCTTCAATAGTAATGTCTGAACTAAACACTGGAGTGGCTGTAAAGGTAACTACTCCTGTAAGTTGTGATGTACCAGAAACGTCTAAGTTACCGTTTACATCAATAAGAGTGGCGTTAAGTTCTATCTCATCTGTAGCATTAATATCTAGTACTGTGGCACTAGGAGCGTTAATATATTGTGATGCATCATTAAACTGAAGTTGCATTGTTGAATTTAACAGTAACCCTGTATCAGCTACGTGCGTAAGAATGACATCGTTGTCTGCACCGAAAGATAATGTTGCGGCATCATGTTGTAGCTCTAAATCTTGAGTTAACGTAACATCACCATCAGCGCCTATGGCGATTGCATTTGTGTCACTAGCAGAGCCAATATTACCCGCGTCAGGTATAACTATATTGCCACCTGTAGTCATTAAACCACCACCAGTATATGTACCAGAAACATCTAAGTTACCGTTAAGGTCAACAGTTGTAGCGTTAATCTCTATTTCTGTATCGGATACTAAATCAAGGACTCCATCAGCACTTTGATGGATATACGTTCCTGAGTCTCCAAACTGTAGTTGTCGTGTACTGTTTAATAGTAACCCAGTGTCAGCAACATGTGTCAGTGTAGTATCTTTATCTGCACCAAAGCCAAGAACCGCAGCGTCAGACTGCAAGGTTAAGTCATCATCTACAAACAAATCAGGCACAGCCAGGTCTTGCATGAGATCATAAATTGCTGCGCCAGAACCTGCGCCATCGGTAGCAATCATTTTAACTTGACCCGCAAGTATAGCGACGTTAGCACCAGAACCTTGAGTAAACGTTAATGTGTAGCTAGTTGTGTTTTCAATAACCCAGACTTTAGACAGTGAGTTAGGTGCAAGTGTAACTGTACATGCTTGCCCTCCACCTGTGCATTTTAGGTAGAAACAACGTGCTTCATCGGCTACTCCATCTGCCACTGTTATAGTGTGTGTACTTGCGTTAGCTACTGCCTCGCCTGTAGCGCTGTAAGAAAGTGCTTCACCAATTAACTCTAAGTTTGTATTTGTAGTTGTACCCCATGTACCAGACTGCTCGCCTGTACCAATCTCTTGAAGTCTGAGGTCATTTTCATAAGTGCTTGCCATTACCTAAACCTTTCTATCCAACGCGTATAATTGCGCTTGAAGCCGCTGATGTGGGGAATGTTACTGTAAATGTGCTATCACTTGACGTTTTCTCTGAACCAAAGTCTAGTACTGCAACTGCGGGAGTTGTACCACCAGATTTGTATATCAGCGCCCCACGCGCTGTAATTGAAGAACTCGTCCATGATGTATCTGAAAAGTCTAAATAAGCCACAGTGCCATCTGTATCGCTAGTAGGATTTGTAGCTATAGTTAATGTGTTACCCCCTGCGGTGTATCCTGTACCTGATGCTTCATTTGTTGTGCTATATGCGGTTGTAGCAGCGTTTAAAGTTGCATCAGAGGTATATAAAGCAATCTTGAAGGACTGAGACGTATCTGAACTAAAGTCCATCTCTCCGTTCAACAGAGCGACTTTAAACGATGTACACATATAATTCCCAGTAAAAGCCATAATATAATCCTAAGTCACGGGAGTTCTATATTGTCCAGAACGGTATGTATCTTGTCGCAATTTACCAGCCCCAACATTTTTTAATAATTCAAGCGATATACCAAACATCTTATCGTAGTTAGCAATAACATCTGGTTCCCCTTTTTGGAACCGTATAGCTTCAACAAGTGCGCCATTTAACAACGCAGAACTTGCGTTATCTCCAAGCCAAGAAGTGCTACCACTTACAATAGACGTAGGGTAATAACCGTATATATGCTCAAGCTCATAATTAGCGTCAGGTGTAGGAGCTAATGCAATCTGTGTTTCGCTATATTGGGCATAAAACTTAGGAGCGCCATATTTTGCGCTAGCGGTAGAAGGGTATGCTTCTTTTAAAAAATTAACGTCTTTATTTAACAAGTATGTATGCGTGCTACTGCTAATAATAGATATACTATAAGTGTAAAGATAATCGCTTGGTAAAGTGTATAGCTTGTTTGTAGATACCAAAGGGCCAGTATCTACCTTACGTAAAGCGGGTATTTCTACCGCATTATATATTTTCTCTTCTGCTTGTTGCGTAAACATAGCAAGTTGGTCATCTGTAAAAGAAGTCTCACAAATATCCTCTATATTTGTTTTGAGCGAAGAATAATTCATATCTTATCCCATCGGCCCTCTTGAAAATAATCCTTTAGTGGCTGCACCTGTGCCACGTATTTTAACTTTCCGTCCTTTAGAGTACTTTATTACTTTACCCCCACCTTTCATATTTCTTCTCGCCACAGCAGCATCTTCATAGCCCTGTCTAGTGTATGGGAAGTGCTTATTTCCAACTTTTGGCATATTTATCTCCTAGCTAGTTGTTACTGTTACATCACCTATAGCTCCAGTTGCTTCTAGGTTATTAGTGGTTAAATCATATATATTCTTGCCATCACCTACAGGGTTCCAACCCCATTGTATATTTCTATTGCTATCATACCCTGTAAAATCAGGACGCGGATTACGTATTGCTTGTGGATCGTGTACAGGGCGCATCCCTAATTTATTTTGCGGATGGTCTGGACTCCAACACTCACGACACGCTTTTATGTTTGTATCTTTACCTTTTTTGATTATGTTACGCAACTCTTTTAATTTGTAACGAAATCCACAAACATCACATTCTGCTATCGCTTTATCGTTAGAGGCAAACGCTCGTGCCATGTTAAATACTACTTACACGAGGCACAAAGATAGCGGAGGTTTTCTCTCTGTCTTCACTTGCAGCTCTATCAAATTCTTCTTCATATGCGGCCTTCAGCATCGGTACTCTTTCAACAAGTTCAGGAACTTTCATGGCTATATGGTAAGCCAATCCTGCCACAAGGCACGGTAAAAACCTAAATGTCATGTCTGCTGTCTCTACACCATTACCCGCGTCTTCTACTCTACGTATACGCCAATACGCAAATATGTATCCACTCTTATCAGGCACAGGCCACACATTAATTTTTGGAGTAGCCAATCGTTCAACCCATACCTGGATAGGTCTACCTTGTGTTAACTTGTTTGGGATAGCAGCGTAGGTACTCACACTAATACGACTTATGGTAAGATCAGCTTGTTTTGTAGTACTTCCACTATCAGTACGTACCACATGCTCAAGAAGATCTACCGTGTCTGCTGGTAAATCATACCGTGAAGTACCTGATACCAGTGTTACTGTACCACTATCGATAGTCCACATATTAATGCCACGGTTCTGCCACTCAATGGTCATTAGATTCATAGACCTACGAGCAGTTCTTAGATCATAACCAGAACGCATTTCGCGCCCTGCACGTTCCCACGCTTCTTCAGCAATCTCTGTAAAGTCCATATCAAAGGCGGTGGTTCCTGAAGTCGCCATTGTCTATTCCTTAAAAAACGCTTTTACTTGGGTTAGTAGATCTTTTTTCTTTTTACGTCGATCAAGCTCAATACCATGTTCGCGCATATATGCTTCTAATTGTACTTTACTCATGCTGTCTACATCAACAGCTTCTTCAGCTTCCTCAATTACTTCAGCTTCCTCAATTACTTCAGCTTCCTCAATTACTTCCGCAGATGCTTTACTTGCAATCATAGCTTTTGCCTCGGCCTCAGTCATTATCGTGTTAGATGCTAACATCATTTTGCCGTCGCTGTTTCTACTCCCTACTTGGTAAACAGGGTCACCATCGAGGTTACTACCAATACTAATCATCTCTAAATCTGTCATATTTGTCTCCTAAATATATAAAGTTTTCTTATTTTTTAGCGTTCCTTATAACTCTGAGAGTTTCAAGGCTTTTATTTTTTGTACCTCCATCATACTCCCAAGCATAACCACGATAAATCATCTCCTCATTCAAATTAGTTTGGCCTATATGAATCCAACCTAACATACGACCATACTTACCATCTTTTTCAGTCTTAACTTTTAAACCTGATGGCTCTCCGTCTTTAAGTCTTCTTGCGAGAAATTCTTTAGCTTCGAGACCCATCGCTTTTTCTTCTAAGTCTCTAGTTCTACTCTCAGGCGTATCTATACCAGCAAGACGTATCCGTTCTTTTTTAGAAAGGTTAAACCCTAAATCAATAATAACATCTACAGTATCGCCATCAACGACCTTAACAATTTCTTTTATAGCGTACTCATACATGACTACCTCATTTTACATTCACGTATACCTTTACGGGCAATGCCTGATCCACGGACTCTACCGCCATTTTTCATACCACCACCACTATCTCTAAACTCTTCAAAGGATGGGAAGCCAGAATTTACCTTTAAACCACTATTTCGTTCATTCTTTCTCATTTCTTGTGTTACTGCATCTAGATCAGCATCGGTCGAAATTTGCCCTTGTTGCATTCGCCCCTCAGCTTCACGTATCCTGCGTCTTGTGCTAGGACTCATTTTAGGTGCCTTGCCTTTTCTTTTATTTGCCATACCTTATCTCCTCTTACGCGTAGAAAAATGTAGCCATATCAACTACATCAACTGTATATTTAACGCTCATACCGCTATCAAATAAAACACCTTCTGCAGGTATTGTTCTATCTACAGTAGTATTAGCTGTACCTATAGTTCTAGCCTTAAACAAAGTAGTACCATCTTCAGGGGCTCCATTTATAAACTCTACAGTCCCTGCTGTACCACCTGAAACAATAGACATACCTTTAAGTCTTATTCTATTACTACCTTGTATAGCTTGAGCACATAGTGTTCCTGAACCTACTGTTATATTAGCTGCATATTGCGCGGAACACTCTACGGCTGAAACCGTAAGGAATAGTTTTTCCCCTGCAACTGCCTCGGCAGAACTTGTAGAAGTAATAACCTCGGTCATAGCATCTCCAAACACGTCTGTACCTGTAATCGTACATGTTTTTGCATTATCGCCTGTCCCTGCAGTTGTTACAGTAACATTTCTAGCTGCTCCTCCTGCAAAGGTCGTATTAGCCATAGTTGCTGAAGTGTTTGGTCTTGCGGCAGTAACTAAACGATCTGCGTCTGCTGCGTTTTCATCGCTTATAGTTAAAGCAGATACATCAGAATTTGCTGAATGACTCATTTAAATCTCCTTTATGAGGCGGTAGGGGTTTCCCCCTACCTAATTTAATTATTGTATGTTCATCCAAACAAGAGAGTATTCTGTGTTAGCGCTCACTGCCATCACTTCTCCAATCTCGGTAAGAACATTATCAGTAGCAGGAGCAACGCCTCCAGCAGTGCCGCCTGAACGAACTGCGATGTTACCAACAACCACTGTACCGACAGTTAGTAGAGCCTGTGGGCCAGATACGCAGAACCAACCATAATAGTCAGCCGTCATATCAATAACTGTTGCGCCCATGACACAACCTGTCTCTGTAGCAGGAGCTACAATCAAACCTGTGTATGGATCGTGAATTATTGAAAGTTGCGAACTTGTAGTCAGTGCAGTTGCTACAGCATCATATGTAGTAATGACAACACTAGGATCTGATGAGTGATCGTGAGCTGGATTAGATTTAACCCGCATTGTTTGACCTTCACCATTTACGTCATTTACCCAAAGATAACCATTTGCATACTCGTTAAGAGTCATGTCGTTACCACCTGTTTCAACTGAGATATCAGTTTCACCTGCAGATACAGCCGCAGTTGCGGTCATGTTCGCATGGTTGGAATCTATTGCTGCGTGTTGAACAAGTTTACCTGCAGTAACCGCTGTCCCGCCACATTGACCATATCGGTAGATGTTATTACCGTAAAATAGTTTTGTACCTGTTTGGAACAGTGCTGTAGAACTTTCTGCATAAGGGTTTACTGTGCCCCCTATTGAACCGCCTTTACCTATAACAAGGTCGGCTGGGCCGTAGCCTGCTGCTGCAGTATATTTAAAATGTGCGCCTGCTGTGTTATAAACAGCGCCACTAGAATTAACAGTAAAATTGTCTGTAAAAGTACCTAAAGTAGAACTTTTTGTTACTTGTTTGAAACCGTTTTCAGAACGAACGGAACCGTTAAATGTTGTATTAGCCATGTAAAATCTCCTTGTCTTGGCTAGTGTCAGTCGCCCAATGCAACTGTCAAGGTAATTTTTGTATTATACACGAACCCGTGTAAAAAGAAAGGGGCGATTTGCACCGCCCCCTCTAAATTATGTTATGCTCCAGGCGAGCCGAAGATCCCTAGTGGATCTGATACACCAAAGCTGTATCGCTCACGGGCTTTATAACGACTGTTACCTGTGTCAAAGTCAGCATCCATAGATGTCGCCATTGGACTACGGTTAAAGTGTTTAAGACCGTTTGGAACGTCGGTTAACATAAACCATGCATCTGTATCT
>Ga0208298_1000309_pt1 | contig 22201 bp, 27 predicted proteins | sample 14BtaG_FD_184088 | JGI IMG/M metagenome (GOLD analysis project Ga0208298, IMG submission 184088) | Marine viral communities from the Subarctic Pacific Ocean - 14B_ETSP_OMZ_AT15311_CsCl metaG (SPAdes) (version 2) | ecosystem: Environmental > Aquatic > Marine > Oceanic | place: Pacific Ocean... | reverse complement strand
GCACCAATGCCAGAAGAATCACAAGGGGTGGTAGGCACAGGAGAGAACGGAGAAGTCAGAGTTGAGGATATTCCTTTTTAAAGCATATAAGAACGAATAGTATAAAACCCCGGGCTTCTACAGCCCTCCCATAAACTATTAAAGTAAGTTATCCACAGTCTCTATCTCTAAGGAGGGGGTAGGGATAGTTGACACAGAGAAATAGAACACGTATAATTTAAGTACTCAGAAATATCTATACAAAAAAGAAGTTCAAGAAGATTGTATGGTATCCGCCCCTCGGGGCATAGCTGAGAAGCTACTGAGTGATACCATTCAATCTTTTTTTATACCTAGTTAGTTTATAAAGAGTAGAGAGTTATCTTCATTACTTCGGTAGTGGTTGCGGGTTTTCTCTCTACTCCCTATGAGCTTATTAGCTTAGTCGACCCCCTACCTGCTTGAGGTTCCAGATAGACTATAAATATTCTGGGTAGATAGCACTGGGTTGCCACAGCTCTAAACCGTGGCCTTATACTAATAACACTACTTTGAGTAGGACAAGACTCCTGCCGTAGTACTACACTAGTAATACTAAACATATACTAGTTATTAGGTAAGCTGTAGGAGATGGGAGGTAGTAGTAATATGCAACATATATATGCAACATTAACTAAAGGACTATGGGAATGAGACAATCAAGGCCAAGAGAAGAGTTAGCACAGATGTGGACTACCGTAGAGATAAAGAAGTTCCTGAAGGCAGAGAAGTACAAGCAAGGTAAGTCTATGCTGCAATTACAGGAAGACATGCTACAAGTTTATATTAAATCATTAGATAATTCTTAACCAGTAAAACACACGAAACTATCCACAAGTATGTGTATACAACTCTTGACATTTAGAAATTAATCACTGTATACTATGATTAGAAGAAAGTACGGATTCCTACCAACTTCCGAGAAAGGCTTGTCGGCTGAGAACTTTGTAGGAATCATAGTAATTGTAGCGTTTGTCATGCTGTTAGCGTCTCAGAGTGCACCAGGAGATACTCTGAGACGCCCAAAACAGCCTTCTAACGCACGTTTGGGTGCTAACATGATATATTACACCAAACCAGCCTGCGAGGACGTTAAATGCTGGATTATCCACTATTCAAATCAGAGTGATGTAGAAACAGAAGTTGCACTCAGAATCGCTCAATGTGAAAGCCAGCTCGGGCTTTACAAATACAACAAGTCCGGATCAACAGCAAAAGGTGTGTACCAGTTTATCGACAGTACATGGGAATATACAGGTGGTGGTGATGTGTTGGACGACGAACAAAACATACAAAGGTTCATGCAGTTTTATTCAACCCACCCTGAGTGGTGGGAGTGTAAATAAATATGTTTCAAGTAAGCTCAGTAATAAGCAAACTAACCACCATGAAAGACAACACATGGCGGTTACAAGTGGACACACAGGAAATGCCACCAGAACAGGAGGCAGAACTAATGAAGATAAAGAACCTACAAGGGTGGTTCCTGTTTAAAGAAACGGAGATAACACTAGAAGATATACCGGAAGATGACGCTCCAGAGTTTGAAGGAGAAAAAAGCCTTTCAAAGAGATACCGAGACGTACTATATGTGTTTTGGAAACAAAAAGTAGAACATACAGGAAAGAACTTTCAGCAATTCAGGAAAGAATTTATGGAAAAGAAAATCCAAGACGTAAAAGATAATTTGGATTAATATGAATTATAGGGACGGTTACATTGAAAACCTAGAAGACAATGGGTACGATGTACGATCATGTGGGTGTGAGAGATGTGGGAGGACAACCGGTGACAGATTTAGCGTTCATCACATAGTCTACAAATCAGAAGCTCCAAAGCATAAGAACTTAGACGACCACAGAAACCTGATATTTATTTGCGAGACGTGCCATTCATGGTTTCATGGCAGTAAGAAGCGTAGGGACGACCTAGTAAAGAAACGTAAGCTGTGGGAATTATTCCCGCTTCTACTAAGGCGAGACTTCTACGAACAAGAGAAACAAGACGAATTACTCAAAGCACAACTAAATGGTTACGTATGAAGATAATTATATACGACATAGAGATAACCCCAATACTCGGCTGGTATTACCCACCAGCGTATGAAACCAGAGGAGTACTGACAGAAAGGGATTGGCATATGATGAGCTTCGCATGGAAGGAACTCGGAAAAAAGAAGGTCTATGTAAAAGCACTGTGCGATTATCCAGGATATAAAGACGACCCATACAATGATAAAGCTCTGTTACAAGATCTGCGGAACATGCTTGACGACGCAGACCTCGTAATAGGACATAACTCGGACAGATTCGATAATAAGAAGGCAAATGCCAGATTCCTATTTCACAATATAGAACAGCCTAGCCACTACGACAAAGCAGATACTCTAAAGATGGCAAGGGCAATTGGAAAGTTTGACAGTAATAGCCTCAACAATCTAGGGAAATACCTAGGGCTTGGGGAAAAGGTAGGCTCACACGCAGGACTGTGGAGAGATTGCTTAAACGGAAACAAGAAAGCGTGGAAGGCGATGAAGGTATACAATAAGCAAGATGTGGCACTAACAGAAGAGGTGTACCTGAAACTGCGAGGGTGGGCAAACACTCACCCAAACATGAGCAAATACAGGAAGTATGCAGAAGATGTGGCGTGTACATATTGTTCCTCGACCGACTTTCAAAAAAGAGGTTCAAAACCAAAAGGGGCAAGGTGGCGACGGCAGTATCAGTGTAAGACATGCAAGGAATACTTCTTTGGTACTAAATCATATAAAGTAAAACCATATGGAGACAGTACTCAGACTTAACGGGCGTATCCCATCCAAGAAAAATTCCAGGGTAAACACAAGGAGCGGTAGGAGCTTTCCAAGTAAAAAATATATGGAATGGCATACCACCGCTATGTGGGAAGTGAAAAGCCAAAAACCACCTATGGAGATTGATAGGTGCGAAATTCAACTTATATTCCACATGCCAGACAGAAGACGTGCGGACCTTACAAACAAAGCAGAGAGTATCATGGACTTACTTGTGGATGCTGGCGTCCTAACAGATGATAGCTGGCAAGTAGTAACACCTATCACACTACACGGCTTTTATGACAAAGAAAATCCAGGCGTAGAAATAATTATAAACACATGTTCAAAAGAATAATAGAACACTTCAAAAGAAGAAAAATATATGAATATAATTCTAATGAATGGTGCGGTGGGGTAGATAGTAACGGAGACAGGATATACGACCTTGTAGATATTACAAAAAGATAAGAAACAACCCATCATGGTGATGGGGTTCTCATAAGCAACAAAGTGTTATTTGTGGGCATTCCCTCAGCAGGGATACGAAGTTCTTTACAATTCGTGAGTAGAGTGGAGAGTGTGGCGGAATAGGTATACGCATGGACGAGTTTAAGATGTGTTGGCACTGGGTGGAAACCTTTTGTACGACTTTATTAAAAATATCCACACATCATGCAAGGTGACTATACGAGTAACAATAAAATCTAAACCGCGAGTTTAGACTCGGGCAGCGTAGAAGGGTTGCCTCTCGTCAAATCCTTGCCACTTTCCACCCTACTTACGAAACTCCCTATGGAGAAAGAAGATGAAAGAGGTAATGATTACAGTAGTAGTCAATACAGGCTCGGAAATCGTCAAGCGGCAATGGACACTCTCAGAAGATGAGTGGAATCGCCGCAAGGCACAAACCATGTTTGACGTCGGGTGCATTGTGGACTTGCAGTGCAGCGACCGAAAACACACTAGGAGAAAGTCATGAGGTTCGATACCTGCAACAGCGAAAAGTGCGACGGAGAAGTCCGAGCCATGTCGGAGAAGTCCCGCTACGACAGTAGTCGAGACGGATTCATCAAGACAGACGAGTGTACCACTTGCGGAGACGTGGTAGTGCGGTTCGTCAAGCGAGAAGAGACCGATCATGCGTCAACGCATTGAGGAAGCTCTGCTCATTCTGGTGATACTGGTGGCGTTCGTTGCCGTCGCTATCATCGTTGCCAACCGAGAGGACGAGAAATGCCTGAATGGCTTGAAGAAACCCTGAAGGTTGGAGTGCTGGCAATTCTGCTGTACTTCACCATCGTTCTCGCATTCGTTCTCTAGGAGGAGACAATGACAATTGTTAGAACCTGTTACCACTGTCAGTACTATTGCCCGCACAAGGCGGAACGTATCGGGCAGTTCGTGAAGTTCACGTGCCAATCGTGCGGTAAAACGTACAAACAAAAGGCATAACATTTTCCGGGGGGAAGCCAAGGCTGGGGGCTTTGACCCAGACCAACAGGAGGTGTTCTTTATCTCGTGGTGCTACAGCACGTTAATCTGTAGCCTCCTAAATAATTAAATGTTTTATATGAGAGACGTAACTATCATAAACGGAGACTGTCTAATCGAACTTGAAAAACTCAAAGGTAAAATCGACTTTGAAAAAGTTATTTTTGTATCAGACCCCCCGTTCAATGTAGGGTATCATTATAATGAATATAAGGACAAAATGTCAGAGGAGGATTACTATACTTGGTTGAAAGAAATATTTGGTAACAACAAAAAAGTTATTATCCATTATCCAGAAGAATTGTACAAATTTGCGTTTCAGGTTGGGGAGTTTCCTGAAAAAGTTGTTAGTTGGGTTTACAACGCAAATACACCAAAACAACACAGAGACATTGCCTTTTTCAATGTTAAGCCAGACTTCACAAAATCAGGGCAACCATATAAAAACCCAAAGGATAAACGTATTAAGAAACTTATAGAACAAGGGAGGAGAGCAAGGCTTTATGACTGGTGGGAGGTGCAGCAAGTAAAAAATGTTTCAAAAGAAAAAACAGCTCACGTGTGTCAAATGCCCAAATTGATTATGGAGAGAATAATAGAGATACTCCCAAAAGACTGTATTATAATTGACCCATTTATGGGGAGTGGTACAACGGGGGTTGCGTGCAAAAAGCTAGGTAGGAAGTTTGTCGGAATAGAACTAAATGCTGAATACTGTAAAATCGCAGAGGCTAGGATTTTTAACAGTCAATAAATAATTAAATGTTTTATATGAAGGTATTGGAGCTGTTTAGTGGACATGGTGATATTGCCAAGTCTTTCAAAGAAAAAGGACATGAGACTTTTACAGTGGACTGGTCTGAGGATGTGAACGCAGACCTGACATGTGATGTGTCGGAACTAACGGTGGGCGATGTGGTGAAATTGTGTGGCGGTGTGCCTGATGTTGTCTGGGCGTCCCCACAATGTACAACGTATTCAATAGCAACACATAAGCACAGAACAGTAAAAGAGGGGCTTCAACCAAAGACCGAAATGGCAAAACAAGATGATGTGGTAAACGTAAAGATGTGGAAACTGATTGACGCTTTGGTGAAAGCAGGTACAAAGTATTATTTCGTAGAGAACCCAAGGGGGAGAATGAGGCATATGGACTTTGTAAAAGATAGAGAACGCTATACGGTTACATACTGCTCATACGGAAACAAAGGCACGGCGAAAGGTTTTGAAGATGTATATGTCATGAAACCAACAGACATTTGGACAAACCACAAAAAAACTAACTTCCTAAACACCTGTAAAAAGGGAACTCACAAACACGGCGATTGGGGATATGTACACAAAAGGGACTATCTAAGTAGGGGTACAATGCCAAAAGAGCTTTGCGACCATATTGTACGTATAAGTGAGGTTTAATAATTAAATGTTTTATATGCAGATAATCAACGGAGATAGTTTAGTAGAACTACAAAAACTACCAGAAAACAGCGTGGACAGTGTAGTATGCGATCCACCATACGGACTTTCATTCATGGGCAAGAAGTGGGACTATGATGTTCCGACTACTGAACTATGGAAAGAAGTATACCGAGTGCTAAAACCGGGCGGACACCTACTTTCATTCTTTGGAACTAGAACCTACCACAGAGGGGCAGTACGGATTGAGGACGCAGGATTTGAGATACGAGACATGGTAAGTTGGGTATATGGCTCAGGATTTCCGAAAAGTCATAATATAGGTAAGGCGGTTGATAAGTTGCAGGGGAATGAGAGGGAGATTATAGGAAAGAAAAATATCAATGCAATCAAAGCTCTACAAAAATTCAAAGAACAGGACGGGAGAACGCTAAAAACAGATTTTTCAAATGTAGAAAAGCACATAACCAAAGGAAACTCACCATACGAAGGCTGGGGAACAGCCCTTAAACCAAGCAATGAACCTATTGTACTAGCACGTAAACCATTATCAGAAAAGACTATTGCAAAGAACGTGTTGGAGTGGGGTACTGGTGGGATAAATATAGATGAGTGTAGGGTGGAGAGTAATGAAGATATGTCAAATATAAAAGCGTTTGGTTCAATGCCTGAAAATAAGGTAGATGGAAAAGGTTTCTCAAGACCTTGGATGAAAGATAAGCAGTCTATTTTAGATAAACAAAATACAGCGATTGAGAAAATGAAAACCCAAGGCAGATTCCCAGCAAATTTAATTTTGGACGGAAGTGAAGAAGCTACAGCAGGAATGGGAGATAAGGCAAGGTATTTTTATGTAGCCAAAGCAAGTAAGAAAGAAAGGAATGGGGGGCTGGAGGGATTTGAGGAGAAAACTGGCGGTTCTATGATGGCTAATACTGGTAAGGTGATGGGATTAGGTGGTGCATCATTAAAAGGTGAGAATAAGCCAAAACAACCAGAAAAGAATTCGCACCCAACAGTCAAACCAGTAAAACTTATGCAGTACCTCGTACGCCTAGTAACACCAAAAGGCGGTACAGTACTAGATCCGTTTATGGGTTCAGGTTCAACAGGAATAGCATGTAAGAAAGAAAACTTTGACTTCATAGGGATAGACCTAGACGCTGAGTATTGCAAGATTGCAGAGGCTAGGATTTTTAATAGTCAATAAATAGTTAAAGTATATTATAGATAGTAGTGTTTTATGAAGAAAACAACAATAATTAAATGTTTTATATATGAAGTACTTTGATGCCTTTTCAGGAGTGGGTGGTTTTGCCCTAGGAATACAACAAGCTTATGACTCACTAAAATTATGCCAAAATGTAAATACTGCAAAACAGGGAATGAATTTTACAAAAACAACTTCTCAAAATGTAAAGAATGTCTTAGAAAATACCAATTTGAGTGGAGAAAAAGAAACCCAGAAAAAAGCAAAGCAATGGGGAGGAAACACAACGCATTGCGGAGACAAAGAGTCCTTGAAGTGTACGGGAGAGAGTGTGCCTGTTGCGGAGAATCTGAGGAGCGGTTCCTCACACTTGAACACATACGACAGGATGGACACAAGGACAGAAAAAAATACGGAACAGGATACGGATACCAACTTGCACTCAAAGAAAACGATAAAACAAAATACGAAATCCTGTGCTATAACTGCAATAATGCAAGAGGGAGATATGGAGAATGTCCCCATATGTGTAGGATTTAGTGAGATAGATAAATATGCAACCTCAATTTATGAAAAACATTTCCCAAAACACACTAATTTCGGAGACATTACAAAAATTGACGAAACAAGCCTGCCAGACTTTGACCTCTTTGTCGGAGGATTTCCTTGCCAATCCTTCTCTATCGCAGGAAAGCGAGGAGGCTTCGATGATACGAGAGGTACAATGTTCTTTGAAATCGCTCGGATTGTTAGGGAAAAACAACCACGCCTTTTACTCCTTGAGAACGTCAAAGGGCTTTTATCTCACGACCAAGGAAACACGTTCCGTACCGTCATCTCAACGCTTGATGAATTGGGGTATGACTGTCAATGGCAAGTGCTTAACAGCAAAAATCACGGAGTCCCACAGAACAGGGAGCGAGTGTTCATTATCGGACATCTTAGAGGAACAAGTAGACCCGAAGTATTTCCTCTCGGTGGAGGCACAGAAAAAGCTAAATGTAAACATGCTGATGTAAAGCCTATGCAATGGCGTAGAACAGAGAAGGGAAAAAGAGCAAGAGCAGAAGCACAGAAAAACGGACGTGACTTAACTCCATTCTCAGGTGGGCACAGAGAACTAGTACCAAAAGACAGCCATATAATTGGTACAATAACTAGTCAAGCAATAGCAAAAGACAGCCTGCTTTCAGACAAGTCCAGGATTAGAAGACTAACCCCTACAGAGTGCGAAAGACTACAAGGATTTCCAGACGGCTGGACAAAAGATGGTGTCAATGGACGGGGAGAGATGTCGGGTGATAAAGAGCTGGACGATCTGATTAAAGTTTTCTCTGGGGATTTAGTCGCAATAAGCGATACTCAACGGTACAAAACACTAGGGAACGCAGTTACTGTGAATGTAATCAGAGCGATCGTAGAGAAGTTAGTCAATAAATAGCTAAAATATGCAAAACAAATACACAAGCCTAAAACTCTCGAAGTTTCTACGAAATAAAGGGTTTAAAAAAGGGAGTGATTGGTGGTGGAGTCATAAGTGGGAGGGTTCTAGCGACAAAGATGCGGGACAAGATATTCTCACATGGGGAACTGATGAGTACAACACCCTCCCACTATGTCCAGCCTACGACATACTAAACGACTTATGTGTAAAGTATTCTGATGAAATTTTTGGAAAAAAGAGCTACAAAACTAAGAAGGTTCTTGAACTTGTCCAACAAGGCAAAAAAGAAGAAGCAGAACAATATATTATAGATAATATATATGAAAGAAATACTAAAAAGATTATTTTGCAGGCATCAATATGAGTATGTCCACGCAAGCTACAGAACAAGCGGGACATGCCACGACTTTCGGAAGTGTAGGAGGTGTGGAAAATCAAAGAGAGCAATCTAACTCAACACTTAGTTAATATATATGAAAGAAACCACAGAACACATAGACATGGTGAAATTAGAAATAGAGCAACGTAAGATTACAAAAGAGTTATACCAAAAAAGGGCGGATTATTTTAATGATATGGCAGATAGACTCACCCCTGAAATGCCATCTTGGGAGAGTTTGCAGCCTAACTCATAATAAGTAATTTATGCAAGAACTAAAAGACGTACTAGAAGAGTTTAGAAAACTTGAGCCTAGGGGTTATGGGATACCATCAGGGGAAGCATTTATGGTATGTAATGACGATACTATCTGGGGTGCTGATGGGATAGAGTACTTGCTCAAACAAGCCTTCCTAGCAGGGGCTGAGTATATGGCGAGTAAGAGTGAGCTGAAAGAGGAAGACATAAAAGATGTCCATAATTTTGAGTGGGATGATGCAGGGAGAAGAACAAGTGCTAGAGAATTTGCGGGGGGTGGGGTGTACGGGTATAACCGAGCTATAGAAGGATTAAAAAACAAATCATCCAAAGTACTAGAAGATATTAAAAAAGAAATGTAGGAGATTATTCATATTTCAGCTTGTCGGCTTTATGAAGTGTAAAACATGTAATACAAAACTAAACATATTTGGCTCGAAAAAGTTAAGACTCTGTTCTACCCATTATTTGAGATACAAAAAAAACATCAGGGTAGCACAAAGGAACAAACTAGAAGAATACACAAAGGAACTCAAATTACTACTTGAAATATCAGAGCAAAGGCGTAATGAAATCATTTTTGAAATTCAGACTAAGATAGACCGGATAGCAGACATGAAGACATTAGCCAAGCCTCAGGAAATGAAGGATGCAAGGAGTAAAATATCAAGAGAGTACAACATTGTGGACAATTTGGTCGGTTTACTGCTTAGAGAGGAGTCCGTTATGCTAAGGTTAGGCAAAAAAATAAAAGACTAAACCACTTGAAAATACCCTCTTTGTATAGTATACTCTATACATAGGAGAGAAAAGGAAGTACTAGCAACCTATGCTGTACTTTTTTTGTTTTAGTGTAGACGGCGTGCAACCAACAGGTCAACGTATGAATAATATGATGATGGTAGGCGGGCAAAAGTCACGCTCAACACAACTCAAACGGCAACAGTAAGATGCTACCAAGCATACTCTAGTTGCTCGCCTTTTATCCTAAAACGTATATGGAAGTAACATTAGTAGTAAAAACTGACAACGGCGTAGACACATTCCACGCTGATAATCTAAGCGGGAACATTTCTCAGGCTTTAAGCGACCTTGAGGAACAATATATAACCAGTCAAAGATTATTTACAGAGACATAAAAGTAACACCATGTACGTATTAGAACTAGACGAAAACAAGAAACGAGCACTTGAAAGCCTTTTACATGTTGCAACAAAAGCAGGGGGACTAGAAGTAGCAGAAGCAGCAATAACACTTGTTAAAAGTATTAAGCCGGTAGAGGCTAAGCCAGAGAAGAAAAAAGGTAATAAGAAGTAATAATATGACAAAGATGAATCCACAACGCATCGCATTTAAGGAGGCTTACTGCAACCCAGAGAGCGAGACGTTTGGTAATATCTATAAGTCAGGACTAGCCGCAGGGTTCTCAGACGAGTACTCAAAGAACATGGGAAGCCGTGTAGAATGGGTGTCAAGTATTGTCAAGGACGTAGAGCTTTTGAGTATTGCGGAAGAAAACTTGAAAATGCTTGCAAAACAAGATGATGATATAAAAGTAAAAGCAGACATCACAAAGTTCTTGGCCAGCACCATAGGGAAGAAACGATTTAGCACTAGGCAGGAATTAACAGGGGGAGACGGCAGGGACTTGGTACTAGGTCTAACAGAAGAACAAAAAGAAAAACTAAATAACTTATTGTAATATGGAAGAAGTAAAACCAAAGAAAGTTCGTAAAAAGCGAACAAAGAAAGTAGAAGAGCCAAAGACATTCGAGTTTACACAAGACGGTGTGCAATATCGGAAGACGTATAATGCTAATGGGGATGTAATCAAGACAGAGCAACTATAGCCTATGAATAAGAAGTCACTGCAAGCAATGATGAACGGCACGAGGGAAGAACGTGTATACCTTGCAGAGCAGGACTTCGCATTGTTCTTTGTCTATTACTTCGTAGACTACATCAAATACAGGTTTGCACCATTTCACTTTGAGATGTTTGAAGACTTAGCGGACATGATGGATGATAAGTATAGAGAGATAGCATGGGTAATGTTTCGAGAGAGTGCAAAGACATCTATTAGTAAAGCATTTGTGTTATGGGTGATAACATTCAAGAAACGACGGTACCTAAATGTAGATAGTTTTGATAAAGAGAACGCAGAACGCATACTGTTCGATATAGTTGTAGAGATGCAAACCAATCAGAGATATGTAGCGGACTTCGGAGAGTTATATAACGCCAAGAGAGAGAAGGACAAGGCAACCCAGAAGCGGATTAATAACTTTGTGACGAATAATGGTATCCGGGTAGAGGCTCACAGTACACAAGAATCAGTACGTGGACGTGTACATGGACATCAACGACCAGACTTTCTACTACTTGATGACTTTGAAACGAATAAGACAAAGGACTCAAAGGCTTACACAGAGCAGGTTATCAAGCATATCAACGAGTTTAAAGCAGGACTAGACAGTACAGCCAAGGTAATATACCTAGGTAACTACATTACAGAGTTTGGAAGCGTACAAACACTATTTGATAGAGCAAAGGTAGATGACAGACTAAAGGTAAGAATGGTCCCGGTAGAGAAAGACGGGAAGCCTACATGGCCAGATAAGTATGTAATGACTAACGCAGAGGCAGTAGGGACTAACAAGGTAAGCCTAGAAGATAAAAAGATCCAATTCGGATCATTAGTATACAGTGCTGAAATGTTAAATGAACCAGTAGATGAAGCAAGCCAAAAGTTTTTTAAGAAATGGTTCAAGTATAAGACTAGAGCACAGGTAGAAGACATGAGGACAAGGAAGTTTGCATTGATAGATACAGCACTCAGCAAACATGCTAAGAGCGATAGCACAGGTATTTCTAAGGTGTATGTAGATAAGGAGAACCGCTGGTACGTATCAGCTAAGAAGTACCGTATAGGGCCAAAGAGCTTAATAGATGTAATATTCCAACTACACGATGAGGGGTGCGAGAAGATAGGGATAGAGAAGACCGCATACACAGAAGCGATAAAACCATTCATGGAGGATGAAATGGCACTGAGGGGGAAGTATCCAAACATCATACTGTTGTCTCATGGTGGGATTAATAAAAATGTACGGATTGAAGGTCTTACACCAAAGTATGAAGCTGGACACATCTTTCACATAGAAGGAGAGTGCGATGACTTAGAGGAAGAAGAGTTGAAGTTTCCTAGAGCATTACACGACGACGTAGTGGACTCACTAGCCTACGGGTTAAAACTATGTGAACCACCATACCCAGAAGTACATACAGAACAATACGAAGCAGAAATTTTATACGACGATATAGGTATCTAAAACTATGGCGATTAACAAAATAACAATAGACAAAATAGCTTCTCAAGCAATTGAGGAGATTTCGTTTGCCCGAGACTACAAGCAAGGAAAGGTAAGTAACTGGCAAAAGAACGAAGACGCATACTATTCAAAGAAGCGGAAGCTAAAAGAAGCAAGGGCAAACGTGAACCTAGGACGGATGCAAGAGTTTGTACACACACTACTATCAAAGATTGATAACCCGCTAGTGTTCAAGTTTGTGAAGCGAAAGAACTCACAACTAAAACGAGTGGAGCTACTAAACTCACTCCGGCAAAGAGACCAAGACGAAGACATGTGGGACATGAAAGACATTGTAGGAAAGAAGCAGGCAATTATCTATGGGCGTGCAGTGTACTCATATTTTGCAGACAGTATTAACGGGAGATATGTACCACACCTAGAACCAATTGACGTATACGACTTTCTAATCGACCCGTCATGTGGTGGAATCGACATTGAAGAAGCACGATACCTCGGTAGCTACTCAGTAATGCTAGATAGACGGCAACTGAAAGAAGGTGTAAAAAATAAGATTTATAATAAGAAAGCCGTTGACCAACTACTGGCAGGAAGCGGAAACGCAGGGGAAGAAACGCAAGAAGAAACAAACAAGAAGACTAGGGAATACGCACAGAGCACTCTAGGACATAAAGAGAATAATGACCGCACCAAGTTTAAGTTCTGGAGATGGTTCACTACATACCAAGAGGATGGACTACGGTACTACCTATTAATGGATAATCACGGCAACTGTATCAGATGTGAGCCACTCCAAGAAGTGTTTTTGCCAACGGAGAAGTACCCACTAGGAGCATGGCCAATCTGGACATGGGCAGCGTTCCCAGACCTTACAGAGTTCTGGACACCAAGTTACTGTGACTATGCACGTGAAATATTCATGGCACAAGACGTTTCTATCAATCAAATGCTAGATAACGCAGAAGCAATCAACAAGCCTCAAAAAGTAGTAAACGTATCAGCCATTGAGAACCTTTCACAGCTCAAATACCGCCGAGACGGGTTTATACTCACAAAAGGAGACTACGACGCTAATAGAGCCATTCAGACGCTCCAGACGCCTAGTATTCGTACTCCGCTCGATGTGTTCCAGATATTGGAAGGAATACAAGAGAAAGCTAGTGGAGTAACAGCAGGATCAGCAGGGGTAGCGGATGAACGTGGAAAGGTAGGAATCTACGAAGGAAACCAAGCTGCAACAGCCGACAGGTTCGGACTACTAAACAAATCATACTCACACGGGTACAAGAGATTTGGTAGATTATATGAAATGGGAGTACGGCAACACCTAGTAAAGAAAACAGCCATTGATATTATTGGACCAGACGGGATAGAAGTTAAAGAAGTGAAACGATCGGACATTTTCAAGAAAACAGATGAGTTTGCATTAAGTGTAGAGGCAAGCAATGCACAAACACTATCATCTATTCAAGACAAGACAGCAAAGATCAACTTTCTAAACTCACAAACAGCAAACCCACTAATTAATCAAAAGAAAGCATTTGAGATTAAAGCAGGTATTGCCGGACTTTCAGAAGATGAGATCGGACAGCTACTTGATACATCATTCTATGGTAATTCAGAGTTAATGAGCGAAGCAGACGCAGACATAGAAGGCTTGTTGGAGGGTGAAGATGTACCGTTGAACTACTTGGCAAACAACGCATACAAACAGAAACTTGTAAACTACATGCGAGATCACCAAGCAGACATGAGCAAGAAACAGTTTGCAGTAATGGCAATGTATGTTGACCAACTAGAGCCAATCATCATGCGTAATGAGGCAAGGGCTGTACAGGCGGAAGCTAACAAAGCATTAACAGAAGGTGGAGGAGCATTACCAAAAGGAGATGTAGTAGCAGAAGAAGGTGCTACAGAACTACTAGAAGAGCCAACTCAATTATCTGATTCAATATCACCACAAGTATGATCAAATACACACAAGTAGAAGGGGAAGAAGGAGTATTTTCTAAAACTGGACACTCGCACGAGTTCACCACAGCAGATGTACTTCAACATGAAATGCGTTTGGAAAAAGAGATCAAGCAAGCCACAGCACAAAAAGAGCTTGAAGAAGCAAAGATGACGAATGTTGCAAACAACAATCCGGAACTAATTAAAATGTCGGACGAAGACATGCACGCTATTTTCCTATACTGGGACGCTAAAGTCCTAGCCGATGAATGTGCAGCAGCAATTACAGCACGAGAAGAAGCCCTCGCTGAATACGCAGAGGTAAAAGAAGCAGTCAAAGAACAAACAGGAATTGAAATTGTATGACCGAATCACTAGACCTAATCAAAGAAGACGTAGAGAAAATGAAAGCACTGTCAGCTATTCCAAATACTGAAGGTGGTAAGATACTCATTGACTCTTTGGGGAGGGATGTAGTGGGCAGTGTAGAGAGCCTAATAGGAGGCTATAAGGAAGCGAGCGACACTAAGTTGCGGGCTACCATAGCTAAACTACAGGCAGACCTCGGACTGTTGAGAGTTCTAACTAGAGCAGAAGAAAACAGTAGGGTAGCACAGGATGCTTTAAAAGCCTTATTACAAGAATAGAGATCGCTACTGCTCCCGATACGTCGGGGGTAGCGTGCGGACAACATTCCGTTTTTCCTTCTGAGTGGAGGTATAAAACTCCGTCGAGATCAGACGTAAAAGTGATTTATATTCTATGGATACACCCAAAGAAACTACGCCAGAAGTGGCGGTAAAAGATACAGAACCTACAATCGCAGAAGTAGCGGGGAAAGAGCAAGTGGCTCCGGAACCAAAAGAAGCGACAGTCGGAGAAGCACTTAAATCTGAGAAAAAGGACGACAGCGTTCCACTCTCTACATTCCTTGAAATGAAGAAAAGCAACAAGGAAATGCAGAAACAGATGAAAGAGCTACAAAAGAGTATTGAGGCAGGTTCATCTTCTCGAGAGGTAAACACTGACATCAAAGCACTTGCCGACAAACATGGTGTAGACTCTGATTTTCTTGATGAGTTTGCAGCAGCCGTTCGAGCACAGAACACAGCAGAGATGGAAAGTAAGCTCGCACCTATGAAACAAAAGGAGCGAGCCGCTAAGATTGATGCAACTTTCAATAAGCACTTCAAAAAAGCAATGGAACGACTACCGGAGCTTGAAGGAGTAGTAAACAAAGATGTAATTAAAACACTATCACTTGCTGCCAACAACTCGAACAAGACCTTTATTCAACTAATTGAGGACACATACGGTAATACAGTTCAGGGACGACGTAGCATCGACTCAGCATCTACAAGAGCTGGTAAAAACGACAGCCTCGACGTAGATACAGATAGAGCTAAAAAAGACCCAGCGTACTTAAAAGAAGTGTTATCAAACCCAACACTAAAAGCAAAGTACAATAAAGACCTAATAAACCGAGTGTCTCAATACATATAAGAAAAATATGTCTTTGACAAACTACAAAGAAGCATTTGACAACACATACCAAGAAGTATTCCAAAAAGTACTTGTTGCTAAAGAAGTTGCTTCTTTCCGTTTTGAGCCAGTTCTCAAATTCGGAGAAAGCGTAGAACGTGTAGCCTATGATATTACAGGAGTAGCAGTACGAACTGTAACACGAGGTTCAGCATCTACAATCGATTCAGTTACTGACACTTCAGAACTACTCGAAATCAACCTAGAAAAAGAAGCAGTTTTCCACATCTCAGATGGAGAAGTAACACAAGCTGGTCCACTTAATCCAGGTGAAGTAATCGGAGCAAAAATCGCTCACAAAGTTGCAGAAGACTTTGATGGACGTGTATTCGGGCAAGTACCAAACGCACTATACGCATTTGATACTGGTGATCTTACTACAGGTGTTTCATCTAACGTACCTATTACACTTAGTTCAACAACTGTGCCACAAATGGCAGCACGTATGCCTGCAAAACTTCGTTCAAAGAACAACCAAGTTCTTTCTAACCTAGTATTTGTACTTGACTCATACGCAGCTTCAGATGTTACTCAATACCTACTTGGAAAAAACATTGACCTCGCAGGAAGTACATTTGCAAACGGATACACAGGAGACGTTTCAAACGCTCGAATGTACGTATCCGAAAACCTAACAGCACGAGCACATCTTGCACTTGCTACTAACCCAACTGATGGAGACACAATTACTTACAACGGTGTAACAGTCACTTTTGTAGCAACTCTCTCAGGTGGAGAAAGTGAAATCCACATTTGTTCTACAGTAGACATCACACGAGCAAACCTCGTTGAGTGGCTAAACGCTGGTGGAGCAAATGCAGAAGCTGAAGCTACTGACACTGGTTACAGTGCAGCAACAGCAGCAGACCAAGCACTCCTTACAGGCATTACAGCTGAAAACAACAACACAGATGACGTAGCTTCAATCGTACAAGTTGGTGCAGGACGTGTAGCAGTATCAGAAACACTTACTGATGGAACTGACACATGGACACTCAATGCAATCCACTGTTACTTCGGTAAAAAAGGTGGAATCGAAGCTGTACTACAAGACATGAAGAAAGTAGACATGCGACCTACTGACGATCGTCGTGGAACTAACGTATTCTCAAGCTACCTCGGCGGAGTTAAAACTTTCGCAGACGGAGCTAAAATGTTCCTTGACGTACGAATCTCAGCATAGTACATTCTTACAGCCCTTTTATAAGGGTTGTATAGAGTACACTAATCAAAAAATATGATAGGACAAGAAATAATCACAAGATTCGAGCTGTATGTTGACGATATGTCAGAACTCAGCACAGCAGAAGAACTTGCGTTAGTAAACAAAATCTACCACAAGGTGTGCGACGATAGGGACTGGGAAATCTTGAAGAAAGAAGCATCAGGGACAGTAGATAGTACTACAACGATTACACTCCCGACAGACTTTTCACATATTATAGAAAACTTCAACTATACCGATAATTCCATTAGCCGGGAAATGAACGCAAAGCCTGTAGTAGTATTTGTAGATGGTTCACCGTACCAAGTGGTGAATTGGTCGGACAGAAAACAATATGACAACACAAACAATGTGTGTTATGTGGATGTACGAAACGATCAAGTGGTATTCCCTGTAGCACAATCATCAAGTGCAACATACTCATTTGACTATAAGGCTGTACCAGATGATCTAACACTAGAGACTGAGCCTATATTCCCGGAGCGGTTCCAGCATGCTATTTTTCACGGTATGTGTGTGGAAGATATGGTAATCCAGCTATTCGACAAAGCTCGGAGTTACGCAGCAGAGAATCAATCACTCTACACTGGCTACCTTCGGGATATGGCTATGTGGAACGCAAAACTACAACAATACTAGTATGGATAATGAGATTAACATATTCAAAAGCGGTATTCACAACCTCCTAGGGTCTGAAAAAATACCAAAAGACGCTGCAAAAGCTAGTGTTAATTTTGTTACAAGGGACGGTAAAGTAGTACTAGTAGGAGGACGTGTAGCACTGGGCGATGAGGGTTCTGTAGGAGAGTGTACAGGACTGAAAGCAGGGTATAAAACCGACGGCACAATAGTTATCTATGCAAAGTTTGGTACGACTATTAAATACTTTGATGGCACAGATTGGCAGGATTGTATTACAGGGCTTACAGAAGACGCAGAGTATACATTTGCAAACTATTCCTCACTAGCTGGGGCTTTTACGTTTGTAAACGGTGTAGACGGGTACTGGAAGATAGTGAACGCTAACCCGGACAGTCCTATAGATGTATATGATTCTGTCAAGAACTTTAAAGGAAAGATAATCATTGATACAGGGCGTACAATCCTATGGGATAGGGCAGAGGACAAAACAGGGCTTTACGGTTCGCATATCGACCCACAGGATTCAACCGTATACACAACAGTATCAGCAGAAGCGATAGGAGCATTAGGTAGTACTAACTACACTGGTACACTTGCATTCAAAGCAGGTGGATCAAGGCGAAACGCTTTCGGAATTACATTTACAGCAACAGTAGCCGCCGGAACAGAAACATTTACAGATAATTATGACGGGACAGTAACAAGCGATTTAGGGGGTACTGGTACCGTAAACTACGCTACAGGAGCATACGATATTACATTTTCAGATACTACTACTGGGGCGGTAACGAGTGACTATCAATGGGAGGACTCAACAGTAGATGGGGTATGTGACTTCTCAAAGTCAGTCCCACGGTTAGCAGGGGAAGGATTCCAGTTTCCACAAGATGAAGGCGGTGATCCAATTCTAACCGTACTACTAGGGCAAGATGGAGCGTACTACTCACTAAAAGAAAAGAGTGCATACTTTTTGTCGCTTGATGCAGACGACCTAGGAGCAACAAACGTTGTATACCGTAAAGAAATGGGACTGCCATTTTTCAGAGCGGCATACTCTACCAATAAGGGTATATTTTTTATAAACACAACAAACCCGACGAAACCAGAAATGACAATCCTAGCACGTAATAAAGTGAGCGGGAACGTCGAGCCAAAGATTCTATTCCCACAATTCAAGTTTTCAGACTACACCTATGACGAGTGTGGTTTTGGTGCATATGATAGATGGATTCTAGTGTACTGTAAGTCAAGCGGTGCAGTAAACAACGACACGATTCTGATGTGCGACTTGCAAGGAAAGACAGTGGACGTGGTGAAGTACACAGGGAAAATGTCAATCCAAGATCAGGACAAGCTATATGTAGGAGACTCTATAACGCAGTCGGTATATAGCACATTTGATGGATTCGACGACCTAGGGTTGACCGTAGAGGCTACATGGGATAGTAAGGACGACACACTAGGGATTGAAAACCTAAAGAAAGTGCGTAGGTTACAGCTAAAAGGACGCATAGACCCGGACCAAGTTGTAGAAGTATACATGAGTGTGGATAAAGGTGAATATGAGCAAGTGGGTACAATTCGGGGAGACGGTGGATATGTAGACTACAGCCAATCAAGCACAATAGGGGAAGCAATGATAGGTGAGGAACAAATCGGAGGAGCGGACGCCACAGAGGTCTTTAAATACTTTATTCAATTGAGACTAAAGACCGGGAAGTTTAGAACAATAGGTATACGACTAAAGCCAACAGGTATCGGATACTTCGATCTAGACATGCGGAAGTTCTGGGATATTCTCAAATTCGAAAACCGCATACCAAAACAATACAGGCAAAAACAAAATGTGAGCCTAGACGGTACACAAACTGATCAATAATTAAAAAAATATGGCAACTAAACTAGCAGTAATAGTAGCAGATTTTACAACAACACTAGCAACCAAAATTGCGGTAGGTGGTACAACTGCAACACTACAATCAGCAACAGACGATGACGGCGTAGCATTGCCGAGCGGTGAGTACGCATTCACACTAAACGGGGATAATGCCCAAAAAGAGCATATCATTTGTACTTTGAGTGGTACATCGTTATCAGCAATTAAAAGCGTTACACGGCAAGGTGTGCAGTCTAGCGGTACAGTACGGGAACATCGTGTAGGTTCTTCTGTAAAAATTACAAACTTTACACACATTAAATATATTAACGACCTACTAGACGGTACTACGAATCTAGATGCAGATACACCGCTGAAATATGACGGTACAGCAACAATTGGTTCAGCAAACCAAATTGCTACAAAAGCATATGTTGACGGCGTAGCTATAGCAGGTGGAGCAGACGCAAGCACAACAGTTAAGGGTATCTCAAAGATGAGTGTAGCACCAGTAAGTGCTACAGAGCCTATTGCGGTAGGAGACAACGATAACCGTGTACCAACCGTAGATACATCTAGTGTAACATCAGGAATGGTGGATGCCTTGGCAGGTAGTGCAGGAACACCAAGTTCAAGTAATACTTTTGTAACAGAAGATGATACAGCTACGGCTAGTACAGCGAATGCGGTAGTAAGGGCAGATGGTAGCGGAAAGATTGCCGATGATTGGCTTTCGAGCAAAATACTATCAACAATTTCTCTGAACGCCGGTGAAACAATCAGCGGGGCAACACTGCCTGTACCTGTATACCAAGATACTTCAGACAATGAGGTATACGCATGTGATGCCAATGATCTGAATACCCTTCGATTTATCGGTTTTGCAACTACAGACTCTACAGACGGAAACCCAATTACAGTACAAGTGTCTAATATTGTTGCTGGGTTCACAGGGTTGTCAGAAGGTGAATACTACTATGTACAAGATGCTGTAGGTACTATCGGGACAACAGTTGGGACTGAAGCTGTACTAGTTGGGGTTGCAGTAAGCGAAACACAATTACTAGTAGCGTCAACGAACGACATGGCATCAAGCAAGTATGTAACCATACCATTTGACGGAAACATAGTTGATGAAGCCAACACTACAGATTCTGTATCAGGTTCCACTTACACTAAATATAAAGAAATCCAATACAACGAGGTGGCAGGAACAGTACATACAACTTTTCAAATGAGAGATTCCTCTGGTGGTGCGAATAGTCGTGACGGACGGATTTATATTAACGGCGTGGCTGTAGGTACTGAACGTACCACCACTTCGGGTACATTCCAAACCTACACAGAAGATATCTCAGTGGAAACAGGTGATCTGGTTCAGCTGTACTCTCGGACGAATGGAACAGGTGGTGGTGAAGTACGCAACTTCCAACTCGGATATATTAAAATTCCAAGTATTACCCCAGGTACAGTAAATGACTCATAAAGTAAAACTATGTCCATCAAGCTTTATACATTTAATATCTCTCAGCCAATAGCTGGAAGTCCATACGCTAGCAACGCATTAAACCAATAATAATAATATGGCAAGAGCATCAACATTCAAAACAACCGGAAAGATAACAGACCCGGAAAGACTCAGATGGATTGCAGAGCATAACGTTGCTCAAGGTATCGGGTCTATTTCCTCCGTTAACGGGCAAGATAGGTTTGTTAGCGACACACAACAGTTCAATTTAGGTGAATCCGCAAGAACCCAAGCAGCACAAGAGGACGCCGCAGGAGGGATGCCTTCTTTTGTGGACCCTAATTCTGCAAGCCAAGAAGAAATTGGACGTACAGAAGGACAAGAACCAACTGTCGGGGAGCTGTTTAGTGGGTTTGTTCCACAGGCAGACGAAGGAATCGCCAGTGCTGAACAAAACCTTGCAAACATCCTAAAAAAACAACAAGAAGAACCAGACGAAGCAAAAATCAGGGAAAATACGATGGACCGTTTCCAAGCTGAAATTGATGCCCTAAATAGGGTGTACGCAGAAAAGAAAGCAGCAGAAAACATTCGAGGACGTGGACGTATTGGAAGTAGTACAGCAATCCAAAGCCGACGTGGTCTAGTCGGTTCAGACTTCGGGGCATCGCAAACAGAAGCAGTACATGGCATGAATAAAGCAGCTATGGACGCAATCCAAGCAGAACAAAGGGCAGAGCTACAAGCTATTATGTCGCAAGTAAGAAACTCAGTAGCAGCAGAACTAGCCGCTAAAACAGCAGCACAAAAACAAGGAGCAGAAGAATATGTAACTTTCTTGACAGGGCAAAGAGAGCGTAAAGCCTTGCGTGTATCAGACGCTATCGAAAATGCGTTTTATAGCGGTGTAGAGATAGGTGATGATACGTTTTCTCAAATGGCAGAAGAACTAGGTGTAGACGTAGACATATTGAAAGGACAATACAACAAATTCAAAGAGAAAAACACTGAAACGACAGAAGCTGCTAAGTCATTCACAGTAGCACCAGGAGCGAGTGTGTATGACCCAACCACAGGCGAATTTGTTACAGCACCAGCAAAACCGTCAGACCCTACAAAACCAGAGACAAGAACAGCCGAAGATGGGGCA
>Ga0208298_1000305_pt1 | contig 22476 bp, 18 predicted proteins | sample 14BtaG_FD_184088 | JGI IMG/M metagenome (GOLD analysis project Ga0208298, IMG submission 184088) | Marine viral communities from the Subarctic Pacific Ocean - 14B_ETSP_OMZ_AT15311_CsCl metaG (SPAdes) (version 2) | ecosystem: Environmental > Aquatic > Marine > Oceanic | place: Pacific Ocean... | reverse complement strand
GGTTATGGTGTGATGAATGTCAGTATTTAGAAGATGAATGAGAAAGCTAGAGAATTTTATAGATGGCTCAATGCTTGTCCATTTAAGATATGGAAGATTCAGTATGACAGTCATGGAAAAACAACAGTAAGTTTTATATGGGATGGAGAAGATGAAAAAATATTTAATTGAGTTATTAGAAGATGCTATCAATGATTTCTTAGAGTGGTCATTTAAAAGACAAGCAGATAAATTATTTAGGAAAAGAAAATGAAAGAATTATTTATTAGATTGGATAACTTTCTTGATAGAAAGTGGCGAGAAACTTGCGAGGTCTTATTTTATTTGGCAGGAAAAAAACCTGAAGAAGATATAGACTGGTTAAATATAAATAACCAACCAATAATTAAAGAAAAAAAAGGAAAAAAGAATGGCTAAATGGCATGGGGGAAAGGGGTCTATTTATAAACCATATGATAAAGATAAGTTTGATAAAAACTTTGAAGCAATTTTTGGTAAAAAGAAAAAGGATAAAGATGGCGATAAAAGGAAGAAATCCAACAGCAAATGAATCTAAGCATATGGATAATGTTAGTCAACTAGGTTGCATTGTTTGTTATAAAAAAGGATTTAAGTTTGTACCTGCTGAAATCCACCACACAGAAGGCAAAACAAAAGAAGATTCACACTTTAAGGTTTTACCTTTATGTTATGAACATCATAGAGGTGGTAGAGGGGAAGAGCCTATCAGTAGACATCCTTGGAAGCGAAGGTTTGAAAAAGAATATGGTACAGAGGAAGAACTACTAGAGTTAGTAGAAGAGTTGTTAGGTGCTTTATGAAGATTGATTTACCATTAGAAGTTTACTACTCAAAGAATAAGAAGTTCATTCTTAATCTAAACAACTATCGTAATGCCCATTACAGAATACTATCAAGTGCCAAAAAGATTTATGCAGAGAATCTTGTTGCTAGGATAAGCCATCCTAAATACGAAGAGCCTGTTGTATTGACCTATACATATTATGCAAAGAGCAAGAGAAGATTAGATGTTAGTAATCCTTGTTCTATTATTGATAAGTTTACTTGCGATGCTTTGGTAAAAGCAGAAGTGTTAGAAGATGATAGCTTTGAACAAATCAAAGAAGTCATTTATAAATTTGGTGGGGTTGAGAAAGACAATCCTAGATGCGTGTTGGAAATCGCAGCCGTCTCGCAGCGAGAATAAATATTAACTGGTCTATTGTTATCTGGGAGGTAAGATGCTTAAAGACATATTGAAAGAAAAACTAGAAAAGAGAAAAAGAAAGTGGTGGGATTGGCATAAACAGAATCCACAAGTTTGGGATAAGTTTGAAGAGTATACTTTGGAGGCTATCAATAGTGGTAGAAAGAAGTATTCACATTGGGCGATTATCAATCGTATTCGTTGGCATAATGAGATAGAAACTAGAGGTGGGGAGTTTAAGATTAGTAATGATTACATCTGTTTCTATGCTAGATTGTTTCATGCTAGACATCCACAACATAAAGACTTCTTTACACTAAAGCCATTAAAAGAAGAAAAGGATATAGCTATGTTAGAGGTTCATAGTGATAACAGGAATGTTAGCTTTCTTCCTCAATTCAGGAATCATAGCTAGTCGCATATCTCTTTCTAGTTCTAAGTCTCTAAGCATATCTGACTTAACAGTTAGTGATATGTTCTCGTTCCTCATAAGCCTATCTCTACGCTCTCTCCAATTAGATAGATACCTATCTATTGCTCTGACTTGACCCTTAACATTTAAAACACCTTGCATATTGCTTCTATAAGCTGATAGTTCATCAAAGCGTTGTTGTTTTTTAAGCGAATTGATAGTCTGAACAGCTTTGTCAACCTCATTCCTTAATTCATAGAACTGTTGCTGATATCCGCCTGACTTATCTAAGTCTAGTAATAGTCGGTTAAAGACTGGCATCTTACTTAATTGGAAGTTAGAAGGTAGCAGAGGACTCCCTGTAGCTCCTCTAGTGATAGTATCAATAGCAGTTAATACATATCCACCAAGTGTGCCTGTATAACCTCTCATAACATGCTCTATCTTAGATGGAGATATGTTAAAGAACTCTCCCATAACTTTAGCTAACTCATTGGTAGTTGCTCTTGATTGTAGTCCAGCTTCTTTTTTCTGTTGATAGTAGGGAACAATCTCTGTGTTAGTAAAAGTATTTTTATTATTATAGACTTCTGCTATAGGTTTCAGTAATTGTAAACCACCACCTGGTTGGAAAAATGGTATATTTAGTGATGTTTGTAACTGTCTTGTTGTAGTTGTAAGTGCTTCATCTACAGACTTTCTTGTAAATGCATCTTCACCCATTGTCATATCAAAGACTCTTTCAGGTATAGCTTTAAATAGCATACCTACTTCAAATGGAATTGGTATCTTAACTGCATGACCATCGCCTATAGGCATGACCCAGTTATCATCTCTTACTTCTCGTTTCAGATTTTTGTATTCATCTGAGTCACTTACCATCATATAGTAGAGTGCTGTTAAAGATACCAGCAAGCCAGCGTTCAGGGCTGCTCGTCTTAATATTCTTGATTGTACATCCTGGAGCGTCTCTCCTTCTTGTAGTTTTTCAACAGAAGAGTATTGACCAGTTAATCCTCTATACAGAACATCAAGACCCTGCACTCTTGCATTTAAAAATGGTATCGCAGCAGTGATGACTTTGAACATAGGGTCTAATCCACGCCTTCCAAAATTTATTATTTCTAGTGCCTGGAACGCAGCTTCGGATTGAGCTTGTGCTTCTGTATATCCTTCTTCTTTTAGTTTCTTGTAAACTCCTTCGTACACAGCTAATCTAGTTGCACCATCAGACTTGGTTGTTAATGCTCCTAATCCATCCCATACTTTAAAGAAAGCACTAGAGGCTGACATTCCGTTTTCTGGTGTTAGTCCTTTCTGTCTCATAGTTCTAGTAATGAATTGTTTTACACTACCTTCATCATTAGAAAAGTCATACCCACCAAGAACACCAAACTTTTCTAAGTTTTCCATGTCTCTAAACATATTCTTAACTGAATCTACAACAGGAGTATAAGGTGCACCACTTGTTACAGCAGATGATAATGTATCTCTAAGTATGTTAATAACAACAAATCCTGGGTCACGAGTAACTGTATCTCTTAAGATACCTGCTGGAAAAGCTAATATTTTAGTGATTGTTCCTGTATTAACTCCACCTATTCCTTGTATGCCATGAAATAAATTTATATCGTTAACTCTATAAAATTTCTTTTGTCCATTTTCAAAAACAAACATTCTATTAGCTTTGTTAGCTTTTATTTCTTGTGGTGTTTTTAATTCTTTTGCTTCACCTATTAATTCTAAATCTCTTAATAATTTTTGAGTACCATCATTTTTTAATGCTGCTGTAAGAATAGATAATGAGTTTCTTGATATAGCTTCTATTGGGTCTACATCTATAGGTTTTTCTGAACCTTCTATTTTAATAGATAATGGATTATTAGGTAATGAACCTCCTGCAACACTTGGTCCTTGTATTCCAGTATCATCAACCATATTTTTATAGAAAGGATAATATGAAGAATGTGTTTCCCATAGTTCTGCTTGTTCAGGGTCTAACAAACCTTTCTTTTTAGCAAAATCTATTAATTTATTATTCCAAGTTTGATAGTTGTTATAGACTTCTAATACTTCTGGATGTTGTTGTTCTATTCTTTGTATTAGGGCATAGTCCTCTGCTTTAACAGGTGTCTCTACTAACTTTCCTTGGGCATCAAAACTTTCTGCTCTTTTTAATGTAGCGTAAAGTTTAAATACTTTTTCTAAATTTACTTCTGGATTACTAAACAATGGTGCAAGTATCTGTATAAGACCACCTGTTTCTCCATTCTGTAATTCTAAATCTTTAACATTTGCTAATGCTGAATTGCCTTCTATAACATCAGATACATATCCTCTAGTAAGCATACCTTGAAATAGACCTCTTGCTCTATCTGCTAATCTTAAAGCAGCCATAGTTGCTGTATCTGCTGTATTGTTAAAGTATCTTACCTCTTCACTATCTTGTGAAGCTTTCATTATTTTCTTGTCTATTTTGTCTAACTTATCTATAAAGTTTTGTCTAAAGTCTTTGAAGAAACTATTAATAGATGTAACTGGGTCTTTAACAGCTTCTATAGTTCTAGCACCCCAAGACCTATCAGGTTGATATTTACCACCAAGTCTTTCTGATGCTTCTGCTATATCAGAGTCTATGCCATCATATCCTGGTCTAGAGAATGTAGGTATATCTTCTGGAGTTGTAGCAGATAAGTCTTTATTAAAGTCTATAGCAACTTCTAAAGCCATGTCTGAGGCGTTTAGATTGTAAAAAGGTATTGCACCCCTAGGTGTTTGTTTAACTGTTTCTTCAGCTTCTGCTAGAGCATCTGCTAATTTAATATTCTTTTGAGAATTAATGCCATCATTAAATCTTTGACCTCTACTAAATGTAGGTAAATCTCCTGCTTTTAGTTCAGCTATTTCATTTTTATGTTGTTCTATTTCTCTTTCTAATCTTCTGGCAGTAGCATTTCTCATACTACCTCTTTCTTGACTTAGCTGTGCTTCTTTAGAATAAATAATAGATTCTAAATTAGATATTCTTTGATTCTTTTTTTCTCTTGCAAAGTATGCATCATCTGATTCTCTACTAAATGTAGGTAAATCTGTATCTGTATCTTTAAGTTTTGCTAATGTTTCTCTTGGTCCTATACCTCTTGTAAAATAAACTGAAGTAGGGTCTACAATATCTCCATCATTAATTAATCCTTGAATTTTGTCTACAGCATCTTCTTTTGCTTCTTGTAAGTTTTTACTATACAAACCTATAGACTTAAAATCAGTGTCCATATCAACTCTAGGGTCTGTAATAATCATAGAATAATTTTCACCTCCTAGACCACCTGTATCTCTATATATTTCTACATCATATCCAAGTATTTTTCCTACATTAATATTACCTTCAACATATTCATCTTTTTTTATAGTAAATTTACCTATAGGTTCTTCTGCTCTACTAAAGGTAGGTATGTCTTGAGATATTTCTCGTTTACTATCAGGTACAAAAGGTGCTTTTATTCCTTCTGCTTTAAGGTCTAAGGCTGTAGAAGCATTTTTAAGAAATGAAGATAATTCTGTATTAAGTTTTGCAGGTATCTCTAATAATTTTCTAATAGTTTCTACAAATTTATTCCATACACTACCAGTTGCATCTTTGCCTAATGGTATATATTCAAGCATTTCTTGAAATTCTCTATTTGTTAATCCAAAAGTTAATAACTCTGATACATCTTCATTTGCTTGAACTTCATTTGAAAATAACTGATATCTAATTCTATATTGATTAAATGCTTGTCTTAATTCTGTTTGACCAAACTCCATTCCATATCCAAATCCTTCACTTCTTTTAAATTTAAAACCAGTTGAATCTGTATTAATGTATATATCAGCTATTTCTTTTTCTATTACAGGAGCATTATTATAAATAGCATTATATTCTTTAAGACCTTCTGGAGTTTCAATTTTATCTGATAATTTATCATAGAATTTCATTCTATCTCTATAATATTTTTGTATTCTTTTTGCTTGTGTACTTAATTCTTTATATGCGGCTTTAACTTTTAATCCTTTTTTATCAGTTGCAATAGCCATCGTTCCTGAATCAGCAACTCTTGTGGTTGTATTTTCTCGTACAGCATATATTTGAGCTAATGTAGCTTGATGTATTCCTTCATGTAATAGTGTTTCAAAATTTACACCATTACCTCTTCTCCATTTAGATTCATCCATTAATATATTTCTATTGCTATCATTAATAGACATAGTAAATTCAGAAAAATTTAATGTTTCAAAAATGTCAGTAGGTTTTCTTGGGCTAACTTGTCCAAGTGCACGACTATTTATAACTTTTTTACCAACTTTAAGTTTTAAAGGAAATGTTCTTTTTTGTTTTTTTAATGCTAATAAAGACTTGTGGACTTTTTGTGCAATAATTTTGTAATCTTGACTAGGAGAATTATCAACCAGCCACTTCATCATTTTTACAGAATCATAGTTACCTTTAACAGTTTTAGTTACATTACCATCTTTATCAAAAATATCTTTATCTAATACTTTTGCATCTTGCAAACCTTTGAGAATAATATCTCTTTCAGCTTTATATTCTTTATCTGTTAATTTAGCTCTATTATATATAGTTGTTGGAGTTGCAGGTGTAACAGGAGTTGTTGGTGTAGTAGGAGGTGTTGGTTTAGGCTTTGGTATAGTTAAAGGTCTAATGCCTCTAGGCTTAAGCGTAGAAACAATTTCTTCTCCAGGCACTCTATCAATAGGAGGCACAGGTTTATCTTGTGGAATCCTATCTAAGAACATAGTTTTTTCTTTATCACCAAGTCTAGTGCTTCGTATTACATCTCTTTCTCTACTACCTATTCTGCCAGATTCAATATCATTAAATACATCTTGTGCGTTTTTATATCCTGAAGAACGCATAGCTTGACCCATAGACTTAAACAACTCTACTATCTTTTTAAAGATACCTTGAACCTTTGGAGGATTATTAACTAGTAAATCTTTTTTTCTAAATAGCTCTGCTATAGCTTCTTCATAATAAAACTCTGTAGCCTCTGCTGCCGTTCTAGTTTTTTGACCAATATCTGCATAATCAAGTTTAGCTTGCTCAAGAAAAGTTTTTTTTGTATTTGGGTCTTTTTGTTGTTCTACTTGTTTTTTAAGATATTGATATTCTTTTTCAGTAATTAAATCTTTTGCACGCAGAGCATGAATTACTTCATGGTCTAATATTGAATTTAATCGTTGTTGTATTTCTATATCTGTAGCATTGCCATCAGGATTTACAGCATTAAGAGATAAGAAAATAGTATCTGTATTTTTATCATATTCACCTCTAGCTTTTTTACCAGTTCTAGGGTCAATCAACATTCTAGGGTCATACTTTATTTTATCTTCTACTTTTCTAAGAGTAGTTGTAGAGATAATGTCATCACTTATAACAATGCCAGTATCTTTAAGACCCATTTTATTAAGATTTTTTCTAACTTCTTTTGCAAATTTATTAGTTTTACCTTCTTCTAAAGTTTCTGCATAGTTAATTGTCTTAGGTATAACCTCTGCTGGTGGTAGTAATTTTTCTTGTCTTGTTTCTTCTGCTGCTACAAGCTCTGCTATACCTTCTGGTGTAAGTTTGTTTTCTGATGCTTGTGCAGTAAGCCTTGCACCAAACTCTTGTGGTGTTTCATTAAATCCTTCTGCCCTTCTAGCTATATCAAACTCAAAGTTATCTCTAATTTTATAGCTACGAGTTCCTTCTACTTGTTCTGCCCTACCGCTATAAAGTAAATCTTCTAAGAACTGGTCATTCTTACCAATCATAGATAAATCTTTTCTAGTAAATGTAGAGTTATTGCTTTTCATTTCAGCAACAAAGTCTGCTGTTTCTTGTGCAGAATAATCTCTTGGTTTAAAGTCTGGAAAAGTTGTTCTAGAATTGAACTTAGGTAATGAATGTAGTTTAGCCAAGAATAATTCTTTTTGACCTTTATTCATTTTTTTGTAATCAGCAGTACCTGTGTATTGTTCTGCTGCATATTGAACAGCAGGACTATTAAAATCTAAATCAATATTTTTAGATGCTGCAATATCTTTTACATATTTAACTGATGTATCAGGCTGTTGTTTATCAGCAATAATAGATGGTTCGCCTTTTTTTTCTGATACTTGAAATGTTTTTTCTGCATATGCAGAAGTAAAATCATTAAACTCTTTTGTAGTAAGCAAGTCTTTAGCTTCTTTCATATTAATACGAGGCATACTACTCATAGGTCTACCTGTTTGTTGCGTATAATCTTCTACAATTTTCTTTAATTTTTTTTCTGTTTTAGATTTATCAGGCACAGTATTAATTAACTGTTGGATATTTACATCAGCAGCTTTAGTATCTAATACACTTTGACCAATTTCATACGCAGTAGAACTATTAACCATACCTAAGTTATAGGTATCGTTATCTAATGTATCTTTTAATTGAGCTACATCAAAAGTATCTAATAGCTTTTGTTTAGCTATAGATGCATCTGTTTGTTTATCTTTGGTATCTAATACGACAGGACTGTCAGGGTTGGATATATCTATAAGAGAAAATTTATTGTCAGGTGTTTCAATAATCTCTACTTGTGGTTCTACTGCAACTTCTTTAGGTGCAGGTATTTGTGGAACTGTAACTACTTGTGTATCTTGTACTACATCAAGTGTCCCTTGTTCTTGAGCTAGTTCTGCTTTTTTTGCTAAAATTAATTGTTCTTTCTTTTCTTCGGCTCTAAGACCTTCTTCTTCCATTTGTTTGTCTCTTACAGCTTTTTTACCAGCCATACTAGAAACAACTAAATCAGCAGCACCACCGATAATGCCACCAATAGTAAACTCTTCAAACATACTTTCGCCAATAGGAAGCTCATCACTATAGAGTCCTCTAGCTGTTAGGTCTTGTAATATACTTGCAGCTACCTCTTGTCCACCTTCTGCAGCACCTGATTGTAATGCTGATACTAGTTTTTCTTTAGCTGATAGTGGTGCGTTCTTGTGAACCTTGCCTAATATATTAGCAATAGGTAATACTTCTGTTAGACCTATAACTCCACCAAATAATTCAGCAGTAGTTTCTGCTAAACCACTTACATCTTCACCCATCTCTCTAGCCATTTGCAGTCTATCACCCTGTGCTGCTATACCTGTTGGTACTGCTAAAGCTGCTGGTGCTGTAAATGTTGGTGATAGTAGACCTTTAGCTGCTCCTGGTACTTTTGTTAAAGCTCTTCCTGCTAGACCTGCACCTAGGAATGGTCCGAATGAACCTACGCCTTCTCCTAGTTTTGTAGAAAATTTATCAGCATAAGCTGGGTCGCCTGCTAATATAGAATCTTGTCTTAGTTTATCTTGTAGTCCTTCAAGACCTTTGTATAAATTACTGTCATTGCCAATATCAAATAAACCAACAATACCTGTAGGCACATCTAAAGCTAATCCAGCAGCACCTCTTGGTATTGCTTTTACAAATTCTCCTACTTGTCCTAATATTGATGTTTGGTCTAAATCTTCACCATATTTTTCTTTAACAGCAGCAACAAATTGAGCTCTCTCATTTGGGTCAGATGGAATATTATATATTTTGTCATCTGGTGCTTTATATGTACTCATTAAATAACCTTTTAATTACCGCCTGAAACTTTTTCATTAGCAGCTAAAATAGTTTCTCCACCAAGTTTAGGTTGTAAACCTTGTAGTAATGCTATTTTGTCAGCTATAGCCTGGAATGTAGGACCATATTCTTCTACAGTTAAAGCTCCATTTTCTAATCCATCACCAATTATTTTTGCTGATGCTTGTAATTCTTTTAAATCCATACCAGCTATATTTGCTTCAATTTGTGATGCTTGTGCTTGTAATAATCTGCCTTGCAATCCAGTTAAACTTTTTGCATCTTCTCTTGTTTGTATTCCAGTATATACATCAGAAATTCCTGTACCAAGTTCTCCTATATTCTTAGCACTCATTATAGCTCCACCAAGACCTACTAACATATCAGCTTGTTTTTGTTCTTTTTCTTTTTTTATTTGTGCTTGTATAGCAGCTTCTTGTTTTGCTTTTTCTGAAGCTATTTTAGCTTCTTGTTCTGCTAATAATCTTTCTTGTTCTGCTGCTTTTTGTTCTGCTAATAATCTAGCTTCTTCTTTTTCTATTGCTTTTCTTTCCATACCTGATTCAATTAAATTTCCTACAACTAAACTTGGTAAAGCAAGATTACCTGCACCTCTTAATAAACCTTTTGCACTTGGTATTTTTAATGTTCTAGGACCAGTAATAACTTGTTTTATTTTAGCTCCAGTTTTAGGGTCAATAACATCATCACCATACTGTACTCCTGTTTTTAAAGCAGGATTTTGTATTTTTACTCCAGGTTTTGTAATAAAATTTTTTCCTTTTTCTAATAATTTTGGTGCAAATTTTTGTATTGTTCTACCACCTAATCCAACAGCAGCTTTACCTAATCTAAAAGTAGGATTAATAGATGCTAAAGCTAAAGCAGAATTAATATAATTAATACTTCCATCTTCATTTAAAACTTTCATAGCTTTTAAAGTAGGTGCACCATATTGTTCATAAAGTTGTCCAATATTTTTATCAACTGCATCTTTTTCTTCTATAGAAACTTCATTTGGATTAGTAAATGTTCCAGCTAAACTATCTCCACCTAAACCTAAACTACCACCTGTTTGATAACCTGTTCTACCACCAGCAGCCATACCCATTTGAGATAATTTATCTTCTATTATGGAAGCTTTTAATTTTGCTTTAAGTCCTTTTACTTCTGATTCTGGCATATACCTTGCACCAGATTCACCATCTAAAGCATTTAATAACATAAGAAATGGTCTATATTCTTGTAAAGCACCTTCACCCATTACAAAGTTACCTTCTTTTAATCTTTTATATTCTTCATCACTTACAACATAATCTCTTGGAGTTAAAGGATAAGTAAATCTTTCTCCTTTTTCATAATCACTATATCTTTTTTTATATCTTCCTTCTTTTTCAAAAATTTCTAGTAATTGTTTGCCATAATCATCAGCAGCTTCTTTATATTCTGTTTTGCCTTTATTTTTATATCCAACAATTCCGCCACTAGCCATCATTTGCATAGGAGAAGGCGGAGCCATGTTACCCATATCACTTGGTGGGAAAGCATCTTGTGGACCAGGTGATTGAGCCATAGCTCCTTGTAAACCTTGTTGACCTGCAAACTCACCTATTACTTCTTCAGCAACAGTTGTTTCAGGTTTTGGTTGTTGAGCTTCATACATCTTTCTCATTTGATTACGTCTTTGTATTTCAGACAATACTAAATAAGAAGGGTACATAGAGTTTGGGTCTTGTGACATTTGCACAAGTTGTTGCTCTGGAAAATCCTCTAATTGATTTGATAGTTCTACTAAATTTGCCATTAGCTCATTCCTCTATATAAACCTAGTCCTTGTAATCCAGCTCCTACTGCGGTCTGGAATAATCCTGGTTGTTGTTGATAGGTACTTATTTGTTGTTGTGGTGTTACTGGCACACCTCTTAATAAACCAGCTAATTGAGTTAACTGTTGATTAGAATAGTTTTGTTGTCTCAAAAAGTCTTGATATCCCATATCCATAGATGCTTGTTGCATTGCTCTATTACCTTGACCTATGCCTTGTAATGCAGCAATTCTTTGCCTTACATCATCTTGTATATCTCCACCAGCACCTCTAAGAGCGTCTACAGAGGCTAGACCATAACGCTGTGACATATCATAAGCTGATTGTCCATACTTCTCTTGAGCCTGCCTAGCAGCTTCTCTGGCTTGATAAGCAGCAATGTCTTGTTTGCCTTGTTCTTGAAATGATTTCTCTGATGTAGCGTATGCACTTTGCATAAACTTTTCTTGAGCCTGTCTGGCTGCTTCGTTTTGTTGTGCTGCTGTAAGACCAAGTTTTGCTGCTTGTTGTTTTGCAGCTTCTCCAGCTTGATATCTTTTTAAATCTATATCTGCTTGTTTTTGGAAAGAACTTTCTGTTAATTGGAAACCACTTTGTCCAAACTTTTCTTGTGCTTGACGTGCAGATTCTGTTTGAGCAAATGCAGACTGTCTATATTGTTCTTCAGCTTGTCTTGCTGCTTGATTTTGTTGTCTAGCAGTCATACCCATTTCTGCTGCTTTTTGTCTAGCTGCTTCACTTACTTGGAAAGCTTGTTGTTGCATTTGTTCTTGTGCTTGTCTAGCTTGTTCTCCAGCAGTAAATTGTTGTAAACCAAATTTAGAAGCATCTAAACTTGATGCTCTTTCTGCTGCTAATTGTTGTTGTGCTGATTGGAAAGCTGCTTGACTGCCTTTAGCTTGTATATCACTTAGTTGTGTACCTAAATTACGCTCACGTTCTGCTTGCATAATAGCTTCACGATAACCACCTAAACCACCAGACATAGCCGCAGCATCAGCAGTTTTATCACCCATCATTTCTGATTGTCGTGTTGCTTCTCTTTTTTGTATATCAGTTACAGCTTGTTGATATGGAGACATAAATCTATTTATGTTTTCTTCATATCCTAACTGTTGAAATTCTGGTCCTACTTGACCTGCTTGATAACCTGATTGTCTTGCAAATGGATTATATGTAGAAAAATTATCTTGTGCTTGATATCCAGATTGTAATCCTCGTGCTTGATAACCTGGTTGATATGATTGTGCATCATAAGCTTCTCTTTGTTGTCCTGCTTGATAACCTGAACCTACTAGTCCAGCTTGGTAGCCTGAACCATATCCTTGTGCATCATATGTATTGCCTAAGTAATCAGCTTGATAACCAGACCCATATGGTCCACCTAATTGTGCTGCTCTTTGTGAAGCTAATTGATATTCTTGAGGAGTGCCAGCTTGTGCATACCCTCTTGTCATTGCTTGTGATGTTAGTTCATCAGGAGAAAAATAAGCTAATCTTTCACCTTGATAAGGTGTATAAGGTTGATTAGATTCAGCTTCTCCTCTTTTAAGAAGTCGTTCAAAATACGGTTGAACGTATTCTGGTAAATCTGTTTGTGTTACTGTTGTTTCTGTTGGTGCTGATGAACCACCACCGCCTTTAAAATATCTCATTATTCATTGTCCTCAAATTCATATTCAAAGAATACTGCTGTTTTTTTCCAATCTTCTCTAGCTTTAATCCAGTTCCAAAATCCTTCTCTACCAACGCCTTCTATACCTTTGCAATCATTAGCTTTTGCCCATTTGTAAATAACTTTAAGCCCTCTATCAGCCCAGTCATTCATTTTCTTACCAGTTACATGGTCAATGTTTAACATTCTTTTGCCAGTCGGATATTGATTTATTTTTGTAATAGCACATCCAACAATGTCTAAACTACCTTTATCAAAGATAATCCATAATGAAGCTCTATTATTAAGGCAATCATAAAATACATCTTTAGGTGTACTTCTACCATTAGAGCGTTTGCAAGATTTTTCTAGAAATTTTTCACATTGTTCCCATACAAGAGTCATCTTATCGCTAGGCATTAACGATATTTCAAAACCTTCTTCTGCTTCTACTTCTATTTTTTCTGCTACTTGATTCATGCTGGTAATACCTTTTGTGGATTAAGTGGTGGAGCTTGTGTTGTTCCGCCAGTTTTAGCTTGTCTAACTCTATCCATCATATTATATAGTTGTTTAGAGCCTGCGTCTGAACTACCATCTCCTAACATAGATACAACATCTGCTGGAACTATAAACTCATCTTGCGATACAGCTATCTTTTCTTTATTGCCTATAACACCTGGTAAGTCATCAGCCATTCCGCTATTGCCATTACCTTGTATTAAGCCTTCTGTTTGTGCATCTGGATTACCTGCTGCTTGTTTTAAGATTTTATCTCTTAAGAACATAAACTGCTCAGCACCATATTTTTCTACGAAAGCATTGATTGCATTTTCATTATCAGTCTCACCAAGAATAAACATAATTACATCTTGTGTTACTGGGTCTTGCATCATATCTGTTTGACCGCCTTCTTGATAACCCATTGCTTCTACAGCTTCTCTACCTTTTTCTGTTTTAGATAAAGCTTCTAAGCCTTCATTAGGTAAGTCAGTATCTCCACCTGCTGCAAACATAGGTGCTCCAAAGATACCGCGTCTACCACCACCTGGTCCACCAATGGACATAGTAGGAGGATTATTACCTTTTTGATTAGCTGGTGCTGCTGGTGTAGGTACTGCACTTATACCACCCATAGCTGGTCCTGATGGTATTTGTCTACCAGTATTACTTGGAGGAGCTGTTGGTCCTGAAGGTAAATTAGCTACAGGTAATATTCCACTACCTAATGGTCCACCACCTGTTACTGGTATACCACTAGTTTGAGGAGGTTGTGGTTCTTGACCTATAGGCTGTGGTGTAGTTACTGATTGAACAGGAGGTGCTATAGGAGGTAGTGCTATAGGATTTGCTATAGCAATTCGGTCCCTATTAAATCTATCGCTATCATTAGACATTTTAGGTCCTTTTAACAAATTATCTATACTATTAGCTTGTAAACTACTCATTGCTGCTTGTTGGTCTAAAGCACTTTGTGACAATGGAGTTCCTATAGATGCTAATTGTGCAGGAGCGAGTCTAGCCATATCATCTGTAGGTGCTGGTTCTGAAATAGGCACTGCACCAAATTTTCTATCTAAATCATAATTACTAATTCTATCTATAGACATAGGTGGCTCTGGTCTTTTCATAGGTGGAGCCATAACAGGTGGTATAACTGGTGCAGGTGGTTGAGGTCTACTAAAGTCAGGTATTGTTACATCTGCTCCACCTTCAATAGGTATTGTTACTGTAGGAGGAGGTGTATTTATAGGTTCTATAATAGGTTTTACAGGTTTAGGTACTGGTCTATCATAAAAACCTGGTGTTCCTCCAGGATAATATACAGGAGGTTCTACTGGTCCGCCTACAGGTGGATTAATAATAGGATTAACAAAATCATCTGGTGGTGCTATAGGGTCAGGATTTTTAACAGCTCCTTTACGACCACCCCCATCATCTATTGGTGGGTCTATAGGAGGTGTTCCACCACCACCAGTTCCACCACCACCAGTTCCACCACCATCATCTGGAGGTGTTTCTACTGGAGGTACATATGGTTGATATGGTTGATAAGGCATTGGTTGTTGTGTAAATCTTGCATAAGGATTTAAAGTTTGTTGCATTTGTGGTACACCATAGAATCCTTGATAGCTAGGTGATTGCATAAATGGATTGCCATATCCTGCAAATTGAGGAGGTTGTAATTGAGGTTGTGGTCTATAGCCTCTACGACTACCACCCAAAAGACCACCAAAGCCACCTCTTCTTCTAGAAGGTTGGCTATATCCTCCTTGATAAGATTGAGGATTTTGAAAATTACCTAATGGGTCATAACCTAAAGCTGTAGCACTTGGATTCATGCCTTCAAAATAAGAATACTCAGGCATAAAACCTGGCATAAAACCACGACCTATTGGTCTAGTTCTTCTTCTTGGAGGTGTACTATAAGCATTAAAACCACCACCTATACCATTTAATCCACTATAATCACTTTCATAACCATATGGAGCATCAGGTACAAATTTATCTTCCATCATACCACCCATAAAATAACCAGTTCTACCACCTTCTTTCATTGGTATTTGTTCAGGGTACATTTCATACATTCTTCTTTTGCGTTCTTCTTCATCTTCTGTAAGTTGAGCCATTTGTCTTTCAAACTCTTCTTGTGATGCTATAACGCCTGCTGTACCTGCTGCTGTTCCTGCTGCCATTCCAGCAGGAGTCATTGCTGCTCCTGCTAAACTTTTCATACCTGCATCAAAACCACCCATTTGACCTGCTAAGTCAGGTTGAGTAAACATTGATTTAAGAGATTCACCTGCTGTTATACTTTTATCTAGTGGTGGAGCAACTGGAGGAGTTACTGGAGCAACTGGTGTAGGCATTGGTCCAACAAAACTTGGGTCTACTGGTGGTGTTGCTATTGCTGCATCTACTCCTGCTTGTGTTCCTTGTGCTACTCCTTGTAATGCTCTTGTTCCTAATCCTGCTGTAAGTCCTGATAGTAATGCTTTAGAACCAGAACCACCTGTCTGTGCATATGTAGCTAAACCTGCTCCTATACCTGCCATAGCTCCTGCTGATAAACCAGTAACACCTATTGCTCCAAGAACTGTAGGTGCTAGCATAGAGCCTAATACAGGTGCTAAGAAAGGTAAGAAAGCTTCAGGTTGTCCTGTTTCTGGATTTATAGTTAAAGGTACAGCAGATGCTAATCCTTTTACTTCAGCAGGATTAACATGAAGAAGCATAGAATCGCCAAAACGACCTTGAGCTGCTACATTTTTAGTTTGTTGTTGAATGTCCATTATCTATCTTCCTCTGTTGTTTCGCAACCAAAAAGACTAAAGCTTAAGTGTTCTGCACTTGCATACACTTTTACTACATCTGTTTGATTTAATGTTATACCAATTACATGAGCTTGTGTTGTATTTGATGTACTTGTTACATCATAAAACAAATACTCTTTATTACTTGTTGTAGCTCCTGCTACAGATACATTTATTCTATAACTATGATTACTATTATTTCTATTGCATATAACTATAGAACTTATAGTTGTTTGAGTCATATCAGGAACTGTATAAAGAACTGTTTCAGTTGTTGCAGCAGGTGCTGATTGTCCTAAGACTTTTAAATTATCAGACACTTTTGCCTCCCATTAATAAAAATTGATGCCTTTTAACACTTTTACTTGCTACAACGCTTTGCATTTTTTGTAATTTATCTATTTCTATAGCTAAATCTTGTACTGCTTGTTCTATAATTCTTCTTGTAACTGATTCATCTGTCGTATTATATTCTTGTTGTGCTAAAGGTAATGCTATTGTTTTAGGATTTGCCATTATCTTTTACCATCTGGTCTTATATCTAATCTTAAATCACCTAGTCTCCAACCATAATCAGCAGATGAATTAGATACTTTGATAGCACATTGCCTGCTTCTTGCTCTAGTATTTGTAAATGTAGAGTCAGGAGTTACTGATACTGTTGATAAGGTAGACAAATCTTGTAATGGATAATCTCTACCTTTAATTGTTATTGTTACATCATCTGTAGTAGATTGTTGGTCCCTAAATTCTATATCAGGTATTATCTTATTTACTGCCATATATTTTTCTCCATCTGGGTCTAAATCAAAATCACTTGATTCAATATATGCAGTAAAGTCACTACCATCATTACTATGTCCTACTTCATGTGCGAACAAGTAGTTATTATTATTTGTACTACTATTTTTACTAGCTGCTATAGGGTTATTTAATATGTAAGCTTCATCCCATGCTGTTCTAACAAAATCATCTGTTGTAGTGCCAATAGACCAAACTTGTTCTAAATAGTTATACATAACATATTTATCTACTTCTAAACTATCTCCTGATGGATAAAACCACATAATTTCATTAGCAATACTATTAACTGCACCAAACACTTTAAATGCTTGACCTTGGTTTAAATCACTTAATACATAATCTAATACAGTGCATGGTAATCTTTGTGCACTACCTGCATATGTATAAAATCCGCCATTATCCATAAAGTAAACTTGATTATTAGCATTAACTGCTGCATTAGGAGATATTAAAGATGGACCATTAGCAACTTCATTAAATGAAAATACAAATGGTGCTCCTACAAATCTCATAGAAACTATACCTACATCAGTCCATATAAGTATTTCTTGTCTTGTTCTTAAAGCTCCTATTATAGTAGAACCCATTGATAACTGTACTCCACCAGCTTGATTAGTTGCTGTTGGTGTCCAGTCAGTAATACTTTCTGTATCTGAAAATCTAACTAATAAAGGGTCTAAATTAGAAGAGCCTATAGGATTACATCCAAATGCTATAACGTGTTTGTCTACATCTGAAAGCATAATTTGAAATGTTTTTGTTGGCACATTGCTAGCACCACCTAAACTTGTAACATTTACTGCTCTGTTATTAGTTCCAGATGATTCATCCCAATAATAAATACCATCAGACCTAGGATTTAATATAGTATCATCACCAAAATTATCTATTGACCATAATCTTAACTGATTACTTGACACTAAATTACTTGTAGAACCCCATGTACTTGCACCCCATGTACCTGCACCCCAACCTGTAGATGATACATATACATCTAATCCAGAATTTAATTGATAAGCTCCATCTACTCCAGAGCCACCATTACCAGTATCACTAGAATTAGCTGTCGCTGTAGCTGTAAATGTATAAGTATTAACACTAGGTACTGAATTTATTTGATATTCTTGATTTAAAACTGTAGCTGTTATATTACCGCCTAGACTTACAGCCTGACTAAATGTAACAAAATCTCCTGTAACTGCTCCATGGTCAGTATCAGTTGCTGTTATAGTAGTGCTGCCATCAGTAGCAGAAAAAGTAATAGCATTAGTCGCTGTTTCTCGTATGGGGGTAACATCATTATAAGTCCCTCCTTCTAATACATAAAATTTTTGATGTGTTCCTAAAGTAATATAATCTGTACCTACAGAAGATTTGTATGGATATATTTTTCTACAAGTGCCTATAAAACTACTTGTGCTTTGTTTTTCCCATCCACCAATTCTTTCAGGTCTGCCTTTACGAAACCTAACTTTATCTGCATCAAACCAGCCACCTTCGTTACTATAATTAGTACCTTCTTTGTTTATACCTGGTTTAAATACATATTTTCTTAATGGCATTATTTATACCTCGTGCCATTCTTTACCTTCAAAAAGTAAAGCCTCTGCTTCTCTACGTCTAATTAACCCTTGTAAAACTTTACCGCCAGCTTTATTCCATCTTTTAATTTGTGCAGGAACATCATCCCAATCTTTATTATTAATTTTTGTAAGTAATGTGCTTGAAGATAAATTTGAAGGTCCTAAATTAAATACCCATGATACTAAAGCATCAAATTGATTTTGATTTAAATCAACATTAACAGCATCATTAATATAACCTTCATATTCATCCATTTCATGTAGCAATAAATTATCAGCTTCTTCTTGAGTAATAGTGTCACCTTGTTTAACACCTTTAATTGAGCCAAATCCTATTGTCCAAACTCCTGCTGCACATTTATAAGCTTCTAACTCACAACCTTCAAATTTTTTAATTAATGATAATCCTTCTTGTGATATGTTCATTTGTTTACTCCTCTTTATTTGTAGTAACTGTTCTATAATACACAACAACTTCTTTAAGTTCATTTATATACCTTTTTAATTCTTGCATATTGTAAGCCATCACCTCGTAATCAGGTATTGTCATAGCTAAAAAAACTAATTCACCTTCTTGTTTTTCAATTTTTGCAAGTTGTTCTTCCCAATTATCAGGCGTAACAACAATCCACATAGGTTCTTTTAAATCTATTTCTCTAGGCATAATAGGTTGCACTATAGTCCTATCTAATGGTTTGGCTGTAACTTCTATTTGTTTAGTCGGAATTAGGCTGCAACTGCAAACCATTATCAAGGTCGTCAACAACATTGCTGATTTCTTCGATTTCTTCCATAATGTGTTTTGTACCATTATTTATTTTCCTTTCCATTTCTACTGGGTCTGCAAGTATTTTTGCAGATAATTCATAATCTTTTATAAACTGTGTATATCTGTTAAGTTCTCTTTGTGCTGCTTGACTTTTAACTGTCAGTTCATTTAATTGTGTTGTTTGTAAAACAAAATCATTTTGCAAACTTTGTATTGCTTCTTCTTGTGATGCTATAGCACTTTCTAAAGCAAGATTATTAGACTTTAAAGTAGTATTTTCGTTATATAAAAAATAAGTCGTAAAACCTAAAAATAATATTATGCCAATAAATACTTGTTGCATTAAACATCCTCTATAATATAGTTAAGACCTGCTGCACTTCTATATTCAACTAATTTATTATCTTCATCACGAAATTTAAGATGTTTTTCTTTTTGTGTAATTATTTTTTTAGATATGTATGTTCTATCATCTGCATCACCATATTCTTTATTAAAAGATACAGTAATTTTGTAACGTGTTTGAAATAAACTTATAAACCATTTAAAAATTAATTTTAATTTTATTTCCATGTGTATACCTGTAATGGTTTAGACTTGCCTTTAACCTCTATTGGTTTTAATAATTTTAACTTAAATTTAGATTTTTTGGCAGTTTCTTCGCCTATTAATGTTCCTACACCTGCAACTTTGGTACTTGATTCTAATCTTGCAGCAATATTACATGGGTCGCCTATAAGAGAAAATGCAAATCTATCAGTAGCTCCAAAGTTACCTGCAATACAAATACCACTATTAACTCCAATACCTATTGCTATCTCAGGTATACCTTCTTCTTTAAATTTAATATTTAACTGGTCTATGTTTTTTTCTATTTCTTGTGCTGCTTGTAAAGCTAAATTATGATGGTCATCTTGTGGAATTATTGTATTCCAATGAAACATACCTGCATCACCAATAAATTTATCAGTACATCCAAAATATTTATTAGCTGCTTTTACTTGTACATCTAATACATTATTCATAATGTATGTAACCATTTCAGGTTCTACCGATTCAGATAAACTAGTAAATCCTCTTAGGTCTGTAAATATAATACTACAGTCAACTCTATTACCATTTACTTTACAAAGCTCTGGATTATCTTGTAATTTTTTAACCATTCTAGGGTCAAGATATTTACCAAATTGTTTTTTAACTTGTTGTCTTAATTTATATTGCTCTCTAAATCTAAGATAAAAGCCTATAGAAGCTGTAATAAATTGTGATATTAAAGTCCAACTTACATCAATTAAGATTCCACGCTGTATAAGATAGTGTCCAAAAAATATTGTTGAAAAGAATAATAGACTGGTTAATGTTATTCCTGCCGTCATTCCAAAAATATTTACGCACAACCAAACAAAAGTTACTGTTATCACTAGAATTAATAATTCAGCAGCTAATGACCAATCAGGTATATAAGGACTGTCTTGTATTAAGATTGATTCTGCTAGTGCTGCTTGTATCTTATGTGGTTCTAATAATCCAACTGGTGTAGCTATTTGTGGCATTACGCCATTTGCTGTAACTCCAACAAATACGAATTTACCTGCAACATTCATATCTTTCAAATTTGTTTGTGGTGTATCAACCCAACTAATCCACTTACGACCAAGACTATCTGTTTTTACTGGTGGTATTCCTCTAATTGATATTTCTTCTATACCATTATCATTAGTTTTTATAATGTAAGTTTTAACACTAAACAATGCTTTGTATATTTGTGTGCCAAAAGAAGGAATCCAATTATTATTTGGAGTGCTTACAAGTAATGGTATTCTGCGAACAAGTTGGTCAACTTCGGTGGGAGCAATGGCTAGACCCTGCAGTGTATTATCTTTTAGAGTGTTCAGGTTTTCCTTAACTCCCATAGATACTATACCACTAACATGACTACCTTTTACAACTGTTCCTGTTGGTTTTGGATAATTACCTTTACCATCTTCAAACATTGCAATAACAGATGGTACATATCCAAGTGTTTGTGCAAAGACTTCATCACCACCCATTCTATCTGCTTGTGGAAAAGATATTACCCAACCAACTCCAATAGCACCTTCATTAATTAGGTCAACTTGTATTTGTGCAAGTGTTTTTCTAGGAAATGGATATCCACCTTCATTTTCTACATCTTGTTCTGTAATGTTTAAAATTACAAAATTACCTGATGGTTCTTGTTTTTTTACAAACGTATCAAATATTTTTAACTTTAATATTTCTGTTGGTACTGATTGATATATTAATGGCAATAAAAGTATTATAAGTATTGGTAATATTAATTTTTTCATCAATCACTTTGAGTTATTGTTATTGTGGAATCACTACCACCATTAACTTTTATTATGTTAGAAATGCCATCTTGTATAAATATTACTGTATAAGCATTATTTCCATCTAAATCTAACTGTACACTTTCATTAACACTTCTTCTTAAACTAACAACTTGTCCTGTAATTATAGTTGTTATCTGTGTATCTGGGTCTTTACCTAATAATGTTCCTGATATTTGTGTACTTGTAGCTTGTGCTAATTGGTCCTCTTCTTCAGTTATAGCTAATCCATCTAAAACATTTAATAAATCTTCTAAATAATTAACATCTAAAAAATTAATATCTAACTCATTAAACTCTAAACTATCTTCTTTAAGATAATCTTCTGCTAAATAATCTATATCTAAATCATTAAAATCTAATAAATTTTCTGATTTAGTTAAAACTGTTTGTTCTTCTATAACTACTTCTTCTTTAGGAGGAGTAACAATTAACATATTATCAATAACATCTAATGTTAAATCTAAAATAACTGGTTTGCTTGGTGCTGACTCAAATACGCTTACTGTAGTAGCTTCGTAAGGCTTATTTAATAAAACTGTACCCATAGCAGTAACTACTTCTATCTCACCACTAGAGAGCCCTAGAGCGTCTGGTAATAGTATAATAAGACTACGACCTAGTTCATCTACTGTAGCTGTAAAGTCTGTACCTCTTATTGCTATATTGGCTGTAGGAGTTTTAAGAGTAATATTTTGTTTATCTATTTTATTTAGATTGCCTGTAATAAATCTTGCTGTTCCAAGACCAAAAGTTAGAGCCATTTTTGATTTGCTTGGGTCTGCATCAAATATATACTCGTCTATTATTAATTGCGAATGTTCTGTCAAGCTTACTTTACTATCATCTAAAAAAGTAATAGCCATTCTGCCATTAGTCGTGATAGCTTCATCATTGCTT
>Ga0208298_1000302_pt1 | contig 22522 bp, 42 predicted proteins | sample 14BtaG_FD_184088 | JGI IMG/M metagenome (GOLD analysis project Ga0208298, IMG submission 184088) | Marine viral communities from the Subarctic Pacific Ocean - 14B_ETSP_OMZ_AT15311_CsCl metaG (SPAdes) (version 2) | ecosystem: Environmental > Aquatic > Marine > Oceanic | place: Pacific Ocean... | reverse complement strand
ATACATCTGCAAATATGCCTAATGGTTTGTCTGAGTTTAATTTTAATTATACAAACAATTTACCTTTCTATGGTAAAACAAAAGAAATTGGCTACTACGATGAAATTTTGACGGATTCAGAACTGGAATATCTTACAAGTTATAGGACATTAAGCGAATTAGTAAAAGAATTAAATTTAAACACATTATAAAATGGCGAATACATTAAAATTTGGCAATAGTGAATGGTATGGCTCAGAAGGGAATATCCTTGCGTACAATGACGAGAATGGAAACTTTAAGCCATTACCTTTTGATTTCAGTAGAGGCAGTTCAGCGACACGAGTTAACCAACAAGGATTAATTGAAACAGTAGGAGCAGACCAGCCAAGAATAGATTACTTAAATGACAGTAATGGTGCTTTGTTACTTGAACCGAGTAGGACTAATTCAGAACCTTATAGCGAAGAATTTAGCAACGCTGGTTGGGTTAAAACTAATGCAACTATCACAAGTAATATTGTTATTTCTCCAGATGGTAGTTTAAATGCTACTAAAATAGAAGTAACATCGTCAGGTGGAAATATTTTTGACCCAATTGGTGGCACTGGAGATTATGTATTTAGTTTATTTGTTAAATATGTAGACACTCAATATGTTAGATTGCGTTCAACTGCTTCTTATGCTTTTTTTGATATTAAAAATGGTTCAGTGGGAGGAACAGTAAACGTTTTAGATTCTAAAATAGAAAATTATGGCAATGGCTGGTATCGTTGTAGTGTTGTTGGTAATAATACAAATTCATTAATACAACTTTTTTTAAGTGATTCTGCAACCTCAGTAACAGGTACTGGTAGTGCATATATTTGGGGAGCACAATTAGAACAAGGAAGCTACCCTACTTCGATAATAAACACACAAGGTAGTGCCCAAACGAGGTTGGCAGATAGTTGTAGTCAAACTCCTCCAGATGGTGTTATAGGACAAACAGAGGGGACTATGTTTTTTGAAATAGATTTTAAAAATACAAGTGGTGTTTCTGGTGCTTGGTCAATTAGTAACGCAAGTAGTGCAAATAGAATAACAATGAACACAACAAATTTAAGTTCAACGCAGTTTACTTTAAGTGTAGCACAAAATTACAATTCTGGTAGCACAAAATTAGCATCATCTAATGTTAAATTTAGTGATAAACATAAGGTTGCAATTAAATACTCTGGAACAACATTAAAATTATTTGTTGATGGTCAATTATCTGATAGTGTTTCAACTGATGGTTTTGGTAATTACACAAATTTTTATGTAGGAGGCAATCAAAATGGTGTAGGAGGAGATGCAAGAAAATTTATACAAGCAAATTTATACAACACCGCATTAAGCGATAGTGAATTAGCAGCATTAACACAAGTGTAACAATTACACCTATAATAACAACGAGAGTAACAATATAAATTAATATACAATGAAAGTAAGTAAATACGAATTCGATTCACAAGCACAGTTTAAAAGTAAATTTGATGCTTTACACACAGAAGACTCAGAAGGTAACTTAATACCAGACTTTAGATTCGCTGCTGTTGAGCTTGGACACATAGTCTTAGAGCAAGGAGAGTATGACGAAGAAGGAGAAGAAATTACTGCTCCAGTATTGTCTGAAAACTACCACGTTGATATGGCTTGGTGGGAAGATGGAATAACTACTGTAGAAGAAGAAGCTGTCTTAGACGAGAATGGTATGGTAATAACGCCAGAAGTAACATCAATAGACCACCCATACGGATGGAAGACATACGCTATAGACTTTGAAGAAGGACAGGGTATGCATTCATTTGCTGGAGTAGACTATCAATCACACAAAATGTAATGGTAAGATTATTAAGATATTTAGCGGACAAATTAGAGTCATTCCAGTTTATGTGTATAAGCAGCTGGAATAGGTTCTTAGATAGAATCAAGTTATGAGTATGGAAGATTTGAAATTAGCAACGTTTAATTCCATCTCTTTGATGGTTAGCTTCACGCACGTCGAAAACAGTTTGAAGATTATACTACTTCTTGCTTCTATAGTTTATACATTTCAAAAAATATACGAAGGATATAAAAGAAAGAAGAGTGATGAGAAAAATAAATAAAATAATAGTACACTGTACGGCTACACAAGAAGGTAAAGAAATATCTGTAGATACTATAAGAAAATGGCACTTAAAAAGAGGGTGGTCAGATATTGGTTATCACTATGTAATTAGTTTAGATGGACTTACACAAGTTGGTAGACCTATAGAAAGGTCTGGGGCTCACACTAAGGGACAAAATTCAGATTCAATCGGTATCACATATGTCGGAGGAGTAGAAGCTGAAAGAGGAGACAATGGTAAGTGGATAGCAAAAGATACAAGAACTGATGAGCAAAAAAGAAGTCTTCTTAATTTACTTACAACTCTTAAGTCTATTTACGGAGATGATGTAACTATACACGGACATAGAGAATTTGCAGCGAAGTCTTGCCCTTGCTTCGATGCTTATGAAGAATACAAAGATATATGAAAAAGATTTTAAATTGGTTTACTACTGGTGTAATAAGTGAAATAGGTAAGGTTATAGACAGCTTATTTACTTCTGAAGAAGAACGTATTAAAGCTAAAAATGAAGTCTTTAAAGTACTTAAGGAGCAACAAATGGAGCTTCAAAAACTACAAACAGAAATAATAGTTTCAGAAGCTAAAGGAAACTGGCTACAAAGAAGCTGGAGACCTATTCTTATGTTAGCTTTTGGTTTTATAGTTATCTACGTAAAGTTTATAGCACCATTATTTGACCTTAGAATACCCGAACTAGAAAACGAGTTTTGGAATTTACTACAACTTGGCATTGGTGGTTATGTAGTCGGAAGAAGTGTCGAGAAGATATCCAAAAATATTACAATCAATAAAAAATAAGTTATTCGTTTAACATGATGGGAGTGGTATCTCAAAATACCACGAACAGGATGTTTAACATACTGGGGTAATAAATTCCTGCTTTACTTATAAAACGCACCTATCCTGTATTCACAAGTTCGACAAGTCGGCTTTGGGGAGCCTCCCTTGTCTGACCCAAAAGAGATGAAGCGAAGTTACACCTTTTTTTTTACAATGTCAAGTAAAGTTATTAACACTGTTTATAACTAAATTTGCGTATAAGAGTAATTGTACTTATATTTGTGTAAAGTTTTTAGAATTAATGTCACTATTACATACCCCCACTTACGAGGTAGGATATAATGAAGAGGATGACAGGCAAGAACTAAAGAAGTTATTGTGGTCACAGTTTATGTGTAAGTGTGGGAGGTGTAGTGTGAAGACAGGAAAGAACTTTATGGAAAGGCTACCTGTCTTTATATTAGATGAGATAGCGTTAGAGGAAAGAATGAGGTTTGATATTGATTTAGGCTACGTTTGTAAACCAAAAGCTGATAAGTTGTTATTGGTTAGTAAGAATCCTCATAGAGCAGGTTTAGCTATAAAGATAAGAATCCTCAATACCTCAAAGAGACTTAGAGTCGTAAGAGGTTTAATAGTAAGAGGAGTTACTAGAATTGCTTTGGCAAATGAGTATGTGTATTTTGATACTGATGATTTAAAGTCTATGGCTTTATACTTAAGATAATGTTTTGTTTTTTTGTTTTATTTAAGAAGAGGGTTGCAGAAATGTAACTCTTTTCTTGTTTTATTCAAAAATGTTTTTTATGTTTGCATAGAACAATAAAAATAATAATATGGCATACAAGAAATTACCCTTTTGGGAAAGAAATATAAATCCAATCACAGGTTGGAGAGTAGAGAAAACAGATAGGTCAATAGGCAAGAAAAAGTTGTCTGAAGAAAGAAGAATGTCAAAATCACTAAAAAGTTATGGAAGAAATAGTTAGTCACGAAATAGAGTTAGATGGGGTTAAGTTAAATGTACACGGATGTTATACTGAAGGTGTTAAAAGAAGTTTCTTTCCATCTTATTATCCAGATGAGTTTGAGATAGAATACATTTTTATTTGTGGTAAAAAGATAGATGTAGATATTACTGAACTGATATATTATAGGGCACAAGAGATACAAGAGCTAATAATAAATAAATACTATAAATAATGAAGCTAGTAGAACAACAAGAGTATAATGCTTGGTATAAATCAGTAGGTAACAAGATATACGATTGGCACGAACTAAAGCCAGATAACTTAGATATAAAGAACTTACTTAAGGGTGTTGAAGTTATAGGAGTTTACAACAATAAACTACAGAACGAAAACAATATACTTAAAAGAGAACTTGATGAACTTAAACAACAATTAACAATAACACTAAACAATTTAAACAAACTATTATGAACGATTTAATATCATTTAAGAATGCACAGATAGAAGCACTTCAAAGAGAAGTTGATTCACTAAGAAAGTCAAATACTCAACTACAAACCTATGTTTTTGAGTTGACTGACGAGGATGTTTTAGAAGAATACAAATCTATAGTCAGACAGGAAATATTGAAAATATAAATAAAAATTAGGAAATATCAAATATATTTCGTACATTTGTTAAATATTAATTATAAAACAATAAACATTATGAATTTTCATGACAAAGTATTAAGAGTACAGTCGGAGTTAAAAGCTCCAAAGAATCAAAGAAACAATTTCGGTAAGTACAATTATCGTTCTTGTGAAGACATTTTAGAGGCTGTAAAGCCATTACTAAAAGCAAATGCACTAACACTTATGATTACTGATGAAATCAAAGAGGTAGCAGGTTTAGTGTATGTAGATGCAAGAGCAGTCTTGTTTGATACAGAAGGTAGAATAGAGGTTACTGCACAAGCAGGTATTGACCCTAATAGAAAAGGTATGGACATAGCACAGTCATTTGGTAGTAGCTCCTCATACGCTCGTAAGTACGCTTTAAATGGCTTATTCCTTATAGATGACACAAAGGATGCTGATGCTACAAACGACCATAAGGACATACGCAAATGGCTTAATAAGGATACACCAGAGTTTAAGAAAGCACAAGGTTTCGTAAGTGGTGGTGGAACTATAGCACAAATAGAAGAGAAGTACAAATTATCAAAGGAAGTTAAACTATTATTAAAAAAGTAATTATTATGGAAAACGACAAAGTATTCGCAGATGGATTTATTTTCAAGAGAAATGAAAACGCACCAGAGTTTGTTATTGGTGGGATTAGCGTAAAAGTAGATGAAGCTACAAAGTTCTTAGCTTCTAATGCTAATAACGGATGGGTTAACCTAGATGTTAAGCAGAGTAAGAGTGGTAAGTATTACATGGAGTTAAATACCTTTAAACCTAAAGCAAATGGTGGTAATGCTCCTGCTGTTGCTAAGAAGGATAACTTCAAGGTAGCTGCTGGTGATGGATTGCCATTCTAATGAATTGGGGAGGTTAATTCCTCCCCTTTTTATTTAACAAAACAAACAAACAAAACAAACAAATTTATGAATACACAAGATAAAGAAGTAGAGAGAATGTTTATGCAAAAGGTCGATGAAGACTGTTTTGTGGATATATCTCAAGTTATAGAACACCCACCTGTTGCATTGTCATTTGGTAATTATTCATTGAATACTCCAAATGGTATCAGGAGGTATCCAATTCCTATTGGAACTTATGGTAACTTCAGTTTTGTGTCAGCCCCACCAAAAACCAAGAAGACCTTCTTTGTTTCCTTACTTACTTCTGTGTATCTCTCATCTACAGGAAAGAATAAATACGGTGGCAAATTAAGGGCTAAGAGAGACGATAAGTGTGTTATACACTTTGATACAGAGCAAGGGAAGTTTCATGCGCAGAGAGTGTTTAGAAGGGTTGTAGAGATGAATGGCAATGAGAATGCAGGTTGCTATCATACCTATGGATTACGTTCAATAGGGTACAAGACAAGGATTGATTTTATAGATTATAAGCTAAGAACTATATCAGAGGAAAACGAAGTAGGTCTAGTTGTTATTGATGGAATTGCTGATTTGGTCAGTGATGTAAATTCAATAGAGGAATCAAATGAGTGCATACAAAGACTTATGACTTGGAGTGAAAAGTATAATTGCCACATCATACTATGTATACACACAAACAATGGTTCAGAAAAGCCCACAGGACATCTTGGTAGTTTCGCCCAGAAAAAATGTGAGACAGGCATAATATTAGAAAAGAATGAACAGGATGATGGAATAGTAACAGTAAAATGTAAACAGAGTAGAGGATTTTCTTTTGAGCCATTTAGTTTTAAGGTAACAGAGTTTGGTTACCCTGAGATAATTAGTAATTTAGATGAGGATTTAGGGGAAGCCATACTACCTAAAAAAGAACCAAGCGAATGGCAACAAAAAATGAATATCGTATAGTAACACCTATGTATATTGAACTTGAGAGAAAGACAAAGAAGAACAGAAGAGTATCAATTAATATGAACTCCTATGGACATTCAAATCATTTCACGAACAACGAAGTGAAGATTAAGTTCAAACAAGTGGTTGGAGAGCAGTTAAAAGGCATAACGATAGAAACACCTGTAAACATAACGTATCAAGTGTTTAAGCCAAGTAAAAGGAGGTTAGATAAGATGAATGTAATAGCAGTGACCTCAAAGTATTTATTAGATGCTATTACTGAGTTAGGTTGTTGGGAAGATGACAATGATGACTATGTAAAGATTGAGAAGTTACTGCCTACTGAATATGATAAAGGCAATGGAAGAGTTGAGATTTTAATAAAAACTATAGATGATTGAAGAACAATTAAATAAACTAGCAGCCAAGCATGAGACTTGGGTTGGTTTAGTGAAGGGGATGGGATGTAATCCAGCTTATGTGGATGATGTTGTTCAAGATGCTTACATAAGAGTCTATGAGTACCTAAGCAAAGGTGTTGACATTTCTTATGGTGAGGATGATGTAAATGACTTTTATATGTATATGACTTTAAGAAGCATATACTTAAATGGATTGAAGAAGAAGTCTGTGTATAATGAGATGCTAGATGTACAGGAAGAGAAACTTGAGTATGTATTGGGTAACATAAAGAATGAGTATGCTGATGTAGAGCAAGAGAAGGGATTTAACAAGTTAATAAGTAAGATATTTACAGAGGTAAATAGTTGGGATTTTTACTCTCGTAATGTCTTTATAGCTTATTTTACAACAGGCTTGTCACTAGATAAGTTGTCTAATGAAACAGGTATAGGTAGAAGTAGTCTTTACAATTCTATAAGAAGATATAGAGACATCATAAGACAGGGCTTCTCAGAGGATGCAGAGGATTATTATAACGGAGATTACGATAAAATTTAATTAATTATGGAAGAGTTTAAAGGAGACAAAAGAACTAAGGCTTACAAAGAATGGAAGGCTAAGTTCGAATTAGAGAACGATAGCAAGTCAAAAGGACTTGGTGATACTGTGGAGAAGATAACTAAGGCTACAGGCATTAAGAAGGTTGTTAAAGCTGTTTTCGGAGACGATTGCGGTTGTGATGAAAGAAAAGATAGATTGAATTCTATAATGAGTTACAAGGTGGTTAATTGCCTTGAGGAAGAAGAATATAACTACATAAAAGACTTTATTGACTTGAAGAGAAGCTCGGTCACTATGGCAGAGCAGAGAGGTTTGTTGACTATCTACAACAGAGTTTTTAATCAAAGAAAGCAAATGAGTAACTGCCCTAGTTGTGTAAGAGGCATTGTTAATGAGTTAAAGAGACTAATTGTAAACTACAAATAAAATGAAAGATTTCAGACCTAGATTAAAAGGTAAGGTGTTAAAGGCTTATGAAAACTTGACCAAAGTAGAGAACAGGGTTCTTGTTATAGGTGACCTGCATGAACCATTTTGTTTAGATGGTTACTTAAAATTCTGTAAAGAACAGTATGCTATTCATAATTGTAATAGAGTAGTTTTTATAGGAGATGTTATTGACAATCACTATAGCTCATATCACGAGTCATCCGCTGATGGATTAGGTGGTAAGTTTGAGTTAGAACAAGCTGTAAAGAAGTTATCTAAATGGTACAAGGCATTCCCAGATGCAGATGTAACTTTAGGTAATCACGACAGGATTATTATCCGTAAGGCACAATCATCTAATATTCCTAGCAAGTGGATTAAGGAGTTTAAAGAGGTGCTAGAGACTCCTAATTGGAACTTTGTAACAGAAGTCTATATTGATGGAGTTAGGTATGTACATGGTGATAAGAGCGGCAAGGCTAGGATGGCAGCAAAGAGAGATATGGTTTCTACTGTCTCTGGACACTTTCACACAGATTTCTATTGTGAATGGATGTTTGGAAAGACAAGAGCTATATTTGGAATGTCTGTAGGATGTGGTATAGATAGCAAGTCTTATGCAATGGCATATATGCAAGGTGGTAAGAAAGAAGCTATTGGTCTTGGTGTTGTAATAGGTGGTCATACTGCCTTTAACGTTAAGATGGACCTGTAATGAATTACAATAACGACTTCAAATACGACCTTAAGGTTGGTCAGGTTAAAGAGGAGGAACTCGGTGAGATATTCAACTCTAAGACTATAGAAGTTAAGTATGACTTACAAGCTATGAAGACAGGTAATGTTTACATAGAGTACTACAGTAGAGGTAAAGCTAGTGGCATAAGCACTAGCGAAGCCGACTACTATTGCTTTTGTATTGGGGATACATTTCATTTGATACAGTCAGTTGTATTGAAGGAAAGATGTAGACAATACTTAGGCACAGATAGAGACAAGTTAGGTGGTGACAACAATACCTCCAAAGGTATTTTGTTGCCTATAAAAGAATTATTTTAATATGTGGACAATGACTATAACACACGATATAATAAGTGGAACTGAGGCAGCTTACTTACAAGATGACCCACCATTTGGACAACAAGATTATGCTAAGGACAGAAAAGAGATGCCTGTATTCAGTGGGGTACTAAAGTACTTCCCAGATGCTGTTAGGGAGGTTTCTAAGACATCTTGGGCAGGAAACCAACAACATCACCCAGACAAGCCCTTACATTGGGATAGAAGTAAGTCAGGAGACGAATTAGATGCTTTAGCGAGACATTTGATGGAAGCTGGTACTACAGACTCAGATGGCATCAGACATAGTGCTAAGGTAGCTTGGAGAGCCTTAGCAAACCTACAGAAAGAATTAGAGAGTGAAGGCGAAGCACCTCTAAGTGAATATAACAAAAAATACTAGGATATGTTAAATATATTCCCTATATTTGCATAAGAAATAATTAACTATGGATATAAAAGCTATTGTAGATGCTGATAGTATGATTTATGCTTCAGCAGTCACTTCTGATAACATATCAGATGCCAAAAACAAGTTAGATGCTAAGATTAACGCATCTCTTAATGACTTACAGGACTTAGGATATGATATAATGAGTCTTGTGGTGTGTTGTGGTTCAAAAGGTAACTTCAGAAAGTTTATTACGAGTAGCTACAAGGCTAATCGTAAAGATACAGAGCTTCCACCTCTTTTAAATGAGTTAGATGAGTATTGCAAGTCAGATTGGTATGCTAAGTGGGGTTATGGAATAGAAACTGATGACTTAGTGGCTAAAATATGGCATGAAAGCAATCAAAACAACGAATCACCTGTCATAGTGTCTATAGATAAGGATTATTTACAGTTTCCTGCAATGATATTTAATTATCAGAACAAAAAGTTAGTTAAGCTAACAGAATTAGAGTCTTTGAAGAACTTTTATACACAAATGATAGTTGGAGACAGTGCAGACAACATAAAAGTCTGTAAAAACAAGGGAAAGGCTTATGCTAGTAAGTTATTTAAGGATTTGACTTCTAAATATCAAATTGTAAAGGCTGTTTACGCTGTTTACAAGGAACATTACAAGTCTAAGGCTAAATTAAAGTACATTGAGTCCTATAACTTGTTAAAATTAAGGATAGATGTATAATGAAGACCAGAAAGACATTGTTTACTCATATTATCTTCTTACTTTGTATAGCATTAGTCAGGGTGAGTCTATTGAAGAACTTCAGTACATTATTTCTGAGTTTGAAGAAGAAGGAATGTATGAACAGTGTGATGGCATGATACAAGCTGTTGAGTTTGCTAAGTCAAACTCTATGGAAAGAGTGTTATTAGAATTAGATGAAGAAATAAATTAATATAAACAATAAATTATGTATGTAAACATTGAGGTAAAAAAATCAGAGCAAAAAGACCATTTTCATTTTAGTATTAATGGTTTGAAATTAGGAGAATGGGAGCGTTCAGACCTAAGACATTTAATAGAAACAATAGACAATAAAATATAACAAAATGACATTAGAACAATTAAAACAAGAAGTAGAGAGGAGGTATGGCTTTGAGATTTCTGGTCAAACCAGAAAGCGAAATGTTGTTTATGCTAGAAAGGTATTCTGTAAACTTGGTAGGCTTATGGAGTATACTTTTCAAGATATAGGTAATACTATAGGTGTGAATCATTGCTCGGCTTTATACCACAACAATACATTTTATTCCGTTGAAAGTTTAGATGTTAAGATATATAATAAGATAAAGACTTATTGTACTATTAAAAAGAAAAAAAATACTAAAGATATAATTCTTATTTTAGAGGAAAAAGAAGAGTTCTACAAATCTAAAATAAAGAAGTTGAATAAGAAAATATCTGAATTAGAATCTGAGCCTTCTTCAGAATCACAATTCATTTCTAAAAGAATTGATGATTGGGACTTTGAGACTAAGTCTGAGTTCATAAATACTAGGCTAGTTCCATTTGAAAGACTTGTTAAGTCAAGAGTTATGAGAAAAAAACCTCTAGCTGTTGAAGGAGCAAAGGTAGAGAGAAGAGTTAAGAATCCATTTTTACAATAATATGAGACTAAAGAAATTAACACAAGCACAAAGAATAGGTAGACTAGAGAAGGTAGTTTCTCAGTTGTTTATCCTCACAAAAAAGATTGAGGGAGAGATTAAAGTTATACAAGATAAGACAGGTTATCATATAGATGAAGAAGAATAGCCTAATATCACAAGAAGCTATAAAGTGGTGCTTTAAAGAAGGCTATAAGATATATCCTATTACTAAGGATAATGTAGTCTACCAGATTGAGGTATGCAAGGCTCATCAAAAAGCCTTGCTTACTGAAACTCACACTAAGAAATCTATACATCAAGCAGTTGCAGATGTTTACTTAATGCTCTACAATAAACGAAAAGACAATTAAATTGTTATAATATTATGAGTAGACATAAGAAATCACAAGAGACTTCTAAAAATGATGGGAGGAAATACAATAAGAGATTAGCTCCTAAACCAATATCCACTAAAGACAAGATGATTAAACCTGCTAGGACTACTAAAGCCAAGAAGGACAGGGTAGCATCTTATGCTATATCAGCAATGAAAGATGTCTTTGGAAGCGAGAAAGAAGCATTTAAACATATGGCAGAACTTGGTAAGACTAACTTCAACAATATGAAGTTGCTTATGGAGTATGCTTATGGAAAGCCATCTGAAAGTATTAATGCAGACAGTAGTAGAAAGGCTAAGGCTGCACCAACTATTAACTTTGTTATGAATGCTGGTCAGACACCTCAGATAGAAGATACTATTGATATATCAGACGAAGAAGAATGAAGAACTCAATACAATTAAACGATAAGTATGTACCTATTTTTACTGATAAATCTAGGTACTTTGTCGTTACAGGGGGTCGTGGTTCTGGTAAGTCATTTGGCATAACAGTCTTCTTACTTAACCTAACTTATGAAGCAGGACACAAGGTATTGTTTACTCGTTTTACACTAACCTCAGCAGCAGCATCTATTATTCCAGAGTTTATTGAGAAGATTGAACTCATGGGAGTAGAGGCTGATTTCAGAATCACAAAGGATGAAATCATAAATCTAACTACAGGGAGTTCTATTATGTTTAAAGGTATCAGAACATCATCAGGTAATCAAACAGCAGCCCTGAAGTCTCTTAGTGGTGTTACAACATTTGTATTGGATGAGGCAGAAGAGCTTACGGATGAAGATACATTCAGTAAGATTGATTTCTCTATCAGGTCCAATGTTAAGCAGAATAGGGTTGTTCTTATATTAAACCCAACTACCAAAGAGCATTGGATATATCAAAGGTTCTTTATGTATCCTAACGTAAAGGCAGGTACTAATGGCACTAAGGGTGATACAACTTATGTACACACTACCTTTGAGGACAACAGGTCTAATCTATCTAAGAGTTACTTAGAACAGCTCTACGACCTCAAGAGAAGAGATGTGGTTAAGTTTGAGCATCAGATACTAGGAGGGTGGTTAAACAAAGCAGAGGGCACTATAATCACTAATTGGAAGGTGGGACACTTTGTTCAGACTGACCTTATGTGCTATGGTCAGGATTTTGGATTCTCTACAGACATAACTAGTTTAGTAAAAGTTTCAGTTGACAAGGATACTAGGAGTGTTTATGTGAAGCAAATCTATGGTAAGACAAACCTGTCTACATCAGACATTGCTTATAGGAATAAAACTGAGTGTGGCACAGATTTAATTATCTGTGACTCAGCAGAGCCAAGACTTATATCAGAGTTAAAGAACTTAGGTTTAAATATAAAGCCTACTATAAAGAAGAAGGGGTCAATCCTATCTGGGATTGCCCTGATGCAGGACTATCAAATAATAGTTGACAGAGAGTCTGATGGTATTATCAGAGAGATAAACAACTATGTCTGGCACGAAAGAAACCAAAGACCTGTGGATAAATTCAATCACTACATTGATGCAATCCGTTACTCGCTTATGTATTTACTACAAGGAGTCAACTCAGGAAAGTATGTAATCAGATAGAGTGTTTAATATAATGGGGGTCGTTTAATATGATACCCCTAAGATGTTTAATATAATACCCCCACTATGTTTAATATAATGGGGGCATTGGTGTTTTAGTTAGTTAACAGTCAAAAACTCCTTTGTTCAAAGATACATCAGGACTTCGCTTAAAAAAAGATAAAAAAGAGCAAAAAAGTCTTGCATATGTCAATAATACATTTAGTCGAATAAATATGCATTTGGTCTAATAAGTTTGTATTATCCAATTATGTTAATTATGTTTGTATCATTAATAACAATAAAACATTATAATTATGATAGAACAAGCACAAGAATTAATCGACTTAGGTAACTCAACAGAGAAAGCCGAAGGTCTTGGTATGATGAGAGTCATTGAAGCAGTTGATAAACTTATAGAGGTTGAGACTGCAAAAGGAACTAGCGACACAGATATTGTCGACTTTATTTATGAATTAATAATTAATAACAGATAGAAATTATGACAAAAGAATTTGAACAAGTATTAGAGTTTTACAAAAACAGTACACCAAGACAACACCAAATGTTTCTTGATTTAATATCCGACAAGATGACATTCTTTAATATTGACACAAAAGAATGTTTTGATGTTGATGAAGAATTTGGCATTAACTTTAACGGAATGTTTCACCAAATAAATATAAAATAATATGTATAACGTAAACATACTTGATGCTATACGCATTTACAATAGTCGTAAGGACTTTATTCTATTCAATATAGACAAAGACCTTAATATATCACAATTTCGTCTTACAAACGACCTTAGCACTTTTAGAAACCATTATGACCAATTTAGGCTAATTGAAGTAATTAAAAAAGAAATAAAAAGTGGAATAAAAATAAAATAAAAAAAACTATGGACAGGGTAAAACAAGCAGTACTAGAAGGTAAGACAGTTTATTGGATGAATGAGAACTATCAGGTCATACACGATAAGATACTAAATAAGTTCTTGGTTCATTCAAAGGGCAACAATACTTATGTAGGTCTTAATAGTTATTACAAAGAATATGAATTTAAAATACAAACAACATGATAAATAAAGTAACTAAAGATGAGGTAATGGATGCAATAGAGTATTTGCATACACAGGGCTTTGTTGAGGAAATGGGAGCAGATAAAAAATATTATACTGAAATATTACTGAAGAAGATAGGTAATATTTATAAAATAAATTTATGTTTGGATTAAAAAAATAATTTGTTTAATATAAGGGGGGGGGTCGTTTAATATGATGCCCCCTTTTTTTTATTAATATAACATATTTTTTATATATGTTTAATATGATGGGGGTCGTTTAATATAATGGGGGTGCATTCTGTTATCTAGAATGGTTCTAAATAGTCTTATTTGTAATGAATATAAATAATAAAATTTAACACTTTTTATTTTTATATTCTTTTTGACTTTCATAAGGCAATGATACAACAAAGAAATTGCAAGGAAAAAAAAAGTTTTGTTAGGTTTATTGAAAAAAATGTTGTATACACGCGTACACGTACCTTTATTAATATAAGTATCTTATTTAGAATGAATATAAATAAACATATTTTACAAAATAATTTATATTTTTGCTTGTATGTTAATAAAAATACATATCTTTGGTGTGTAGCAATAATGCAACAAAACAAAAACAAAAAACAAAACACCATGAAAAACGCAATCAACACTATTAAAAAAACAGACACTACAACATTAATCGGTTTGACCTTTGTAGGTATTATTTTTATACCTTGCTTAATACTAGTTATATCTAATATTTTTGCTGGCTCTTTCTCTCACGCATTTTAATAAATAAAACATAAAACAAAATGATAAACTCAATAAGAATAAACGCAAAAGAATGGTTTGATAAAATTAATGGAAATAGTTATTTTTGCGGGGTCATTACTGTAAACAATGAAAGAAACTATTTAATACCTTTTCAATATGGCTATGGCTCACAATACGAACATGAAGCAAAATTTATACTAACTGAATTTAATCAAGTAAGTGCAGAATATAACAAAAGCCTTTCAAAATATTGTAATGAAAACAATATACAGTTTCAAAGTAATATAACTAGGAATTGTTTAAAAAGAGAATTGAAAGCCATTGAAACAAACTACAATAATAAACAAAATCATAAATCATTTAATTAATAACAACATGAGACAAATAACAAAACAAAGTATTGAAGCCTTTTTAAATGCACAAACATTTAGTAAATCTAATATGATTGTCGAAGTATTACCAAACGTCACCGTGTTGAAGTACCATAACAACGCTATTGCATATAAGTATAACGACCCTAAAAAAACTTTAAGCATTACTAATTGTGGGTGGTTTACACCTACCACAAAAGAAAGATTAAACGCTTTACCTAATGTTAGTATATATCAAAAGAATTTTATTTGGTATCTTAACGGCAAAGAATGGAACGGGAAAATAATAGATATTAATTAACAATAAATAAAAATATTATGACACTATCATTATCACAGAAATTAAATATAATTAGAAGTACTAAAAAAGATTTTATATCTTATAATATTGGACCAGATAACAAGCTTCAAAGCTTTGTATTAAATAATAACTTTAGACGATACTCTAACAAGTATCAACACTTTATGTTATTAGATATATTTAAACAACAAAATATATTAGACAGTAAACAAAACTACACACTAAAACAAATATTAACAACACTAAACATTAACTAACTATGAACACTTTTATATTAGAACTTTACGAAGATTATCTTAACAACGGGATAAGCAAAAAAGACTTAATCGCTCTTATTGGCTTAGATGCTTATAATAATATTAACCCCTCTAATTATTTCTAACACTTAATACACTATTTTAAGTAATTAACGGACCTATTTTTTAGGTCCTTTTTTTGTGCTATTATTTTATATGTACATTGATAATCAATATAAGTAGTATTAATAAATGTAGCGAAATTTTAAGCTATAAAACAAGCATTATCTAATATATTATAACCCCAACTATCAGATTTAGTATAAACACGCTTAAACGTCTCTATATGAGCTTATAAGAGCATGACATATTTGCAGTGATTTTATTTGTTTTTGTCATTTTGACGTAAATTAAGCAGGTGGGTTGTGTAGTAGCCCATTCTAATGATTTCAAACTCTTTTTGATTGGAATTGATTTATGCATTCCAGAAATATATTTGGAAACAAGTCAATGTATGCACCCCCCTATGTATAGTGTTAATTTAAAAATAGATTAGATACTCGTTAGTTTGAATACTACTTGGGTGCTGACGAAAATAACAAAGGATTAAGCAGTGCAATTTCTAAGGAGATTTAATTTAGCTGAACCAACTATATGACTATAGAAGTTTAGCAACTTGAGCAGATTTGCGACTGTTATACACTTATAACAACAAAGCTCTATTTTCATTTTGGGTGTATAGATAAAAAGTATATAAACTTATAACACTATAGGTTTTGTCTATGATAAAATGATATTCATCAAATATTGTTATAATACTATGAAAGATTACAAGTTAAGTGTTCCTTTGGATTTAGATTCTATTACTCTTGGTCAGTATCAGGATTATTTAAAGATATTGGGTAAGTGGGATGGAGAGGATGATGTGTATTTACAGATTAAGATACTACAGATATTTTGTGGTCTTAGTCCAGATTTTATTAATGACTTACCTATCTACTCTTTTGAGAGTACTATAAGTCATATAACTGGGTTGTTTACTTCTGAAACTCCTTTTATTAGTAAGTTTACTATGACAGGAAAGAATAGTGTTGGTGATGATACTAGTGTGGAATTTGGGTTTGTACCTAAGCTGGATGAACTTAGCTTTGGAGAGTTTATTGATTTAGATAAATACCTTCAGGATTGGGAAAGTATGCATAAGGCAATGGCTGTATTATTCAGACCAGTGTCTCATAAGAAGAAGGAGTTTTACTTAATAGACAAGTATGAAGGTTCTTCTAAGTATTCTGGAGTAATGAAAGATATGCCACTTAGTGTTGCTTTAGGTGCAACTGTTTTTTTTTATCGTTTAGGGACAAAATTACAGAGTTATACTCTGGATTATTTGAAGGAGCAGATAATGAAGGAGAAGGACAATCCACAAGTGTCCAAGCTAATTTTGGGAGAAAATGGAGTTGGTATCAATCAATACATACGCTCGCTAAGGGAGATGTTAGAAGAATTGACGAAATTACAGAAACCAGTGTTCATAAATGCTTTATGATGCTAGAGTACGAGAAAGATAAAAATACAGTAGAATCAGCCTTAATAAAAAAGGCTTATAACAAAAAATAATATGCAGAGCTTTTATGAGTTAATTGATTTAATAAAAAACATCCTTAATGACTCTAGTTATGTCAATAAGGTTACTTTTGGAGACATAACAGAGGTTGACCTAGGTAAGTTAACTAACTTTCCTTTATCACACATAACTGTTGACCAAGTTAGGGTTATGGAAAACACATTTGAGTTTGAGCTTAGAATTATTTGTTGTGATATAGTTGATGTAATTAAATCTAATTTAGTAAGTGACGATGAATATTATGGAAACAACAATATTCAAGATGTACTTAACACACAGTTGACAGTTGTCACAGAGATGGCGAATGCTTTAATGCGTATGGATATATTAGACACTAATTACACACGACTAGATGAGGGTGTGATTGCTGTTCCTTTCTTAGATAGGTTTGAGAATGAGTTAGCTGGTTGGGAAGTGACTATTGTTATTAGAAAGAAAAACGATGGAATAACATCAAGTAATGGGTTTACAGACCTCAACTCAGGCTGTTAATGAGTTTAGAGTCTAAAATAGAAACAGCATTACAAAACATAGGTAAATACTATGTTGAGGAACTAAAGAAGCAGTTGATTCAGGATAAGAAAGTGGCTTCTGGTGATTTGTTAAATAGCATAACTTCAGAGGCAAAGGGAGATGCTTTAAAAATAACAGCTAACAAGTACTTAGGAGCTATAAGTGATGGTAAAAAAGCTACAAGTAAAGCTCCTTCTACTGAGATGGTGTCTAAGGTTTCTAGATGGATGCAATATAAGAAACTACCTCTAAAGGGGTATAGGGGAAGGTTTCAGCGACAAACACCTTCTAACTATAGAAGAGCTGCTTTCGCTGTCGCTAAGAGTATTAATAGAAGTTCTTGGGAGGGAAGTAGCGTGATTAGGAACTCTTTTAAGGCTATAGAGGGGAACATAAACTCTGAATTAGTAAAAGCATACAAATCTGAGATAAAAGAGATTATAGATAGAATAAAAAATAAATAAAACACAATGGCATTTAAAAGGCTTATAATAACATTTACAGGAGAAGCAGCAGTTAACGATACAATGACAATAACTACCAATACAGGTAAGTCCTATGTATCTGTTGTGCAAAAAGTGAGAGGTTTTGCTAACCAGATACCAGACCCTGTACCTACAGGTACTACTGGGGAGGGAACAGCTATAGCTTACAACAGTGCTTTAATAGCTGATAACATATCTTTTGGTCAGCAGTTAGGTGGTCAGTTAAATGTTTCTAGGTCATCTAACGTTGTTACACTGACTTTTTATGATACATCAGTAACATCTGCGACTTTTGCAACAACAGGTAGTGTAAGTAGTACATCTTCTACGGATTCTAATGGTGCTATTGTAACATATCCTAAAATAAACACAAGAAGCCCTCATTGGTATAGAGTTCAGGAAAACTCTTCTTTAGGAACTCTTACTTCTGCCTTAATAAAGCTGAAGATATATGAAGGAAATCAATCAAACTGGGGTTCTGCTGAGAATTGGACTTATCAGTTGTCTAGTGTCGCTTCTAATTCTGAAGTGTTGTTTAATCTATCTGAGTTAATAAAAGATTATGTTCCTACAAGTTTTGATGGGTACTATTATAGCAAAAACCCATTTGTAGATATTCAAGCGATTAGTTATTACGATGGTGTGCCAGTCCAAATGAATTACGATTTTACTAGAGCTTTCTATGGTTATGGATACTTCGAAGAAGGAATTAATCCAGAATTAAGCAGTTCTTACTTACAATCAAATAATAAAATACTAAAGTTAGCTGATGCTCCAGTTATAATACCTGTAGACAGGTCTATAGCTCAAAGTGTGACATATTTTAACAAAGGGGAACAAGTTTACAGTAAATCATTATTTGCTATTGCAAATAGTGGTCTACAAATAGAATATGTAACTAATGGAGTAAATGGAGCAGACAGTTTCGAAAACAGAGTTATACAGGCTGGTGGCATATTTGAGAACAGTGCTTGTTTGTCTTCTTTTGAGGGTGAGTTTGAACTTTTACCAGTAGACACTATTCACATAGGTGGAACAGATGGTCTTTCTATAGTAACAGTAGAAAACATTGATGAGTGCAAGTATCAGCCTTATAAGATAACTTTTATTAATAAGTTTGGTGCTTTACAAGACATTTGGTTCTTTAAGGCTAGTTCCCTGTCTATAGAAACAAGCAAAGAAGACTTTAGAAGAAACACTATGTCTGGACTTAGTTATAGTGTAAGCGAACACCAATACAAGAACTTGTTTAAAGGCGGTAGAGAGAAATTAAGTGTTAATAGTGGTTTTTACCCAGAATCCTACAATGATGTCTTTAGGCAGCTTCTATTAAGTGAAGATTGTTGGATTGAGTACAATAATCAAACTCTACCTGTAAACATAAGTGATAGTGGCAAGAAGTTTAAAACTAACTTGATGGACAAGTTAATAAGCTACCAATTAGAATTAGACTTTGCTTACGATAAAATTAACACTATAAACTAATGCGTAGAAACGTAGAACTATACATACAGAATCAAAAAGCTGATTTATTTGACTTTGAAGATATAAATATAACTAACTCTATAAAGGACATAAAAGATATAGGGAAGGTTTTTACTGATTACTCTCAAGAGTTTACTATACCAGCTTCAAGAGCTAATAACAAGATACTAAGACACTATTATAACTTTGACTTGCTAGACTCTTTTGATGCTAGGATAAAAGTAGATGCTATTATAAAAATAAGTGGCTCTGACTACAGGGAAGGTAAATTAACGCTTATGGGGTCTACTCTAAAGAAAGGTAGACCTTATAGCTATAAAGTTGTTTTCTATGGGAAAACTGTTAGCTTAAAGGATTTAATAGGAGACGATGAATTAGATGACTTATCTGGAACTTTACTGGACAATTTTAGCTTTACTTACTCAGATTCATTTGTCAAAGAATCACTTGTAGATGGCAAAGAATACGACCAAAGTACTGCTTCTTTAATAACCCCAACTACAACTGGTAATTTTGACTTATGCTTTCCTTTTATAAGCTCTGAGTCTTTTTACTTTTATGATAGCGGTAATGGAACTAGTCCAAAGGACAGAGTTGATAGCAGAAACATATGGAATCATTCAAGTACCCATCCAAAAAAAGGGATTTACTATAAAGACTTAAAACCAGCAATAAGACTATACTGGGTTATAAAAGCTATAGAACAAAAGTATAGCATACAGTTTAGTAATGACTTCTTTACAAGCACAAACGCTACTTTTTACGATTTGTTTATGTTGCTGCATAGAGAAAGTGGTAGCATAGGAAGACAGCTTGATATTACTGAGAAAAAAATAAAGTTAGGTGACTTTGATTACACAACTGGAGAAGATTTGAGAGGTTTGTTTGCTAGTGTTGGTCAGCCTCATTATACTAGTGAATATTTTAACATGACCAATAATCAGCTTTCGGTATATCGACAGGCTTATAATATAACTAGTAGTTATTTCAAAATATCATTCACAGTTACACCTAGTGCTGGAGCTACAGGTAATTATAACTTATCTGTAAAAGATGTTTTTAATCCACAAGAAAACACCAATGGTTGGATTTATCAAAACTTTGAGCTAGAAACACTATTTGAAGAGCAAAACATAGATGGAAGTCAGGCAACAAATTTTGAGTTTGAAGTAAAAGCTGACCCAGACACTTTCACTTACAATATAATAAAGATTATTGAGCCAGAAATAACAATAAGTACACTTGCTGGTATTGCAAGTTTTACAATAACTAATATTGTTTTTGAATATAGAGTAATTGATTCAAGTGACAACTTAATTAGTAGTTCAAATTATACTTATGAAACTGGAAGTCCAGTTACTTTAGGGGGTGGTGTTGTATTAAAAAGTCAAATGCCTAAGATTAAAACTATGGACTTCTTAAGTTCATTATTTAAGACATTTAACTTAACAGCTTATTTTGTTCCTGACAATGCTCAAGATGAGTTTTCAGGTCAAATAAGAGTTAGGACCGTTGATAGCTTCTTCCAGAATGGAAATGAAATAGATATAACACCTTATGTTGACACAGAAAAACTTCAAGTAGATAGGAACAACTTGTTTTCTGAGATAAACTTCGAGTTTCAGAAGGCATCTACATTTTCTATAATTAATGCAAATCAATTAACTAATGATGAGTTTGGAAATGAAGTATTCAATAGCTCAGGTGATTCTCTTTTAGCGTTTGACGGAGGTAAGTACGATATAAAACCTAAGTTTGAAAAGGTTATGTACGAAAGAATGTCAGACCAAGTAGATGAATTAGTTCCCACTGATGCACAATGGGGTTGGCTAGTGAATGAGAGCCAGAATCCAGTTTTAACTAAGCCACTTTTATTTTACCCTATAAGAGAAAATATATCGTTTACAGATGGCTCTGGAAATTCTACAACTTCATTCCTTTTTGATTCAAGTACATATGACGAGAATGGAGATATAGTAAACCCTTCAAATTACAGTGCTATTAGCAACTACATAAGACCTTCTAATTCACTAATCAACAAAGGTCAATCTATAAATTTTGGTAGTGAAAATGATGAATGGTATGTTTCTGAAGGAGATGGAATGAACAATAAAAGTTTATATTCTACTTTTTACAGTAAATACATAAGTTCAATATACGATGTTCAAGGTCGCACACTAAAGATGAAGGCTAACCTTCCTGTAAGCGTTGTATTAAAGATAGAGCCTAATGACACTTTGGTTATTAATAACAGAAAGTTTAAGATAAACAAAATAAAGTTAAATGTAAATACTGGTGCAGCTGATTTAGAATTAATAAACGACACTGTTTATTCTGCTGCTTCACCAGAAGCTCCAGTTATACAATCACTTTTAGTTACAGAGACTAAGGTTTGGCTACTAATATCTGATGAAAATGCAGGGAATCAATCTGTTTCTTATCAAATATACCTTGACAATTCACTTTATGCAACAGTAAATAATAATGCACCTGCGGTATCTGGATTGACATCTGGTAACACTTACTCTATTAAAGTAAAATCATTATACCCAAATGGAACGGAATCTGATTTTAGTAATACATTAACAATAACAACCCTTTAATATGATACCACTTAAACAAATAATAGAATTACTAGCATCAAACGACTGGTATATTGATGATGAAGATATAAAAATAGCAAAAGGTAAATATCAGTCACCTACAAACTGGAAACAACTCAGAGAAACAATAAAACGAAGATAATGGCAAACCAAAGAATAGACATAGATATTAAAATAAACTCTAAGACAGGGGAGATATCTCTAAAGTCATTAGATAAAGGTTTTGATAACATAAAAATAAAAGCTGGACAGGCTGAACAGGCTGCTAGA
>Ga0208298_1000301_pt1 | contig 22599 bp, 10 predicted proteins | sample 14BtaG_FD_184088 | JGI IMG/M metagenome (GOLD analysis project Ga0208298, IMG submission 184088) | Marine viral communities from the Subarctic Pacific Ocean - 14B_ETSP_OMZ_AT15311_CsCl metaG (SPAdes) (version 2) | ecosystem: Environmental > Aquatic > Marine > Oceanic | place: Pacific Ocean... | reverse complement strand
AAGTATTGAATCCACTAAGTGATATTTGTGAAGAACCACTAACAGTTCCACTTGGTAAGTTTGTTACTATATTAGATGTAGTAATTACTTCTGATTCAGAACCTAATTTTCCTGCTTTCCAATAATCGTTTGAAGAATCCCATAATAATGAACCACTTACAGTTGAACCACCAGTTCCGTCTTTTATTAAGATACCTCCTGTTGTTTGAGAACCACCATAGTTAAGTTCTAAGATGTTATCTCCTATGTTAACAGTAGTTGAATCAATTGTAGTTGTAGTTCCCTCTACTGAGAGGTTTCCTACTATCGTTATGTTGTTTGAAAATGTTTTGTTACCTGCTATGGTTTCATTACCTGTGAGGTTAACATATCTTGAATCAAATGAAGTTGTGTAAAAGTGATATGAATCTTCTGTGGCTATTTCTTTAATGGAAGGAGTTCCATTATCTTTTTCAAAGTAAATCTTTCCATCGTATGTGTTTATTGCCAATTCACCTAATGAAAGATTAGATGTTGTTGGTTTCCTACCCTCTACCGATGTTCTTTTTAGCTTAACTAATTGTGCCATATATATGACTTACCTTGTTTATATAATTATCTACCTGCAATATAATATACTATCCTTATATAAGAATATATATATATTATTTACATTTTTAAAATTCGAATCGTTAAATGAACTCTCTTATTTAAGAAAGTTTACTTTTCAATTCATCAATCTGTTTTTGTTGGTCTTTAACTGCTTCGATAAGTAATCCTGTAAGTTTAGCATAATCTACACCCTTAAATCCATTATCTCTATCAGTTACCAACTGTGGTAAAACCTTCTCAACATCTTGTGCAATTACACCAACATTTGGTAATGATTGTTGTACTTCATCTGCATTATCATTCCAATCCCATGTTACACCTTTTAAAGATTGTACTTTTTCGATTGGGTTTTCGATATTTTGAATGTTATCCTTTAATCTCTCATCAGAAGATGCATATGCCACAACATCTCCACCTACTTGTAATGCTTTTGCAATACCCACACCACCATCTACGATTAGTGCTCCAGTCGTTTTACTTGATGCCTCTGTTGTTTTATTTATATTAACTGCTTCATTGAATGATTTAGCTCCTGTGAATGTTTGTGTTCCACTTAAGTGTGCAGTATCTGAATCTAAATTAGCTGATGGTAACACACCTGTTACATCATTTGCCAAATCAATTTGATTTCTTGTAATTACTTGTCCACTTATTGTTATATAATCAGGAGTACCAGTTAAAGTTACATTAGTTGAATTATCAGTTCCAGCTGCATCTACACCTAGATTACCTCTTGCAGTTGAAGCATCTGCTAAATCAGATAAGTTACTTGATTTTGCTAACTTAGTACCAACAGTTGTAGTTAATGCAGTTAATGCATCTTCATCATCTGATAAAGAAGCGGATAGTTCACCTAAAGTATCTAGTGTTGAACCAGCCGTACCAATTAACTCTGTAAGTTCTGCTTGTACATAAGCAGTTGTTGCAATTTTTGTTGAATCATCATTTGCAGAAGGTGTTGGTGCCGCAGTTGTTCCAGTAAATGTAGGTGATGCGAACATCGTACTTTTACTTTCGTTTGTTACATTTCCTAATCCTAAATCACTAGGTGTAAGGTCTCTTGTTGAAACAGTACCATTGGCATCTGTAACGTGTCCTTCTCCATTAGTTGTAATATTAATATCTAAATCAGAAATTACAGTTGCTCCCGTCAATGCAGTTGTATCGATAGAGAAATCATCACCATCAAAAGTTGGGTGAGAATAAACTGTATTTGTATCAGTTGCAGTTATTGTTATATTATCTGCATCTGTATGAGTTAGAGTAATATTAGAACCTGCAACAAATTTTATATCATCTGTTCCACTACCAGCTCCACCTGTTGTGTTTCTTAAAATAATATCATTAGAACTATCTACAAAAGATAATGTAGTAGTGTTTTGAGTATTATCATTAGCTGTCATATCATTAACAACTAAATCAATAGTTCCATCACCATCTTGATAGGTTGCTGAAATTCTTGTTTCAGTATTACCACTAAACATTCCACCTACTATATCTTGAACTTGTTCTGTTGATAATTGTGTATTATCATTTGGAGTAGTTACAGAACCACCTAATGAAATAGCCGAACCATTTATAGTAATTGATGAGTTTGATAATTTAGAATTTGCTATTGAACCAGCAAGTTGTGAATTAGTTACACCACTAATTTGTGATGAACCACTTACTACACCACTTGGTAGTGATGATAATACATTTGCTGCATCTGTTACATCTGCACCTCCTTCTATACCATCTAATTTATTCTTTAATGTAGTAGTAAAATTATTATCTGTTTGAGATGCAACTACGAAATCAATATCACCAGTACCATCTTGGTAAGTTACCGAAATACCTGTTTCAGTACCACCTAACATTCCACCTACGATATCTTGAACTGCTTCTGTTGATAATTGAGTGTTATCGTTTGGAGTTGTTACTGAACCACCTAATGAGATAGCTGAACCATTTATAGTAATTGATGAATTTGTTAAATCATCATTGTTTATAGCACCTGCAGTAATTTCTTGTCCACTTATAGTTAAGTAATCATTACCAGCTAAAGTTACATCTGTTGAATTATCAGTTCCACTTGCATCTACTCCAAGTGCTGTTCTTGCTGCACCTGCTGAAGTTGCTCCTGTACCACCACTTCCGATTGGTACTGTTCCACCAGTTATTTCTTGTCCACTTAATGATAAGTAATTTGTATTTCCTAAAGTTACATCTGTTGAGTTATCTGTTCCAGCTGCATCTACACCTAAGTTAGTTCTAGCAGTTCCAGCATTTGCTAAATCAGATAAGTTTGAAGATTTAGCCAATTTAGTACCAACAGTTGTTGTTAATGCAGTTAATGCATCTCCATCATCTGATAAAGAAGCAGAAAGTTCACCTAATGTATCTAACGTAGAACCAGCAGTACCTATTAAGTCTGTAAGTTCTCCTTGTACATAAGCAGTTGTTGCAATTTTAGTTGAACTATCGTTTGAACTTGGTGTTGGTGCTACTGTTGTTCCTGTAAATGTAGGAGAAGCAAACATTGTTGATTTACTCTCATTTGTTACATTACCTAAACCAACATCACCTTTAGTTGTTCCTTGTGCTCTTAAACTTGCATAAGTTCCACTTTGTGAGAACGCTGCAACATCAGAAATATCTGATGAAGATATGGATAAGAACGATTTTACATCTGAAGCCGAACCACTAACAACATCTTCTGCAGTTAATTTTGCCTTTACAAGTGCATCTGTATATCCAACTTTAGCTGAGTTAGTAGTAATTGCTGATGCTTGACCACCACTTATAGTTGTAGTATCACCTGCAAGTGCAGTTGATGAAGTTGAACCTAATTGTAAAGTTGTTACTGAACCACCTAGTGAGATAGCCGAACCATCAATTGTTATACTTGAGTTTGATAATTTTGAATTAGCTATTGAACCAGCTAATTGAGTATTTGTAATTGTTCCACTTAAATTACTTGTTAAATATCCTGTTGCATCTGCCAAATCAAATGCTGGTGTTGCATCTGAACCACCTAGTGATACTGAAACTCCACCGAATGATACCGATGAGTTTGATAATTTAGAATTTGCTATCGAACCAGCTAATTGAGTATTAGTTATTCCACTAATTTGGGATGAACCACTTACTACACCATCAGCTACTGTAAATGTTATTGTTTCATCAGAACTTTGGTTAAGTGTTATTGCACCACCACCATCTAATCCATTTCCTGCAGTAAATGTAATTGTATTATTATTAACATCACTTGCTAATGCGTTTACTTGGTCTGAACCAGATACTACACCACTTGGTAATATTGATGTTACATTACCACTAGTTACTGTACCTATTGTTACTATTGAATTATCACCAGCATATGTTCCACCAGCAACAGTTGCTAATGTTGAATTATATGCCTGTACATCTGAACCAATTGCAACTCCTAAGTTTGTTCTTGCAGTTGATGCATTTGATAAATCAGATAAGTTACTTGATTTTGCTAATTTTGTTCCTACTGTTGTTACTAAACTTGCAAGTGAACCGGAATCATCTGATAAAGAAGCTGATAGTTCACCTAGAGTATCTAGTGTTGAACCAGCAGTACCTACTAAATCAGTAAGTTCTTGTTGTACATACGCCGTTGTTGCAATTCTAGTAGAATTATTATTTACTCCTTGTGTTGGTGCAGTTGGATTACCAGTAAGTGCTGGTGAACTGAACATTGTTGATTTTGATTCGTTTGTTACATTACCTAACCCAACATCTCCTGCCGTAGTTCCTTGTGCTCTTAAACTTGCATATGTTCCACTTTGTGAGAAAGCAGCAACATCAGTAATATCAGCAGATGTTATTGAACCACTTAATACTTCTTCTGTATCTAATTTTGTTTTTACTCGTGTATCAGTATAGTATAAGTTTGTATTTTCAGATAATTGTGAAGTATTGAATCCACTTAAAGATATTTGTTCTGAACCTGATACTATTCCACTACCATTTGTTATTGTTGATAATGCAAGTGAACCACCTAATGAAACTGAGTTACCTGCAATACTAATTGATGAATTAGAAAGTTTTGAATTTCCAATTGAACCAGCTAATTTACTTGCTGCTATCGAACCAGCTAATTGAGTATTAGTTATTCCACTAATTTGTTCTGAACCACTAACTACACCATCAGGTAAAATTCCAACTATATTACCACTTGTTACAGTTCCTACTGTTGTAATGTTTCCTTGTGTAAAGTGTTCATTTGCACTATATCCTGTTGTAGATGATAGTGTTATTTGTGCTGAACTAGATACTACTTCCTGATTATCTAATTGTTGTTTAACATCAGCTACCCAACCAGTAGTTTGGTCTGCACTAATTTGTCCCGAACCAGATACAATACCTGTTCCATTATAATTTATTTTTGAAGATACAATTGCTGCAGATGCATTTACATCAGCATTTACAATTGCTCCAGCTGTAATAGAAACAGTACCACCAGCAGCGATTCCTACATCACCACTAACATTCCCATATATACTATCTTCTAAATTCGAAAAAGTTACTTTCTTCTCTGTTCCATTATCACTTATAAGGAAACTATCTCCTTGTGCAACCGAAGCTCCTCCAAGTGCACTTAGTGAATCTATATTAAAAGCAGTTGCTGCAACACCTGTAAGATTCGAACCGTCTCCTACGAATGAACCAGTAAATGAACCAGAAAAATCTGCAGAAGGTTTTGCTCCTGTCGGATTACCTCCTGAGTTTTGTTCAACTGTTGTAAGTCCACCTGCAGAATCTAATTCTAATACTACTCTTGTTCCATCGGTTCTTGGGAATATTAACGAACCGGTTATTTCGGGATTGTGTATTTTCATTGTATATTTTTCCTTTTCAAATTTATTTTAATTTTATTATTATACAGAACCACCATCAATTGATGAAATTACAGTTGCATTTCCTGTTCCTGTAACATCTCCTGAAAGCGTTATCTGAGCAGAAGAACTAAAAACTCCTTCTGCATTTAATGTTGATTGTATTTGTCCTGATAAACCATCAATACTTGCCGCTGATATTGAACCACTTATTATATGTCCACCTTGTGCAACAACTATGTAACCACTTGTTGCGGATGAAAATGTTACAGTTGCACTATTGTTATCATCTAATTGTATTGAATCTGGTATAATTTGAAAGTTACTAGAATCATATACTTGTATGATTGGACTTTCTGTATTTAAATTATGGTCTACTGTTACAGAGGTTTGATTTGTAAAATTAGCTTTGGTTGTAGCGGTTTGTGCTACTGTTATATTTGTAAGTTGTGAACCATCACCTTGAAATAATGAAGCAGATATTGAACCACTTGCTCTTAATGAACCAGTCAGTATTCCTTCATGGTCAAGAGTAACAAATTCTTTAATAGTATCTCCAACAGCTGAACCTGATTTTCTTAGGAATACTTTTCCATCATTTACATTTAATGCTAATTCGCCTACTGCTAAGTTCGATGTAGTTGGTTTACTTCCACCGGTTGTACTTCTTTTTAGTTTTACTATTTGTGCCATCTATTTGGATTCCTTAATAATTTGTTTAAGTTCTAACACTTCTCTGTTTAAATCTTTTATTCCTTCGATAAGAAGTGGAATTATTTTATCATATTTTACAGATTTGTATCCATCTTCCTTAGTATGAACTAATTCTGGTAATACTTTTTCAATTTCTTGAGCAATTACCCCATAATCCTTACCTTTATAAATATCTTGTTTTTCTTCTTTCCACACAAAACTATTACCAGAAATTGAATTTATTTTCTCTATCGGGTTTTTTATAGGTTGAATATCATCTTTTAATCTTTCATCCGAAGAAGCATACGCCACAATATCATCACTTGCCTTTATAGTACCAGTTACATAAATATCATCTGATATAGCAAATCGTGAGTTAGTATGGTCCCAAGTAATTGATTCGTTAGCTCCAGCTATTTCAATACCAGCACCATCAGCAGCCAATGAAGTGGATGAACCACTTGCAACTGTTATTAACTTATCTTCAATTCTTAATTCTGTTACTTGTAGTTCAGTTGCAGAACCTTGTACTACTAAACTTCCATTTATTTGAACATCACCTGTAAAATCACCATCTGCAAACGTAACATCATTTGTTGTTGCAAGATTTTGGTTAATTGTATCTAGGTTTGCCTTGTTAGAGTGAGTGTGTATATCACCTTCTAAAGAAACTATACGAGAATCTAAAGATGTTGAAACTGCAGTTCCTGCAAATAAACTATTGATTTGAGATGAACCACTAACAACATTATCACCATTTATTTCTAAATAAACTGAATTTAAATTAGAAGTTAATTGAGTAGAACCACTAATTACACCACTTGGTAAAATTGCAGTTACATTTCCACTAGTTACAGTTCCAAGTGTTGTAATGTTTCCTTGTGTAAAGTGTTCATTTGAATTATATCCAGTTACCGAAGAGAGTGTAATTTGAGATGAACCACTAACTACTGTTTCTTCATTTAATTTTGCTTTTACAAGTGCATCTGTATATCCAACTTTACCTGTGTTAGTTGAAATTGCCGATGCTTGACCACCTGTTATAGTTGTTGGTTGATTTTGTATTGAATCATAATCAATTTGAGCAGATGAGGAAACTACACTATCTCCTTCTACCTTTAAGAATCCTAATGAATCAATTTGTGCAGATGAAGAAACTAATCCACTTCCATTTGTAATTTGAGCAGAACCACTAAGTACTCCCTCTATATTTAATTTTGTTTTTACAAGTGAATCTGTATATCCAACTTTACTATTATTAGTTCCAACATTGGTTTCTAGTGTATCTAAATCAACTGCTTGTGTAATAGATATAAATGCCAATTTATTACCTTGACCACTTGTTATGGTTGTTGGTTGATTTTGTATTGAATCATAATCAATTTGAGCAGATGAGGAAACTACACTATCTCCATTGTGATTTAAATATCGTGTATCAAATGTAGATGTTAATTGAGTAGAACCACTAATTACACCTTCATCATTTAATTTATCTTTTACTTTAGTATTTGAATATTGATTTATAGAAGAATAGTTTGTTGTTTGAGATACATCAACTTGTGATGAACCACTAAATACATTATCTCCATCTTTTTCTAAAAATAAGTTATAACCTTGAATTTGTGCAGAAGAAGATACAACACCATCTCCTAGTGTATCTAAGAAATCTGATGATAATTGTGCAGAAGATGAAATTGTTCCACTTGGAAGTGCTTTAGTTACACCAGATGTAAAGTGAGCCGAACCTGTACTAACAGCAATGTGAATATTACCTTGTACACCTCTTGCTCCACCAACTTCAGTACCGGTTGATAAATGAACAAGACCAGTTGTTGAATCTGAGAATACTGATGTTGGGTTAACTTCAGTAATATCACCAGCACCTGCTGAAATTAATGCATCATTTACTGCTTTTGTTGTTGGGATTGAGTTAGGGTCATCTGCAATAGAAGCAGAAACATTAAAGAATGCTGAAGTTCCTAAAACTCTTTTTCCAATCTGTCCTGCAGAACCACTAAATAATGCAGTTTGTTGTCCTACTGCCAAAGTACTTAAATTTGATAATGTTAATCCTTGGAATGTTGGACTATCTGCAGTTTGTAATCCTGTATCTACATCTGTATCTGTTCCATTAATTGTTGCTCTAACAGTACCTTGTGTTGGAGAACTGAAAGATGAACCACTAATTACACCATCAGAATTTAATTTTGTTTTTACATCAGAATCAGTATAATGGTCTAAATCTGAAATTTGTGATTCTGTTATTGTTATTTGTGATGAACCACTAATTACACCTTCATCATTTAATTTATCTTTTACTTTAGTATTTGTATAATACTCATTTGTTCCTTCTGATAAATCAGATGTTGTGAATGAACTTAATGATATTTGAGTTGAACCACTTATTGTTCCTTCTGGTAAAATAGCATTTATATTACCACTAGTTACAGTTCCTACTGTTGTAATGTTTCCTTGTATAAAGTGCTCATTTGAATTATATCCTGTTACTGAAGTAAGTGTTACTTGAGGTGAACCACTAATTACACCTTCTATATCTAATTTTGTTTTAACACCATCAGTAAAATGTATCGAACCAGTATCTAAGAATATACTTCTATTTGTATCAATAGTACCACCACCATCTAAACCTTTACCACTACCAACTGTTATAGTTGAGTGGTCAATATGTTCACTTGAAACAAAACCATCTGTTGAATCATGTAATACTTGAGATGAACCACTAATTACACTATCTGATGTTATTTCTAAATATCTTAGGTCTAAATCATCAGTTAATTGAGCTGAAGATGATACTACTCCATCTCCATTTATTTCTAAATATCTTGAATCTAAATCACCAGTTAATTGAGCTGAAGATGAAATTACTCCATCTCCATTGGTGTTTAAGTATCTTGTATCGAATGTAGATGTTAATTGTGAAGAACCACTAATTACACCTTCATCGTTTATTTTATTTTTTACTCTAACATCAGTATAGTAAAGATTACTACCTTCAGTTACTTGGTCTGTATCAATACCTGTAAGTTCTCCACCTTCTCCTTTAAATCCTACTGATGAACTAACCTTTGCATCTAATACAAATGAAGTTGTATTGTGGTCCCACTTTAATGATTTATCAGCACCATCTATTTCGATACCTGCACCATCAGCGGCTGCTGAATCAGCTGAACCACTTGCAACTGTAATTAATTTATCTTCAATTCTTAATTCAGTTGAAGAAATCTCAGTTGCAGAACCTAATACGGTGAAATCACCTGTTATAGTAACATCTCCTGTAAATGAACCTGTATTAAATGTTACGTTTGATGTTGTTGATAAATTTTGATTTATCGTATCTAGTTGTGATTTATTTGAATGAGTATGTATATCACCTTCTAAGGAATCTAATCGAGAATCTAAAGATGTTGAAACTGCAGTTCCTTCAAATAATGAATTTACTTGAGTTGAACCACTAACTACATTATCACCATTTATCTCTAAGAATTTATTATATCCACTAATTTGAGCAGATGATGAAACTACATTATCTCCATTTATCTCTAAGAATACATTATCTAATTGACCTGAACCTGATATAACTCCATCGGAGTTCATTTTTGATTTTACATTTGAATCAAAATTTGTAATTGTATTAGCATTTACTTGTACAGATGAACTAAATACATTATCACCATTGGTATTCAAATACCTACTATCAAATTCAGTTGTTAATTGAGAAGAACCACTAAGTACTCCCTCAGTATTTAATTTAGATTTTACTCTAGTATCTGTATAATATAAATTTGTGTTTTCTGATAAATTTGCAGTTGTTGCAGTTCCTAAGAACGAACCACTATGTACATTTTCATCATTTAATTTTGTTTTTACGTTTGAATCAAAGTTGGTTATTGTATTAGCGTTTACTTGTACAGAAGAACTAAATACATTATCTCCATCTTTTTCTAAGAATTTATTATACCCACTAATTTGAGCAGATGATGAGACTACATTATCTCCATCTTTCTCTAAGAATACATCATATCCACTTATTTGAGCAGATGATGAAACAATGTTACTTCCATTTGTAATTTGAGATGAACCACTAATTACATCTTCTATATTTAATTTATCTTTTACATTACTATCGAAGTTTGTAATTGTATTAGCATTTACTTGTACAGATGAACTAAATACATTATCACCATTTACCTTTAAGAATCCAAGTGAATCAATTTGTGCAGATGATGAAACTACGTTATCACCATTTATTTCTAAAAATTTATTATATCCACTTATTTGAGCAGATGATGAAACTACTGAATCACCATTTATTTCTAAGAAAGAATTATATCCACTAATTTGAGCAGATGAACTAACTACACTATCTCCATTGATTTCTAAGAAAGAATTGTATCCACTAATTTGAGCAGATGAAGAAATGATATTACTTCCTGGCAGGGAATTGATATATAAATTTCTATATTTTTTAGAAAGTGTACCTAAGTCATGTGTATTATCAGCATCAGGTATAAGAGAACCACTAAGTTCTGCATTAATAGTAATATTATCATTTGCAATCTCATCACCTAATATAATATTACCTTTTATTGTTAAATCATTTGCAACATGAATATATGATGCAGATACGGTTCCACTTATATTTACAGTATCTACTGTATTTGAACCTGATTTTAGAAGAATATGAGAGTTTGAGCCATCTCCAACCACCAAAGTATTTAAACTTGAATGATAGAAAAGCTCTGATTGTTGAAGTGAGGGAATGGAAGTTCCTCTTCTTAGTTTTAATATAGCTGCCATCTAAATTTTATTTCCCATTTATTTTATATAAATATACCTTAATGTAGGTTTTGGGTTGCAACATAATACAACTCCACCTATATAAGTATAAAATCTCCAAAAACTATAAAAAAAATCCCCCAACTCAAAGAAGGGGGATTTTAAATTTATTTAGTATATTCTATTAGAATGTACCTCCATCAATTTCGTTACTTGCAACGAAAGATGAACCATTCCATTGAATTACATCACCTGCCGTAGAAGGTGTAACTGATTCAAGAGATTTGTTTGAATCATAGTAAACGAATGAATTAGCAGTTGCTGAATTAACTCTTAATTCCGCAGTTCCACTTATTGTTACGTTTGTACCATCATCAGTAATCTGTGAATCAACTAACAATCCACTAGCATTAGATTTAAGAACTGTGTTAGAAGTTGGAGAAGCATTTAATCTTGCAAGTTCTTTTTCACTTCCAAGTGCACCTGCAATCCAATTATCTTCAGATGCATCCCATAGTAAAGAACCACTTACAGTAGCCCCACCAACAGCATCAGAAACTAAAAGTCCAGCATCACCACTAGCACCACCATAGTTAAGTTCTAAAACTCTATCACCAATATTAACAGTAGTTGAATCAATAGTTGTAGTTGTACCTTCAACAGTTAAATCACCAGTTACTCTTACGTTACCAGTAAGTGTTGGATTAGTTACAATTCCAATTGTTACAGTATTATCAGTTACTGCAGTTTCAATTTCATTTGCAGTACCTGCATATACCAAAGTATCTACACCAACATTTACTGTATCAGTAGATGAACCATCAGATACAACCAATCCTAATGAACCAGATGTTAAACCTGAACCATCAAAATCAATTTTAGTATGGTCAATTGCTGCTGAAGCATTAATGTGAGTATTTGTAATACCACCACTCTTAACACTTACTGTTCTAGCGGCAGAACCATTAAAGGTTGTTCCACTATTTAAAGCAATTGTTGAATCATCAACAGTTAAGTTACTTAAGTTACCACCAAGAGTTACACCTGATATAGTTTTATTTGAACCTAAAGCCGAACCATCAATTTGACCCGAACCAGATACGATACCAGTTGCATCACTATTAATTTTAGAGAAAGCAATTGCCGCATTTGAAGCAACAGAAGCATTTACAACTGCATTTGCAGCTAATTCATCAGCTCCAACCGCATCATCGGCTAACATTGAGTTAACTACTTTTTGAGCTCCAATTGCAGAAACACCACTTGAATTTACAGTTACATCACCTGTCATGTCAGTTAATTGACCTGAACCGGATACTACTCCATCTCCATTTGTGTTTAAGAAATTACCATCTAATTGTGCAGAAGATGAAAATACACCCTCAGCATTTAATTTAGTTTTTACACCACCAGTAAATGTTGAAGAAGCAGTTGCTAATTCAATATTATCAGCATTTGCAACAATACCATTGTTTGCAGATACTACATTTATTGTTCTACTTGCCGCAATATTACCACCACCAGTTAAACCAGTTCCAGCAGTTATACTTACTGAAGTATGGTCAATGTGGTCATTTGCATCATAATCAGATAAACCACTTAAAGCGATTTGTCCCGAACCAGATACGATACCTTGTCCATTAGATAATAATACATCATATTCCGAACCAGATGCTCCAGCAATCCACTTATCATTTGTAGCATCCCATAGTAAAGAACCTGATACTTGATTTGGAGCAGTTACATCCCCAATCATTAAACCACCATTTGCAGCTCCTGTTCCATTAAGTTCAATGATATTATCACCGATATTAACAGATGTAGAATTTACACTTGTTGTTGTTCCTTGTACAGTAAAGTTACCTGTTACGGTTACATTACCACTAAGAGTTGGGTTAGTTACAATTCCGATTTGTACTTGATTATCAGTTACTGCAGTTTCGATTTCGTTTGCAGTACCCGCGAATGTTAAAGTATCAACTCCTGTTTGTACTGTGTCAGTACCACTTCCACCTGCAATATCTAATCCTAATGAACCAGATGTAATACCTGAACCATCAAAATCAATTTTAGTATGGTCAAGTGCACCATTTGCAGTATTTGAATTTGAAACTACTACTTGAGATGAACCAGATACGATACCAGTTGCATCACTATTAATTTTTGAAAATGCAATTGCCGCATTTGAAGCAACAGATGCATTTACTACTGCATTTGAAGCTAATTCATCAGCTCCAACTGCATCATCAGCTAACATTGAGTTAACTACTTTTTGTGCTCCTATCGCAGAAACTCCTGAAGAGTTTACAGTTATATCACCTGTCATGTCAGTTAATTGACCTGAACCAGATATTACACTATCTCCATTGATTTCTAAGAATGTTGAAGTTAATTGTGCAGATGAGGAAATAACTCCATCTCCATCGTTCTTCAAAAATCCTAAACCATCAATTTGTGCAGATGAGGAAACAATTCCTGTTCCATTTGTGTTTGCCGTTGCCTTTACTTCTTGATTTCCACCTTTACCTAATATGTAAAGTTTTTCTTCAGAAGTATTGTAAAACGGTAACCCATCAATTGAAAAGTCATAAGACCCTCCAGTTAAATTAGGGGTAGATGAACCTGTTAATATCTTATTAGCTGGAGTAACAGTAGAACCATCTATTCCTACGAATAGTAATCCACTACCATTTCCTGCCGATAATCCTGAAGAACCAGTAATAACGAGTAATTCACCCGCTCTTTTAGTTGCGCCAGATACGGATTCAAGGCCACCACGTCTGTGTTTAATAATTTGTGCCATTTTAATTTTTTTCCTTTGTTTTGTTAATTAAATTTGTTTTGTTAATTATAACCTTTATTGTTTTTAAATCAACAGGACATATGCCGTATTGGTCAATTAAATTCCGATTCCTATGTAGGAATACGTTTATAAATATGAAAAATTAAAAGAAAAGTTTTAGATTCTATTATATATTTCCACCATCAATGGTTGTCTTCTGAACACCACCTGTGAAATGTGCCGAACCTGTATCTAAATTAATTCCTGAAGAGCTTAAACTAACTCCACTTCCAGCTACTAATTCAAGTACAACGTTACCACTCGATGCACCACCTGTAATACCTTGGTCTGATGTGAAAACTGCAGTGATATCACCACCTCCACCTCCTCCTCCACCACCGGAGCCAGTTAATGCAGATAAATCAATTGATTGAGATATTCTTGTAGAACCATCTATATCTTGTCCAAATAATGTTAAAGTATGAGTTCCATCAAATGATGCAGATACAAATGAACCACTATCAAAAGAAAACTGAGAGAATACTACTGAATCGGTAAAAGAGAATGGTGGATTTGCAAGAGATACATTTGCTCTATACAAAGAACCACTATCAGATAGATAGATAATCTGTCCATCCGAAAAATAATTCGGTGAAGTTGCCTCCGCATCTGCTGAAGTATATATCTTAAAGGCACCTTTGATGTTATCAATATCGGCTAATACGATATTGTTACCCAAGGCATCTACGGATAATCTTACTTTCGAATCAAAACTTGGCATTATCTAATTTCCTTTTTATTTGTTAAACTCATTATATAAATATACATTCTCATCACTATTCCCCTCCACTACCACTTGATGGATTCAGACCTAAATTAAAACTTGTTAAACTACTAACTTGGTCAGATGAACCTACTATAAACCATTTGGTAAATCCAAGATGTGCAGTTCCTAATGTTACTTGATTAATTTCTGATGCTTGTTTTGTATTTACACCATCAATTGCTGAACCGTTTACTCCTACCTCCAAAACATATTCTCCTGCAGTTGAACCACCATATGAATCGGTTGTACTTGTTGGCATTCCACTCATTGATGAACCACTTGGGATTAAAATTGCAAAGTGAACTGATGTACTTCTTGATATATCACCACTAGTACCCATAGCTCTTAATACATCGTGTACATTATCACCAGTACCTTCTGCTAATTTATTTGAAGTAATTGTACTTCCATATGAATATGTAAATGAACTATCTCCAAGTACATCTCCATTTATAATTTTTTCTACAAACCCAATTCCACTATATGGTGTTGCTACCGGTGGAGTTGAACTATCTTCTGATTGAATACCAAAAGCAGTATTATATGTTGCATTGTTAAATCCTACATCATAAACATATACTTTACCATTATTTGCTGATGCATCAACTGTGATTGTTTCACCGGTTAATGTTACCGATTCATCATAATTATCAGTTACAGTAATATTGATTGTATAAGTTCCAGCATCTAATGAACCTGTTGGTTGTATTTCAAATGGTGATGATGTTCCACTAACATCAAATTTACCACCATCTGTTCCAGCGAGTGTGATTGTAAATGGTGAATTAGATTCTGTATCTGTTATTACCAATGCACCTGCATCTGAACCACTTGTTGCATTATCACTTTCATAGTTTGATGTTTGTGTAAAGTTTGCAACTGGTGATGAATTACCAAATACTGTTGCTGTTACTGTTCCACTTCCTATATTATCATATTGGTCTCTAAATGTTATCGTAGTTTGGAATGTATCTGTACTTTGAGTAACAGAACCACTTAAATCTACATTAAGAGTTAAATTACCACTATTATCTACCGCGATAGATGACATTGATGATGTATATGATTGTACAATAGGTGAACCATGTGATGGAGAATACGAAACACTTAGTTGAGCAGCATTTCCTGCATTAAATCCTGTTTGGTCTCTAAATACATCTCCACTTTCTGCAGATTCTATAATATAAATTGCAGTATCTCCACCAAGAGTACCATTATCTGATTGTGCGATTGTAAATGTGTTTTCAACAGTTGTTGTACTAAATCCATGAACATCTTGTATTGATGCAGTATAAGGATAAGTTCCAGCTGGTACTGAAGTTGAATTTACTAATAACTTCATACTTGGAGTTGAGATTGATGGAGTGAAATAAGTTGAATTAAATCCACTAAATGATAATCCACTATTTGGAATTGAATCACTTTCAGTATCACTAACTACTAAGTTAAGTATTTGTGCCGAACCAGTTGCTTGGTTTGTATTCAAGTTTGAAGTTGAAGTTGAACTTACAGTTGGTGCGTTATTTTGAGCAACATTAACTGTGATTGAATCACTACCATTATTTCCATATTGGTCATTCCAAGATATTGTAGATGTAATAGTTTCTCCATTTGTATTTCCACTACCACTAATATTTCCACCAGCTTTTAATTTACCATTTGATGAATCAATTGCAATTAATGCATTTGATGAAGCAAAGTTTGTAGCTGATTGTGAACCATAGTTTGGTGAGTAAGAAACACTTACTTCTCCTTGTGTTCCTGTTCTACCATTTGAATTAGTAAATATGAAATCATTATTAAGTGCTGATTCAATAATATAGAAAGTACCATTTTCGCTCATTGAACCTAAATTAGCAGATGCAATTGATACAGTTCTATCATATTCAGATAATTGATATCCATCTGAAACACTAACTGTATATGCATATGAACCTCCTGCTAAATCTTCTTTAGTTTTTAATTGTACCGAAGATGTATCTGAATTTTGTGGTACAATCTCAATTTTACTTGCATCAGTTCCACTTAATGTAATACTATAAGGTACATCCGCTTCTGTATCAGTAATTGTGAAACTTTCTACTAAACTTCCACTAACCATTTGGTTTTCATTATAGATACTTGTATTTTGTGTAAATGAAGCAGATGGATGATTATTTGCAAATACATTAACTGTTACATTTCCACTTCCTACATTACCATATTGGTCTTCAAATCCAATTGTAGATACAATAGTATCACCACTACCAGTAGATGAACCACTAATGTGGGATGCTAATGATAATTGTCCACTTGTATTGATTGCGATTGCTGAATTAGATGAACTCCATGATGAACCTTGTACTGCTTGTGAACCATAATCTGGTGAGTATGATACAGTCATTTGTGATTGATTACCTGCACCAAATCCACTTGCATCTCTAATTACATCACCACTTTGTCCGGATTCTATGATATAAGAAGTTGTATCTCCACCAAGAGTACCAGTATCAGCGGCTGCAATAGTGATTGTTCTACCTGTATAATCTGATGATTCACTATAAGAATCAGTAACTTTTAGATTATAGTTTAAAGTACCAGCAGATAAATCTTCATTTGCTCGTATATAAAGAGAGGATGATGTTCCATTTGTATAATTGATATTAAGTTTGGATGCATCAGTACCGGATAGTGAAGCTGAGTAAGGAGTATCACCCTCTGTATCTGTTATTGTAACTAAAACTAAATTAGAATTAGTTACTGCTAAATTTGTATTTAGATTAGATGTTTGATTTGTAAATGAAGCACTTGGGAAATGATTAGGTAAAATTACTACACTTAAACTATCAGTAGTTGTTGTACCGAAAGTATTTGTAAATGTAATTGTTGAATCTAATGATTGTCCACTTTGTTTAGCCGAACCACTTACATGAAATCCTAATGATAAATTACCACTTGAATTTATTGAAATTTCTGAATTAGATGATGCCCAAGTACCACTTTGATTTGAATTATAATCTGCAGTAGTTGAACCATAGTTTGTTGTTTTTATAGTTGTACCATTTTCTTCAGATTCTTTGATGTAAGGCCCTGCTGACCAGTTATCTGAAAGTGTTGCTGGTGTATCATCTGTAATATTGATAGTTGCAACAGATGCAGATGAAATTTGAGCATTATAATTATCTCTTACTTGTACTCTATATTGATAAGAGTTTATTAAATCAGAATTTAGTAATACACCTGTTTTTCTTGTTACATTACCACTTGAATCCATTTGGAAAGGATTTTCATGTGGGTCTGTTAATTGAGATGTACCACCATATGAACCACTTGTTACAGTTGAACCATCTAATAATAATTTATGTAAATCAAATGTTACGAAAGATATACTATCTCCTTCACTATCAGTTGCAGATATTGAACCAACCGATGCACCATTTGATGAATTTTCGTTTAACGAACCTACAACTTGTGAATTTACAACAGGAACTAAGTTATCAGTTACATTTATTGTCATTTTCATAGTGTTCATCTGAAGCAGTTATACTAAAGTTATAAGTTGTTTTTTGTTCATAATCTAATGAACTTGTATTTTGTCTAATATCAACATAAGTTGAATATTTTGTAATATCAAAATGATTACCATCAATAGATGAAGTAGTGATAGTGATAGAATCACTTTCTGTATCAGTAAAGAAAACTCTTTTTACTAAAGTATCATTTGCAGAACTTTCATTTAGATTTGAAGTTACCGAAGTGATAACATTTCCACCAGTTGAACCTTCCCTAAACTTAGGTGCTTCATTTGGTGTTACAATTATATAAATATCTTTTGTTACAGTCGTGTTAAATGTATCAGTTGCAGTTACCTCAACCTTATGTCCATGAGCACCTCCAATAATATCTGTATTAAATGATGCAGAAGTAGGTAAGGAATTTAAAGTTAACACACCATTAGATGCTACTCTTACTAAATCATCTGAGTATGCTGATGATGTTCCAAATGTTAATGATTGTCCTTCAGGGTCTGTTCCTGTTACTGTTACAATCGTTGAACCATTTGTAGTGTATTCTGAAATTGTTTGATTACCAGTTGTTATACTTGGTGCACTATTTGGGTAAAATATTGCGTTTAAGAAATCTGTTACTGAACCACTTGTTCCAGGATTAAAAGATGATGTAAAGAATGCTGATAATTTATCTTGTGATATTACTCTATTTCCATCAAAATCAGTTGAACCACCACTTGAACTAATAATATAGTTTCCACTACCAGAATTTATTGTAATATTTGTACCTGGTAATATTGAACCACTTAAAACAGTTGTTCCATCTAAAGTTCTTAATACAGAACCACTAATTACACCTGTTCCATCAAGTGTTCTTAATACCGAACCACTAATTACTCCACTACCATCTAAAGTTCTAAGTACACTTCCACTAATTACTCCACTACCATCTAAAGTTCGTAATACTGAACCACTTATGATATTACTACCATCAGTAATTTGAGTTGAACCACTAATTACTCCACTTGGAAGTGATGAAATTACTTGTGCTGAAGATGATATTGTTCCACTTGGTATATCTGTATGAGAACCACTTGTAAATCCAAATGATGTTATTTGTGCAGAACCACTAATTGTTCCTGCTGGTACTGAAGCTTCACTACCTGTTGGTATGGTTATAGTATTTCCATCTGATATTGTAAGTTGGTCTCCACTAATAGAAAGTGATTGAGTATCCGAACCTGTATTATCAGTTGCGTTTTCTAAAGTATCTAATCTTGAATCTACCGAAGATGAGAATGAAGTAAATGTTGAACCACTTATAATACCACTTGGTAGTTGGTCAACGATTGAACCACTTAAGATTCCACTACCATCAGTAATTTGAGTTGAACCACTAATTACTCCACTAGGAAGTTGTGATACCAATGAACCACTTAAGATTCCTGTTCCATCAAATGTTCTAATGACAGAACCACTAACTACACCTGTTCCATCGAGTGTTCTCAATACTGAACCACTAACTACGCCAGTTCCATCTAAAGTTCTTAATACTGAACCACTTAATGTACCATCACCACTTGTATTTAGATATCGTATATCAAACTCAGTAGTTAATTGTGCTGATGAAGAAATTGTTCCTGCTGGAACTGAACCTCCACTACCTGTTGGTATTGTTACTGTATTACCGGTTGATATTGTTAATTGGTCTCCACTTATAGAAAGTGTTTGAGAATCAGTTTCAGATGTTAAGTACGAACCAGTTGCTGCTTCAATACTCGCTAATCTACTATCAGTTGATGATGTGTATGTGTTTAATGATGATATATCGGTTTTTGAACCACTTAAGATTCCTGTTCCATCAAATGTTCTAATAACAGAACCACTAATTACACCTGTTCCATCTAAAGTTCTTAGTACCGAACCACTTACGATATTACTACCATCAGTTAGTTGAGCTGAAGAAGAAAGTAACCCACTTGGGATATTACTTATACCACTAAATGTTATTTGTTCCGAACCACTTACTGTTCCTGCTGGAACTGAACCTCCTCCACTTGAAGTTATAGTAATGTTTCCACTACCTGAGGTTATTGTTATATTATTTCCTGCTATTAGTGAACCACTAAATATTCCACTAGGAAGATTGGTAAGATTTGAGTAATCTATTGAACCTGTTAGAGATGTTGCACTAAGCGAGCCTGTTACTTGTAAATCAGAACTTACTTTATAGAAATCAGAACCAGTTGTCCATATAGATGAACCACCACCTCCACCTCCTCCACCGAGGGATGATAAGTCAACAGAATTACCACTCGATATAGTTAATATTTTTGAAACAGAATTGAAATCAAGATTTTGATGAATACCAGTTAGTCCACTACCATCACCAATAAAAGAACCACTAAAAGAACCAGTTACACCACTTGCACCCGATAAATTAACCGAACCTGCGTTTACAGCGAAATCTCCTGTAATTACCGAAGCGGTAACTACACCTTGTATCTGTTTACTTTGAATTAATGTTGCCATTCTTATCTACTCACTATCTTTCCTTTTACTGAAAAATCTGTATTCACTATACTTGGTGGGTCTAGTGTTATATTTTCAGTAAAACTAATTAATATATCTGTTCCATTATCTGTAACTGAATATGTATTCGCTGTTTTCTTTATTCCTTGTAAATATACATCCACATATTCTGATAATTTATCAACTTCAATATCTTGAAATACAAATTTCTTATTAGATAATGTAAGTGTAAATAAATCTCCACTTAAATTAATAGAATCGGGTACATGAGTAAATATTGTTGTATCATTTATCACTTCTTGTACTAAAGCCTTAAATCTATCTCTATCGTTAAAAGGAGTTACTATATTTGGTTTACTTTTACTCATACCGTATCTAAATCTCCTTCTAATTTTATATCATCACTTGCAATTACATTATAAGGGAAATTACTTTTGAAAAACTTAACAAAAAATGTATTTCCACTATGTTCGGTAACGTAATCCTTTTCTAAAATATATTGACCATTTATAAATATATCAAATCTAGCATGTTCCTTACGAAATGGACGTAAAAATAATTTTAAATCCTTCATTTTTACATTATCGAGTTTCCATATATAATATGTTGGATGTTCTAAATCATGTGCAACCAATTTATACTCATCTGGTTCATGTACTTGTGCCAATATGTTTGCTAAATCTTTAATTGCCATTTTATTTTTCTATAAATTTACCAGTTACACCAAATTCATCTGTATTTTCTAAAATATATCCCAAATCAGTTTGAGTTGACTGTAAATCATCAGGATATGAACCACCAACTGAAAGTGAGCCTGTTGAAAAATTAAACTCTATTTCACTATTACCATAAGAACCTGTATATGAATATTTATGATGTGGTATGAATACTCCGTTTATATATACCCTAAACCAATCATTAGTATCAAATACACCATCCAATTCTGGTGGTAATTTTGGTAATTCTACATTTGATAATTTAAATGTATCAGCATCTACAAAAGTTGCTTGATGTGAACCACGAATTGACATAAAATCAATTATATCAGAATATTCATTGTATAATCTCTTTTCTACTGTTGAATTGGTTACACCACCTTGATTTAATCCTGTTAAATCGGTTTCAGTACCCCAAACTACTTTTTTAGGAGATATGGATTTCTTATGTGTACTTTGATTGTTAAATTGTTCGGGTAAAAGGTAAGCATTTACCACCATAGTGAAGTTTGTTCTAACAATTCGTTGAGAACCTTCACTTATTTCTGTTGTATTATCAAATGAATCTATTTTTGTTCTAAATTTGAATCCACCTTTATCTCCCCAATACTCATCTGTTGCATATTGAAAGGCTTCAACGATTTTATTCATATGTTCGGTAAAATCTGTCCAAATTATAACCTCATATGTTATACTAACATAATCAGGTATAATAATATCAAATAATTCAACAGGTTTTTGTGTTCCAGTCATTGCTGAGAACTTATCGTACTTATGTTTTTTGGAATATCTCGATACCGATGGATACGAAACGTGTCTATTCATCGTATTTGAAAGATTATCATCTCTTTCAATAGAATTTCTCTTAAACATTACAAGAGGAATTTGTAATACCCCTTTTTTATCTCGTAAATACCCATCCTTTTGAACAGATTTCCATCTTTCAGGATTTCCATACACAACAGGTATCTTTTGTTTCTCTTGGAAGATTTCAACAGTAGGTAATACAGTATCAATCATATGTTCTGCGATTGCTAAATCAACATCATATAATTTTACACCCTTACCCTTTTCAATACTTTCTTTTTTGTATTGAAGTGCTCTATTTGGTTTTATATTTTTTAAAGGGTCGATTGCCATTAGTGATATACCCTTTCATCTATTTGAATTTGACTTCTTCTTACCATAAATCCTACACCTATAAGTGTGTTGTTAGAATTTTGGAATGTATTTGTTTCTTTATCGTAAATTTGAGGTTGTCCACCAATTCTTTGGTTTTCTCGTATGTTATCCATTTCATAATAGATACCATCAAACAATATTACAT
>Ga0208298_1000299_pt1 | contig 22735 bp, 27 predicted proteins | sample 14BtaG_FD_184088 | JGI IMG/M metagenome (GOLD analysis project Ga0208298, IMG submission 184088) | Marine viral communities from the Subarctic Pacific Ocean - 14B_ETSP_OMZ_AT15311_CsCl metaG (SPAdes) (version 2) | ecosystem: Environmental > Aquatic > Marine > Oceanic | place: Pacific Ocean... | reverse complement strand
CAATGACGGTGGGTTCAACTGTGGTAAACCTTCTGGTTGGATTGAGGACTTCAACAGTCTACCTGATACTATGAAGGAACTGATTCGTTCTATCAAACGAGTACGTGCCTTGTTTGGTACTGTAGATATGATCAACGCTACTGATCCACAAGGTAATCCTGTGGATACAGACACGATCCCGTTTATCTACGAGATTGAAAACCGTGATGCCTTCAAGACATTCGGCAATGTGTTCAACAAGTTGGGTAAGATGCAACGCCTTCCACCACAGCACTATATCTCTTGTGGTACAGAGAAGCGTGACTTACCTAACGGTAGCTGCTTCTATCTGCCTACTGCAGACCTTGATCTTATGTCTACACTAGACATGGACAATGATACACAGGAAGTCTTTGCTGACTTTATGGCATGGATTGCGAACTACAATCAATACATCTTAAATGAATGGAGTGATAAAATGCAGCATAGCAATGAGGAAATTCCAGATGCCATTGTAGATGATCTGGTAGACATTGATGAAGATGCGTTTGCATAATGTTTGATATGCCGCCATCAGGCATTGTCTATGACATGTCAAATGAGGACTACCACAAACAGGTAGGCTACTCTTCATCTGCCATTAAAACGGTGTGTAAGCAATCGCTTGCACACTACATGGCACAGAAACCATTAGGTGACAGTCCAGCGTTTGCGTTGGGCAGTGCCGTACATGCTACGTTACTTGAGCCAGAGCGTGACCTTGTTACCAAAGGCCCAAAGACACGTACCTCTAAACTGTACAAAGACCTGTATGCTAACAAGAAAGGTGACGAGGTTGTACTGACAGAGGTTGAGTATCATGTACATAACAAGATGTGTCAGTCAGCCCTTGACAATTCAGTGTGCAATGCCTTACTGACACACAAGAAAAGGGTAACAGAAAGCAGTGTGTTTACAGTTGATCCTGTGAGTGGTCTAAATCTAAAGACTAGACCAGACCTATATATACCAGAGACAGGACAGATCGTTGACATTAAAACTACTATTGATGCTTCGCCAAAAGGTTTTGCAGAACAAGTTGGTAAGTACGCTTATCATATACAAGCTGCTTTCTATTTGTTTACTTGTAAACTGGCTGGCATAAAGGCTAAAGAGTTTAGCTTTATTGCTATTGAAAAGACTGCACCCTATATGGCACACCTGCATGTCATGTCACCTGAGTTAGTTATAGAATCTACTAAGCAGGTTAAGGAAACACTCGCCCTTATAGCGGAGGCTAACAAGTCGGGTGAATATGGTACTGGTTGGGGAGATTACTCAACCCTAAAGGTAGGAGACTTTTAATGTTTAATGAAGAAGAAATCAAGGAGATGGAAGACTCCATCAAGGCAATGGAGAAAGAACTAGATGATGCTAAAGCTGACTTAAAGAAAAAGAAGTACGGTGCTTTGCGTGAAGCAATCAATGCACGTAATGAAATGGATAAGGTAGTGCAGGAAGAGTTGACCAAGCTAAACCTGACTCACAATCCTTGGACTGTGCAGCCAAGCCGACACCTTTTCTGGCGGTGATGAATGGCAAGAGCTTTCGTGCAGCTAGAAAGTACGGGTACAGGAGTGGGCTAGAAGTTAAACTTGCTACCTATTTAAAAGAGCAAGGTGTACTTGCCGAGTATGAATCAATGAAGATTGAATGGGAAGACTTGACATACCGCACCTATACACCAGACTTTATACTGCCTAATGGTATCATCATTGAGACTAAGGGTATGTTTACTACAGACGATAGGCGAAAGCATCTTGCGATAAAAAAGCAACACCCTAAACTGGATATACGTTTTGTGTTTGAAAACGGTAGACGTAAGCTACGTAAGGGTGCTAAGAGTACATATGAAATATGGTGTGACAGGTATGGCTTTGAATGTTATGATAGGATTGTACCTGAGTCATGGTTAAAAGAAAAGGGTAAGGCATTAGGCACTAAGTTTGTTGCCTACCCACATCCCAAAGTAGTGAGGAAGTAAATGAATATAAAAGACATAGTAAATGATATGAGGGATGAAGACTTTATAATACGCATTACTCCTTACCATGAGAATGGTGCATGGGATGGTGACGTACAGGTATCTCTGGTATCATCTGAGAATAACCCTTTGGGTGAAGAAGACTTTGCGTATCTATCTCACTTGTGTAGCATGTTATGTTCTGTTATACCTGTAATAGAGGAAGACGAATACGTAAGGGATGCACTACATAGCTTTGTTCTTAACAGGTTACACGATGAACCTGATGACAAACCTAGTTATGTAGCAGACGGTAATGTGCTAACGCTAACATCTAAAACAAGAGGTAATGCCTAATGGCTAAATGGAAAGAGTTGCCAGCAGATGTAGTCAATCATCCCCCACAGTACAATTCGGGGGGGATTGAATGCATTGATGCAATGAAGGCAATGTCAGAGGGATCATACGTAGAGCCACACCATGCCTACTGTTGGCAGAATGCCTTCAAGTACATATGGCGTTGGCCCTACAAGAATGGTGTAGAAGACTTGCGTAAAGCACGTTGGTACATTGACCGATTAATACATGAGCTAGAAAATGAAAGCTAGGATATTAATAAGTCTTGAAATAGATGAAGAGGACTACCCTGTACCAGTAGACGGTAGTGTTCAAGAGGAATTAAATGAAGCTATCTATGCATACATATATGATATAGATGGTATAAGTATAACCAAGATGAGGATAACAACTGATGAATAATAACTATTTACCTTCTGACTACCAGACCTTCATTGCAACCAGCCGCTATGCACGATGGTTAGATGATGAAGGACGCCGTGAGACATGGGGAGAAACAGTAGAACGATACCTACAAAACATTGCAAAGACTTGGCTCAAGCCTGTTGACCTACAGGAAGTACGTGAGGCTATCCTTAGCCTTGAGGTTATGCCTAGTATGAGGTCAATGATGACAGCAGGTAAGGCCGCAGACAGAGACAACACTTGTATGTATAACTGTAGCTACCTACCCGTAGATGATCCTAAGTCTTTTGATGAGGCTATGTTCATCCTCCTTTGCGGGACGGGGGTTGGTTTCAGTGTTGAGCGTCAGTTCATTACTAAACTCCCTGATGTTCCTACTCTTTTCCAAAGCGAAACGTGTGTTGTCATCAAGGACAGCAAGGAAGGTTGGGCTAAAGGTCTGCGACAAGTGTTGGCACTCCTATGGGCTGGCGAAATTCCCAAGTGGGATGTATCTAAAGTCAGGCCAGCAGGTGCAAGACTAAAGACATTTGGTGGTAGGGCATCAGGCCCTGCACCATTGATTGATCTGTTTAACTTTGCTATCACTACATTCAAACAGGCACAAGGACGTAAGCTGTCCAGCCTAGAGTGTCACGATCTTATGTGTAAGATTGGTGAGGTAGTAGTGGTAGGTGGTGTACGCCGTAGTGCTATGATTAGTTTATCTAATCTATCTGATGATCGTATGCGTCATGCTAAGTCGGGTAACTGGTGGGAGAACGCAAGTCATAGAGCATTGGCTAACAATTCAGTATCTTATACAGAGAAACCAGACAGCATGGCATTCATGCGTGAGTGGACAGCCCTAATGGAGAGTGGTAGTGGTGAACGAGGTATCTTCAACAGAGAAGCATCAGTTAAACAGGCTGCAAAGAATGGCCGTAGAGAGTCTTGCTATGAGTTCGGAACCAACCCCTGCTCAGAAATCATTCTTAGGCCGAATCAGTTCTGCAATCTTACGGAAGTTGTCATCCGTGCTAACGATAGTCTGGAAGACCTTGCAAGAAAAACCCGCATTGCAACTATACTTGGAACAATACAGTCCACCTACACAAACTTTCCATACTTGCGAAAAGTGTGGAACACCAATACAGCAGCGGAAAGATTGCTAGGTGTATCACTAACAGGAATAATGGACAATAAGCTGATGACCTTAGAGAACAAAGGGTTGTCCGAAACATTGGAGCATCTTAAAAATGTGGCTGTTTCTACTAACGCTGAGTGGGCTGACCGTCTTGGTATCCCTCATAGCACTGCTATTACTTGTGTCAAGCCCAGTGGAACAGTTTCCCAACTGGTTGACTCATCTTCTGGCATTCATGCTCGTCACTCTCCCTATTATATCCGTACTGTGCGTGGAGATAATAAAGACCCATTGACAGAGTTTATGAAAACACAAGGCATCCCTAATGAACCTGACGTTATGAAGCCTGATGCTACCACAGTGTTTAGTTTCCCTATGCAGTCTCCTATGGGTGCTGTTCATACTGCTGATATGACAGCACTAGAGCAGTTAGAGATGTGGCTGATGTATCAACGGCATTGGTGTGAGCATAAGCCTAGTGTAACAATTAATGTCAAAGCTGATGAGTGGTTTGAGGTAGGGGCATTCGTGTACAAACACTTTGATGAAATGTCAGGTGTGTCATTCCTACCCTTCAATGAACATACGTATCAACAGGCTCCCTATCAAGAGTGTACACAGGAAGAGTTCTATAATATGGTTGACAAGTCTCCTGTTAAAATTGATTGGACTAAACTAGCAGAACTAGAACATGCAGACAACACAAGCGGTATGCAGACTATGGCGTGTACTGGTGATGTCTGTGAAATGGTAGATATAACCTAGAAAGGATATCACAAAATGATATGGGTTTATACAGTAGTAATGATGATGATAGAACCAACAACAAACGAAAAGTCTTTCATAGTATTTTCACCAAACACAGCCTTTATAAATGAAGAGTCTTGTCAACAATGGAGAGAGGTAGACATGTTGAGGCTTTACAATTCAAGACCAAGTGAAACTGCAAAAGCAGTTAGCCAATGTTTTCCTTTTCCTTTTAATGTAGATAAAGGTACATAATATAGCTTGACAAATATGCAACACATCTATAAAGTATGTATTGTAAATAACAATAAGGGTAGGTGGTATGCAGTTAGAAGAAGAAGCTCTTAACTACAGTAAAGGTAAAGATGAATCTTTTAAAGAGAAGGTAACAGAGATGTGTGAAACTATGGAGAACCTTATTGTCTCTAACTTACACCCTTGTCATGAACGTAAGATGGTTGAGCAGCATATTCGTGAAGTGTATCTTTGGGCTAGGTATTGTGTAGAGTTACACGGTACAAAGTAAATGTTTCACGTGAAACAAAGTAAGAGGGGCAGTCGCTATGACCGCCCCTTTTTTTTGTATTCTATGTAGCGTACTTGACTTGCAGTCGTTGTTCTTTTTTGTTGGTATCTAATTCGTATCTAAGAAAGTTTAACTGGTCCTCGTCTAAGTCTGTAACGTCACCATCTATACCCATATCTTGTAAAGCTTCTCTTATTTCTTTGTCAGAGTAGCCACCATTACGTTTAGTTAAGTCATACATAATACCCATTCTTCTATTCTCAGGGTCAATGCTATACTTTAGCTCCAACATTGCAGACTCTTTAGCCCTTGAAAGTATAACTCCACGTAGTAGCTTTAATCTCATAGTGTTGTCAGCCTCTTTCCAAGTAGGGCTATCCAGCATCTTAGCTGCCTCATCGTTAAGATACTTAGTTATTACTTTCTTCATTCTGTTGTCAGCTTCAGGTATCTTGGCTGAAACATTAGACTTCCACAGAGGTAGGCCCACCATAGCAAATGCTCTCTCAACAGGTGTGTGAGAAGCTGACTCACGGTATCCAAATATCCTACCTATGGGTGCACCCTGTTGTATATCAGTCTCAAGACGCTGCGCTTCTACAGGACGAGGTGCATCAATAGCACCGAATGTACCCTTAGTGACAACTTCTTGTGCTGAGTACCCCTCAAGTCCTGTGATCTCTTCAAAGGCATCAAAGATACCCTCAACATAGCGCACAGAATTGTTGACAGTCTTATTGCCTATCTTACGATCCGTAGGAGTATAGCCTTCACCTGCCACAAGGTTTCCTATTTGACTTATAGGATCAAGTGGACGGGTGTAGCCAGACGCATACATGGATACAGTGTTACCACCCAACTCTTGTAAGGCTTCGCCTACTGCTGGCATATCACCTGACAGAGCATCTATTATTATGTCCATAGAAATCTTAGATGTATCTCCTAGTTGGCGTGTTAAGTTTTGAGGCCCAAAGGTATTTATAATCTCTTGTATTAACTCAGGTGGAGCTTCACCATCACGATCAAAGTGTGCCTTAAGTCTACCTATACCCATGTAGAAACTAAACGGGAAGTCATACAAACGTGACTTAACTGAGCCATCATCTGCTCGGACTTCATGCCACTCCAAGCCCTCTTCTAGGCCAGCCTTAGAGTGTTCACCTGCTGTGTTAAGAATAGTTAAACCTACAGCAGTCTTACTTATAAGTTCTACAGGATCACGTGTAGTACCTGCTGCATACTTGTGAAGCAAACTAATACCTGTGTGATCAAACATGAACCCCATAGTGTTATTAAAGAATTGACCAAAGGGGATCATAGCACCAAGTATAGGAACCCTACGTGCTTCTTCTATTCCTTTAGCTACATAACCTAGTAGACCCTTAGCATCTTTACCATAGGACTTAGCAAATACATTTCTAAGAGAATCATCAACAGCTTTAGTTTGTAACTCAAAGAAGTCTGCACCTGACATCTGATCCCAGTATTTAGGAGTACCGTCTGCATTAGCAGCACTCATGAACTCAGAGTAACTGACACCGTGCTTGATACGTATCTGCTTATCAATGTTGTACATAAACTCTTGGGTCTTGGTAAATATATCTTGTGCCTTAACTCCATAAAGAGTTTGCATACCAGACATAACCTTTTCAAAAGTGCCTTCTTTCTCCATGTCACTGAAGTCTAGCTTCAGGTCTTTCATTACATCATTACTATCAATGCCACCAGACATATATCTAAACAGTTCTTTACCTATCTTAGGATTGTAAGCTAAGAAATCTAGTACCTCTTCCTGTGTAGCAAAAGGGTCTACTAAGTTCTTTATCTTCTGGCTTTGCAAAGTAAGCATACTCTTAGCTCTCTTAGCGTACTCTACAGAGCTACCTATCCTGCCAACAAGTAAGTTACCTACGGATGCACCTCCATACAAAGCACCTCGCACCATGTCAGAACCTGACTGCATGACGGATGCATTAGACCAACCCACTACGTTTAACGCAGTAGTGCCGGGATGAGTAACAAGCATACGAATAAGGTTGGCTTGTGCTTTAGAAAACCCTGTGTCTAGTCTGTCTTGCAAGCCCTTTACAAACACAGGTGACTGAGGATCAAGCTCTGCTTCAAGTACATCATTACCTGTAGGAGGACCAGTAAGCCCTGCCTTCTTGCGCCTCTTTGCAGCCTCTTTAATAGAGTTCTTAGACTTACTTAATTGATACAGGGTTCTACCTGCCTCAGATGCAGTCCTTGCAAGTATATCCATGCCCTCATCTAAGTCTTTAGCCTTAGCAAACATAGGATGCTCTGCTTTAAGGGTCAGATCAAAGATGTCTTTTATGTCTTTCTTTACATCACCGTCCAAGTCTTTTACTATAGATGTGAGAAAGTCTGTGTAATGTACAAAGGCATCATCAGCGTACTCTAATTTAAATCCTGCACCCTCAAGTATTTGTATTAGTCCTTCTGTACCTGTTGATTCATCACCACTTAAAAAGAAACCTAAAGTATCCGCTGCAATGTCACCTGTCTGAGTGCCACTAGATGCAGCCGTACCTGCACGTACCTTTGCTAACCATGCCTCTGTACTGTCTTTTGTTTTGCCTAAGCTTTCTTTAATAGCTCTCTTAGCTGCAGCATCTGACTTCAAATTGTCAGCTACTGCTTTGTTACGGCCCTTCTCAATATCAATAGCTCTTTTTCTAGCAGCCGCTTCAGCTTGCTTCACTCTTTCAAACGCAGGTAAGGCTAGTTCTTTAGGGGCATTGCCTTTAGATATACTTGCTAAACTGTATGCAAGCACACCACCAAACAAACCTCCTGCAGCAGTTAACCCGTATGCTAACTCATCTCTCTCCTGTTGGAAGTCTGTCTTCATTAGTGCGTTCTGGTAAAAGCCTTCTACTGTGAGTGCAGCAGCAGTATCACCAAAGGCAGCACCTACACCAAACTTACGTCTTTCTTTCTTGAGTGCAGCATCTACTGCACCCTCTTCTACACCCTCTATGGCATCACCACGCATGGCTTTACGCATGATCTTACGCCTTATAAGACCTATCTGTTCTTTCTCTAGCTCTGAAAGTCCTGCACGTTTAACGCCTTCTTTACCTATCTTCTTTAAGTAACTGTTAGTTGCAATCTCAACTCCCTTCTGAGTTGCTTTAGATGCAGCCTTAGTAGCACCACCAGATATAAGCTTGCCTACACCTAGACCAATAACGTTAACAGGGTCTAACACAATACCACGTGCGTAGTCACCTACAGCGTCTAGCTTCTCTGCTGTAGTAGAACCTCCACTGAAAGCACCCTTCATGTTTTCAAATAGTCTGTAGGAGTTGTTAGCTACAGCCATAGACTCCTCGTCTGCTTTGTACAAGTAAGCAGCCTCACCTAGCACTGTAGTAGATTGCCCTACGTTAAACTTACGATTATAGTTTACCCATGCATCAACTACTTCTTGTCTGTCATGTGTCTTCTCTGACATGCCAAACCTACGCTTCATCTGTTCATCAATAATGTTGTAGTTGTGATCTTCAGTTAAATCATTTACAGAAAAAGAATCCTTCTCCCCACCTGAGTAGGTAAGGAAGTCACGCTCTTCTTCTACTTGTGTTTCATCAGGACCATATAGCTCTTCTAGTGTAGGCATACTTTTGTCTCTCTATTATTGTTCGCTTGCTTCACGCCGTTCTTGAATGGACGCCATAGCAGCAGCCATTTTTGCGAGTGCTTTTTCTTTTTGTTCAATAGATAACTCTTCTAGCCAAGCTGCGTTGCCATTACTTTGTTCAGCAGAAACTCCAAATAGACCTTGGATAAATGCTGTTGTATTTGCAGCACCACTAAAAATGTAACTTGCAAACCAGTTGTCCAGACTAACAATGGTAGGCTCTGCACTATACCATGCGTCTGCTAGGTTATTTGCTATTGTTAGACCTGCTTCGTTAGCAGTTAAATCAGTTATAGCTTTTTCAATAACGGGTTTATTTACTTTTATCTCTTCATAGGAGTCTAGTACAAATTGTTTATAACCTGCATCTCCCTCTGGTGTAGATGGGTACAGTTCACGATCACGTGCTAGACGTATATCAGGCATACCTTCTGGTGGTTCAGCCGCATCTGCTGTAGTCTGATCGGTAGGGGTTATGGCATCAGCATCACCTAGCTCAACAGGCTTCAGGTCAATCTCAGTAGGTATGGCATCTGAAGGCATTTCATAAGGTACAACATTACCGTTATATATTAAATACTCTGCATCGGGGTTAGCAGCAAACCATTCTCTAGCGGCTGCTTTGTTTGCAGGTCCGTTTAGTACTTCAAGCTTACCTATATCGTCTGGGCTTAATCCGTATGCTGCACCCTGCTCAACAAGCCTTATAGTTTTTTCCTCTTCTGTTTCAGGTGTAATATCTATACCTTGAAGAGTTGACAACAACAAGTTGTTACCTTCAATACCGTACTGACCGTAAAGCCCTTGCATTACTTCTGCAACTTTTTCAGGATTATTAGCTATTGCATATGCAACCTTCTCAGAGGCAGTTGCTACATCATAAGTTCCTCTACCCATACCGTCCATAAAGTATTGACTTCCTATGGCACTCACAATCTTAGTTTCATACATTGATTTGTAGGCACGTTGCTCTGTAATGTTTAGCTTACCTGCATCAGGATCAGCCAAAGCACTTCTATTAAACGTAGGTAAGCCCTTAGAAGCTGGCATACCCATGCCTTCCATAGCTAAGATATCATTGTAAGAGTAACCTGCTATTGAAGGTGTAGTTCTGCTGGCCTCATAACGTGCCTTAGCTTGCCCACCACCTGAAAACATATCACCTAAGCTTGCAAGGAATCCTCTATCCTCTGCATCAGAGGCTGCATCACCTGCATCTGTGTCAGCTTTAGCTACTTCAACTAAGAACTGGTCTTTCAAAGCTTGATCTATATCGTAACCCTCTTGTTTAACGTAGTCTTCAGACCCTTTATATACTTCATTCAAGTCTAATGTAGCACCATCATACTGAGTTTCAAACTGCTCTTGTAGTTTTCTTAATGCGCTTACGCCTTGATAACCATACTTACTAACTAGCTCTTCAGCAGACTTAGGGTTAAGACCACCTGCCTCTAATGCATCAAGCATTTCAATAGCAGAGTCAGCCATAGCTGTTCTATCATTTACAGTCTTACGACCAAAGCGCATCATGTAATCTTCTTGCTTAGTCATGAGGTCACGATAGTAATCGTTTTTCTTCTCAACGTTTTCTACGTACTGGTCTGCTGCCCCTGCTGCCAATGCTCCAAAATCAATACTACTAAAAAGTCCCATACCCTTATGCCCCTCTGCTCATTAGTCCAGCACTAGGAGCTTCTGTGGTGACGGATGGTCCGTCAGTAGCTTCCATTGGTGCAGCCTCTTGCTCTGCCATCTTATCCTCTAATTCTTCTTCTGCTGGACTACCAATAGCAGCCATTGTTTGAGAGATTTGTTCTTTACCTTTAGTAGATTTGTCTGCTAACTTGGAAGCAAGTAAGTCCTTAAGTCTTTCTTCTCTTTCCATCTCACCGTCAGGGTCATCTTCTGGCATGTACTCTTCGTACTCTATACCTGCTGAGTCAGCTAATACTTTAAACTGTTTATGAATTACAGGAGCAATAAGTAAACTTACGTCTACACTATGTATGCCATTACCTTGAGCAACCGTTAGTGCAGTGCTAGTTAAAGTAGAGATAGGTATACCTGACTGCATCAAGTACAATGCACTATCTAAAAACTTGTCATCAGCAAACTTATCTAAGTGCATCTTGATAGCTACGTTAGGGTCTGCTGTTTCGGGTGGCCTCTCCCAAGGAAAGCCACTAGGTTCATCAGTTAGGGATTGACCGGGGATAGGCCCGTTAAGTGCTTTACTCATTTCTTATCCTTAGAAAAATAGTAGTCATCTATAGATTGACCTGTAATATCACCGTTATTGCTAGGACGCCAACCGGGATTTTGTTTCCACGCTTTGCTGTTCTTCTTGTATATGACAGTGCTTAAAGGAGAATTTCTGTATCCGGGTGCTGCTTGTAGAACAGCTAAGGATTGAGTTCCGTCATAACCCCATCTATCAAGATAAGTAGAGTACAAGTCCATTTGTTGCCCTGCATCCATGCCACGTATCTTACTTAGTGTAAGGTCTTGTGGTACTTTGTTTAGTTCTTTTAAATCTTTCAAAGCTGTAGGTGTAATTTGCCAAAGAGATACAGCACCTGAATCTTTATTCCGTGCTGAGGTATCACCTGCTGACTCACCTGCAATAACATTCTTAAACGCTTGCTCTGGTAGTTTAGGGTGCGCTTTCTTTAAGCGACTCATACCATCTATAAACGTTCTATCTTTTTCAAGGTCTGCCATAGTAGGTGTTGAGTATTGTTTCATTCTTGCACGTTCTTGCATACGTAAAGCGTTCTCATCGCTAACAGCATTACTGGACTCTGGATCACCTTCTGTAAAGAAGCCGCCGTCTTTAGAAGGATCAGGTACACCCTTTGCTTTCTTTTCTTCTTCGTAACCAAAGGATATATCAAGCCAACCCTGTACATCCTCGTATGCACTCTTGATACCAGCTACAGCTTCAGATACCTTTCCAGATATTTCAGAAGCCAGCCCCGCACCTTTTGCTTCAGGTTTTCCTACAAGGCTCTTAGATTCTGCCTTGATAATATCACTTGCATCAGAGCCTTCTCTGCCTACATCTGTCTTAGTTATACCTGACTTCTGTTGCTTCTCTATAGCATCGAACATATCTTTATAATTTGACATTTAAAAGCCCCCTCCAAACATTGCCATTAATGCTCTACCATATGATGCAGACTTGGATGCCTTTGCTTGGGATTCAGCAGCTTTAGTAGCAGCGTCAGCACCTAGTTGTGCTACAAAAATATTGTTAAGCCTGTCTTGATGACTCTCTGAAGACTTCCAAGCAAATGACATTAAGTCCCTCTCACGTTGCCATATTTGATCTAAGGTACTAGCTGTAAATGCATTGGCTGTTTTTGCATCCTGCATGTTAGCATCATTCTGTGCAGCCATGTTAGCAGTAGCTAACTTTTGACGCCACTGAGTATTAGCTTGTGCAACTAATAGACTGTTGCCAGAATTAAATTGGTCACGTGCATTCTCTTGCTCTACGTTAAACTGTTTGATGGCATTAGTTTCACTTACATTAAACTGTGCCATAGCGTTAGCTTGAGTAGCATTAAACTGGTTAACTTGAGTCTTCATAGTTGCCATGAATTGATTTGTCTGATTATCGCTAGTTGCATTAAATTGTTTTGCTGCGTTTTCTGCAGCGGTATCACTTAAGATAGCATCTTGTACTGCCTTGGCTTTAAATATCTCTGTCTGCTGCTCGTTGTTTAAGTTTGCCAAGTCCATAGACAAGAAGTTCTTAGCGTTCTCAACTTGTGCTTGCTGTTCATTACTCAGGTTAGCCAAGTCCATAGTAGCCATAGCTGCAGCATCAGCCATAACCTTAGCGTTCTTAGCATTCATGTTAGCTAAATTTGTAGTAGAAGCAATACGAGCATTCTCTAATGAAATCTGTTGATCAGCAGTGAAGTTCATGTTAGCTATGTCACTGATCTTAGCAGCAGTAGTTACACGTGCTTGGAATGCCTGATCAAAGTCTAACTTAAGAAAACTTGCACGTTGCTCTGCTGCAAACAAGGCAGTCTGCTGACGGTTGCTTAAGTTCTGTGCTTCAAACTTGGCAAACGTGGCAGCATCTTGTGATGCAATAGGTAGCGCAGACTCCATAGCAGCCTGTACAATGGCTTGTCCTGCCATAGAGGATGCACCTAAGCCACGCGCAGCCATAGTAGCGTTAGCGGCTCTCATTGCACCTGCAGCCCAAGCAGGTGTTGCCCCTCCTTCAAAGTCTGTCATAAGCTCAGAGAGTTGACCTTTAACTGTAGCTTTCTTACTAGGGTCAGCATTAGCAGCCTGTATATCAGTAACCTCTTTGACTGCAGCCATATCAACAGAAGAGCCTTCAACGGCTTCGCCCGGCTCAAGCACACGTGCAGGAGGAGGTACAACTTTAGTAGGGTCAACCTGTGTTATATCTTCTGTACCTAGTCCTGTTATCTTTGTAGGATCACCTTTAGCAGCGTCAACTGTAGTTGACACATCTCCTTTTGATGCTGTTACATCTTTTAAAGCTTTGTCTACATCTTCTTTAGAAGTAGACGCCAACACAGATGCAGGTGTTAGAGTTTCAGGGGTAGGTGCTTTAGCTGTTGTGTCTGCCGTAGAAGCAGTAGCAGTACTCGCATCCCCTGCGTCACCTGTACCTGTGGCTATAATTTGATTAACAGTTTCAGCTATCTTGTCTACTGGTGTTTTAGTAACTAAATCAGCAGGGTCTTTTAAAGCCTTAGCTGTTAAGTCTCGTTGAGAAGCAGCCATTTCTGCACCCTGTGCAGTACTTAAAGTAACCATCTCAGCTTGTAGTTTTTGAATGTCTGCTTGCTTTGCCGAAACCTTTTCAGCAATCTTAGGATTTGTTTGATCCTGTGCTGAAAGATTAGCAAGCTCAAGGTTAGCTTTATTTAATTTGTCTTGTAATTGTTGGCGTGATTTAGTTAAATCTTCTCCTGTAGTCTCAGCGTATTCACTTGCTGCCGTACCTGCATCCTCTGCCTCTTTAGCTTGCTTTATTTCAAGTAATCTCTTTTCTTCTGCTGCTTTTTCTGCTGCAGCCAAGTCTCTTTTACGTTGTTCTTCAGCATCGGCAGCGGCTTTGGCAGCAGCGTCTATTGCAATCTGAGGATCAACAGGTGCAGGGCCACCGCCACCACCACCACCAAAGACAGCATGATCCAAGAATTGAACACTGGGGATAAATGGATTATAGATCATGATTAAAACTCTTTCTTGTGTGTCTTGGTAGGATCAGAAAACCTACGCCATCTTGCAATAGGTGCTTTACCGTATACTTGTAAGTGTTCTTTTTTAAGTGATGAAATCATTTGCCTTGCTTTTCCTGTGGTAGATATAAAGTCTAAACCCCAAAGCTGTTTATCTTCTATGTCTTTATCTTCGTAGTCTTCTTGTTTAGGTTCATACTTATACTGTAATAGTTTTTCTGCTTTATCTTTTGTTAGCCAGCACCAAGTTATAAGTCCTACAGGTACATTTTTTTGATTGTAAAATATTCTAACACGGTTGTTTTTAATTGGCAATACTAAATACGTATTTATATCATCTAAAGTATATTTTTTATGTGGTACGCTGTTTATAAATAAAGTTAATCCATCTGCTACTGCTTTGTTGTAGTCTAACTTCACTAGAATCCGTCCTTTAATCCGTCAAGTATGTCTTGAACTGATACTCTCTTCTTAGCATTAGGTGTGTATCTACACATATACGTCTTAGGGCATTCACTAAACTTAAACATAGGGTAATGATATCCTATTGTACCATTAGGTCCACGGTAAATGCAAACCATTTCTCCCTGTATCTTAACTCTTTTTGCTAAGTGACACTGTACAAACTCAGGGTTACTTAACATCCCTGCTAACACAAGGGGTAACACAACAATATTAATCATTAACCAATCCCTAGTGATATCAGATATATGCCCCCACCTAATACACCAATTATTAGTAATGATAGGCCACCTATAGCTGCGTTGTTTGCCATCTGTCTTTTAGCTTCCATCGCCGCATACACAGTATCTTCACGTTCCTTACGTATTTGCCTACGCATACCTAACATTTCATCGTATGTGCCAAGACCAAACCTGTAGTCTAACATAAACTTTATTTCTTTTTCTTTCTCAAGCAATGTCTTCTTACGAACAATAATGTCCATTGCTTCTTGTTCTATGTTGTCAGTACCGTGTGTCTGCTTGTCTAACCACGTAGGGTTTTTACGTTGGGACTCAGCCCTAGTAATGTCAGCTACTGCACCGTACCATGCACCTAGTTGCTGTGATACATCTTGTATCTCTCTACCAGCACCTACTAGCATCTTGACCCCTTTGAAGGCTGCGTTAGCTGCAGCAAAAGCTGTAACGGGGTCTATCATTTAATTAGTTCTGTGCGTGGCTAGTCGTAACCACATTTAATGCTTCCTTGATTGCTTCTACATTTGCATCAATACGTGCAATCATTACGTCATTCTCATGTATATCATCAGCTAGTCTTGCTGTATTGATCTGTATGTCAGCTATCTCAGCCCTGTTATACTTAATGTCTGATACCATGCTGGACACTGCCCATACTACAGCAGCACCCTGTGCTAGTAATGCTCCTGCTATTGTTACTAATGTCCAGTTTATATCCATTAGCTAGGCTCCGTAGGCCAATCGCCCCCATTGCCTTCCATGTCAGGATAGTTTAAGTTGGGCCAGTTAGAGTGAGTAGTAATATCACGTAGTGCTGTACGGTAAGTTGACCATGCACTAGGTACAGAGCCACCAGCTTCTAGTGCTTTAGTCACAACCCAATCACATGCAGCTAGACGTTTATCTCTTTCTGCTCTGTTAAGTCTAGCTACTTCAACATTAGCAGCAGTGACTACAGCAGCACGTTCCTCAGAGGTCATGTCTGTGACACGGCGAGTGTAGACTTTACCGTTTGATAGGTATGGTGTTACAGATTCATTCTTCTGTGTGGCACTATCGTAGGCTAGGAACACTACCACTTCTGCACAGCTATTAGCTGCAAGCCAATCCGCATCAGGTCCAGCTTTAGGGAATGAAGTGTTGGGAAACAGAGACTTGTAGTCTGCTATCTCACCTATGGTGCTGCCATCTAATCGTGCTATCTTCATTGTTACTGTCCTTTATCTGCGAATGCTGCTGTCGGTGCTGTGAAATTACTGGTGTAACGGGCCATTTTGCTAAAACGAATTTCGTCTATAAAACCGTTTGTTGGAAACTCGTCACCAAAAGATGACCTGCCTAAATATGTCTGACCACTATCAACGTAATTATGACTGTCACTATATGTTGAGCCTACTTGTGTGCCGTTTAAAAATAATTTTGTGCTAGTTTCCGACCTGCATAATGCTATATGATACCACGTATTAGCCGAGAGTGTTTCACTGCTAGTTATTCTATTACCTGAACTCACATAATAATTTAGTGTGTTATCACTGTTCACGAATAACACTGGATACAAGCCATTAGTGCCACTCGGTCTGGTGTCGTAAAAAACTTGAACCGCACCCACTGCTGCTAGTCGTAAAAACATTTCAACAGTAAATGCCCCTGTACCTGAAATGTCTTGAGCATATTTAATTACATAATCACCAGTGCCATCTAAATGCAAAGATGTATCACCAAACTTAGCTTGGTCTGTGCTTGTGTTAGCATTTCCAACTAACGTCAAATTATTCTGTGCAGCACTATCAATCGCCTGTGCATCTGCCATGTTTAAAAGCAGCTTGGTGTTGGTAATGGCTGTTAATGGGGCTGTTGGTGGGGTGTAGCTAGATAAGGCCGTACCCTTTACAACTCTAACATCACCCATAATCCCGTCAAAGCTGTGTTGAGTGCTATATCTAGTTCCTATATACGATGTATTAGGAGAGGTAGAATAGTTTGTTGAATCTGACGTATTTATTGCTACTTGAGTTCCATTGAAGTGCATTCGGCTAGTAGTGCCAGAACGTGAAACAGTAATATAATACCATTGGAACTTGCTTAAATTTGTGTCGGACGTTAGTATAGCACTACTGCCACTTGCAAACATTAATTTACCAGAAGCAGTGTTAGTGTAGTTGATTCCTAGTGACCATGTACCACTCGTTTGACCAGAATTGCGACCGTCAATTAAATAATCAAAACTCCCTACGTTGTGGAAATAAACCCATACAGAAACAGAAAAATCTCCTGTGCCAAAAGCAAAATCAGATTGTGGTGGAAGTGATAAGTAATCACCATCGCCTCCCTCAAAGTGTGCACTCGCCCCGTTTACCGCTGCATCATACACTGCATCTGTCAGGAATGGGCCGAAAGAGCCAATTGTTTCCTTTCCAGTATTTGGTGTAACTGTATGCCCAGAGGCAGAATTATCAACAAAACGATTACTTTGCAACGTAAGTAACTTTGTATTAGTTACGGCAGTTAAAGGAGAGGTTGGGGCTGTAAAATTACTGTTGTATAATGAGGTGCCTTTAACCAATCTAAAATTAGACAGTAAGCCATCAATGTTGAAATCTTGGTCAGACCCAATTAAAATATTGCCTGTACGATTTAAGTTTGTGCTATTAGAAGCTGTCCCAGTTTGAACGCCGTTTCGGTAGACACGCAGAGTGCCACTTTGGCGTGAAAAAGCTATATGATACCACTTGTTAGATACGGCATCACTTGTAGTTTCTGATACTAAAGCACTACCTCCACTGTAAAACGTGAATTTACCATTAGCATTTCCAGTTTGAATAGCCATACCGCCACTATCATTATACCCCGCAGACATAGGTGTTTGATAACTTGTTAGGGAATAAAAGAATACAAAGAACTCAACCGTAAAGTCACCTGTTCCAAACGTAAAATCAGAACTACTACCGCAACTTAAACGAGGGTTAGCATCTAAACTAAAATCTACAGCCCAATTAGTTCCGTACGGATTAAACGAGCCTTGAGTTACATTGCCATTGGCTGTGATTGTGTGGTTACTGTCAGAGCCATCATCAAACGCATTGTTCACACCGTTGTTACTGCCCTCAAAATGACTGAGAAAACTAACACGGTTGAACTGATCGTCTGATGGTGCAGAAGAACCAGCAGCACCTAACAGTCCTGTATTGAAGAATGACTTAGCCAAGTGCCGCCCCTCCAAGGAAGCCGTAATAAGTAGTACCACCATCACGTGTAAAGAAACCGTATCCGTTTACTTCACTATTTCCCGGTGCATCTGGTGCTGATCCTCCTGCCCAATCTACTGATCCGGGCCAAGCAATAGTTTTAGCTGACGCAGGTTGAGTAATAAACAAAGTAAAGCTGTATGCTGTACCACTTGTAGGTGGATTGCTGAATGCAAACGTAGTGTTCTCGGATAGTGTAACAGAAAAAGATGTGCCTGTAGCTAGATCAAGTGTAGTTGTAGAACCTGTGCTATTAGCTACATATGTTTCTTGGTATGTCAGAGGCTTTAGTGAGCCTGTCATGGTAACAGAAGTAGTGCCTGTAGGTATCTCAATTACGTCTGCGTCTGCATCATTCTTAATTGTTACATCATTGGTTGTACCCTGACCAGTAATGATAATACCTTCTGCTGCAGTGTAACCAATAGCTGCATCATCCCCTGCTGCTGTGTCACCTGTGGCTTGAAGTGTAGCACCAGAGGCTACTACATCACTTGTAAATACACTACTACTTGATTCAAAAGAACCAAAGGCTACAATCTCTACTGTGTCATTAGCTGATGCACCAGAGGCCAACACAACGTCTGACCCATTGGTAGCTGTATAGTCTGCCCTAGCTAAGTGTACACCGTTAAGATATACAGAAACAAGATCAGGGGTATACCCTTGGGTAGTAAATGTAGTTTGATTTGATGTGGCTGTATATACGTCCCGACTTTGTGTAGCCTGTGGGGTAGGTATTGCGCCTATATATCCTGACATTCTGTTTCCTTATTATTAATCTACTTCAACCCAACTTGTTGTGTCTTCATCCCAAGTGTAACTTTTGTCATCACTAGGATACGCAACAGGTGGCTCCCATAAACAAGACGTTTCGTTTAGTGTCCAACTTGGGTAAGGCTGTGGTGCATAAAAAGCATCCCTTGTGCTGTCATATGTGTAGCCAATACCAGCATAGTTTTTCCGCAAAGGAGTGTTGCCTAACGTATGCTGACCACCGTATGTATTGTAAGATGTTTGAACCCAAGTCCCTACCTGAGTATCAACGAAATCTTGCTCCGCAACAATTACTTGAGTAACAATTCTATCTTCTATTTTTGCATAATGGCTCATTCCGTTAAATACCTTATAATAACTATACCACTGCCCCCTGATCCACCATTGCCCTGTGAATCGCCACCGCCGCCGCCAGCACCTTTATTGACCGTACCAGCACCGCCTGTTGACGCACCATTGCCGCCACCACCTGACCCACCAGATGAACCGCCACTGTTTTCAGCACCACCGCCACCACCAGCTCTAGTCACAGAAGAGCCTGAAATTGAACTAGCAGTACCAGAACCTCCTGTCCCGCCATTGCCACTGGAAGCATTGCCACCTACTGCACCAGCACCCCCACCGCCGCCGCCACCGGAACTAGTACCTGAGTCATATCCATTACCGCCATTATTCCCTTGACCTGCTGTGCCATTTCCGGGAGTTGTTCCTGAACCTTCATTGCCCCCACCACCACCTGATCCTCCAGAAGTAGCAGCAGAACTTCCTCTTGCGCCCCCGCCGCCACCACCATTGGAAGTAATACTATTAAAAACACTGTTTGAGCCAATAGTTCCAGCCGAAGAGTCACCACCAGTTGCATAGACACCAGCAGCACCACCAGCACCAACAGTTACTGTATAATCTGCTGCACTAACTGTAGTAGTTGTAATGGCTCTAAAACCACCCGCACCGCCGCCACCTCCATAGTGAGCGCCGCCACCGCCACCACCAGCTAAAACAAGGTATTCCATATCACCGCCACTAGATACAGAGAATGTTCCAGAACTTGTAAAGGTGTGAATTGTATACTCACCAGATGTTGTTTTTGTACCGCCTGACGCCTCTACGGGGCCTCCCCTATTTGGATAACCACCAAAGCCTAACATATTATAACCAAAGCTACTCATTATGCATCATTCGCCGCATCAGTGGTAAAGAATAGTTTAATACCTAACAAACGTGCATCTTCTGCCATAGTGTCATTACTATCTGATACATCCCTAAAGACCCTAAAGAAACATAGGTCTTCATCTGCAGGAGTTCCAGCAATAGTAATAGCACCACTTTCTGCAGTTACATAAAGTTCTTCTGCTGCCCCTTGTGCTGCGTCATCAACAACTACTGCCGTCCCGTAGACTACATCAATAGTTTCATTATCATTCATAGCTACGCCTTGAAGACCCCAAGTACAGCCATCTGTATCTGTTGCCGTAGTAGTCCAATAAGCCTTAAAGGTAACTGTGCCTAAGTTCCATGATTTAGGAAATGCTACACTAAATTGTGCATGTTCATCAGCACCATCATCAAAGTCTAATACAACCATATCAGGTCTGCCTGATGTAGTCTCTACTGTAGTTAAGTCAGAGCAAGGATTAGAAGTAGTAGGCTGCATGGCACTGGCAGGAACCCATATGGTTTCTTTACCTGCTACCTTAACTGCTGCACCACCTACTGTAGTACCAGAACCAAAAGCACCAACACCATTAACTGTAATGCCAGCAGCAAACGTACCACCTGATGCCTTACTTACTGTATCACTTGTTTCAAAACTACCATGTGACACAATAACAATTTGATCACCTTCAGTAGCACCTGTCTCTAGTGTAACAGTAGAGCCATTAGTGGCAGTGTAGTCTGTGCCATCTACTAGGCGTATACCGTTCTGATAAACATGCACAGCACCGACAGTATAACCAACATTAGGAATACTGGTTTGGCTGGCTGTTGCCGTAATTGTGTGCTTTGTTTCTATTTGTTGTGGTGCTGATACTGCTACCTTACCACCTATATAACCTGCCATTGTTTTTCCTTATGTTCCGTTTGCAATGCCATACATTACAATTTCACCTGATTCTATATTGCCACTACTCATTTTAAATTGTACTGCATCTACATCCTGTGATACTAAATGCACACCAGAACTGAAAGAACTTGCACTCATCTGGTAAACATTCCCATCCCTATCGTAAACTGTAAGACTTTGAGATTTAGTATAAGAAGTTCTGTGAGGGCAAAGCAGCATAAACTGCCCACTAACACCATACTCAGTACTAACTCCACTGCCTATACCGCCATTTCTAGCAACAGGGAGGCCATAGGTATCAGTTCCGCCAGTGCCGCCAAGGTGATAATTACCATTTGTAGTATCATAATTACTTCCATCATCAGTGCTTACATGGCAATATAAATACTCTGTGTCAGTTTGTGGGCGAACATCTTGTAACCAAAATTGATAGTGATCATACTTAGTAGGATCAAAGTGTCCATCTTGCGCCCTAAATTGTACATCTGCTGCATCACTTATAGCACCACTAGAGGCTATATAAACTAAACTACCACCAGTAATCTTACCACCCATATAAGTAGCTAATCTACTCATGGTAGCCTTGCGGTTTGTACCACCTGCCCCATCGTCTACAATCATAAGGTCAGCATCTACAAGAGCAGCACCGATATCTGTACCTGCATCAATGTCTAGTAGTGACAGACCTACCCCACTACCAGTTAGGTTTGCTGTGTCTCTTGCTTTAGTCATGTTCTATCCTTTAGCTAGGCTTGGTAGGCCACGTAATACTATTAGGGAAGCCACTCTGTGCTGGTACATCCCGTAGTGCTGCACGATAAGTAGTCCATGCACTAGACATGGTTACATCACTGTTGCCCATCCAATCGGTAGCAGCTAGTAGTGCATCCCGTTCTTCACGAACAGCTACAGCAGCACGGGTATCTGCAGCATCAGCCCATGCCTTTTCCTCAGCATCACGTGCAGTTTCTTCATCTGCTGTGAACTGAACCATTTCCCCGTTAATGTTATGATATCTTGGCATTTCTGCTTTTCCTTTGTTGTTGTGTTATGAGTTTACTAAGCCGTACATAGTAACTGTTCCTGATGCTATATTACCACTTTCCATAAAAAACCTAATGGCATTTACTTGTGCATCTTCATCCCTATAGCCGACTCTTGCATAGTGGTATAAGTTGCCAGAATAATGATAACCCCAAGCATTACTAATAATAAATGTTCGTTTTGCTAAATGTGCTGCTAAAATTTCACAGGAACCCCAAAAACCTATCTCACCTGAACCAGTACCTATAGAAGGAAAAATCCTTCCATTAGCACGTTGTGTGGCGGTTGATGCTGCTGTAGCATCAATATAATCAGTTGAACCAGAATCATAAGAATGACTAGAAGTGTCACTGCTTGTGTAAAATTGAAAGTCAACATTATCGTTAGCAGGTACTATAGAATGAAATGTAAATAAATAGCTGTCGTATTTACTTGAATCAAAACCTGTAAAAGAAAGAGTAGATGAACTACTAGCATCTAATGAAGCAATAAACTCCATACCCCCGCCAACTTTAGTGCCAATGTAAGTAGCCATAGTCTCAACAGAAGTCATACGCATAGTGCCAGCATCGTTGATTAAGACACCATCACCGTCAGCAATAGCTGTAGTACCTCTGGCTGTACCACCGTCTATGTTATCTAGTTCAGCTTTTGTTACACCAGTGCTTGCTAATGCAGCTAGTTTCTCTTGCCTACTCATTAGCTGTCAATCTCCATATAGCTCATAATTACTGAGACTTTATCTGCTACACTACAGTCTACCTTAATGATATCACCTGCGTTAAGAACAACCTTACCGTCTAGTACAGACAGTGATGATCCTACTGGTATGGCTGCATCTTTAACTAGGTGAGCCG
>Ga0208298_1000298_pt1 | contig 22744 bp, 28 predicted proteins | sample 14BtaG_FD_184088 | JGI IMG/M metagenome (GOLD analysis project Ga0208298, IMG submission 184088) | Marine viral communities from the Subarctic Pacific Ocean - 14B_ETSP_OMZ_AT15311_CsCl metaG (SPAdes) (version 2) | ecosystem: Environmental > Aquatic > Marine > Oceanic | place: Pacific Ocean... | reverse complement strand
ACGGTCTATCCTACCGCTTGTTCCGAGGCCATTTATGTCATAGGGGGTGATGAGCCACTCAATCGTAAAATCGTCGTCGTGCGCCCACAAGCCATAAGGAATATCGTCGCTTGTGTCACTTGGAGTCCCTTCAATATCAACGATATTTTCGGAATAAGGGATAACAACATGAGCATTACACATTATGGGGAAAACTAAACTTTTCCTCTTTCCAGCATAAACATCATACATTAAAAATCACCTCATGGGAAAATATTCGCTTGCTTAAACTCCATAGTAAAGCCTACATCGGTTGTGTCCGATTCGAGAGTAAATCCAAATGACTGTATATAGCCGCTAATTCCCTGAGAAGTTTGGCTATCGGGAAATTGATTTGGAAAGGGAACTCTTTTATTATCTTTAGTATTTGCCGAACCTCTAGCAGAAAAAGTTAGAGGTATAAGGGTTCTAAGAGGGCTTCTTATATTATAATCGGAATCTACATTAGAAGGAATTAATATAATTAATTCATTAAAATTTTGGTATTTAGCGAGACTAGATGAATCAACACTTGCTGCTATCATTTGAGCAACTTCCTGTGCTGTGAAGTTTAATCCTCCGGAAGTATGGCTTTTGATTAAATCTACATCAGTAATGAAACCTTGAAGAGAAATGCCCTTTTCAGCAGACCCGAAATCCGCACCAACTGTTAATGACTCTCCAGTAGTAAGACTGGATAAAGGAACTGTAAAATCCATTACCTGCCTATTTACATTAATAGTAACACTAGTTACTTTTAATGGAATAGTATCTATATTTAAATCAGTAGAATCTTTTCCGAAAGCATTTAGTTTTATGTAAACATATGACATCATTTCACCTCTTTATCAAATAAATCCGGGAGAACCCATTCTTCTATTTATTTTATTTCCTATCTCTTTTGCTATTTTATCAGTAATTCTTTTTAGTTCTTTGTCTGATGTATCTCTAGCATTTATAGTGATATGGAAATTGTTGTTGTTTATAGTATCTCCTTTACCTGAAACCATCTCCTTAGAGTCTTTATTAGAATGAACTCTAGAACCTTTTGGTAAACTAACTAATTCTGGTCCTCTTTCTCCAACAACTGCCATTCCTCCTGCACTGACTCCACCATCAGCAAAGAACTTCATTTTCTTCAAAAGCCACTTTCCGAATCCGTAAATTACAGCCATAACACCAACGATAATCAAAACGGGCGCACCGAGAACAGCCGCAATAATACCTCCTGCAATAACAGCAATTAAAAGAATAGTTTTAGCAATTTTATTTCCTGTTTCATAGTAGCCTTTTAACCATACCTTAACTCTATCATACAGACTTATAAAGAAATCATAAATAAATACTCCTAAAAATTGTCCTAAAGCAAATACTATCCCACCAAGAACCCCCAATAACCCTCCGATTATTTTGACTACTCCCATAACTGCTTGTTCTATTCCGCCGCCATTAAAAGCCGCATCCCATAAATCCATTATTCCTTCCCAAACCAACTCAAACATTTCAGATATGAATGATAGCGTAGGTTGAATGGCTTTCCATGCCTTATCAAGACCTTTAAGAATAGATGGCCCTAAAATTGCTATTATTGCTATTAGACCCACTATGTAAAACATACTCATAAAGAAAAACTTAAGACCCACACGAATAAATGTTCCGATACCTTTCATTAAATTACCTGCGCTCTTCATTATTTTTTTAATCTTTTTTCTAAACATAGAGTTTGCTCTTACTTTGCCTTGTGCCTTAGCAAGCACTTCTCCTTGTTTCCTTAAAGATTTTGATTTTTTATCTCGGTTTCTTATTCTTACACCTAATTTTCCGGTGTCTTTACCTTCTTGTAATTTATTTTGTAAACCTTCATCGTATTTTATTCTAGCCTTTTCTCTTTTACTTCTTTCTGCACCATCACCAAATACTTTAGGTCTTTTTCCTTGCGCTGCTTTATAGTCTTCAATAATTTCCAGTTCAGCATCTCTTACTAAATTACGCCTATCCCTCAATTCTTGACTTAATCTACTTGTCTTATTTCTTACTGCGGCTACTTCATCTTTAGCGGATTGAAGTTGGGCTTTATGTTCTGCTTTTCTGTTTAATTTTGCTATTTTTTTAGCCGCCTTATTTGCTCTTTTTTCTCTTTTTTTGAGCATCTTTGCATGGCCTTCATCACTTAAATCTACTTCAAACATTTTTCCCGGTTTGAAACCTAATGTCTTTTTCCAAACCTTTCCTAGCATAGTAAAAACATTATTGGCTTCTTCTCCATCTGCTGACATAGCCCTCAAAGCACCAGATGTAAACCTTAATCCGGTTGAAAACTTATTTACTATTCTAAACATTCCGGGCGGTAAAAACCCGTACATGACTCTTCTAGCGGTACTGGCCTCGATTCCAAATATTTTGATTTTTTGACTTGTTCCGGTCAATAATAAATCTAAATACTCCATACCAGTTACTAATTTGCCAGCATTAGCAATATCAGAAAACTCCAGTAAATTATCATAACTTTGTTTAACATTTAAACTTAGTATATTAAATTCTCTTCCTTGATTTTCTAGTCTTTTGGTTAATACAGTAGCCACTTGGCTTCTAGTTAGACCTAGTTCTACATCTTCTTCATTCGCTTTATTTAATGCTTCTTGCTTCAGCCTTTGAGATTCGGTATATTTTGCTTTTTGTTCGGCTCTTATTTTTTCATACCGTTCTGCCTTTGCTATTTTTTCTTGTCTTTTTGAGGCTTTTAATTCTAAATGAGTTTTTATTTTAAGAGCCTTTGATTGGTTTTCCATCCGTCTCATAATAGACCTATTTACATCTCTACTTCTAGCCGCAGCGAGCGTAGATTTTCTTTGAACCTTCAAAAGAGAACTCATAGCCGCTTCTAACTTACTTACGGAAGAAGTTAAATCGGCCATGTCAGTCATAACATCACATCTTTTTTTCCATTTTTGCCAGTTCTTCTGCTTCTATTTGCTTTATTTGGTAATGTATTGCCAACATATCCATAACTAAGGAAGCGGGCATAGCATATACTTCTAAAGGATTTATAGAAAAGGTAGTGGCTAAAGTATAGACGATTAATTGAGAAGATATTTTGGGATTATTTTCCTTCCCGTCAATCACTCGTCTTATTCTTCGTTTTTTCCTTCATCCCCCTGCGAATCATCTAAAGGATTCGGGAGAATGTCTTTAAGTTGATTACCCACATAAGGAGTTAATCGGAGAATATCAATTGCTGATAAGTGAGGCTCAGTCTTAGTAATGAAGTTCTCTACCATGTATCTAAACATAGCATTTAAATCAATTTCAACATCTTGATTTTTCGCATCAATTTTCATTAATGTATTCATCGCTTTATCAACCTCAAGCCATGTGGGTTCTTTGACCCAGACTTTAAGGTATTCATCACTTTTAGGTGCTACTTTAATGTAATGTAGCGTAGGCTCTTGTAGTGCAAATAGCACAGTCTTATCAGTTATTACTTTTTTATTTAACATATTCTCCACCTTTAATACCAACAAACAAACAAACGGTGTTGGTGGAATGTAATTAAGTTACCTATTCGGAAACTTCTTTTTGTGCTTTTGATTTCTTTACCTTTTTATTTTTGGCTTCTTGTCTTTGCTTAAGAACTAACGCTCTTTTTTCACTTTTAGTATAACTCATAAAATCACCCCATAAGAACGAAGTCCGTGATAACTTCACAACCAACGGCTGTATTTCCTGCCGTATTAACAGTTGAAAGGCTTCTTGGCTTAATGGTTGAACTGAAACTAATTGGGCCTTTATCTTCAGGAATGGTAATAGTAGTAGTATCTAAGAAATAATCTTCAAAGTTAAGAACAATCTTTTCAGAAGTATCTGGCTTTTCAAAGACGAAACGAACTCGACTACTTGTAGCAATTTCTTCTGTTTCGTTTAACATTTCTTTAAATAGCATATCATCAGTAACAACTGCTTCAAAAGTAATTTCATAAGTACGCTGTGATGGAATCCCTTCCTTCATATCACGGTGTCCACCCATATATCTCTTGTCTGCTAAATTATTGTTAATAACGATACTGACAGAATTAACCTTCAAGAACTGTTGCCCAAATGCTTCAAAACTACCTTGAGAGAAAAAGAAAGGTGAGGCGTGGTCTGTTCCAGCATTCCAATTAAAAAGATTAGCATTTACATCCTGACCCGCTCTTGAAATGTAATCCGATGGACTAACCCCTGCTGACCTGTATAAATCAGTAATGCTATCTACTAATCTCGCATTAATATCAATTTCCATCTTAAGTTCTTCTCCTTCCGCCGCCGACAATGTTAATTGATTAACTCGGCAACCTCTTGCTACTCTCACAAAGTTATTTGATTCGTCAAGAGTTGAAGTTGAATCAGTTGTTAAACTTGCAGGGTCTTTAGCCATTGATTGCTCAAGACTAAAAGAAGGTAATTTATTATCGTTAGATTCCTTAAACACATATGTAATGTTTTTAGGTCTTAGGTCTGTATCAATATCTAAAGTTTGAATACCTGCATCCGATTCGGGGAAGTGAGAAAAATCAACAGGAGGAACAATAGTTGTTCCACCCTTTACTGTTCTATAAAAATGTGGGCCATTTGCTGTTACTACGGCAGTTGCGGCTGTACTAACATTAGTTCCTTCAATATAGATTTTATCTTGTCCTCCGGTCGGAGGCGCATGATTAGCAGGGAAAGTAATAGCAGAATGAGTAGGTCTAGTAAAGGTAATACTATGACAAGCACCAAGAGCATAATAAAGCCAAGCACCAGTATTTGCGACTAAAGTTAAAGAACCATTATCAGCCGTTCTTACTCCCTTATACTGAAAACTAAAGTTCCTTGAACCACCAAGACCAAGATTTAATTGTTTCAATTCTTGGCTTAAGTTAGGGAAAGTAACTGCTTCCATTAATCCTAACCAGTTATCACCTAATAGTGTTTGTCTACCGCTTACTTCAGGATGAGGTGAAGGAGAACCATACGCTCTTAATAGTGCATAAGCAGGAGTTCCATTAGTAGTAGAAACAGGTGTAGAGAGAACAAAAGAAGTTGTAGAATTACTTGCGATGGTATGAGAAGAAACTAAACCATTAGCAGCCGTATAAACATCTACGGTATTACCGATATAAATATTAGGAACAAATTTAAAAACAGTTGTAAATGCCGTATCAGGAGTTAATGTAGTTGTTGTAGTTACAGCACCCGTTCCATCCACCGGAAGATAAATGTCTTGTTCGGGGATTAATGTTGTGCTTGCGCCGCTTCCTAAAAATATGTTGTTATTTACCATGCTTCTCTCTCCTTTCCTTTACAAACTTACTAAGGGAGTGCTAATGCGAATCTTTTTGCTTCTAATGTGACTTTATATCCGAATAATCGCTTGCCTCTATCATTAGATTCAGTTCTTGAACCAAAAAATAATTGATTAAATTTAGAACCATCACTAGCAGTATAACCAGTGCGCTTACTCTCAATCACCCTACGAAGTATCAAGTATATAGCCCTTAGCCTATCCATGCCGTGTGAGGCATCTGCTCCACCCCTCTCATCATGTAATACCCTAATGTGAATGGTGAATGAATAGGTTTCGTTTCTTATATCGTAATTAGCAGTGGGGTATTCAATATTCTGCGAATCTTCAAATACTACGATAGTGGCAGGTGTCCGACTTAAATCAACCCTGCTTCCTTTATTAGCAGTAGTAGTTCTAATATCAATAAAATCAGGAGTTACGGCATGACTAAGATTAATGACTCCTGCATTTTTTAATGCGATAGCATTAGAACCCCATTGAGTAGAAAGCAAATCTAAGAGAAGAGAGACTTCATCCATGTTTCCACCTCCGTATCTATTTGTTTTTTAATGGCTTTTTGGTAATCTTCCAACGCAAACTTCATTACTTCTTCATCACTAAATGAAATATCAATACCTAAATTTTCCGATACATCATTCATAATCAATTGCCTTTCTTTTTGAATACTAAGCAATTTATTAAACAGACTTAAATCAATTGTTATAGCCATTTTTAATCAATCCAAGAAATAAACAATATCGCCTTTACTCTTTAAAATGTCCATAGCCTCTTTACGAAGTATATCGTACTTTTCTTTAGTAGAAATATTTCCACCTGTTTCAGCAATAAGAACACTTTGGTCATCATGTCGGATAATTTCAGCCGCAGTTAATTTGGTGGCCGCTTCGTGAATAGCAGAAGGAACTCTACCATCACCAGCAATATAAGAAACAACAACAGAATTATCTCGGTGATAAGGATAGTCTCTTAAAAAGAAGATTCTGCCTTCTTCGCCAATAGTCCAGTAAGAACCTAGTCTCTTTAAATCTTCTTTATCTGTAAAGTTAATTAATGAACAAACACTTGGTATAGATTCTGTGGTTGTAAATGTAACTACTTGATTACTAAAAGCACCGCCTGTTGTAGCAAGACTTAGAACAACAGTAGTAGAATCAGTAATAGAAGTAATTGTGGCAGTGGTAGGAATATTAGATAAAGTCATAGTCATTCCTACGGATAATTTGCTGGAATCCGCAACAGTGAGGTTTGTTGAGTTATTACCTGAGCATGACTGTTTTATGGTCGCCTTGAGAACGCATTCGGCCCCATCATCCCCCGAAAGGAGGGATGAGATGAAGATTTGTTTGCCATTATCACGGTTCTTAGAGGCATAAAAAAAGTCTGAAATAGATAAAGTGGAAGAAGTGAGGCTTTTTGGAGCAGTTGCCTTAGTAAATTGCGACATAGAAGGAAAGGATTCATTAATTAAAGAAACGATTTCCTCATTAGTAGTCTTAATACCAAATGTATTACAGAACTCATCGTTACCTAAACTACCGACTACATTTTCAGCCAGCATTTCAAAAGACACTCCGCTATCAGGTAATTGTAAAATGATAGAGTTCATGTCTCTAAAATTATCATGTAATGTTATTTTCGCTTGAGCCGAAGCAAATTCTTTGTATTCGCTTCCTTGCCAAAGTAAAAGAGAAACAATTTTTCTAACCTTCATTTGTTTTAATTGAATAAAACCTACATGACCCCCATAATAAGACATATGAGGAAGTTGAGTGAACTCAAAGTTATGATATTCGTCTTTCGTTACAATTGGTCTAAATGACCGCTTGACTTTATCATCAATAATTCCCTCTACTCTTTTAATGATAGCACCTATCTGTGCCTTAGTAGGGTAACTAGAATCAGTAAAAGCGGGAACCTGTAAAAGATTAGCCACCTCGGTATGGTCGGTATAAAACCCCTTACCCTGATTATAATTAGGGTCAATGGAAGTATAATCACTTGGCGAGATTGTTGTTCCCATGCTTACTCACCAAATTCTCTTTTAAGTTTCCGTACATATTTTTTAATTTTATTAGCGTGTTTAGACATTGGGCGATTAGCAGAAGTATTAGAAAAGGGATTCAAATCATATTTTCCATGAGTAGTTATTACCAAATCCACTTCTACATAAGCATCACTTAATTTATCTGCTATATTATCAGCATTTACTTCATTTGTTGAGTATCTATCCTTTCCATAATCAGAAGATTGTTGTAATTTAGGGCTTCCTTCTTCTGCACCTGACAGGACTTGAATATCGGAGACATAAGAATCTATTAGAGTTTTATTATTATTATTGATTTGGATTCCTTTTTTTCTTAATTTTTCTAATTCTTCCTTGTCTTCTCCTTCAGCATTATCTATTTCAGACATTAAAAAGGTTTCTTCATTAAAACTACTGATACTTGCTCTTAACTTATTATAGCCATCTTCTGACATATAAGAATATTTGCCGTCTGTTCCTTTTTCCTTTGAACGGTATGCTTTCGCTGATACTAGTACGGCTTCAGCCGCCGTCATTTCTTCTTCAATGTGTTCATAATTGACTTGTTCTTCTTCGTCTAATTCTGTCCAATCTTCAATGGAGATGACTTCGCCTGTTTTTTTATTCTTTCTTCTAGCAATCATATAGAACTTATCTTGTCCCGCTTTGCTATCTTTACTTTTAATAGAATCTATTACCCTAGTTGAAAAGGTAGGTTCGCTTCCTTTCTTGGTTCTAATTGTCCCAAGTAATTTAACTGTCTTAACACTAGTCGGGTCATTTAATATAGGAGTCAATATTCTTTCAAAAATGTTTTTATTTCTTTCAATAAAAGTTAAGGGGTTATTACTGTCATCAAAGTCAATAGAGAACTCCTTTTTGCCAGTAGTATCTTTATTTCTAAATTGATACATCTGTCCATCGAGGCTGATTACCTGTTCTTCCTGCATTTGAGGTGTTCTGTTATCTAAGTCATCTTTAGCCGCCATAATTTGCATAGGCTTAAACTTGCTTTGTGAAACCTGCGCTCCGTCATTAACAAATGCGCCTTCTTCTAATTTAACGGGAGATAAGTATGTTTCGCTTTCTGGTTTTTTATTCATATTATTAATAGTCTTATCATCTAATTTGAATGAGAATGCAATAGGTTCAACATCTATTTTTGATTCGCTGGAAGCAGATTCAAGTGGCGGAGAAGTACCTAATAATTCCATAAGATAATCAGTTTTACGATTAGTCACTTCACCTTCGTCACTTGTAGGAAAATCACAAGAAAAGTGTTTTTCTGAGCCTTCTGTTGGTCTAATATCATACCTACCCTTTCCTCCTTTTCGTTCAACTAAAGAAACACTCTCTTCAGTCTCTATTTTATCGGTGCTAAAGTTTCCAAAGAAATCAAAATCAGGCAAATCAATTCGCCCGTCTTTGTAAAAAGATGATACTCCGCTACCTCTTAATTTATTAACCACATTAGAATCTAAAATATCCTTTATTTTTTTATCCTGAATGTAATCAAGATTAGAAGTATTTTCTACCTTAGCCTTTCCTTTTTTCATCATAGAAAATCTAGTCCAACCATCACCCTCTCGCTTTAGTAGAGGTACTAAGGGCTTTTCTAAAACTTCTTTAAAAACAGAATTGAACTCCTTTTCTAAAATTTCGCCGTTTTCTCGACTAATACCATCTAATGCCCGTCTATACTTAACGATAAAATATTTATCTCCGCTTTCAAGATACTTACCTATTTCAGTAATAAAAAACTCCCTTCTTTCGGGAAGCGCAGTATTAACCTGACCCCATTTAAATGATACCATTTAATTCACCTCACATAAGCCATTTAGCCCAAGCCGCACCTTTTTGAATTGCTGAACCTAAATGCAATCCACTTGAAGGAGGCTCATAACTCATTTGTCCTTGTGCATCAAGCCAATAAGGACGACCATAACCATCTGTTCCGCTTGGAGGAATCGGATAACCTGTGCCGTTCTGTGTTGCTCCCTGTATTTGTTGGTATTGCTGTTGCTGTCCCATAACTCCCGCCATAGCCATACCTGCTGACGGTTGCATTTGACCGCTTACACCGCCACCAAACCCTTGAGATTCTAGGTACTGTTGCTTCGCCATCTTTCGTTGATTAACCACTTCTGTATTGATAGCAGCGTTAAGTAACTTATTAATGTCAAGTTCAATATTTTCTTGAGTAATTCTTTCGTATTCTCTTAATGCGTCTCTATTGACAGTAATAGATGAACCTGATGTTTCAAAAGATAATTTCGCCAACATTTGAGAAACCACTCTTTCCACTACATCTTCCATTAATTGCTCAAGAGCCGTTAAAAACATTTCACCGTGATATTGGAAAAATTCTTCAACATGATTATCTTGTAAAGAAAGTAAATTATTTACATTTTTAAACTGTTGGTCGCTTTGTGCCTGAACTGCGTTCATTACTGTTCCATTGGTTGTTCCTAAGATTCCCATGATTATTCCTCCTTAATTGCCTCTTCTTGCGGTGGTAGTTCATTTGTTGCTTGAATACTATTGCTTAACATTAAATGATTCAATCTATCTGTCATTATGTTGATTTCAGTAATCAAGCGGATAACCTCTTCGGTGGCTGTCCTGTTATCACCTAAAGCGGGTGGCCTAATAAGCCATCCGGTAGCGGTGAGCGAGGCAACATCATTCTTAGTTAAATTAGTAATAGGGCCACTCTTAAGCATTTTAGGCATTCTTGGCTTAAAGGCTTTAAACTCTAAACCATGTTGGTCTGCTAGTATCTGTTGTTGTAGCATTTCTAGTTGCATATAATGAGAAGCGTGTTTAGGGCAATAAGTTCCTCTTAAGGGTCTTCCCTTAGTGACATTATCTAAAGGAATAGGAGGGCGCATATAATCACCCTGTTCCCATATATGATGAAAACCACATACTACGCAACGGTCTTTTAGATTAAACTTTTTACTGTATTTAATACCCAAAAATTTCTTTGGTTCTGCTCTTAAAACAGCAGTTAATTCTTTCAATTGTTTCTTAGGTTTAAAAGTAATAAACTTATATTCTTGAACTACTCCACTAGCCCTCGCTTGTTTTAGCGGGCTTAGTGCAGGGTTAAATTGTTGCGGTGCTGTTTGTCCTATTAATTGGTTGTTATACATCTTTAATTCCTCTTCATCGTAGAAAATCTATTTATCCTTAGCATTGTTTTTACATACTCTTCGGGGGGCATCCTGTCTTGGTCTGCTGCTTCTTGCAGTATTCTCATGATTTTTTTACCTCTTGCTGTATCAGAAATACCTGACTGATTTACAAAATTAACTAATCTTAAATGGATAGGGTCTGCTATATTTTCTAAGGCATAAGCAATATACTCTTGCTGGCTTTCAAATCTTTCATAAAATTGGTCATCTGTTTTCTCATGTGCTGCGTGTGCTGTTTCATGATTTACAACTCTAACTATGTAATCAATTATTTCTTCATCTGTGGTTTTTCCCTTTGATTTAAGATATTCATAGACATTTTTTTCGTCTATTCCTATTTCATCTGTATTAGGGTCATATTCTCCAACCCAACCTTCAGGTAGGGGTTTAAAGTCAATATCAACCTTAAGTATATTAAACCACATAATAATCAGTAATCCTTTATCATTGTCATTACGCCTCTATATACCATTTCGGGGTCTGACTTTGCTGAAACTAAATACTTAAAACAAGGTATTCCCTTTTCATTTAATTGTCTCATTCCGTACTTAAACGGTTCAAAAATATCATGCTTATCAATGCTTTGGCCCTCAACCAACGGATATTTTTCTCCCCATATATCATACTTATTAGCCCATATACCTACGGCCATAGGATAATCCGCTTCTCTTTTCTTTTTACCCGTAGGCCAAATATCTGACACAATAGTATCTACTAAAAACTTCCACGCTAATTGATGGTCTAAATTAGAAGAATTATCCAAATGCCTGTGGTCTATCATAAATATAATATACTTTACTTTACGCCTTTGCATATCCTTAGTCCATTCTTTCCAGTAAATTGCTTCTCCGCCAATATCTGCATTTCGTATAGTATGGGACTCTCCATCTATTTTTACATTTTTTCTAGAAGACCTATGGACACCTACGGTTCTTTCTTGAATAGTGGGAACTTCGCCCCTCGTTCTCAATTGATGGCTTAAGGTAGTTTTACCTACCATTGTAGCCCCATATACTCCAAAATTAATAGCGTGGACTTTTTTATAGAAGCCAATGATTGCTTCACCGACTAATATAGCAAACCCCGTCATTAAAGACATTTAATGCCCCCAAATCCCAGTAATGCGGTCAATAATCCATCCCATTATATTAATATCAAAAACACCCATAATGTTTCCTATGAGTAGTGCTGATAGTGTAGCGCAAGAACCCCAAAACCATGCTCTCATTCTCATAAAGAACATATCAGCAGAATGCGCTCTTGATTGATTATAAGCATAATCGGAGTCAGAAAAGCCTAGTAAGTCAGCAACAACCATTTAACCACCTCATTGAAGGGCGGCTAGGAACTCATTTCCTACGGTATTGTCATCTTCTTGGATTTGATTTTGATAAAAGGTAGTGCCGTATTGCTTTGCGCTTTCTCTCATCTTTTGTCGCTGTTGTTCATCTCTAGCCTTTCTTTCCCAGAATGCTGCAATTTTTCTATCTAGTAGCCACATTTCGATTCTATCGTTTAATGCTAAGTCGAACAAGGCTTTCATAACCATAATTGAACCAATCGTTCCTAGCCCAAACAGAACTGAATGCGCTAAAGGCCCATAAGGAAAACCAGTTCCAAATTGAGCATAGGCCCAAACATTTGTTCCGCTTAGTGCGCCGACAAATAAAATTGTCATAACTAATCTAGTATCTTGACTTAATGCTGGCATTTAATCACCTTAAGAGTAGTTAATGAAAACAGAAGCATCTCCATACGGACCTGTCTTGACTTCTTCATAATAAATGCCTTTAGACATTAATATGCCATGTAAGTCAAATTCTTGAGATTGGTCAGGCTGGACGGTTAAGCGACAAACTTCTTTATCAGTATTCGATGTTCCATCAAATACTTTAACGAGAATAGGTGCGCCATTATCAGCACAAGCATGAATCGAAACTAACTTGCATTTTCCTGTAAATACTTGCGTATTTGCTGTCAATAAACCGCTACTTCTACAACTGGGCATTCATAATCACTTCCGTTCAATTGCACTAGGAGGGTTGCCCCTCTTAAGTGTGTTGGTTTGCTTATTCAGTCAATGCTGATTTTTTACTCTTAGACAAGGTTTTCTTAGCCTTTGTCTTAGGAGGGAGCAAAAATACACACAAATCGTCGTGGGTTGAAAGGTCTTGACCTAATGCTCTTGATAATCTAGTGAGCCGTTTAGGAGGAATTTCACGCAATTCCTTCCTATCCGCTTCTTCAAAAGAAACATCAAGGGAGGAATCGCCCAAATAGCCCAAACATTGATTCACTGGTAAATCAGTGATTTCATTTGTTCTATCTAACAATCGTCCGTGAATAAGTAAGGTCTTAGACCTTGCTCCTTTCTTTAGTTTAATTGTTACCAATTAAATCACCTCAAAGAAGACCAAATACTCTAACTCTAACGATTCCCTCATCACCTGTTCCGCTTTGTTGGGCGGAACCAGTTGATAGAATCAATTTAACGCTTGAAGAAGATTCATAACCACCTGATGTTGAAACAACGGCTCTTGCTGAATGACCGATTTCTTCAACACCTGTAATCATAATTTGAGTGATTTGACTTAATCCTACTTGAGTAGCAGTTAAGGTAATACCGCCCTGAACATAAGCACTGATGTTAATGATTGCATCAACCATATATTCATCGCCATTTACTCTAGGCTTGGTAAAACCCTTATGGTCTGCCAAAAGTGTTACTGTATGCGTCACTTAATCACCTCAAAGAAGGTTGGTAATCTTACCTTGACCCTTAAAGTATGAACAGCCCATTTCCGCCATTGTTCGGTAAAGAGCCTTGTTTCCAAGAGAGCCGACACCGAATGGGTTTCCGTTGCTGATACCGTCTTCAAAGTATTGAGTCGGCTTCATAACAGATAGCCACAAGTGGTCTGTATCAAGGAAAAGCATGTCACTAACCAAATCAGTGTTTAATCCAGTCGAAGTCATAGCCGCAACAGGAATCATAGGAATGTCGTAGTAAGTAGAAACTCGGAATCCGACTTCACTACCCTTAACACCACGAACACCGTTCACAGTGGGAACAATTTCCTTTCGGTCCATGAAACGCTCTTGAGCCTGTAATAAGTCAGAAATCGTTTGAAGCGTATCATATCCAGTAAGAATAACCTTTGGAGAACCACCCGCAACACGGAGTCTGCGAATCATGTCATTAAGAACAGTAAGAGTCAATTGTCGTGCTTCTGCTGAAAGGTAGCCATCACCAAAAGAAACTTCTGCATCCAAATACTCGTTGCCTGAATCACTTCTTAATTTTCCGTAAAGTGTATCAACGGCTTGTCCAGTAGCACTTTTAATAAGGTTTCCACCACCATTGTCAGCAAGTTCCGTAATTTCAGCCGAGTTGGAAACAATCTTCAATAGAGAAGTATAATTTCTATCAATACCGCTTGCGCCCGCATAGTCTGTTTCGGGAGTATAAGCCTCCAAAGGAGTAACAAGCATAGCATTTTGAACTTCTGCGTGATGCTTACCCATGTCCTCTCTTAATTGCGCTCGAATATCACCGATACCGTCATCAATTTGAGCCATTTCCATAGCAAGTTCACTGAAAGCGAATTGATGTGCAACAATCTTTGGACTGGTGAACAATGTATCGTATTCAGGAGCAATTGATTGAAGACCGTCCGAATCGGAATCTAATGAAGCATTTTCAGGCACTCCACCAGTTCGGTCTGCTCTCAAAGAATCAGCACCATAAAGTGCAGTATTGAGAGCAGTGTTTGAAGCGGCAGAAATGTCCAAAAAGTTTCCACTACCACCGGCAGGTCGCTTCTTGAGGATTCTCCAACCACTTGAAGAATAAGGACGCTTTGAGATAACAGACAATGCGTTGCATTCTCGGTTTAGCATAGACCAAACCTTTTGACCGTAAATCTTGTTGTAAAGATTAGCGTTAATGCCGCTTGGTGCGCCTAATGCTCCATCGTGAGCAGTATGAATACCGCTAATTGTTCCTTGAGCCTTTAGCAATTGGTTGCTAATGCTTCCGGTTGCGCCGGTTCCGTATGTCTGTGCTTCTAAATCTGCAATTGTGTTAATGTAACTCATCTTAAACGCCTCCTACCATCTTGTGAATGTCTGACCAATCCATTTCGGCCAATTCATCCATTGTTGGGAGTTTAACAGTCGCCTCTTCTTGAGCCTTTAGAATGGTTTCCTTTTCAGCAGTTAGAGACTTTCTCAATTGAGAGAACTCGTTCTTCATAGCGGCAATTTCTGCTTGAGCATCATAGTTCGCCTTTGAGATAAGAGATTCTCTTGAAGAGGTTTCGGAAGCAAAACGGTTTTCAAATTGCTTTTGGAGATTGGTGTAGGCAAGTGCTTCAAGTTGTTCTTGACGGAAAGCCTCGTAAGCCTTCTCGATGTTTCCAACAGACAAATCTAGGGTTTCTAGTTCTTTGTTGTCGAATGACTTAACAACGGGTAAATCGCTGGCCTTTGGCTTTCCGTTGGTAATAACCACACGGTCTGCTGGTTCGCCGATTTCAACGCCAGCACCATCAAGAGTAGATAGAAGGGCTTTTCTTTCCTCATCCATGTATTCCATGCTTTCTTCGTCTTCCATCTTTTCATCCATCATGGGCATTCCCTTTTCTTCGGTTAAATCCATGTTTTCTTCATCTTCCTTACGAAGAGTATTTACCTCTTCCATAAGTGCGTCTAGTTCTGCTAATGCTTTTTCAATCTTAGTCATATTACTCATTCCTTTTGTTTTTGTTTTGTCTTGTTTTAAAATATCGAATCGTGCTTCTGGGTTAATTCCTTTTTCACAGATTGTTACCTCATGTAGTTCAAGTTTGCTAATTTCATTGTAGTCTCCTAATTCTTGGTGGTTTTTCTTTACTTTTTCTAAAGCCTGTCCTCCAATACTAAATGACCTCAATGAACCTTTTCTAATGCCTCTATTAATTTCTTTGGCTTTTTCTATATCGTCTCTTAACTTAATAACAACAAAGAATCCTACATCATCAACTTCTGTTTTCCATAGTCTTCCGCTTTTGTCTCTATATGATTTTACTACTTCCCCAACTTGAACATTAGAATGATTAGTCATTACATTTCTAAACTTTGGGTTCTCCATATATTTACTTACTGCTTCGTTAAGTGCTTTGAGTGTAATTAGGTCATTCTGTTTATCAACGATTTCAATGCTGGCATATCCCCCAATCATCAACTCGTCGCTTTTCAGAATCGTGAACTCGTTGGTTCTGTTTGACATTACCGCCGAACTCATTCTTCCTCAACTCTCCTTAGTTCATTCCAGTATATAAAGAACATTACTCGCTAGTGGGAATGGGTAATTTATTGTACCTATCTTGGTAGATATTCCACCTTCCTTCATCCCCGTCTTTGTCGGCAGGGGTTTGTTTATATCCAGTCCATGCTAGCCACATTTCTTTACCTTCTACCTTAATAACTCTAATATGTAATTTAGTCTCAAACTTATTACCTTTTAAGAAATATTCATGGTAGCCGTCTTTTTGAACGCCTAATTCTATATCTCCAGCATCAATGATTTTTCCTCGTTCAATGTTCTTTGAAACTTCTGCTGGATATTTACCAGCCGCCCCAAATAAATCAAACATCTCTTCATCATTTTCTAAATCAATAGTCCAAAACATAGATTCATCATCTACTTTAATAGCAAAAGTAATGTTATCATCTTCTCTTGAGTATAATTTGAACTGTCCTTTTCTGTAATTTTCTGGAGTTTTATATGCTTTAAGCATAGCATACTTATCCGAAAAGCCCGAACCAAAGGAATTACAACTTTCATATCTATCAAGAATTTCTTGTTCTTTGGGTGTAGAGTAATGACTAAACATTTCACTAATAAAATCATACACTTCCTCATCACAATCAAGTCTATTAATGAATTCTATTGAATCATGTAATTCATCCTCTAATGTAGCCTTATATTTTGGTAAACTATTAGCCACCCAATCTAATTCTAGAAAGTTTTCCCAAGAACCTTTTGCATCAACCCACCATTCAAGGTTTTCTCGTTTCCATTCTATATAGTCTTGTTTTAACTGTTCGCAACAATCTCCCGAAACAACAGCATCAATTTCAACTTGTGCTACATTTTGAGTCTCGTCGGGCTTTTCTTCTACTCTCATAGTAGGGTTATTCATTCTTTCTTTGAATTGTGATTCTCTAGCCATCATAGCACTCTTTGATTTTTTTATATCATCTTCCTGCATAATTTTATCATTATCAGCAGATAATTTATTTTCCTTTAGAGAAATACCGTCTCTTAGTGGAAACCATTCTTTAACATCTGTTTCTTTAGACTCTAGCACATCTTCATATAAAGATGGGTGTTTTTGAACTAAGAAATTGTGAACCTGCTTGGGTGTTTTATCCCCATTCATTTTCAAATATTGAAACACAGCCACAGTTAGGTCGCTTTGCTTTGATTTCATTATTTCCTCTACTTGTGATTTCCACATATCAATATCCATAACAGCATTCTTAGACATTAAATTATTTTCTTCGAAACCATAGATAGTAAATCCATCTAAATCGGATTTAACAATAACATTAGTTTCTCCGTGAATGTGGTCAGTAATTTTTATTCCTTTAGTTAAAGCAGATTCAACACTATAATTCAAAGACTTCTTAGTATCTTTAGATAATAATTCTAGAGTAACTAATTTATCGGGGTGTTCTACTTCAGGAATTTCGATGACTTTAGCGGAGAATAAACTAAATCCTTCTCCTTTCTTTTTAACTTCATCAACTTTTACTCTAATAATATCCCCAACATCAACTGATATTTTGGTGTTTAGTGCCTTGCCCACACCTAAGTATTTAGTTTTGTTTATTTCAGTAAGGCCATTCATTTCTTCTGTAATAGGCCCAACGCCAACAGTATAAGAAAAAAGATTACTCTTAGTCTTTTTCTTTTCTAAAACAATAACATCTAAATCAACGAACTTCTTCCACTTAATCCACTTGGGATTTTTCTTTGTGCCTATATAGTATGTCGAGGTAGAATCCTTTATTACTACTCCTTCGGAGGATGGATTATCCATCATATCTTTAGCATACTTCTCAATATCCTTTAAGTTATCTGCCTGTCGAGTATCTTTCTTTGAAGGGAAGGCAATCGCTTCTCCTGTTTTAGCCGAGTAATTGTTGAATAAAGTAGTCATTCTGTCTTCTAATTCCTCATCAGTTAAGGTCTGTGCTTCATGTCTAATAATATCAAATACATGGCATCTTAATTTAGCATCCTTATATTTTCCTTTAAATACATGGGCGATTGTATCGGCTCTATGTAATGGTTCATCTTTATCAAACAGGACTAACTCAGCATCAAAAATACAATCACCGTATTCTTTCTTCTTTAATTCTTCTACTTGAGCCTCGCACTTATCAGTAATGTCTTTCTCATTATAAGAATAGATACTTACCTTGCCATCTAATTTGTGTAATTGAACTCTCATACCATCGAATTTTTCTTGAACATACCAATTGCCACTAAAGCCTTTTAATTCATTAATGTCATCAATATCAAAAATTCTATACATCGGCTTATTAGGAATAATAAAATGAGAGACTGACTTTTCTTCTATTCCTCCTTCCGATTTGGTTACTCCCTCGACCTGCTTCAAGTCATCTAATTCCTTTTCTTCATGCTGAGAAAAGAACATTAACTCTAACATATCCATAGCAGCCCTTACCTTCGATTCGACTTTCTTTGAGTCTTTTCCGTCTCCGTAATGCTCAATAATGTAGAGGGCTATGTCCTCCGATTCTATGTCAAGGCCCATAAGACCCTCGGTTATTGAGTCCACTTCCATATCTTTAATCGCTAAAACCTCTTCAGATAAGGCTTTATTGTCATTCCTAAGAGCATAGTGAACGAACTTGAGCATAGATTCAGGATTACTTAATAATTCTTCAAGAACATTCCCTTTGAACATATCAGCGAAGGGGTCTGCTACAATAGGAGAAGAATAGCGAAGAAGTTTAATTTTTTCAAACAATTCCAACGCTTGTCTTGAAGAAGGATTACTGATTTCCTTGTCTTCTAAATCTTCTTCATCAATGTAGTTCTTCAATTCTTTTCCTGCGGCATCTAATTCATTATATGATTCTTTAATCATATCTACTGCTTTACGCCAACGACCAGAATACTCATCGGGGTCATTCCTAGCAGAAAGAAACGCCACTCTTGTTTTTTCAAACAAACGAAGTATTTCTAAAGAAGGTTGCTTATCCTTCTCAATTGAGCCGAGTTTCATTTAAAACCCTCTCTAAAAATTATCATCTAAAGTAGTATCGGATGCTTCACTATTATAATGAGCAGTTTGTTCTGGAATCTTTTGTAATTTTTGTTCTAATTTACTAGCCTTTACTCCGAGAGTAGCAAGTAAAGATTTAACATTATCTAAATCATTTAGTTTAGCACCCTTTTCTTTCATGCCTTCTACTTCTGCTCTTAATACTTCCATAGCACTTTCAGTCTCATCAATCATCATAATGAGAGTTCTTCTTGCTTCATCATCTAGCATAGGATTGGTTCGGTAATCGGATTCCCGAACTGCTTTAATAATTAAAAGAGCCTTTTTCATTTCTCCTGCATAAGCATGAAGTGTAGTAGGGCCATCGTTTGATTCCCCCTTGTAAGTATAATTTTCAGCCTTTGGTCGCTTTAATTTAACATGCTCGGATTCATCATCCATAGGACTTCTATTATTATCCATTAACGAATGATAAAGGATTTCTTTTGCGTCTCTTGCTTTTTGAATAGCCATACTAATTTTTCTTTCTTCTCTAGTCACTCTTTCCGGCATTTTAATCACTCCATTTTATTCATCATTTTATGAATATCCGACCAATCCATAGAAGCAACATCAGTTGTAGGAACTGAACCACCAATTTGATTATTAATAGCGGGGGTAGGGCTATTAGAAACAACAAGACCTGCCTTCATTAAAAGATTATCTTTTGCATAAAGGGTCTTTTCTAATGCTTCAACCTTAGCAGTTAAAGCCTTAATAATTTCTAATACATCTTTGTTAATACTTTCTTCTGTCATAATATCACATCCCAAACTTAGCCTTGCATCTATCTCTTCCTTCTTCATACTCTTTGTAATTAATTTTACCTTTACCATGAAGTTTTGCTAAACGGTCAATACAAGCAAGATAACTACTAGAATCTAAAGTGCTTCCCCTCATAGGTTGTCTTCTTTTTTGTCCTGTTCTTCCAGCCGCACTCATTCCTCTTGCCTTATTCAAATCACCTGAACAACCGCAACCGCAACCTGCTTTTAGTATTTCTTTCCATGTCATTATTTTTTGCCCCCTTTTCCTTTAGGATAAATTAAATCTCTTAACTGTCGGTAAAGGAGTTCATACTCCTTACGAAGTTTGGTAGCAGTAGCGACTATATCAATGTTCCTTTCATCCATTGACTTCATTTTTTTATTTAACTTCTTGTCTGACTTAGTTAAATTTAATTCTCTAAGAACCTCAATTAACTCTCCTAATTTAGTAAAGTCCTGACCAAAAAATTCAGTGGGTTCGGATGCTTGAAGAACCTTTTTAAGTTTCTTTCTTCCTTTAGCATCTAATGAATCAAGAATCTCTTTAGGTTTTTGTTTTTCTTCTTTTAGGATAAAATTATCCCCTTCTCCGTAGTAATCCCAAGTCATTCCGATGCCTCCGTCATTGTTTCAGGTTTTTTACCCTCTATTAAGGTAGTAAGTCTTAAATTAACTTCTTGTAATTTTTGTGAATTAGCGTCTAATTCTTCTATCAAAGCATCAATTCTGCGAATGGCTTGATTAGCAATAGTGGGTAGTCCTACAAACTCCATTTCTCCGCCTACCTGTTCCCAACGAGCGTCGGGGTTTTCAGTTAAATAAACCATTGAACCCCTTGAAATATCTTGTTCTGCTTTAGCAGATTCTTTTTCAATTTTTCTCATGGTTTGATTCATCTGTGAACAAGCATTAAGGCCATCAATAATTATGCCTTTAATTTCAGCAATAGGATTCATCCCTGAAAACATATCAACCTTTTTCATAAAGTCTTTAGTGAGTTCTTCTGTTTTGATAGCGGCACTTAAATCACTAACATATTTGCCTAATTTAACCTTTTCTTCGCCAATTTCCCTTTCAACATCTGCTTTGGCTTCTTTAATATACCTTTCTTTATTGTTTTGTAAATCTCTAATTTCTGCAGTTTTAGCCCGAATTTCTTCCGGTTTATTCTTTTTATAACCGCCAGCATTTAATAAAGTCCTTAAAGCGTTATTTAATTCTGTAAATTTTCTAGCAACTAAGGTATCAGTATTTTCTAATACTTTTTCTAAGTCTTCAATGGTTGTTTTGACAGCATCTCTTTTACCCTTCAATTTAAGTATTTTCTTTCTATATTTATTTGTTAATTGAGTAGCCTTACGGTATTCTCTATTGATTTCTCTATCTCCGCCTTCATCAAATCCTTGATTAAGTCTTCTTTGGATTCTTCTTAATTCTCCGCCCCTTTTTCTTTTATCTCTAGTGGCTTCGGGTAAATATCCATGTTGTTGAGAATGAAGTAGTTCTAATACTCTAGGTAAAGCCATTTGGCTGAAGGTCTTCATACCACTTTCATCCAATATATCAATTTGTTTTTCTTTTAATTTAGTAAGTTGGGCTGCTAAATTTTTAACATTAATATCTTTATCAGTTTTCTCGTAGGTTACATCACCGGTTTCTTTATCTTTTGAAAATTGTTTTCCTGATAATACTCCATCAACCAACATTTTGCCAAATTTATCCATAAAATAATTAGGTTGTTTTTCTAGAATTTTAAACATATTAATAACTTGATTAGAGTTCTTCTTTACTTTTCCTATTTTAATATAAGGTCTTTGGACACCATCTACCTCGTATTTTCTACTGCCTTTTTTAGAGTCCTGTCTAATTACTTTAGCAGCATCACCTATTTGTATTAAAGGCTCTATTAAGTTTTGTAAAGAACTTAAAAAGTTATAGGCTTTAGTTTCTTCATCCTTTTCAAGTAAATCGGAAGCCATTACGCCTCTCGCATCGGAAGCCTCTCCTTCTAATTGTTCCTCAACAATATCAGTTGTAGGTGCTACATAATCTTCTTCTTCGCTTTGTAGTCTGTCTTCTTCCTCATCAGCCTTTTTAATATACTTTCTATATTTAACCATATTAGAAGAATCAAGGTTCTTTAACAAAGACATTTTAATTTCCAAAGGAGAAGCCTCTTGCTTAACTAAAGAAGAAGTTTCATTATCTAATTCAGCCTTGCGTAAAAGCCCATAAAAGGACTGGTCTTTAGATAATTCAATAATCATTTAATCACCTTTTTTTGTAGATAAGGTGTCTTTATCTAAACTGCTTCCACCGCAACGATTACAATTAACTTTCTTTCCATCAGGAGAACGGGTTATTTTACCAGTTCCCCTACATCTTTTACATTGTAAATCAGTTTTAGTTTTATTACTTTTAAAACCGGTATTACTGCTAAAACCGGTTTTACCTTTAATAACTTCTTTCCAAATATTAATCACCTCAAAAAGGAATGTTTTCTGACTTCTTGTGTTTTTTAGAGGGAAGTAAGATAACATCAGGATTATCTGCTGATGAAGGTCTTGCTTTGTGGGTTGTATCAGGAGGTAATCCAACGGAGAGATTGCGGTTCTTTTTAACCTTATTATTCTCTTGTGCGGTCAATGCTTTGACTTGTGCTAGTTCTTTTGTTAATCGTGCTTGCTTTTGTTTTAAATCTTCTGTCATATAATCACCTGTTATCTTTAAATTGGATTGCTGCAACATCTATATTTCCTTGAGTTCCGAGAAGTAATTCCATTAATTGTTCATCATTATAAGAACCAATTACATCCATTATTTTGTCGATTAAATCTTCACGAGTAGCATTGAGTAATTCCTGTCTTTCTAATCGGTCTTCTTCCACATCATCTAAAGAATCATCTCTATTAGAATAACTTTGTAAATACTGTTCACTGGCTTGAGACGGCCGACTTCCACCAGACATTCTTGTTTGTGGCTTTTGCCTAGACTTATCCTTAATTTGCTTTCTTTTAATAATTACTTCTCGCCAATCCATATTAACCAACTCTTCTTTCTGTTCTTTTATC
>Ga0208298_1000297_pt1 | contig 22782 bp, 14 predicted proteins | sample 14BtaG_FD_184088 | JGI IMG/M metagenome (GOLD analysis project Ga0208298, IMG submission 184088) | Marine viral communities from the Subarctic Pacific Ocean - 14B_ETSP_OMZ_AT15311_CsCl metaG (SPAdes) (version 2) | ecosystem: Environmental > Aquatic > Marine > Oceanic | place: Pacific Ocean... | reverse complement strand
TAGATGGAAAGAGCATTAATTAAAGCGATAAAGAAAATGTTCGAAGAGAATTGGACGAGCTTAGAGTTAGGAAGCAGTCAAGCGGACAGAGTGGAGGCATATGTCCTTGCAACTATTAAGGAGGTTTACGACAAGAGAGGGCTATAAGGTGCGACTCCTGGAATAAACAACTCCCTTATTGTTTACGTACTAACCAGGAGAGAGAGACAGGCAGCGCTTCGGCGCTGCTTTTCTTATTGTGAGAGAATAATAGATCACCAAGACAGAAGAGAGACGAATAGATCTCCGTGAAAACTTCAGCGATCGGAAAATCCTGGAAGAAAATTTTGTAGATCGTGACTCCTGGAGAGACGTATATCCTCTATTTTAAGACGAGAGTATTCGATTTGATAGGCGAACGCATAAGTCAGCAGTCCAGGACAAACCGCCTACGATTCGCCGCACCGTGCTGCACTACCCACACACACGAATACAAAGCAATATATAACCCCCATACCTTAACCTGGCGGTCGATAAAATATGTATGAATTAGTCAATTTAAACCTGGCAATTTGTGGAGGTGGTGGGAGTCGAACCCACTGTTATTAGATGTTTATATGGGATAAGATCTAACACGAAACCAGTACACCCCCGTCTACAGTATACTATATATAGTGTAGTCTATGACCACTATATGTGGTATAACTACCAGTAGTATGTTATATTACGCAGATCCTGTAATATAACAGTCGAGCGCTCGGCAGTCGTAGCAATCCCTGTGTCACTCCCAACCCAACGCAGTTTATTAAGTGCAGTAACGTAAAAATATTGTCTCTCTCTAATAAATAAAATGTGAGGAAGATCCCTCAACGGATGACTAAGGCGGTCCTGCTAGTCCAACCACAACTCTTTTGTATTATCATATGGTGTTTGTATAGGCAGGAACACCACATTACTTATCCCACGTATGCTACACTATACCATAGAGATATGTCAAATAAAGAAAAAATCACCATCTGTACAGCAGACAACTGTCTGATCCCTTTACCTGAAGGTCGTAAGAAGTATTGTAGTGATAGGTGTTCTAAAAGAACACGACAGAGAGCGTGGAGAGCTAGTAAACCCACAGCAGAGATACAGAACCCCAAGCAGGTAGATGAGAATGTACAGAAACGACGTGGGGATTATTATGCCATAATGAAACAGAAAAATTTTTTTCACGACATATTGAGTGGTGCTAAGACTAAAAAAGAGATCGCTAATATACTAAGCTGCAGTCCATCAACAGTATCTAGGGCAGTAGCTGCTTACTTAGAGGACGTAGAAAAAGAGGCGCTGCACGAAAAGAGGGGGGATCCCTTCGAGCTGCAGGCGGACGTAGAGTCTTTTGTAAAGTTTAGAGATGAATATTTCCTAACAGAGCGTGGTGAAAATTATGAAACACCTGACTTCCAAAAGAAGTGGATAGGTGCTATCTTAGATAGTATAAAGTATGGTAAGCGACTTATGATTTTGTCTCCACCTAGACATGGTAAGACAGATCTCTTAACTCACTTTTGTATTTACATGATATGTAAAAATCCAAACATACGTGTTATGTGGTGCGGTGGTAACGAAGACATTGCCCGTAACTCTGTAGGTGCGGTACTAGACCATTTGGAGAACAATGAAGGACTCATACAAGATTACGGAGACTATGACGGATTTAGACCTAGCAATAGAGGTGGAAAAAGTTGGTCGTCCAGTCAATTTACTGTTGCAACTAGAACAGTCTCTGGTATTAAGTCACCAACTCTTGTCGCAATTGGAAAGGGAGGTAAAATCCTTTCCCGAGACGCAGACCTTATTATTGCAGACGACATCGAAGATCATGGCACAACTGTGCAACCAAGTGCTAGAGAAAACACCAGGAACTGGTGGACAACAACATTACAATCTCGTAAAGAGGAACATACAGGAATGGTCGTCATTGGATCAAGACAGCACCCCGACGATCTTTACCATCATCTCTTAGAAAACAAAGCATGGGAATCTATAGTAGATAGAGCGCATGATCTAGAAATACCTTTAGAAGATGAGTCATTAGATCACAAACCGCATATGTTATGGCAATCAAGACGATCACATAAATGGTTATTAGAACAGTTATCTGCAGCAGAGACTGTAGGCGGTAGAAATATATTTGAGATGGTATATCTTAATAAAGCAGTACCTGACGGTATGGCATTGTTTACCGCAGAAATGATTGATCAATGTATAGACAAGTCACGTAAGCTAGGAGACATACCACCTGGTACAACACTTATTGCAGGACTCGATCCTGCGAGTACAGGGTATCAAGCAGCAGTACTATGGGCATATAATATTAAAACCCAACAAGTATGGCTTGTAGATATTAAGAATGATCAGGGTGGTGGTGTACAAAAAGCACATAAACTTATGAAGGAATGGTACGACAAGTATTGGTTATCACATTGGGTAATTGAAGAAAACGGTTTCCAAAGAGCGATCGGACAAGACCGAGACATAAAACAATGGGCAGCTAATCATGGTGTACGTATAGAGGGACATCAAACCTACAAGAATAAATGGGATCCAACATTTGGTGTAACCAGTATGGTAGGTATGTATGAACAAGAAAAAGTAAACATACCGTACTCTGACGCAAACACACAACGTAAAGTAAATATCTTTAGACAGCAACTGATCTACTTTTCACAAGCAGGTGCAAGTAACTCACGTAACGTAGGAACTAAAACTGACTTAGTTATGGCTAGTTGGTTTCCTATGAAACGAATACGTACCAATGTAAAAATGATGTTAGCTGAAGCTGAAGCTGACTATAATCCATCCTATAGTTATTATAAGCAAAGTGAATACAACGAGGTTTTTTGGTAATGCTAAACGCAGATGAGCTGTTAATTAAAACAGATGATTTAAAAGCAATGCACGAACAAAGCGGTCATTTCGAGTACCGTGATCGTGTACGTTCTATTATGAACGGTGGGACAAATGGTATCTCTGCATTACTAGGTCAAGAAGCAAAAAACTACGATGTTGACTTACCAATACCTAATCTTATTAATTCAGGTCTAGAGCATTTAGCACAGAAGTTAGGACGTATGCCTGACATAAAAGTAGACTCCTATGCAGAGAGTGAACGTGCTAAAGCAAAAGCAGATAAGTTAGAACGTATTGTTACAAGTTTAGACGCTTCATCTAAAATGGAAATGCAGTTACCACAAGCTGCACGATGGTTACCAGGTTATGGTTTTTGTGTATGGATCATTAGACAAAAGAAATCACCTGAAGGAATCATGTATCCACATGCGGAACTAAGAGATCCTTACGATTGTTATCCAGGATATTATGGCGCAGATCAACAACCTAAAGAGTTGGCGTTAATACGTTTAGTACCTAACCAAGTTATTAAATCAATGTATCCACAAGCTAAAGTTACCATTGACGAAAACAGTGCATTCCCATCAGGGTATAGCAAGTTTAAATATACTGATGGTTTCTCTAGAAGTTGGGACAACCACACAGGTGATGGTACAGAATTAGTTGAGTACTATGACGAAGAAGGTACTTATGTATTCCTACCTGAAACAAAACAAATATTAGATTTCACACCTAATCCAATAAAATCGGGACCACGATTTGTTGTATCAAAACGTTTTAGTTTTGACAGACTATCAGGTCAGTACGATCATGTATTAGGTTTGATGGCAGCTATGGCTAAGATTAACGTCTTGTCCATAATTGCAATGGAAGACAGTGTATTTACTGAAACAAATATTATAGGAGAGCTAGAGAGCGGGAATTACAAGAGAGGTAGACTTGCAGTCAACTATCTAACACCTGGTTCACAAGTAGCTAAACCACCAAATAATATACCGTATCAGTTGTTTACACAGATCGACCGTATAGAGAGACAGCTTAGAGTTGGATCTAGTTATCCAGTAAGCGATGACGCAATATCTCCTAACAGTTTTGTTACTGGTAGAGGATTGCAAGAGTTATTATCATCCGTTGATCTAAACGTAAAAGAATATCAGCTATCACTTAAAACAGCAATAGAAGAGCTTGATTATAAACGTTTAGAAATGGATCAGGCGCTTAATGGAAATACTAAAAAACCATTAGCAGGTTATCTAAACGGTACAGCATATGCTGAAAACTATACACCATCTACTGATATTGCAGGTATGTACAAGACAAGGCGTATCTACGGTGTCATGGCAGGATTCGATGAACCTACAAAGATTGTGTCAGGTTTACAGTTACTACAAGCAGGTATTATAGACAAAGAGACTTTGCAAGAAAACATGGACGGATTAGATAACGTACAGAAAATAAATGATAGAATACTTAAAGACGAAGCAGAGCGTACTTTGTTTGAGACATTGAAGATACAAGCAAGTCAAGGAGATCCTAAAGCAACAATGGCATTGGTACAGATATACAAGAGTCCTAACGACATGCAAAAAATATTAGATAAGTTTTATACAGCTACAGAACCTGAAGTACCTGAAGGTGAAGCTGCATTATTAGAGCAGATGATGGGCGGTGGTCAACAACCACAACCTGGACCTGCACCTGATGTACGATCATTATTACTAGGAGGTTTACAAGGTGGCGCCTAAAGAAGAAATCAATATGATATTTGGCGAGATAGTCAATAATTGTTTAGTTGACGTATGGCAAAAAACAGAGCTAGAAATATCTGATCACGAAGATGAATTGTTTGCAGAAGAACCACAGATTGCTGATATGCCACAAGGAATGATTGTACAATATATACCACAAGGTTTAATAATATTTTTTGGTAAACAGGAGGATCTAGATGGCGACTGGTAGTAGTAGAAATCGTGGACGTAGAGGCGGAGTTAAAAGACCTGCAGCTGTAAGTGGTCCAGGTAAATTATCACGTAGAACAGATGGTGCTGCACCAACAATAGAAGATGTACGTGGCATGGTTAATGAGTCTGCAGGAGAAGAAGCAGCACTTGTAGATCAAGTTAGACAAGGAAATATAGAACAACCACAAGAAACTTTTACTGCACAACCACAACAAGGTCCTGCACCATTAGGTGGATTACCTACAGGGTTAGCAGATGTATTCGCACCAGGAGAAGATAATTTAGGACAGTATCAATCACCACCAACACAAGATCAATTTTTAGAACCCGATGATGTCATGCTTATACGAGCAATGGCAGAAGTAAATCCTACTACAGAACTTCTAGGACTACTTAAATTTGCTTCTGATAGACAGATAGGTAGAACGCAGCGTAACCTCTAATGGCTACTTTTCACAGAGATAATCCTGCGGAGGAAGCTAACTTTTATAAAGAGCTACAACAAAGACAAGCTACATACAAAAGAGCTAAAAACTCTATAACTAAAGAAGACGCACTACGTGCTAGTGCAATTGCAAAAGCATATCCAAACTTTTCACCTGATGTAATTACATCTTTAACAACGCTGCAAGTAAAACCTGAAGCACAAGTTTTAAATGACATATCTAAGATGATTTCACAATCTAACAGCAAAACTATTTTAGATAAAGTCTTTGATCCTTTACAAGCAGGTGTACGTCTAGGATTTTTAGGACTAGAAGATTTATATAGAACAACAGTAGATCGTCCTATTAATTCATTTATAGCAAGTACGTTTGGTGATAAAGCAGAAAATCTATCTTTTGCTGACGCATATAGACAAAGCGGTAAATCAACTGTTAAACAATTGTTTGGTGAAATGAACAAGGGTAAGAAGATAAATTTAGGTGAAGGGTTCTTGCCTGTATCAGAAACGTTTGACGCACAGAATCCACAGTCTAAATTTTATGATGAATACCAATACATGATACGATCAGGATTTGATCAAGGTAGAGCAGAACAAATAATACAAAACTATCTAGGTACACCAATAACTTCTATAGATAGACAAATGCAGGAAGGTAATGAGAATTTTACTATTAGTAATGAAAAGGGTACAGTTCCCATATCTTTAGGCAGATCGTTAGCACTACAAGTCGCAGAACCTAATACAAGAACATTTAATGTTGTATCAGGTGTATTAGACGCAGGTAAAGCATTGTTCTTAGATCCTGCAAACTATTTAACATTAGGCATGGGTGCATTTACAAAAGGCAGGAAATCTTTAAAGATACCTGATTACTTAGAAAAGATTTTAAATGATACACCTATAGATAAGATGACTAAAGCACAAAAAGAATACATTGGTGCTGTAAATAAAAGTTGGGGTTTACCGTTTATATCAGGTAGATCAGTATCTAATTATCTAGTTAAAGATGAAGGTGGTAAAAAGCTAATTAATTATTTTGCAGAGTTAGATGATCCTAACAAGTTTATAGAACTCACAGGTATTACTGATAGAGAAGCTATCACTGCCTTTATGGATATATCACAAGATTTTACAAAGTCTAGTGCAGATAAACAATCAGCAGTCAAAAATTTACTTACAGAATTTTTAGAAGATCCTTTTGGACCTATGGGTACAGGAGAAAAACCAACAGTAGGTGCAATAGGTAGATTCTTAGGTGGTGCTACAGAAGAGTTATTAGGCGGCGTACCTAAAGGTACAGGTAAATTATTTGGTGCTAAAAAAGTTATTAAGACAAAACTTATGGATAGTCCTAATAGATCAGCAAGAATATTATCTACATACGCAGGAGAGTTTCCTTATCGCTATGTTGATAGCAACCAGTTAGATGACGCTGTAACAAACCTAAAAGGTTTTATGGATCAAACAACAATGGATACTGTTGCTAAAAATCAAATACTTAACAGAGCTATACGTTTAGAAGATGGTGATCAAACAGGTTTATTTAACGTTGTTAAAGATATGGTTAAGTTTACTGCTGATGATTTAGTAGATAACTATGGTGTTAATGCAGAAGACGCATATACATTTAGTAGAATTTTTGAAGATTACTTACCTGAACTACGTGCATATTTTATAGATTCTGTAACAGGTAACAACGTAGCTAATCCTGGTGCAAAGATAAGTGAAACGATTGTTGACAACAAAGCATTCATTAATCCTGATCCGCATACATTAACAGAGTTTATCGAACGTACAATACCTTTACCTGATCCTGCACAATTAGCAAAAGCTATGAACTCTATGTCTTTAATTAGAGCTAAAGCGTCAGAACAGGGTATAGATATGTTTAGTAAACTACCTGCAAAAATTAAATCAGGAACTATGTCAAAAATTATAGACAGTTACTACGGTGACTTTTGGAAACCATTCGTGTTATTACGTGGTGCCTGGTTACTACGTGTTGTTGGTGAAGAACAATTACGTATGTATACACGTGGTTATGACAATATATTTAGCAGACCGTTATCTGTATTGTCATTAGGAATACTTAAAAAACCTAGCACTACAGAAGCTGCACGTTGGACTAGCAAGAATGTAGAGTTTAAAGATTTATTAGGTAACCCGTTAGAAGAAGCACTTGAATGGCAAGCTGCTAGTTCACGTAGGTATGGATCTAATAACTTTGATCACCTATTTGGTGGTAACTACAGAGCAGGCAAAAGAAGAAAAAAACCTGGTGTACATCCGATGGATACTATTACAAAAGAAGAAGCATTAGCTGCACAAGAGACAAGACCACAATTATTACAGAAGTATTTTGATGATGGCATTGTAAGAGAAGTTGCTCATTTACATTACGATAGATTGTTTAATCATTTGTTTAGAGGTGCTTTAACTAAAAAACAAAGAGATCAAAGAATGAAAGAGTTTGTAGAAGGTACTTCTTCTAGAGCGCAAGATATTATAGAAGCATACTCACAGGGTGGACCTACATATAAAGCTAGAATGTCCACAGCAGGTGGTAGATTCGCATACACTGAATCTATTTATGCTAGAGCAAACCAATTAGCAGGTGGTGCTTTTGATCAGAATCTAGAAGTATTACAAGATCTAGCTAATAAAATGAACATAGACGATCTTGATTTTGGTAAAACACCATTCCCACTATCTGTAGAAAAAACTGCTAACACAAACATATTTGAAATGCTTGTACGTAACAGACTAAATAGAATAGATGGCAAACAATATACAACTGAAACCTTAGATGACTTTTTTGATAGCATACAAAATGGAGATAAAAGTCTTTATCAAAATGTTAAAAAAACTCTTATGTCAGATGAGTACATAAATGATCTACCTAACGTTGTTGCTGTAGGTAAAACAGATTACATAGATGATGTAGGCAAAATGGAGTTCTATACTAATAAAGCATTTGACGCTTTAATGGGACAAAGAACTGACAATGCTTCTAGGTCACCAGTCTTTAGACAAGCATACTGGAGAACAATATACGATATGCTTCCGTACATGTCTGCAAAAATGCGTAACACAATGATGGAGGGTGGTAACTATATTGTCGGTGGTAAAGAGTTCAACGTATCAGGTGCTTTAAATGCAAATTTACCTGGTGAAAACTTAATGTCTTCTTTACGTGCAGATATTGGATTGCCTGCACAGAAGTTACGTAAAACTGATACAGAGATAAACATTGACATGTTTCAAAGAAAAATTAAAGAACTAAATGATCGTGATGTAAAAGCAGGTTTAGATTACAAAGATGTAGATGAAGAGTTCGATAAGTTCCAAACAGCGTATTTAAAACGTAAAGGTGATTTAGATAAACAACTTGCAGATAAGACTGAAGAACTAGCTAAGTTAGAACTAGACATAACAGGTACTTATGGATCAGGTGTTAGTTACGAAGATGACATTGTACCTATGAATGTTAAAAAAAGAGTAGACGATTTACAAGAAGATATGTTTGATCTAGAGTCAAAACTAGAGACCAATAAAGAATTGTTTGATTCAAACTTAGAGACAAGATCAGAACTACTAGGTTTTACAGATAAATCAGGTGACGTTGACTTAATTGATAGAATAGCAAAAGCACGTGCATTAACAGAAGTGCAAGAGTTATTGTATGACTTAACTAAACGTAAAAAGGTTGCATACAACCTACGTGGCATATTCCCATTCGGCGAAGCGTACATAGAGATTATGACAACATGGGCTAAGTTATTAAAAGAAAACCCTGAAATTACACGAAGAGGACAAGTAACAGTTAATGCTTTACGTGGTGATAATCCATTTAGTCCAGTACAAGGAGAGGGATTCTTAGGACAGGATGAAGTTACTGGTGAAGAAGTATTCTATTATCCTATGATCGACGACTTAGCGTCAGACGCATTGTTTGGTGAAGATCGAAATGTAGGAGTAAGGTTTCCTGGTTATGCTTCATCGATTAACTTAGCATTAGAAATAGTACCTGGTATTGGACCTGCGGTAGCTATACCTGCTAGTTTCTTTGTTAATGCTAGTCCAAACTTTGACGAAGCTAAAAAAATATTATTCCCGTATGGATTGCCTGATGTAAGAACAGCAGGAGATCTTATTTCAGCAGCAGGTGTACCTGCATGGTTACGTAATACATACCAAGCATTGTACGCATACAACGAAGATGTTGGACAAAACGAAATAACACGTATTGCTTCTAACACTACTATTGATGTATATCGTATATTAAAAGCTAACGGTTCAGATGATCGTACTTCACAACAACAAGAAGCACTTATGAAGGAAGCTAGGTCTATTGCTAGAAACTTAACCTTAATTAAAGCTGCTTCACAGTTTGTTGGTCCAGTAGGACTTAACCCTAGATTTGATATAGGCAACGATAAGAATGCAGGACATGTTTATTCTATGCAAATACTTGCAGATAGATATAGAGAGATGTTACAGACTCCACCAAAAGATGAGATTACAGGACAATTTCTTTATGCACCTGGAGATAACTATTCAGCTACGAAGTTCTTTATTGATGAATTTGGATTTAATCCACTAGACATTGCTACACCCAAGACAGTAGTAATAGAACCTAGACCAGTAGATGAACGTGGTGTAAAGTTTCAATTAGAAAATCCTGAAATATTCGAGAACTATACTTTTACTGCACAATATGCAATACCACAAGGCGGAGGTGGTCCATTCGATTATGAAGCATATGTACGTACAATTGCTAATGAACAAAGAGAACCTCTTAAACCTGAAGAGTGGCTAGCTAAAAGGAATCAAAGACTAGGTGATTTCTTTATGGAAGATAAGAGAGTAAGTACTTTACAAACATATGACATAACAGATCCATATCAGAATCAAATGCGTGAGAGAGAAATGGCATTGTCTAGAGATATTGCTAGATCTAAGTTTCCAGGATTCGATTCTACAATACCTGGATTACCACAAACATCTACATTAGATATGCAATTTGAAGAGCTTAAAAATTGGGAGAAGAGTAGAACACTATCACAAACACCAGTAGGTAAAGATTTACGTGTTGTATTAGGGTTTATAGATACATTAGAAAAACGTGCATTAGTTGTTGGTCTATCTAAAGAAGGTTGGAAAACATCAAGGACTATGTTAAAAGAACGTCAACAATTACGTGATACTATAGGTATGTTAATAAATAAAAACCCTGATTTCCAAATATTAGCAGAACGTGTATTGCTACCTTTATTCCAGGAACGTACAGATTTCTTAGAAGATTTACAGTATGACTATGATACACTTAATGAATATGGTGTGTACTTACCTAACTTACCTGGTACAGAGGATATTTAATGACAGAAGAATTTAAGCAGGCGCTAGTACAAAGTATTTTAGATCAGCGTGGTTTTACAGAAGATGAACAAATATATAAAGATCTTGTTGCATTAATTAAAGAATCTAATGATCAATTGTTTATTGCTAAGGTATATAACGATCTAGCAATGTACGACAAAGTACAAGCACAAATGTCTAATCAGCTTATAAGTTTTGAGTCTGCATACAGAGGAGTTATGGGTGGATCTTCTAACCCTACACTTGCCACCTTTAATAAAGCAGTAGATAATAATGCAGAGTCTCGTACATGGAGAAGTGGTAAGTCACCACAGGAACAAAAGTTTGCAGCAGATATATATAGAGGTTTAGATGTTGCTGCAGGTCTTAAAGGTCCTGAAGGTTCAGAGAATGCTAAAAACTATTATGACTATTTAAATACAAAACTAGAACAAATAGTTGAAGAGACAGGCACGTTAGGAGTTATAGTTAGACCACCACGTGGTGAAGGTGGACAGATCTATGTAACAGAAGATCTTAATGAATGGTTCCTTAACAATCCACCTAGAGATATGACAGAGGGTTTTTATCCTACAGAGGGTAAAGACTATAAAAAATATCCAGGATTTGCTAAACCTACAATATTGACAAAACCAGTAATGACTTTTAATGACGAGTCAGGATACTACGAACATACTGGAGATTACTTATATGGTGCTGAAACTTTTAATGACAGTGGTAAATTTAATACAGCTTTAGATACTGGTGATACATTCCAAGTAGCTGTGGGTATAAATAGACCTGACGGTACAAGTACTGGAGAAGTACAGACACTAAGCTATGACGAATTGCAATTACTTAACGCAGAAATAGAAGGTGATCCATCTAAAACAATTATTAACGTATCAGGTGATAAACAAGAAATTAATGCGCAGTTAACACAGTGGATTGATTTTAATACACAACAAGCTAATGCACCTGAATATGATATTTTTGGTGGGATTTCACCCGACTATGCAATATATAAACAACCTGATGTAGCAGACGCTTTTAAAGACGGAGATCCTACAGCAGCACAAATGAAGGACGCTATGTTACCGCAGCAAGTATATGCAGGTAATATTCCTGAAGGTCAGTTCTATGGTGGCACAGATCACATATCAGGTCAAGGACCAGGTATGAATGGTACACAGAAAATATCATGGATCTCATTAGCGCCACAAGAAATAAAAGCTGTACAAGTAGATTTAATGCAAGCAGGTTATATAACTGCTGAAGATTTCTTTTTAGAACAAGGTGCATGGCAAGGTAAAACATCACAAGGTATGTACTCTGCTATGGTTGACGCAAACCTAAACATGATAGATGTGTATTCACAACTTAACAGTGAGAAGGAACGTTACTTTAAAAAACCACCTTTAGCACCTAAAGTATATGCAACACCATCTCCAGGATTTATTAAAGGAGAAATAGACAATGCACTAAGAGCTGCAGGAGTTACACGTAAACTTACAGACGCAGAACTTATTGCCTTTAGTGATTTCTATATAGGGGCAGATAAAGATTATGAGACAGCAAGTGCAGAATATAGTAAGAATCTTGATTTAGCGAACAGGTTATTTCCTGGCGCACCTGATAGTATTTCTATACCAAGTACACCAAGTGAAGAGTTAGCAGCATTTGCAGAACAAAAGTTTGAACCTGAACTAGCAGCACAGCAGAGAGGTATACAAGAAAAGAATGATCTTAGCTTTTTGTTTAGTTCATTAGATCAATTCGACAATATGATTGGGAGATAATGGATCCTGACGATATTTTAGAAGAGTCTTTAAAAAAAATAAAAACATCAAATGATGAATTTGTTTCAGAACAAGTTGATAATATTATTTCAAAAAAAATTAATGACCTTATTAACACAGACGGTAGTGCAGAAGATTTAGTTAATTATTTTGAAGAGTTATTAGAATTTAATTTAAATGAATATGATAAGAAACAAGTTTTAAAGTATGTAAATAATTATGGTAAAAAAAATTTAGGTGATCTTTTATTAAAAGATTCTAAAAGTTTTAGTAAAAATACAAGAGGCATTTATCCTCCAGTAATATTTGACAATTCTAAATCTGATGATATTGGATATTTAGTTTGGAAAACTATACAGGAGTTTGTTCCTAATTTAAGACCTACGCCTAATGCAATTAATTTTGTAAAAAATTTAGTTGAGTCAGGAGAAGATATAAACTTTACTGCTATCTCTGACGCTGATGTAGATACTCCAAATACTGTAGAAGCTGCAGCAGCAGATGTTGTGCCTAATGATATTAGTCAATTATCAAATAAAGATAAGGTTATGCAACTTGATGATGTAGCAGAAGTTAATAATGACTTTGTATATAACAAATTTAAAGATCGTCAGAACACTGCAGACAATGTAATTTTTAAAGAAGGTAAAGATGGGACTATAGAACTACTTGTTATTAAACGTAAGCGTGGTCCACATAGAGACTTGTTTGCTTTACCTGGTGGCATAGTTGACGTCGAAATGTCAGATGAAAAAATAATAAAGAGTGTTGTTGATCCTAGCGAATTAGGACGTTTGCAAGATTCAGTTTTTAGTATTAACGGTGAAGTGTTACCTATAGACGCAGAAAATTTAAGTGCTTCAAGAATTTTTGCACAAGAAGCAATGCGTGAAGCAGTTGAAGAAGTTGGTTTAGAAAGTAAATTTATTAAAGCTTCACAACCTTTACCAATTAAATACAATAGATATGATTGGGACGCAAGAGCAGCTAGTGGTGTAAACGTTGGTGGTGCGTTCATAGTTGTCAAAGATTTACAGAGTGATGAAATAGTTGACGGTCAAGTAGTATCTACATTTACAGAATGGAAACCAAAAGCAGCAGATGACGCGTTATCTTATCAATGGATAAAACTTGATGATGTTATTGATGGATCAGCAGAACTTGCATTTGGACACACAGAGTTTGTAGAAGACGCACTTACATTTTCTATTAGAAACAAATATTTTGATAAATCTAATATGGCTACAATAGTAAAAGGCACAGCTGTATATGATTTAGAAGATGTTGATAATCTTAAAATACAAACACAAGCCGCTGCAAAACGCAACGTAGAAATTATAAAAGGTAGCAATGCAGTTCGTGAACAAGTTGGTCAACCGATTATACCTATAGAAGGTAACAATGTTATTGATCGTCAAAACAAAGCAATGATCGATAGCATTAGACAAATGGGTAAAATGAATTATGGCGATGGTATAAAATTTAATGCTATAGATCAAATGAGACCTGACTTTATATTTGTAGATATTATGCAAGCTGCAATAAAAGATGGCGGAGGTACTGCAACAATAAGTCCTAAAGATTTTGAAGACGATATAGTTACTACAAAAAGTCCTGAATACAACGACGCCTATTTTGACGTAAAACTAAACGACAAAGCAAAAAAACGTGTAACAAAACAAGTACAAGAATATACTAAAAAATATTACAACTCATCATTAAAAAGAAGATTAAACGAAGGCATGCAAATAACACCAGTAATAGCTGCTATGAAAGCGAATGCAGATAAAATTATTAACAGTCCTGAATTTAAAACAATAATTGCAGAAGCATACGATAGAGTAATTGTTACAGAAGCAGACACAGATTTATATTATGTAGTACAAGCTGATACTGACGCTGCACTTTATGGTTACTTAGATCCCAAAAATACAATCATTGCTAAAGAAGGTTTAGAAGCTGCAGTTAGTGATGTCATTGAATATCAAAAAAGCGCCAATCCTGAAGTAGGAAATGCGATGGAATCTATTAGAAATAAAAATAAGAAGTTTTATACCAAAACATTTCCTGAAGAGATATATACACCTGCATGGGAATACTACCAAAACAATTCACCTGCTATGCCTGAAGCTATGTTAGATACAAAAAAATTAGTTAGTACTGCTGACGGTAATTTAAGTGGTATGGTTTATCACGGTGGTAATGGTTTAAATGCAAAAGGTAGAAAAGTTTTTGAGATATTGCAAACATATTTACCTGCTACAAGTTTTGGAACAACTGCACCTATGAGAGAATTTGCAAACACTATGGAAGGTTATCTAAATAGAATTACTTATGAAAACAATATTGATTGGTTAGATCCTACTAAATACAGGTCTCAACAACTACGTTTAAACTATATGTACACAACTTCAAACCCTTTTGTAGCAAGTTCATACGCATTAGGTGGACACAATGAAGGTACTATACGTGCAAAGAATGCAGAAGTTTTTGACGCTTTATACAAAATATTGAATCATAAAGATATATTAGACATAGAAGATGTAGATACACTTGATATGTTGAACAATGATTTACATCAAGTAGGTTTAGAAATTAATACAACAAAAGATGGGGACAACTTTTTAAGAAGTTTAGATAATACAACTACACTATTAATAGATCCAGGTGTGTTACAAATAAAGTTTAATACGCCACCTAATTCTATATTACATACTGATATGCCATTAATAAGACAAATTAATAATCCTAATGTTACAAAACTCCTAAGACAGATTGTTAAAAACTCTAGCCCTGAACATGTGTTGTCAGAAGAAGCACTTGATTATTTAATAGAAGATTTACACAAATCAGCAACAGGTAGATATAACGAAGTTATGAGAAGTGAAGAAGGAGAAAGAAAAATATCTCAAATGTTACTTGACGCAAGAAAAGATAGTCCTGCAAGAGAGACAATTAAAAAATATTATGCAAATATTATGAGTAGTGATCAAGGTATGGAGATCGCTATAAAAGATATTCTTAAAGGTAAAGATGAAAAGAATTTAAATTTTAGTAATATGCAAGATCTTATGGCAGGAATGATTAGACCTAGAGAAGCAATATCACCTGAACTATATGATAAAGCATTTGAATATATTAAGAAAAACGATCTTAGTTATATACGCGGTGATAGTACATTACCTGTTACACCTGTATGGTATAACGATAATAGAACCACAGCAGGACACGTTTTATTTACTGCACAAGCAGATGAATTTTTTCAACAAAAAAGAATACAGTTCGAAGACATGTTTGAGTTTGCTGCAACGCAAGTAGATCCTATATCATTGGGATCACACCAGGCGGTAAGAGAATTACTATATGTTAAAAATGTTACAGATTATTTAAATGATTATCCACAACTTAAAGCACAGTTTTTTAAAGATTTACCAAGCGAAATAGGATATGACTATGTTTCAAAAGGTGGGTATGGACTCAATATAAATGATGATCTGTTACAAGATATGGCTATCTATTCTAAATTAATGATACAAAAATTCGAAGTACGCTACGAATTAATGAATATAGATGGTGACTTTAAAGATTTTAATCCTAATGAAAATAATACGGTAAAGTTAGTAGATGATTTAGTTTACGAATCTTTTGGTTTTAAGGACGGAGATAGAGAACTTATAAACTTTTTAAATCAGATGAATGGACAGTCAAGAAGCACACCAGTACCAGGAGGTAGTCCAACTAAATACGCAGATATAGCTTTATTAAAGTCATTGTCAGAAAGCGGTATAGAAATAGTTGCAGGTACAGGCGGTGGTCGTGTTGGCAATGATTTTCATGATGTGTTAGGTATCGTAGATCCTGGAGATAAGTTTGGTACAGGAGTACCGAGACAAACTAAGTTTGAAATTGTAGCTAAAGAATTAGACGCTGAAAAATTAGAAACAATTGGACAACTAGCAGAAGGTGTTAAAAGTTTTAATGATTTAGATGATAAAACAATTAAATCAATTGCAGAATTTATACCTATACAAACGATTATGGATAATCAAGAATTGACAGACGTAAAAAAACAACAGTATCTAGATTTGTATACTTCTTTAGACATAAATGATCAAAGATTTTTTGACATAAACTACATAAACCCAACAAAACTTGACGGAGTGTTCTTGCAAAATTTTGATGAGTATAGAGAACTGCTTGCAAAACAATCTATATTTGGAGATGTTGATAGCAAAGTGGTACAAAATCATACAACAAAAGTTATGGATGAATTGTTTGCACAAGTACCTGCAAAAAATGTAGCACAAGTAGCAGCAAAAACTGGTCTCTTACAATCTTTAGGTAATGGTTTAGATATGTATGACGCTGCTGTATTAGCGCCAGTTATGCTAGATATGCTTATATCAAAGACAACAGGTGTAGGTAAAGCTACTGAAACTATAGGTGGTGCAGTCGCAGATGTTGCACAAGACATTTATGATCCTACTAACGAAGACACAGTATTTGAAAAAACGTATGGATCACCTGAAGATCCAAATTCTTTAGCAGGTTTATTTAGTGGAACATTTGATATATATAAAGAAGCTGCTAATCCATTAGTTGAAGAAGCAAAGAACAATAGATTACTCGGACCAATGTTTGATAGTATTAAAGAAGGTGCTATATCAGCATTAGATACTGTCAAAGATGGGTTTGGTATGAACGATTGGATATACAACGTTAAAAGAGATATGTACGTATCTACTAAACTAAAAGAAAAAGGTTACAATGGTAAGGATATACGTATACCATCAGGACTTGTTTCAGAACTAGAATCAGAATATGAAGCAGGTTTACCAAAAGTAGAAGATAAATACGGGAGACCATTAGATGTTGCTGACAGTAATAATTTTCCTAAGTACAATCCAGGTAGGAGATAATATGTTTGACGCAAGAAGTTTTCCAGTAATAGAAGGTGGTGGTGATTATCCATCTATCAAATATAGAGAAGACGGTATTGGTGTAGTAGATCCTAATAGAATATACGAAGCCATGATCAATCATAGAAATGATAAAGGTAGAGATTTAAACGGTAGAAAAAAAGTAGCATGGTTTAAAGATGGTGTAGATATGGCACCTGAATTGCTTACAGTATTCGGTGTTGAGAGTGCAAGTAATAGAACCAAAGATGGTGAGATTTTAAATATTAATAACATACCATACAATGCACATGCAGAATATAACGTACCAGGTAGTGGTGAGAGTTATGGAGTAATGCAAATAGACGTTATGGGCGACAATAAAACTTATGTGATGATGGCAATGGATAAGAAATATGCAGAAGAAATAAATAAAGCAAAGACTATAAAAGAACGCAATGCTATTGGTGCAAAACTTTTTGAAGAAAACAAAGATGAAGCAATAGGTTTTCTTAAAGACATAAACAATATAGATAAACATATGATGATTGCTAGTACTATATTTAATGACAATGGTATGGAAGGGTGGAATGCCTACACTAATTACAAAAAAGGTAACGATCAAGGGTTTAATGATCTATATGAATCAGTACAAACTGCTAATGATCAACGTATATATACATCGTGGGATCAAGATCTTATGAGTGAGAACCGTAAGAACACCGCAGACATGTTACGTATATTGGAATTACGTGACAAAATGCCTGTTAATATAAAGGATAGAGCGAAAGCATTGATAGACGCATACACTTCTTTAAAAGAAAGACGTGAAGATATGACTGATTTTGCTGATAAGAAAATAGAAAAACTAAAACCATTTGCAGGGATATATGGCAGCTAATTTAATACCACAGTTACCAAGCGATACACAAGTTTGGCAAGAGATAAATGAATCAGGTCAATCTATATATTATCTTGTTTATAAACTACCACAAGAAGCAGCAGAGTTATCACCTGGTTTAGAAAACTTTACATTTAGATATAAAGTTAAAGATTTAAAATCAATCACTGCCACAGGTACTGTAACACCTGACGTAGTCATTACAAAAAATGGAGAAGTTTATAGTACAGAGGGTAGTTCAAATATTACAGCTGATGATTATACAAACAGTTTTTACTTTGGAGATCATACGCAACTAGCAGCTATACATGGTGGTATGGAAGCGGGTGCAGTTGGTTATGAATACTTTATAGAAGCATTAGAACAAGAAGCTAAATACAAACCATACATATTCAGTAAGAATACAGCAGGTCAATATGATTATCTTGCCGTTGCATTAGAAGCAGCTAAAGAAGGTAGGACAGCTAGAGAATCAGAACTATCACAAACTACCTGGTGGCTACAGCATACAGATACAGAGAGACAGCAGATGAACTTTGCACATAAAGATCCTGCTACATTTAGTGCTAATGGTATAAAGACACGTGAAGATATTATTGGCAGGATGTTATCAGCAGGTTTAACAACATTAGATCCTGCAGTCATTGACGCTATTACGCAGAAAAAACAATACGGTATGTTTAATGATCAAGATATAACTAACACAATTAATAAACTAGCTAACCCATTAATTAGATTTACATTAGATCCTGAAGTCAAAGCTGCATTAGAAGGCAAGACTTTAGAAACTATAGAACTTACAAGACAAATGGAAAATACAATAAACTCAATACTCGGTCCTGGCACATCAGATAACTTTAACTTAGATCAACTTACTGCAGACTATGCAGATAACCCTACAGCTTTTACACAAGAGTTTCTACCTAAGTTACAAGATCAATTCCAAACTACATACGCACAGTACAAAGGTACTAACGTTAAAGCATATGAAGAAATAGCACCAAGTTTAAGAAGTGAATGGGTAAGCATAACAGGACAAAGAGCAGACGAAACCACTGCACAATGGAAACAGTTTGCTGCTACTAATGATATAGCAGAACGTAAAGATATAGCATTCGCAGCAGCAGCAGAGCTAGGTACACAAGCATACAGAGATCAAGTAATAAGTGATCTAGAAAATAACTTTGGTAAAGCAGGTGCGCGAGCAACAGGAGGAGGATCATTTAGATGAGTATACTTGCTAGGTTAGTAGATTTTTTACCCGAAGAAGATAGACAAGCAATTGCAGCTTCAAGACAAACTGGTCCATCAGCTGTTGCAGCAGGACCTGCAACTACAGCTATAGACGATAGACCATCAGAAGTAGAAGTAGAAGCAATTGCAGATCGATACGTAGCTGAACAAGCAACAGCAGCTGAAGCAGTAGTACCACCTGTAGTAGAAGAACCACCAGTAGAAGAACCTGCAGGTACTGAAGACACGGGTACTGTAGTTACAAGTAATAACGTTACAAGTGATGAAACTGTTGTAGAAAATGGAAGATTACTTGTTTACTCTATTACTAGAGACGCTAATGGTAATGTAGTTAGTAGAACATTTTTAAAAGATCTCGGACCAACAGGAGGCGGAGGAGGCGGAGGTGGTGGTGAAGTAGCACCAATAGCAGGAGATCCTGTAGAAAAATTTAACGTTAAAGAATTTGCACAAGCTAACTATGGTTTCTTAGGTCAAGAATTATTAGATTTATTTATTGATGAATACAATGTTAACGGTGGTGACGCAGACGAAGCATTACGAGGTATGCGTACTACACAAGCATACAAAGATAAGTTTCCTGGAATTTTTAGAGAAGATGGTACAACACTTAGAATAGAGAGTGATACACCTGAATTAGATTACATAAAAATTAAAGAAGACTACAGCACATACTTAGAAGATTACAACTTGAATCCGCAATACTTTGAAAATCAAATGACAGAATTGTTTGAGAATGACGTGGATCCATCTACATTTGCTAATAGATTAGATACTGCATATACATCACTGTTTACACAGTTTGACGCTGTTAAACAATACTACGTACAAAACTATCCTGGTATATTTCCATCAACAGATGATCTAACTGATGAAGCTATATTCGCTTCTTTTATTAGTGAAGATATATCAGCTGACATAATAGAACAAAGAGTCAAAGTATCTCAAATAGGTGGTGCCTTTAAAGAAGAAGACTTAACTATATCTGCAGATCAAGCACAACGTTTAGTTAGTGCAGGACTTAGTGGCACAGGTGCGCAACAGATAGCACAAAGAGCAGAAGCTAGGTTACCTAGATTACAACGACTTGCTAAAAGATTTACAGGTAGAGAAGACATCTTTGGTTTATCAGAGTTTATTGAATCAGAAGTATTTGGTGAAGGTGCAGCAGCACAGCTAGAAGAGAGATTAGAATCAGAACAAGCGTCAGTCTTTACAAGAGCTGAAGGTGCAGCTGCTACACAAGCAGGTGTTACAGGATTGATCGAACAATAATGTTTAAGTGGGTAAGAGCAAGGAATAAAAAAGGTCACTATAAGTCTGACAAAGCATGGACCTGGTGGAATGACGCCTACAAAATAATATTAACAGAACAAGGAAAAAAACTAATTACCGTGTTTTTATGTGTTATAATAATTGTATTGGCGTGGTCAGTATCCGCCAAGTAAATAATAGATCGACACTCTAGCTTAGGGTTCCTACGTCCTAGCTACGTATTAAATTCGTAGAGGTGTTGTATGCGTATGTTGCAGCGCCGATTCAACATGTAATTAAATTTTGTAACCACTCCCAATATGTACCACACCTTATTGGAGAATAGTGTAATCGTGTGAGAAATGGAGAATATCAATGACAGACGAGCAAACAATGGACGGCATGGAAAACAATGACGGCATAAAAGGTTTAAGGGAAAAACTTAAATCAGTTGAACAAGAGAATAAAGAATTAAAGAATGTTGTAAAGACTTCTTTATTTAAAGATGTAGGAATGGATCCTGATTCAGGAACTGGTAAAATGGCTTTCGATCTTTATGACGGAAAACCAAACACTGGTGAACTAGGACAATGGCTTAAAGAAAACTATAACATCGATACTAACGTACAGCAGAACAACGAAGTAGCTGCTGCAAAGATCGCTGATAGTGACGATAAGCTACAAACTATACAACAAAATTCTGTTGCACAAACACCTGCCGATTGGACACAGAAAATGCAAGACGTAATTGCAAGTGGAGACACATCTGTAAGAGATAGTCTTAGAGCAAAAATAGCTTTACAAGAAGAAGCAAAGAAAAAATAACTCGTAAGAGTAGAAAGGCAGCTAAAACATGGCAGCAATATCAGGTGCAAATCCAATAGTAGCTAGTGACGTTAATAACTTTACTGGTGAACTTTTCAAGATCACACCTCATAGAACACCTTTACTTGCAGCAGCAGGTGGTTTGAATGGTGGGAATGCGATCAACTCGACATTCTTCCAATTCCAAACACAAGACAATGCAGTGATCACAGCTGTTACTCCTGATGATGAAGGGGGATCCCCAAATTATTCAGGTAGAAGCAGAGCGTCACAACAGGGTGTACTACAGATTTTCCATGAAGCCGCGCAAGTATCTTATACTGCACAAGCAGCTTCAGGCGAAATCGTACCGTTTGATCTTGCAGGAAACTACAAGAACGGCGATCCTGCACTCGCACTAGCAGGAACAAGTCCAATCAATGATGAGTTAGCTTATCAGATGGAATTAGTATTAGAACAAGTCGCAAAGAAAGTAGAGTGGGCAGCATTTAACGCAACTTATGCTGATGGTACTTCAGGTAACCGTCAGATGAGAGGTCTTAAAGCACACCAAGACTTATCAGGCGGCAACTCCGTCAATAACGATGACGGCGCAGGATCACCTGCAGCTCAAAAAATTAACTGGGACATCATTGCTTCAGCAATGAAAACTCTCTATGACGCAGGTGCGCCAATGAGACAACCAGTACTTTTCGTTTCCCCAACAATGTTGTTGGATCTTAACAAAGAGTTAATTAAAGCTACAGTTGGATCTGTGAATTATGGTATTTTACCAAGAGACAGAAACATTGGAGGTGTTGACATTGATACAGTGGTTACACCATTCGGATCTATCGGTCTAGCATTATCCGATGTCTTGCCTGCAGGTACTATATCAGGATCTAAGCAAGCATTTATCGTTGACCTTAGTTTCGTCAAACCAGTATTCCTTAACATTCCAGGTTATGGAACTATGTTTGTTAGAGACTTAGATCAAAACGATCAAGCAAGAATTGCTAAAGCAGTATATATGGAAATGGCGTTCGACTTCGGACCTCAACAATATCACTGTGCAATTGATAACGTAGTAGGTTAATCCCTATTCAATAATTACTCAAACACCGCTATTCCACCATAGCGGTGTTTTGAGTATGTTAGAATTTACAATATGGTATACGGTAGAAGTAAAAGCGAAGTAGCTTTAATAGACATTTCAGATGACGCA
>Ga0208298_1000296_pt1 | contig 22783 bp, 19 predicted proteins | sample 14BtaG_FD_184088 | JGI IMG/M metagenome (GOLD analysis project Ga0208298, IMG submission 184088) | Marine viral communities from the Subarctic Pacific Ocean - 14B_ETSP_OMZ_AT15311_CsCl metaG (SPAdes) (version 2) | ecosystem: Environmental > Aquatic > Marine > Oceanic | place: Pacific Ocean... | reverse complement strand
AGAGATAAACACGGAGAGTTTACATGGCACTGCTAGTAACCGACAACGGTGAAATTGATTCTCTACGTAATCTACTGAATTACAATCAGGAGATTCCTAGAAACTTAATTCTGAAGTTGTTTTGCACAAACACATTTCCCAACGAGAGCGATACACCTTCGCAGACTGCATATTATGAGCCTTACACCAATAACAATACGTTAGGTTATGGCAGCGCACCTGTAACTGGGTATCCCGCTATCATTAATAATAGAACGGACCAGGACTATACCGCTAACTATGGTATTCTCCTTAACGGAAATCGTTGGACGATTGAAACTCTTTCTTCTGCTGCTGTAGCTGTACAGGGTAGTGGAACGACCAGTGAGTACACAATTACTGTTGCTGCAAGCACCGGTATCAAGAAGGGCGACTATGTAACAGGAGGTTCCGTTGGAACTGGTGCATATGTTGTTGACATTGATGGATTGGATCTTAACTTGAGTGTTAAGAATACAGGAACATTTTCAAACCAAAATTTAGATTTTGGACAAGGTAGAACGACTGCTTCTTACCCAGAGCAAACCTTTACATTTACTGGCGCTGCTGGTGATGTGTATGGTTACGAATTGGTTCGTGCTAATAATATGCCCGTTTCGATTCAAGGCGTATTAGATGCAGGTAGTGCTTCTGCTGGTGCGACTATCAGTAAGACTGGTATCCGTGGTACTATCGGCAATAACTATTTCGTTCTTGCCTCTTCAACAAATACAACAACTGTAACCGGTACTGCCGGAGCATTTGATGTTACTGTTGGATCTACTGCAGGTCTTGCTCCTTATCAACGTGTATCTGGTACTGGCATTGCTGCTGGCGCAAGAATTGTTGGTATTGCAGGCACAACAGTTTATTTGGATAAATCAAATACTGGTGCGGTTTCTGGCAACGGAGATTTCAAAGTAGAAGTTGGTGAAGATTTAACTGTCGGTATGGTAGTTTCCCAGACGGGTACTGCTGGTGTTATCGGCGGTGCTCCTAACGGTATCGACGCTGCAACCATCATCACTGGTATCGATCACGACACCGAAGATATTGATGGAACTGTACATGTTTATCTTAACAATGTACTAATCGATAACATCCAGCCTTCAAACAACAATGACGAAGTTGAGTTTGACTTTAGTAAAGTAACTGCAACTGCTCATGGTTTGGTAGAAGGAGATACCGTATATATTGACCAGGGTACTGCTAACACAACTACCACTGCTGGAACATACACGGTGTTTAATGTCATCGATGCCAATGAGTTCACAACGACCAAAGCACTTGATGGTACTGGAGCACTAACTCTTTACAGCGCAATCTTCTTCGCTGAAAGATTTACGAACGGTCCATACGCGATTCAAAACGCTGGTGACCAAATCAAAGTCACCTTGAATGTCAGCCTCGACTGATATATTCAAATTGAGTTCTACATTATGCTATTAGGGGGATTGCTTGCGATCCCCTTTTTTATTGTAGTATGCGTTCGTAGATGTCATTTTCATATGCTGGTGTAGGTTCTGTATTGTTTCGAGGAGGAATTCTCGGAAACATTTCTCACAGCTATAAATCTGAACAACAATCTTTTTACTTTACTAATACTACTGCTAATGTCACTCTAACTGCTGAAGATTTAAATAGCGGTTATAATGTTTCATATGATGGTAGTTCATTAGTACCATCTGGAACTGGCGTATCATGGACTGGTGGATTTGATGTAGGTCCTCACGTCCAAACTGGATCAGGAGTTGGTGTTGGGCAATCTAGTAACAGTAACAGACGAGTTGAGTATGATCTAGACCTAACTGGGGTCGAGGAGATTACTTTCCGTTTAGTAATGGGGGACGGACAGAACGGCGGGGAGACACCAGACGGTGGTGAAGATCTATGGATGAGATTCCTAGATACTGGTCTTTCTCTTAATGATGCATCTAGAAAACTATTAGACAACGCAGAAACTACTTATACGACTCCCGGAAATAAGACAATTAGTGTCCCGGTAGAGGCAAGAAAAAGTAATCAGAGAATTAGAATTTACCAGACATTATGGTCTAGCGTAGATCAATTTGATCACTATGGATTTCTTTCCATTACTTTAGATCAGACTGTTAGTACTCGTACAGCAATTACGACGTTTGTACCAGGAACAACAAACGTATTCGAGTACCTAAATCTTGGTAGTGTATCCGCAGACTATTGGGTTCTTGAAAACTACCAAAATACAATCCTTTCAACCATACAAGATGATCAGATAATTAATCTGACTGAAACTGGTGGAACCATCAGTATGGTAGATTATGGTTCACTTACAGAAATAGAAGCAGTAGGAATAGCAGACTGGGGTCTGATCACTGTTTCTTCTGATATAACACCATTCGGATTCTTACATTATCAATCACTCTCCCAGTGGTCTGTTATCAAGACGTGGGTCGGTTCTGGAACCGTCTGGGAGTTCGGAGGATCTATTTACAGACTGGATGCTCCATGGATCGGTTCGGGTACGCTGCGAGCGTCTGGAGAGGCATCAGCAGCGTTCTTATACAGTTATGAAACGAAGGGTCAACCAACCCTTCGTGGCGCTGCTGGCACGGTAAGACAACGTGCTTACAATGGGTCTGGATCTATATTCAGTAATAGCTTCCTGGGAGAAGCAGTTACAAGAACATTCCCTGAAGATATACAACCACAAGGTGATGAGCGGAAGACGCTGTTTGCTATTAGTGGAGATGCACTTGTTAGGTTCAGACCAAACTATAATGGTTCTGGAACCTTATTCTCCTTAAGCACAACCACCTTTAAACAGACATACGATTATGTTGGTGAAGGAACTCTATTCAGTGTTTCTTCCACACAAGAAACAGTTGTCTGGGATTACAATAATTCCAGCATCGACTTCTTTACATACGAAAACTTTGGATCAGTTTCAGAGCACCCGATTGAATCGATCAGTCTTCAATCGGTTGCATCCCAAACAATTCAAAGTCTTGCAGACGACAGAATTATTGATCTAGTTGTATCTGGATCTATTTCTGGTGCATTCCTAGACTTCGGTTCTATTCTAACTGATGGTGAACAGACTCCATCTACTGGTGGACTTGAATGGGGTCAAATTCTTACCAATCAGACAGATTATCCATTCGGTCTGTTCCCGATCAGTGGTACTGCCAAGCAAGTATTCACTCCCAACTTTATTGGTTCTGGTGTCCTGTTCGCATTTGGCGAAGGACGTGGAAGAACAAAACCAAGATGGATTGCTTACGTTAGGATTGGAATTTTTGGTGCTGCGAAGACAAACTTCAGTCTTCTTCACAAGGGTTCAGGCAATCTATTCAGCTTCAGTAGAGGAGACGATAGCAGAGCATATGCATACAGTGGTTCTGGTGCCCTATGTGCTTTCTCTGGTGCTGCTGAATCGGTTGGTGCCGACTATCCAGTCACTACAGCGTTACTACCCTTCACAGGCGCTGCCAAAGTCAACTTCACACCTAACTGGAATGGTGGTGGTGTTGCTACACTTACAGGTACATCCGTCGAAAGACAGACAGATTCTTGGCAAGGATCAGGAACTCTATTCAACTTCGAGACTGCTGACGAGTCGATCACATATCATTACAGCAGTACATCTAATAGTATCTTCGGACATCGCAACTACGGATCTGTTGCTAGTATTCCGATTGAATCTATTACTCTTCAATCGATTGCTAATCAAACAATTGAGAGTCTTAAGGACGACAGAATTATTGATCTAGTTGTATCTGGATCTACTTCTGGATCTTATCTAGATTATGGTGCCATTATTCTCAATGGAGTAGATGCTCCAGAGACTGTCCGAGAAGATTATGGATTCATTATGGAATCCATCTCCCGTTACGCAATGGGAGACTTCCTGGTTGAAGGTGAAGCAGCAACAACCAGAGCACGTACTCATGTCGGAACTGGTAGTCTGTTTGCATTCGTTGAAGGTCGTGGTAGAACCAAACCAAGATGGATTGCCAATATCCTAATCGAAGTTAGTGGCGAAGGTGACACACCTCGTGCAAGAAGCTTTGTTGGAGAAGGTAGTCTATTCAATATTCAGACTGCTGATGAGCGTCGTTCCTACGGTTATCAATCCACAGGAACTTTATATGCAGTTGCTGGTGCTGCCGAATCGGTTGGTGCCAACCCACCAGATATTACAACAGATCTCCGATTCGTTGGATCTGCAGGTATCGCATTCGTTCCTAATTGGAATGGATCTGGTTCTGTTACAATTTCTGGAACAGCACGAGAAAGTGCATCCTTCGATAATGTTGGTAAGGGTATTCTATACAACTTCCAGACTGCTACTGAAAGAAGAGTATATCATTACAACAGTACATCAATTGATGAGTATGTACATCTTGATTACGGACTTGTCGGTGATCCTCCGATTGATTCCTGGATCATCAGTACACACTCAACAGTTGTACTCCAGACTATTGCTACAACAAAACTTCTCGATCTCACAGAGTCTGAATCAACAGGTACAAACTATTACGACTATAGGCATTTAGAGCAACCATTAGATTCTGGATTGTTCGGTGTTCAAGATGCTCCAGATATTACTGATGATTATCAGTATATTCTTGACAGTGCAACAATCTATCCTTTCGGAAAATTACGTCTTGGTCTGGCATCCATAGACACCAAAACCAACTTCTCGCTATTACATGTTGGTAATCCCGAAGGGACACAGATTAAGATTACTGGTGAAGCTGCTATACGTTTACCAAACGTACACAACGGATCCGGCACATTCTTTACGTTTACCGGAACAGCAGAATCTGTATCGTTCCGTACTCCAGAACGTGAAGGTCTCTTCGAGTTTAATGGTTCTCTACAAGAATCCTTCACACACGCACCGGATATTGGCGAAGGTATTGTAAGTATTTCTGGAACTACGGAACCAGAAATTCTAACGTTTGCAGAGCAACCAGTTGTAGAGATTTATGTTTCTGGAGCATCCAGTAACGCATTCACACCGAACTGGAATGGTTCTGGATCTATTTCCACATTCTCTGGTGCTGCAGAATCCAGTACTGTAAAACTAGTAGACCTATATGGTCTTTACGATTTTGTTGGTACTGCTACCATCAAGTCTACAGTTGCCGAGTCTGGTTTTGTACGTATAAAACTTTCTGGTACTACCGAACCAGAGATCCTTACGTTTGCAGAACAACCGTTCGGTACTGCCACAATCTTCGGAGAATCTACTTCAAGATTTGCACCAAATCATATTGGTTCTGGATTTATTTCCACATTGTCAGGTGCAGCAGAATCTGTTACGTTCAATCCTCTGGAGAAAGATTTACTATTCTCCATCACCGGAAGAGCGACAGAATCGTTTACCTTCGGAACTTACGAAACAGAAGGAAGTATTGTACTTTCAGGCATTGCCGTTGAGAGAAGTGCGTTTGATAATATTGCATCTGGAACAATATCAACATTCGGTATTGCTGATGTAGCAAATGTAAATGTATATCACGGAGAAGGTAATATCTTCTCTCGCGGTTTGTTATCAGAGTCTCTTACCAAGAGACTTCCGGCATTTACTGCACATCTGGATTTTGCTGGCGTTGCCGAAGAAAGAGCAACCTTCAGAGAAATATTCTTTGGTTCACTCTTCAAATTCAATGGTACTTCTGGTCCAGCAATTCGCACATTCGCAGAAGAACCACAAACTCTTGGAAGACTTAATGGCGTTGCTGCCACTAGCAGAACAAGAGACTTTATTGGATCTGGTTCTATTTTCTCCAACGGAGTCACTTCCGAGTCTATTACCAAGAAACTTCCAGAGTTCACTGCTCATCTCAATGTTGCTGGTCTCGCAGAAGAGAAAGCAACATTCAGAGAAATCTTCTTCGGTTCTCTCTTCAAATTCAGAGGATCTGCAGGTCGAGCACTACTCACCTTTGCAGAGCAACCACAGACTCTATCCAGGATTAGTGGTGTTGCTGCTACCACAAGAGCAAGAGACTTTATTGGCGATGGCAACATTGCAACTATGTCTGGTGCTGCAGAAGCAGTTACCTTCAATCCTCTGGAAAGAGATCTGCTCTTCGATGTTACAGGCATCGCTACGGAGAGAAGAACCAATGCGTTTGTTGGTACTGGTCAGATCAGAATCTACCCAGAAGCAGCAGATATCAGGTTCACTCCGAACTGGAATGTGGAAGGTGTCATTCCTGTCAGTGGTACTGCAGTCGAGCGTGTCGCAAGAGACGAAGTTGTACGTATCCTTATCGGTACATTCTCTGGTGCTGCAGAGTCTGTCACGTTCAACCCACTGGAGAAAGATGCACTCTTCTCCTTCACTGGTCGCGCAACTATTGCTTCTGCAGTATCGGAAGTCAAGAGAGTCGAACTGGCACTATTTGCAGAACCAGTAAGTATAAAGATTGTTGCATCTCCTGCTCCTGGAGAAGGCACAGTAACTATCAGTGGTATTGGCGTCGAGAGATCTACAAGAGATTATATCGGTCAGATTCTTATTGGTTCATTCTCTGGTGCTGCCGAGTCTATCACGGTCAATCCACTGGAGAGACAACTTTTATTCTCTGCAACTGGTCTTGCGATTCAGAAGGTTACACGTTCTTATGTTGGAACTGGCGATCTTTATGCAATTGGCGGTGCATCAGAGTCCAGAGCAGTTTCTCCTCCAACCGAGGGTCTTTACGATATCAGCGGCGAAGCAAGAGTTGTTATCACTCTTTCGCATGTTGGCGACGGTAACCTCTTCGGATTTGTATCTTCTCAAGAAGCAGTTGCATACGACTATGTTGGCGAACAAGTTCTGTTCTCTCTTTCTGGAACTGCAGAAGAATCTATTACAAGAAGAGAAGAATTCTTCGGTTCTATATTCTCGTTCTCCGGTGCTGCGGAAAGAGTTGCTTATGTACCAAGTCTCTTCGCAGATGTCAATCTCTCTGGTGTTGCTGCTACTCCAAGAGCAAGAGCATACCAAGGTTTCGGAAACCTACCAATATTTGGTGGAGCAGCAGAATCCAGAACAATTACTTACGAGAACGTCGCAATCTTCGACTTCCTCGGTCAGGTCAAACCTGCTATCACCAAGGCATATGTTGGCGAAGCAGAGATCAAGATTTCTGGAGAAGCACAAGAGTCTTTCAACAAAGCACCTTACTTTGGTCAGACAGAAATTCAACTCTCGGGTATTGCAGACGAGAGAACAACTGTCAACCCACCAGAAGAAGGAACAGAAATTACAACCGATGGCGAAGCGAAAGTTCTTCGTTCCTTTAGTTACGAAGGATCTGGTCAGATCAAAGTCAATGGAGATACCATTATTGGTATTTCACTCCGTATCTTTGGTTCTGGTGGTGTTCGTGTTTATGGAAAAGCGAGAGTCCAAGCAATTCTTGCACACGTTCCAGACGTACATATCTATCTGGAAGGTAAAGCAATCACCGCAAGAATTCAGGTTGCACCTGCAAGAACTTATGGATGGATTATTTGATAGTATAAATATAAGCTGATATCCTAAAATTAATTTAGATGACAACCCAGGTACAATTTAGGAGAGGTACTACCGCCGAACATGCGTTGTTTACTGGGGCGGTCGGTGAGTTAACGATTGATACCGACAAGAATATGGCCGTCATTCATGACGGAAATACAACTGGCGGTTTTGATGTTTTTCGTGCTAGATGGGAGTATTTAAATACTAGTGTAACCCTTGGAACAAGTTTGAGGTATCTAGTAGATTCCTCTGCTGGTCCTATAACATTAACTTTACCACTTTACAATAATAAGTTAGTCCCTAAAGCAGGGGATGCAATGGAATTCATTGACATCAACTTCACATGGGATATAAATAATGTTACAATAATCGATCCAGACGGAAGACAATTCCAAAATACACTTGGAGTTATTTCCAGTCCTTTAGTATTCGACTTGAAAGGAGCGAGAGTACAACTAATTTGGGACGGTAATTACTGGAGGGTAATCGTATGACAATGTTCATTAGTGACAGTTATAGTAATTCATCTGGGGGAGGATCTTCCTTCTCTTCAAATAACTATACTCTAGGGAATGATTTTACTATCCATGGTCTCTATAGAGATGCTGATGGTATGCTAAATTATACGAAGATTAGAAGTATTGATGATGAAGTTGCGTCTTTTTATAGACTAGACGGAACCCCATATTTAGATATAAGTACCGGGGTTTCTGATTATGTAGAAGAAACAACTGAAGAAAAATCCTATACTAATCATCCGCAAGATAAATATCAACAGTATAGATTTGATAGTCGCAAGATTAGCTACTTTATTGATAGTGATGGATACTTTGTTGCACGATTCAACGAAGCTTATGATTATACAACAGAGGGACCCAAGTAATTTAGGAAAATAACATGGCAGATTTCAGATTAGGCAGACTTAAGTTTAATTGGAGGGGTGACTGGACCGTTGCCACTGCATACGTTATCGATGATATCGTAAAGTTTGGTGCAAATACTTTTGTTTGTATTTCCAACCACACTTCGGCATCGAACGAGGCACAATGGTATGGCAGTGATGGATCTAGATGGCAACTTCATACCGAAGGTCTTTTCTTCAGAGGTGATTGGGTAACAGCAACCTTCTATAAGACAAATGATATTGTCAAGTATGGCAATGATCAGTACAGGGTAACTGTTCCACATACTTCAAGTGCAACTTTTGATACGGCAAATTTTGTTTCGTATGCAAATGGTCTGAAGTTTGAAGATACTTGGGTCACCGCTACGGAGTATCAAGCAGGAGACATTGTACAGTTTGGTGGTTATAGTTACGTTGCTATTACAACTAGCAATAGTATACCCCCCAACACCAGTCTAGATATCGATTGGGAAATTTTAGCAACTGGTTTTAAAGTTGTTGGTAATTGGGCTAGCGGCACACCATACAAGCCTGGTGATGTTGTACTACTTGGTGGTAACTCATACGTTGCTAAAACAACTAATACCAACTCTACACCAGCATCTGGTTCTGCTGATTGGGACTTCGTTGTTGGTGGTTTCACATGGCAAGGAGTTTGGTCAGGAGGAACGACATACTATCCTGGAGATACCGTTTCTAGAGCATCCAACTCTTACATCTGTGTAGCAGAATCACTGGGCAATCAACCAGAAACTGATGCAAATGGAGATTATTGGAACTCTTTAACTCAAGGTGCTCAATCTAACGTCTTGACTGACGCTGGTGATATTCTGTATATCTCCGGATCTGGTTCTGCAAGACTACCCATTGGAAATTATGGCGAAGTATTAACGGTTGATACCAATGGTTTCCCAGCATGGGAAAAGAATAATACAACAGATCCTGTTTACTATGTTACTACTGATGGTAGTGACTCAAATACCGGAGAAAATATTTCTAAATCGTGGCTCACTTTGCGTCATGCAGTAGATAATATTACTGGACCAGCAACTATCTACGTCAAAGCAGGAACGTATTTAGAAACTCTACCAATGATTGTTCCCGAGAACATTTCAATTGTTGGTGATAACATGAGAACTTCTGTTATCAAACCAGATACAGGCAATGCTAGTTCTATCAATCGCCTGACATTAGATCAAGTTCCTCAAGCAGCGAATCTTATTCCTGGAGAAACTTGTACTAATGGTACTGCTAACAAGACCGCGTTAATCATGGATGTCCGTGATGGTGGCGGAACTATTGATATTCTCCCAGTAACTGGTGGTAATTGGACTAACTCTGACACCTTTGAAAATGGTGCTGCTGATGTTGTTATCAACACCGTTGCTATGGTTAATAACGAGAACGCAACGATGTTCTACTTGAGCAACAAATGTATGCTCAAAGATCTTGTTATGGATGGTATGAATGGATTTATTCCTTCTGGATCAGATCCTAAAGATCTTAACACTGCAACTATTAGTGGTGTGTTCTTACGCTTGAATCCTAACTCACCAACTACCAAATCTCCATACATTTCACAGTGTTCGTCTTTCTCTGACACTGGTGTTGGTGCTATTGTTGATGGTGCTGTTCACGAAAAGTATGATGGTACAGCAACTCCGTCAAACAAATCAATGTTGTTTGACTCCTTTACACAAATTTTCATTACTGGTGGTGTAGGTTTCTGGGTTACAAACAATGGTAATTCAGAAATTGTTTCAAGTTTCACATACTATGCTCACGCATCTTATGTTGCTACTCGCGGTGGTGCTATCAGATCACTTGCAGGTAACTCTTCTTGGGGTGTTTACGGTATTATTTCTTCTGGTTTCAACCAGTCTGAAGCAACTACCGATGGTTTCATTGATGGTTTAGAACTTAACTATCTTGTTCCATCGCTTTCTACCGGCAACCCATTTGAAACTGCAGAAGTAATTACTGGTGGTACATCGGGTGCAGTTGGAGAGATTACTAGTTTCCAACCTTCTGCAAATAAAATTCTGTATCGTCCGCTTAAAGGATCTTTTGTACAGAATGAAGTAGTTACTGGTGGTACATCAGGATGCACCGCAACATTATTAAATAATTCAGATGCATCAAAAGGTGTCAGTGGATTTACTTACGTATTGGGTGGATTAACTGCTGCTCCAAAATCTGGTGGTTCTATTGAATTTGTAACTGGTCCTGGTAATATCGGAGCAGACTCATTTACATATGTAATTGCTAATTCTTCATACAATCCTCCAAGAGGAGAAGGAGAATTGGTAGTAACTAGAGGAGCATTAGCATCTACACCAGCAACTCATGAGGGATTGAGTACTATCATTAGATATCAAACTAATGGTAATACTACTACATTATCTAGTGCTATCTCATCTGATGTTGAAACCACAATTCAAGTTGGTTCTATTACAGGAATCAATACGGGTGGTTACATCATCATCGGTGATGAGATGATGGAAGTAGTTTCATTCCCAACAGCAACTTCAGTCGAAGTTCTTCGCGGAGTTGAAGGTACAACAGCAACACTTCACAACAGTGGTGTTACTATTAAGGCTTTGCAAATCAAAGTTCCTACACAAACTACTACACGAAGAGATCTTGATGCATCAGAAACTACTATTCTTGTCTTGTCTAACACAGGAACATTAGTTACTGATTACATCAGAATTGGTAGCGAATTTATGATCGTCACTGCTTCCGATACAATTACAACTGGTGTAACTACCATTGTTCTTGCAGAAACGAAAGGAGTAGATACTTATGATCGCCAATCAATGAAGATCAGATATCTGTATTCACAGGTACGTCTAACTGGTCACGACTTCTTGAACATTGGTACTGGTAGCAAAGCACAAACCAATTTCCCTGGTTTGCCGTTAGTTGATAACGCTCAAGGTAATGAGGTTACTGAAGATTTCCCAGGTCGTGTATTCTATGTTTCAACTGACCAAGATGGTAACTTTACCGTTGGTCGTTACTTCAAAGTTAACCAGGCAACTGGTAGTACAACATTGAATGCATCATCTTTCGATCTGTCTGGTCTTACTTCATTGAGACTTGGTTCTATTGGTGCTCAAATTGGAGAATCAATTAGTGAGTTCTCAAGTGATGTCACACTTTCTGCCGACAGCAACTCTAAAGTTGCGACACAGAAAGCGACCAAGGCATATGTTGATGATAAAACTAAATCCAAAGGATTTACTTTCTGGGCGGGCGCAATGTGATCCCCACTTTATAAATAAAACTAAACAATCATACTTCATAGATATACACGGAGATCAACATGGCTTCTGGAATCTTGGGGACACAATCCTCACTATCAGCAAACACTTTAACGACAATTTATACGGTTCCTGCAACTACGGTTTCGTATGTAAACTTTAACGTTGTGAATACGAACGCTACTCCAGTAACAGTTCGTATCGCTCTTTCTGCTACTGGAACACCAACAGCAGCAGAATACATCGAGTACAATGCAGAGATTGCAGGTTACGGTGTTTTAGAAAGAACTGGTATTGCGTTACAAGCAGCAAAAAATCTTGTCGCATTTTCTAATACAGCAAACGTAAGCGTTTCTGTTTACGGCGTAGAAGAAGCCCAATAAAAATCACGTTTCATAAATAATACAACGGAGTCATAAGGAAAATGGGACGTAACCTATCACAAGTAACGGAATCCAGAGCAACAGTAACAATTACAGCAGATCACAGTATTCTGTCTGGCGAAATTTTACTGCTTGATACTACTGCTGGAACAATTTTAACCGTAACACTGCCAGCAAACCCTCGTCCGGCAGATCGCGTCAATTTAGTTGACGTTGCCGGACAGTGTGGTACAACAAAAGTAATCGTTGCTCGAAACGGCAATAAGATTGCTAACTTGGCAGAAGACCTGGATTTTGATATTAAGAATGCATCTCTTGAATTAATCTACACAGGTTCTACTTACGGTTGGTCGATTCTCTCTAACTAATATTAACACTAGCGGAGGGATAATCCAATGTCAAGTTTAAGAGATCTTTTAGATGTTGCCACAACCGAGGGCATTCCCGTATCTACTTACTACGGAGAACAGCAAAGTCACTCTATCATTTATAGAGGACAACACCACTGTAAGTGTCATAGTGATGTACAATTTAGTTATTTGTATCAAGACTATCATTGGTGTGTACCTACCTGCTGTGTAGAAAAAGTAAAGTTTGAAATTTGGGGCGGCGGTGGAGGCGGCGGCGGTGGTTGCTGCTGTATGGTAGGAGTTCCATCACACTCCGGTCAATATCACCAATTTACAGTATGTGCTTCAACTCAAGGTGTTAATGATCTTGATAATTGTTGCTATATTTTCTGTGTTGCTCCTGCAACATGTAGGAATCCTGGCAATGGTGGTTTCGATGGTTGCAAGACTTGGGTAGAGGGTCCTGGATTATCTAACTTCTGTGCTTGCGGTGGCTGTGTTTCGTGTTCCTGCTGTAATGGAGCATACAGTGGTTACTGGGGTTGTCGTCATAGAGAAGGATGGTTGACTGGTGACGCGTCGGCGCGTTGGCAGACAGCTGCTCCAGTACCTCCTGACAATAATCGCGCTACTCGTAAAAATTGCGAAGATAACGGAAGATATTTCTGGGGTAACGTAATGGGTTACAACCAGATGGACTGTTGTGATGCAGGAACTTGGTGTGCTATGAAGCACCAAACCCCATTCCCAGCAGGACATGATTCTAAAATGGGATCATTCTCGATTCATAGAATGGAATCTATGAGTACCTGCGGACAACGTGAAGCACAGTGGGTTGCTTCTAATAATGGAGGTATTGCTTCCGGTTGTGATTCTCTTGGTGTTCCTGGTATGGGCGCTATGTCTGGTTCTGCATTCGGCGGGGGTTGCTGTTGTGGTTATTCTGGCTCATCAGGTCAGATTAAAATTACTTGGTACTGTAAAGCGTAGGATAAACATATGGCAAACTTAAGAAAACTATTAGGAAAAGAATTTGGTTCAACCGTACTTGCTGCCGCATCCGAGTACGCTAGTTTATCCAAAGTACGTGATGGTAAAGTATTCAATATGTACCCTTACTGCAATATAAGTAAGGACAATAACTATCGTGGTTACTGTATGGAGTACTGGTGTATGCCATGTGGCACTACACAAGCTACTTTCGAGATTTGGGGTGGTGGCGGCAGTGGCGCTGGTGGTTGCTGCTGTCAGCAAGGAATCCCCGGTGGATCTGGTTCTTATTCCAGAAAAACTATCACTAGTGCCGATGGTTATGGAGACATGGGTGGTTGGTGCTTCTACTTGAACGTTGCACAACCAACTGATTGTAGTGCAAGCTGCCTTGGAATTCAAGGTTGTAAAACATATGTCTGTGGAACTACATCAGCAGCAAAAAGTGCTATTGGAAGTAATTTCTGTGCAGAAGGTGGAGTGCCCGGAAAGACCTGTTGTGAGGCATTTTGGAGTAGTACTTTCAGATGCCAAGATAGAGTTTACTGGACAGGTTGTGGTGGATACGATCCGGCTACTGATGGTGCTACCGCATATGGCGGTGATGAGAATGTTAAAGGAAATGTAGGATTCTTCCGAATTTACAATACCTCTGATAACTGTTGGGCCAAACTTGGATTGCCATATCCAGCAAGATTGATGGATCATAAGGGTGGTCATATTATGGCAACTAATGGAGGAAACGCTTGTATTAATGACGGTGCTGCTTGTCAAGGTACAACACCATTTGCATTTGCTTCTGGTTGTTCTTCAGGACTTCCTGGTATTGGAGCTCCGTCAACTACCTCGTGTGGTGGCAGTTGTTGTTATGGATGGAAAGGTAATGGTGGATTTATCAAAATTACCTACTGTTCTTGTTGGTTAGGAGTCAACGAAGGATGTGCCAAACACTTCTGTAATTAATATCTAAATAAGAGTACCAAGGAATTATCTAATGTCTAATTTAAGAGATCTACTGGGGATTGTAACCGATGAATTTGTTAAGGGTTTAGGTGGTACTGATTCCACTACTAAACTGCCTGCATATCCATCTAGGGATTACAACGTACAATACATTTCGGCGCAATGTGGTGCTACTTGCGATGATTGGACTACCAATTATAATTATTATGATTATCCGGATTGGGTAGTTCCTGCAAACTCTACAGAAATTATTTTTGAGATTTGGGGCGGCGGTGGAGGCGGCGGTAAAGGATGCTGCTGTACTAATGGTATCCCTGCTGGATCTGGTGCTTATGCTTATAAGAAACTAACTGGAGCACAAGTTGTTCCAGGGTGTTCTTATTCTATGGAAATTGGTCAAGCAGGAAAAGGTAACGTTGAAAAATGTGGACCCGTAGGTGGTAAGACATTTGTTACTGGTTATGGTCTTACAAATTTCTGTGCAGATGGTGGACACGGTGGTTGCTCTTGTTGCAATCAATCATGTTGCACTTGGAAGTTAATGACTAGTATGACAATTTGTGCTTTATATTATGGTGCTGACGGTGGTGCCTATGGTAACCCAGGTGCAGGACACGTATGGAGACCAGATAGTAACTGCTGTAACAAGCAAAATATTCCTTATCCTGGTGGACTTATTAATGGTAAAGGAGGTTGGGTTCCTGCTTATCAGTGCGAATGCCAAGGTTGCGGAATGGATTCAATGAGACATGCCGTCCAAAATATTCCTTGGGGTGGTGGATCACAGACAAATTATGTTCCAGGAGTTGGTGGAATGTCTGCTTGGGTCAATGGCGGCGGTTGCTGCTGCGGAACTCAAGGATATCCAGGAATGATCAGAATTTCCTACAAGTAAATTCTGAATTAATATCATAAATAATATAAATATTTGAAGAATAACAACGGTACTATAGGTTAACTCATGGCGAACATCACAAAAACTTTTACATACGCACTTCCGGATGAATATGTAGCGCAGACAAGCGATTCAAACTTGACTGCTGAATGGACTTATGAGGGACCTGCTTTTATGTGGGTGTTTGTTGATAATGCAACAGAAACCTTGCAAACTGCACAATCATTTATGGCAGTAAAATCAGCAGGAGACCTTCAGGAATCTGCTAACACTCGTGCAGGTGTTGATCAACGTGCAGTTTTACTTTCTCCCGGATCATCTGATGTTGATGCTACTATTGCATCTATCTTGATTAGTAAAGATACTGGTAAAAATACTGGTTACCCACAAAAGGAATATGCATTCCCAGCTGGTCACCCTAACGCGGGTGAAGTATATTACGAGCGTCCCGATCCACAATCACCTGATCATACATATGATAGAAATGCTATCAAATATGATTATGCTAATAACCAATGGGTAACTCCTTTTGAGTGGTTCAAACCTTGGGTCACTATGGAAGAGCATACGCAAGCTAGAGATGCTATCGTTGTAGACTCAACAGCAAAACTTGAAGACTGTAGATCTAATATGACTGCTGATCAAATTGCAGCTGCAGAAGCATTTATTGCAGAAATGGGTAACCTCTATGTTAAGTATGATGGTATTGATGCACATATGATTGGTTTCCCTTCTAATCCACTTGCTGAATTAGTTGAAGATTATGACTACAATACAGATCCAGATGGTCTGTTAGATGATGCAGCAACTGATGGTGAGTGATAAACTGACTTTTAAATAATTACAAAGAGAGTCTTCGGACTCTCTTTTTTTATGTTCGTTAAACCGTCTTCGGAAGGTCACCTAAATAAAGTATATAAATCATTAGCAATTGATTATGAGACCTAAATCATTTTTTATTAATGGCGGAGCTGGGCGTGTAATTTGTTCTATTCCTGCATTTGAAAAATATCAAGAAGAAAATCCTGATGAAGATTTTCTCATTATATGTGAGGGAGGAACAGATTTTTTCAAAGGTCATCCAACACTCTACAGCAAAGTATACGACAACTGGCATAAAAATCTCTTTAGAGATAAGTTAATCGATACTGATGTCAAGACTCCAGAACCATATAGAGTCTGGGAATACTATAATCAAAAATGTAGTCTATCACAAGCATTTGATATTGAAATTAATGGTAAGGGTATTAGAGAATTACCAAAACCAACCATTCAACTTACTAAAGAAGAAACAGTAAATGGAAAATTTATTGTAGAGGAAGTTAGATTAAAGACTGGTAAAAGAAAAACAGTGGTCTTTCAACCTTTTGGTAGGGGAGTGCAAACTGCAGGTAATATTATTGGAGATTCTTCCGGAAGAAGTTTTGAACTTCAAAATACAATCTCACTCCTAAAAAGACTTCAGAAAAAATATTCTGTTGTTGTAATGGCAGAAATTGGAATTGATTTTGAAAAGGAAGGAGTGCGTGATATCGTATCATTCCCAGCAGCAAATAATGTTCCTGCTAGAGCATGGGCATCTATCATTAATGAGGCAGATCTTTTCCTTGGTTGTGATAGTATGGGGCAACATCTTGCTTATGCTTCTAATACTCCGGCTGTAACAGTTATGGGTTCGACATATGGAATTAATGTTTCTTACCCAGACGAAGAAACATTCGATGTTTTAGATATGGGAGAAGGGAAAAGAATATATGATCCCATCAGAATTACCATGGATGAAGAATCCGCAAGAGCTAATGATGGTATTATGATGATGAATGATAAAATTGAAGAAGTTATTATGAAGTCTGTTGATAAACTTATGAATAAGTATTATCAAAAACCACTCACACAAATAGTTCTGCCAAAAGAATGGTTAGGAGAAGAAGAGTGTTGTCCTGTAGATTCAAAACCTACAGTAAAAAAACCAAAAGTAACTCCATTTGAATTAGAAGCTTCTAATAATGACGTTACAATTCCTGCTTTAGAACCGACCAAGAAAGGGTTCTCACAAAATTCAAAAATTATTTGAGGTATATTGATGTCTGTTATTGTATCTGTTGCTCGTGGTCATAATGGTAGTACCACACTTTTAGTAGATGGCGAGGTAGTATTTTATCTCGAAGAAGAACGTCTATCAAGAAATAAATATGATGGGTCTCCTTTGATGGGACTGATGAAAGTATTTGAATATGTAGATCACATTGATCATTTAGTGGTTTGTCATACTCACCGTGCTGGTCCTCAATTGGATTGGTTAGGAACTGATATGTATGAAGGATGGGTAAGAAAACTATCAAGAAAGAAATTTGAATTTCAAACACATTTCATTGATATCATTCATCACGAAATGCATGCAGCGTGTGGTTTCTACAACTCTGGATTTGAAACTGCCGCTTGTGTAATTGCTGATGGTGCTGGTAGTTTCCTACAGATTGAAGACGTTCCTGATACTGTTTATGAATTTGAAACTATTTACAATGCATCGTATCCTGGTGATTTTGACACAGTATATAAACATGTAGGAACAAAATCTGCTATTGGTTTTCAAGCAAATGATGACAATATTTTTGTTACTGAATACCCTGGTCTTACAAAAATGTATGAGGCAGTAACGCAGTACAATGGATTTAGTGCTATTGAAGCAGGAAAACTTATGGGTCTTGCTCCATACGGTAAACCCAATGATGATCTTCCTCCATTCTTCAGAGATGGGTGGGGTAATAGAGATTTAATTATTCCTACGTATCCTAATGCAGCACAAATTAATGTAGGTCGTTTTGATATTCTTAAAGAAGATGTCAAGCATCATGAACCAAATAAGTACACAGATATTCAGAAAGATCTTGCTTACAAAATTCAAGAAGAAACATCTGACAAAATGGTAGAGTTAATTCGTAAAGCGCATGAATTAACTGGAGAAACGAACATTGTTGTTTGTGGTGGTTATGGTCTTAATTGTGTAGCAAACTACAAGTATTTGAGAGAGTTCCCCGATCTTAATATTTACTGCGAACCAATCTCTCATGACGGCGGTACTTCTATTGGTGGAGCAAAGTATGTTCACAACAAACTAGAAGAAACTACTAAACCCAATAAGCAAGAGTCTGTTTACTATGGTCCTCAATATGATCCCGCTGGTTATGAAGCAGATTTAGAAGGTCTGGAAGTTACTGAAACTTCTTATGATGGTGTCGCTAAACTGATTCGTGAAGGTAACATCGTAACCATCTATCAGGGTCGTTCTGAAGGCGGTCCACGAGCACTTGGAAACAGATCTATTCTATTTGATCCTACTATCCAAGATGGTAAAGATTATGTCAACGCCGTCAAAAATCGTGAATGGTTCCGCCCCTTCGCTTGTTCAATCAAAGCAGAGAATGTTCATGAGTGGTTCGACCTTGCTGGTAGAGAAGAGACTCCTCATATGATGTATGCAGTTGAGTGTCTAGAAGGGGTAGAAAAAATTATTCCTTCTGTTATTCATGTTGATAACACTTGTAGAATTCAGACCGTAACCCAAGAACAAAACGAGCATTACTATAATCTTATTAGTGCTTTTGAGAAGTTGAGTGAAGTTCCTATTCTATTCAATACTTCTTTTAATCTTGGTGGGGATCCGCTAGTGGAAACAATTGAAGATGCGATTGATACATTAAAGAGTAGTGATATCGAATGGATGTATCTACCCGAGATTCAAAAACTTGTTCATGTGCCTAATGAATGAAAATAACTTTCGTTAATGGATGCTTCGATGTGCTTCATCCAGGGCACATCGAACTGTTAAAATATGCCAGGTCTTTTGGAGACTATCTTATTGTTGCTATTGATTCTGATAGAAAAGTAGCAGAGATGAAAGGTCCCAGTAGACCTATTTTTTCGCAAGGAGATAGATCAAATATTTTATCGTCAATTAGATATGTTGATGTGGTTCATGTGTTTGACACCAAGGAAGAGTTGGAAGACTTGCTTGAATCGATTAAACCTGATACAATGGTCGTAGGTTCCGACTGGAAAGGAAAAGAAGTAGTAGGTTCACGATATGCAAAATCAGTTCGGTTTTTTGATCGACAAGGAGATTACTCAACCACAAAGACAATTCAAGGTACTCCTTATCGGTGACTCTTGTATTGATCATTATGTGTATGGTCAATGCAATAGATTAAGTCCCGAAGCTCCTGTTCCTGTTCTCACAGATTTAAGAAGAGAAGAGTCTAATGGAATGGCATTAAATGTCAGAGATAATTTAGAAGCATTTGGTATCAACGTTAATACTATTACTAATAGTATTTTTCCAATCAAGACAAGGTTTGTTGATGAAAGATCTAATCAACAAATTATGAGGTTAGATCAGAATGATACTATAGAACCATTTGATGGTATTTTACCTGACGATGATTATGATGCTATGGTTATCTCTGATTATAATAAAGGATTTTTGTCAGAAGAAAAAATATTTGAACTGTGCGAGTGGTTTAAAAAACCAGTGTTTATTGACAGTAAGAAATCTGTTCTTCCCCGGCAATGTTTTTTGAAACTAAACGACGTGGAAGCACAAAAGTTGGAAGGAGACTATCCTTTTTTAATTGTTACTAAAGGATCAGAGGGTGCTATGTTTAAAAACAAAATGTATCCTGGTGTGAAAGTTCCTGTGTTTGATGTAGCAGGTGCTGGAGATACTTTTCTTTCTGCATTAGTTTACTTTTATCTTTCCACCGGAGTTATGGAAACTGCTATTCCTTTTGCAAATAAGGCAGCTGCTATGGCAGTATCCCATTCAGGAACATATGTATTAAACCAGAGTGATATAGATGATTTATGTAATTGATATTGACGGAACTATATGTCATAGTCCTGATGGTGTTTATGAAGACAGTCTACCAAAGTTACCCAGAATCGCTCACATCAATTCTTTATATGATAACGGAGACTATATAAAATATTTTACTGCAAGAGGTATGGGAAGGCATTCAGGCAATGCTCATAAAGCATATACAGAATTATATGCAATGACTGAAGGTCAGTTAAATAGTTGGGGATGTAAATACCATGAATTAATTATGGGAAAACCTTCCGGAGATGTGTACATTGACGACAAAGGAATTAGTGATTATGGATACTTTAAGGACACCTGATATTAAATTTGTCCCAAAGGGTTGGGGATTTGAAAAATGGATTGTAAATAACGAAGAGTATTGTGGAAAACTTTTATATTTTGTAAAAGATAAACAATGCTCCTGGCATTACCACGAAAAAAAGCACGAAACATTTTTCGTACAGACTGGTAAACTAACTCTATACTATAGTATGGATGATAATATTGATAATGCTACTATAACAATATTAAACCCTGGAGATAAATTTGAAATCCCCAGGGGTATGCGTCATAGAATGTGTGCTATAGAAGATACAGAACTATTTGAATTTTCTACGACTCATTTTGATTCTGATTCGTATCGGATTCATCAGGGAGATTAATATAATCTTCGACAGACATAAATTTTTTATTGTTCCATTTAAAATTAGAGACAGTATTATATTGATACTTGTCTTTTAAATGTTCGGGGAAGGGGATCTCTACGATCTCCGCCCCGTATTTTTTTGCGATAATTTCTGCTACTTCCCTAAAAGAGTATACACGTCCAGATCCTAAATCATAGATACCAGACTCTACACCGTTGTTATCAACAATGTCTATGATATCATCTACGTAAACAAAGTCTCTAAAACAATTTTCAGATCCTTCAAAAATTTCAATCACTCCATTCTTTACTGCCTGTTCTGTAAACTTACTAACTGGACTGCGTTGATTACCTTTATGTTCTTCACCGGGTCCATATACATTAAAGAATCTAAATCCTTGAATAAGATCAAACCTATCAATATTTTCAGACACCCATAGATCTACAGCTACCTTTGACTTTGCATACAGATTAAGAGGATCCATACTACCATCATGCTTGTTACCATACACAGAAGCAGATGAAGCGTACTTGACTGGTATGCCATATTCAATAGCAATCTCAAATAGTTTAATAGAAAATTTTACATTAAAGGATGTGAGCGCATCTTCATCGGTACATGTTGTGGAAGAGATTGCTCCCATATGAATAATTTCGTCAATATCATCCCAATGTTTAAAGAACTCAAGCATTGGCCAAGCGTTGTGGTCTTCGATACCAATAAATTGTTTATGTTTTTCAACAAATCTTTTCCCAATAAATCCATGACATCCTGTAATCAATTTCATGATATCTACACCAGTATAAATAAGTATAACATAAAAGGACTAAAGCGACAACAAGATGTCTAATCCAACTTTTGGTTATTTAGCGTCTCTTGTTCCAGCGTTAAAAACAAGAGAAGTTCTTCACACTGCACCAGCTGGTAAAGTAGTGGAAGGAAAGATTGCAATTACTCATAGAGATAGTTATCCTATAAGAGTAAGAATTGGTGTGTCTTCGGGTGGCATCACTGATTTTAATCCAGAAAATTATATTTTATATGATCAAGAAATTGCTGAAGGGCAAAGTTTTGAAAGTGATACTGTTTACTACGGCAACAATCAATCATTAGTTGTATGGTCGGATTGTGCGTCTACTAACTTTATTATCCATGGTCAAGTCAACGATGACCCTACAGGAACAGGTTTTGTAGCAGCAGCAAAACTATCACCAAGACAGAATACTATTTTGTATACTGTCCCCACTAATGAAGAAGCTCTATTAAGTATATTTGTTGCTAATCAAGGTCCATCAAATGGAAGATTTAGATTAGCAATCAGTGATGAGGGTGCTGGCACTGCCATTACACAAGATGAGTATATTGAATACCACACTGATATTGTTCCCAGAACTTCATATCAAAGAACAAAAATTAAAGTAAGAGGAGATCAATCTATTGTTGCTTGGTCTGATAATCCTGATGTATCATTTTCAGTTTATGCAAAATTTAATTACTCTGTAATCAGTACAGACTTTAGTGTTGCTGGAGACTTATCTACTGGAAGTGACGCAACTATTGGTGGTAACATCATTGGAAATTCAAACCTTTCTGTAGCAGGTACTTCAACTTTATCGGGTAATGCTACTCTAGGATCTCTTGCTGTTCCAGCATCTTTAACTACTTACGGAACTGTTACTGCAAGCAATTCATCAGATCAAAATACAATTACAATTCTGGCAGAAACAGGAAATATTGTTACTTCTGGAGCATTAAGTTCAAATACATTAACTACATCTGGAGACATTACTGTAGGATCTAATAAGATTGTTGCTGAATCATCTACAGGCAATCTTTCAGTTACTGGTAATCTTTCAGTTAGTGGAGTATCTTCTGATCTGAATCTTCTAAATAATAAAGTAACGAATCTGGCAGATCCTGCTGCCGCAACGGACGCTGCAAACCGCAAGTACGTTGATAGTAAAGTTGTAGCATTCTCTATCGCACTAGGATAATACGGAGTTTA
>Ga0208298_1000293_pt1 | contig 22852 bp, 6 predicted proteins | sample 14BtaG_FD_184088 | JGI IMG/M metagenome (GOLD analysis project Ga0208298, IMG submission 184088) | Marine viral communities from the Subarctic Pacific Ocean - 14B_ETSP_OMZ_AT15311_CsCl metaG (SPAdes) (version 2) | ecosystem: Environmental > Aquatic > Marine > Oceanic | place: Pacific Ocean... | reverse complement strand
TGGTGTTTCTACAGTTACAGTTTCTAAACCATTAGTCACAGAAAACACATCTACATCTGATATAGAATTACCACCATTTGCTGCCGCGTAAAACGTAGCAAATTTAAAATACTTTTTTAAGTTTTGCGAACAACAATCTTTTGGCGCAGCACATGCAACCAATGCTATACATATAATTATTATTAATTTTTTCATTATTTGCTTTGTTAATATGAGAATTTTCTAGTTACTTTTTTCTTTTTACGTCTTTTAGATGTTTTAGAGTTTTCAATACCTAAGTTCCACTTTGTCCAACCAGCCATTAAACCAACTCTTTGCCAAGCAGCTAAATCTTCGCCAAAAGCATCTGAAACGTTTACAACTTTTTGATGTAATCTTGACAACGGTATGTTAGTTGCTGTTTGAGTAAACGCAGCGGCAGCTTCCCAAACAGGGTTCTTTAAATTATAGTAAGGAAGTTCTTCTATAAGATCTTTGTTCCATTGTATAGCTCTTTCTCCAGTTCTTATTTGTCTAAATTTAATACCTATTGGTGGAGACAAGTTTGCTAATTCCATTATCACAGCAGATTCATCTTTATTATATGTTTTTTCTTGTTCTTTATAAAAAGCTATAGTCATGTTTTTTATAGTAGATACAACAGCACCACCAATACCCATACCTCTAAGTAAACTGTCTATACTACCATTTAATATTCTTTCTTGTTTTTTATCAAAAAACTCTTCATCTTCCTCATCATCACTAAACATCATGGCAAACAAAGCTGTTTGTAAAGCGTAAAATATTGCGTTTTGCACAGCACCATAGTAAACTATTCTAGAAACGTTTGCTCTTGCGCTACCTCTTCTATTTATTAAATCTAAAGCTGCTTTTTTTGTTAAACGCGCATACTGCATAGGAGTGTTTTGAAAAGCTAATATAATTCTACCTAAAACAGAGGCTTGTTGTTGAGAAATCATATCAGGTCTAGAAGACTGTTGTGTTTCTTCTGCTATAGCTTGAAAATCATTAAAGGCTTTTTTCTTAGCTTCAGGAACACTCATGCCTTCAGCAATATACTTGTTTAGTCTGTTTCTGTAAAACGTAGCACCACCCGCTGCTATAGCAAAACTATCTGCAATTTGCGTGGGTAAAAAACCTTTTGTAAGTATGTAATTTACGGCGGCTTTGTACTTGTCAATCATACTACCAGAGTTTGCAACGTAATCAGCTAGTTCATTGGCGTTTACATCCATAGAAAGACCACTACGCCTTTGCTTTAACATATCAGAGTTAAATATCATAGTAAAGTCAGCCCAGAATTGTTTTTGATTAGCAAAAGCTTTAGCAGCAGCTATAATGTTGTTGTCTTCCCAATTTATAAAGTTAACAGTAGAAAGAGTTTGTAGTAAAGCAGATCTTACGTTTACAAACATTGTTGTACCAATAGCTCCATTTATCCAGTTCATAAACCTATTTACAATTCTATTGTCTCCAAAACTTCTGTTAGTACCGTTTTCTATTCTATACAACATGTCTTCTAAAGCTTCCCTATAGTTTCTACCATAAATAGCCTCTATCTTATTCATGTTTTCTGGAGAGAATATTATACTTACATTTTCTAAAAACTCAGCAAAAAACTGTTTTCTGTTTATTTTAGATACAGCGTTTTGTAAGTCTACTTTAATATCTTCAGTCAACCAATGATCTCCCGGTCTAAGATAACCATCTTCTTGTTTAGAAAGAATACCTAAAAGATCCGCAAAAGCTTTTAACTCTACATCAGACGATATTATTTTTACTAAATTAGCTTGATCTGTATCTGTAAGCCCTGGTATTTTAAAACCAAACTTATCCCACAAATAAACTCTAATAGCATCTCCATAAGTATAATCTGAGTTAGGTATTTTTTTATACAATTTTTTAGAAACAACAGGCATCTTTTTTAACAAAGCTTTATAATCATTTGCTATAGCCTGTTTAGCGTTGTTTAAGGCTTGGTAACCTCTATTTAGTGGTTTTATTAAATTTTCTTTAAACCATTCAAATTGTTGCTCTCCTTTTTTACCTGGGCTTAAAAAAGAATATATTAAGCCTACAAAGTCTTCTGCAGAAGGTGGTATTAATAATTTAAACTTATTTTTTTCTTCACCTCTTCTTCTAGCTTTAGCTTTAGAAAATCTTTTCTTAGCTTCTACACCAGATTGTTCTTCAAGTATTTCGTTGAATTCTCTGTCGTACTTAGAGCTTTTGTTAGATATAGCTATTTGTACTTTAGATTTAATATCTAGCTGCTCTAAAACATTTTTAACAGCTTCTACATTTGGCAAGGCGTCATCAACAAAATACATGTCGTTATATCCTTCTGCAAACTTGTTAAGCATCCACAATGCTTTTGCCTCACCAGTACTGTTGCCTAAGCCAGTAATGTTTTCAATAGGTATTTTTATACCCTCACTTTCTAAATAAGCATGTATTGCTGCTTGACTTTCCGGAGCTCTTGCTGTTAATATAAAAACGTTTTTAGGACCAAACTTTTTAATTTGGTTTTTCATTTTTTCCATTAACGGACCTGGTTTACCGTTAGTAACTTTGTTAAAATCACTAAAATCCATTTTCCAACCTTCTTTCACAAGTTGATCACCAACCATAGGCCACTCATCAGAAGCTATACGTTTTGTTTCACCATCTTTAGTAGCTATTACAAAGTTATCGCTAATACCAACTGTCTCATCAAAATCAAAAGCGCTCATACCTCTAGGTTTTCTGTTGTACTTAACAGAGTTTGCTGATTGAGTTAGTTTGCTAATTTTCATGTCTTGTTCTACCTCAACCATAGGCTTGTTCATTAACTCTGCAGCTATACTGTGATCTAGACCAAACACTAAACCTTTTACGCCGTTTACAACATCTTTTATAAGTCTTATTGCTTTAACGTTTTTATCACCTCTATTTATAGGGTTAAACATTCTAACCATAGAACCAAACTCTTTACCAGCTTCGTAAACTAAGCCCATCATGTTTTTTAAACCGGTTTTGTCTAGTGTTTTGTCTGCTTCTTTAGTAATTATAGCTACGTTGTAGTCCACGAGCTCTTTATCAAAAAGTTTCTTGTAATCACTAGGCTTTGTATTTTTATCTAAAACAATATCTATCATTTTCATTAAAAGATAAGAGGCTGGTTTTTGATGTTCAAACCTTATGTTTTCATTGCTGACTTTATCTCCTAATAAAAAGTTACCATTTTCATCTAGTATACCGTCCATTATACCAACAACCTTACCAGCTCTTCTTAGTGTAGTGCTAGGGTTGCTCATAAGAGTCATCATCTGAACAACAAAGTCTTGCTCTGTAAATGAAGAATCGTTTTCAAGTTTGTCAACTAAAAATATAATTTTATTTACTAAAGCTTTACGAGCTAATTCAGCTTCTGCGTCTTTCTTTTCTTGACTATATTTGTTAGCACCTTTACGTGTAACCTTTTTCATCAAGTTAATCATTTGTGTCACAACTCCTTTTCCATCTTGTGGCTCAAACTTTATTTCAATAAAATTATCTGATTTACCATCTCTAAATATAGCTGTGCTTCCCGGGTACTCTTTTTCCATTGCATCAAGAAAATCTTGATCCATACTATAAGAGTATATGTACTTTCTAAAATCTGCTTTTGGACCTTCTTCAGAGTGAAATAGTTGAAACCTAGGTGTTCCGCTTTCTTTGTATTTAGGGTTTTTTACAAATTTATCCGTACCAGCTATAGATATATACTCACCATCACCTTGTTTGTAAGCTGTAATATGATTTTGTTCTTCCATCATAATCTCTTCCAAAACCTCTTGCATGGTTGCCTCACCCTTTTTAAACTTGTCTATTATGCTTTTTACCTGCTCAGCAACAACTTTTCTACCTTTAGTTATAGCTTTTCTATTAAATATTTGTTTTCCTGTTGGTGTATCACCATCTTTGGTTTTTAAACCCATTTTTTCAGCAAGCCCTACATAAAATTCTACTAACATGTATTTTTCAGCAAACTCCTCAAAAGGTTCTATTTTAATACCTTGAGATTCTAAATTTGCTTTTTGATACATAAACTGCTTAACTATTCCAGACTCTTTAAACATGTCACCAACAAGCGCTCTAGCTTCTTTGTTTGATAAAAAACCATCTTTAGAAAACACTTTAGATACTTTAGTTATCATAGCGCTTTGCTTGGTGTTTTCATGGTCTATTTCTTGAAGAACAAGAGCAACTTCTGGCATACGCTCTTTTATTCCTGCGTCCATATCAGCTCCATACTTAGCTATAAGCTCTCTAGCTTTTTTAGACTGTGCAGAAGCTGCTAAACCATCTTCTAAAGAGTTTTTAAGTCTTTCGTTTAAATCACCAGTTAATTCTAAGCTTCTTCTTAAGCTTTGGTTTGTTATAGTTCTGTCTAGCAAAGACAACACAGCGGTTATTTTTGCACTAGTGTTTCTATCAACTTTAAACTCAAAACCTTTTTTACCATCTTTAGTTACTCTAAATATTCCTAAATATTCGGCAAAATCTTTTTCACTTAAGTTAGGTTTTTTATATTGAGGAAAGTTATTTTTTATTCGCTTGGAACCTTTGTTGTAACCAAATTTTAATAATACATTTGGCATGTTAGTAGATTTAAAAGCTTTTGTGTGACCTTCGTTAAATATAGTAGACAATATAAGCTGAGCGTGTTTAGCTATAAATCTTTGTCCTGACCTAACCTCGTTGCTACCTGCTTTTCCTTCTCTTTTTCTTAAATTAGCTAAAAACTTTGTGCTTCTTGGATTTAGCTTGTCAACATCAACACCTGATAATCTAGCTATAGTTTTGTAAGTTAACCCTTCAACGCTACTTAACTCCATAGTGTCTAAGTCAAGATCAAGCATATGTTTTTCTTTTAAACTTTGTTTTAACTGCTCTATGGTTTCGCCACTTTCACTTTCTTCGTTAATAAGTTTTTTAAGTTGTTTCAACTCATCTAAGCCTTCTGCTATTTCTTTTTCTACTTCTTCTTGAACACCTATTTCTTTAGCCGCGTTATATTTTGGCGCAACAAACCTTGGCGCATCATCAAAATCAGCTGGTGTTGAATCGTCCGCAATTTCACCAGTGTTTTCGTTCTCTATGCTTACAACACCTTCCATCGCGCCTTTTTGCTCAGCTTTTAAAACATCACCATACCTAAGAGGTAAAAGCCTGTTTAAATAAGCTCCAAAAGGTATCAACGCTGGATCATAACTTTGTGAAAGACTTATTAATTCTTTTGAAAAGCCTGATTGGAATTGATCAAACCCTATTTTTTTACTTTCTTCTAACCCCATTATTTTAGGGTTTTTAGCCGCAAAGTCAGACAAAGCAGTGACCAAAGCCATGTTGTTTAAAACTAAATCGTTTCTTAAATCTTCATCATATATAAACTCACCAAACTCATCTTGCTCTCTTGTATTTAAAAGTTCTTGTCTTATTCTGTCGTTTTCATCTACAATTTTTTGAGTATTTTCTGAAAGTTGTATGTCTTGTTTTACATCATTTCTTTCATAAATATTTTTTTGTCTCATACGACCACCTCTAGTAGAAGCACTAGAAAAAGACTTTGCCATCCACTCAGGTAGTTTTTCTTCTTTTTCAAAAGCTTCAGCGTCATCAATAGCTTGTCTGATTTCTTTACTGTCTATTTTTAAACCATTTTTTATAACTTTTCTCATACCTCTAGAAAACTCTTTGTTGCCTTCTAGCTCAGCGTTATAATCTCTTATAAAATTAACAATACCTTTAGTACCTTTTATTTTAAGGTTGATACCAGCTTTTCTTAATGTTCTTCTTATAACATCTCCAACTCCACTTAAAAATGTTGAGTTAAATTTAATATCACCTTGAACTAAAGCTTCAGATATAATAGTAAACATTTCGTCCCACTCCATACCGTTTACTTTATCCTCATACGTTTTAAACTTACCACCAACATAATTTGCCTTGTCAGAAAACATATACTTCCTTTTATTTTTACCTAAAAGTTCTTGCCTCATTAAAAAAGCTAAGCCTTTAACTGCCTTAGGGTTTTTAAGCACTGTTTGTCTAAACACAAGGTGAAACACCTCGTGAAAACCAACACCAAAGTTATCGTCTGTTTCTACCGCGTTTTTACCATCTTTATCTTTAGTGTTTATAAAAATTATTGGCTTGTTACCAATGTCATCGTATATAACTACACCAACAGAGTTTTCATCGTACTTATGAAAAGGTAAAGGTTTTAAACCTTTCTTTTTTCTTTCTTCGTTTTTAATTTTAATTTCTTGGTTTTTTGCTGCTACAGCTTTTGCAAAATCTTTTTTACCGCCTTCCACAATAGCTACGTCAATACCAAACATTTTTAACATGCTTTTACCTTTCTTCAAGCTCATGTTGTAAAGACTTTTTTTCCATTCAGTGTTATCTAAACTTTCTAACTTAACGTCTAAACTAGCTATTTGCTCGTTTAATTTGTTAACTTGTTTTTTAACACCTACTTTGTCTTTTTGTTTTAACAACTCTTGTTTTTCCTTAACAAGATCGTTCTTTTTCATTATAGTATCTATCTGATCTATTGTAGCATATTTTGGAGCTGCATTTATAGCTTGTGCTATATTTCTAACGTTTTGCTCTATTTTCTTTTCTTCTTCAAGTCTTTTCTCTAAAGCTTTAATTTTACGTTTGTTGTACTGCTTGTTTCCAGATTTTTTATTTTTAAACTCGTTTAATTTCTTTTCTATTTCTTTTTGTTCCATTCTAGAAAAGTTCATTAACTCAAGGTTTTTATCTTGAATCTCGTTGTATATTAATTGCTTTGTATTTCTTACTGTTGATATAGCTTGTCTACCACCTAAACCACCTGTAAGTAAAGTTGTTCCAACAAGTATTTCTCTTTGAGCCCTAACGTCAGATATTTCAAAAGAATAATCAGCCAAAAAGTTTGACTTAACAATATCGTTTAAAATAACATCTAACTGTTCTTCAGCATGCTCTTTAAAAAAGTTTTTAGAAAAAGTTTTCATAGCAGCTCTTATTGCCTGGCTATTAAGAGCTTTCATTGCTTCTTCTGTACCTACTTTCTTAATGTTTGAAACAAACTGTTTAACCAAGTTTCTTCCCTGTAAAGTGTTTTTTAAGAATTGAACATCAGGCATGACCATTTGACTAATACCTGTTGCTAGCGTTGTTGCGTTTGCATAAAACACCGCTTTGTCTCCAGACAAACCTTGAGCTCTAGCATCTGAAAGATTATCAAAAAATAACATTCTATGGTTAATGTCTACCATTTTTAAACCACCCATTAATCTGTCTCTAGCTGCAGGCGAGGCATTTTTAAAGCTTTTGTGAAGAGATGATATTATTTTATCACCCATTTTACCCATAGAAATGTTAACACCTGCAAAAGGAGTTAAGTTGTTCATAACCTTGTTAAAGGTAGTAGACTTTCTAGACATAGACCTTAGAGCAGCAGCTGATCTAACGTTAGCCTTTAACCCAGCGGATGCAATGTTTAAAGTGTATGGTAGTAATTCTGAAACTGTTTTTGATATAGTATATAACGAAGGGTTATAAGCTTTAGGATTAAAAAGACCAGCCAAAAACCCATCACCATCTTCATCTGTTGGATTTATAAGCTTGTCTATTTTGTTTGTAGGAACTATTTTTTGAGTTGCAGCGCCTGCTAAAAAATCAAGATACTGATCGTTGTATGAATAACCATCTCCACCCCAGCTAGTTGCTTTCATACCACCGCCTTGGTCTCCAATTTTATACAAACTATTATCTGCTACTTTAGATATATTGTAACCTGCGCCCATAGCAAGTATTGACGTGGGGTTTACTGCTTTTTTTAATAGCTTTAATCTACCCATTTCTTCAGCAAAGTTTAAACCAATCTCTCCAGCTGCTCCAAAAAAGTTTTGAGTTAGTTTGTCAAGGCCTATGTCAAAACCTTTACTAGCTGATAACATGCCAAAAGCATTTTTCTGTTGTTCAATAGGCTTGGCCATATCAAAAGCTAAAGCTTTCCAAGATCCTTCTATATTTTTTTGCCACTCACCTACTTTTTTGTTTAAATTGTCTCTACTAGCTTTTAACTCGCTACCTTCAATTTCTAAACTTTTTCTATCCTCTTCAAGAGTCAATAAGTACTCGTTAATTTCTTTTATTCTTTTAGTATCTCTAGGATCTACAGGGATTTTAATAGTGTCAGGTAAATAAACCTCCGCTCCTCTTCTATCCCATATAAAGCTACCGTATTTTTCTTTTATAGATCTTAACTCTGCGTCTATATTTTTGTAAGAATTAACTAAGTCGTCTTTTGCTTGAAAAAACAATTTTTCTCTTTTATTTTGCTCAGCGTTTAACCCAACATATATCTCTCCTTGTTTATTTAAAACTAAGTTTTCATTACCTAAAACCTCTAACTTAGCAGCTGTTACAACTGAATTTTTCCATGTAGCGTTGTATCTTGGATCTCCTTGAGCTATAGCTTTGTATTCTCCTGGTTTTACTATGTTTAGTATAGCTATCTTCATTTGATCGTTAAACTTACCAAAGTCTAATCTTTCAGAGTTTGGTAAATCTAAAAAAACATCTTTAATAAGAGCGTTGTCAAGATCTCCTTTTTTTAAAGTTGTTATATTTTTATAAGCAACGTCTGCAACAGCAATGTCTGTTACGTTTTGAAGATATGTTTCGTCGTATTGTTGTTTTGGGTCTCTAAGGTTAGTAGTGTTTGCAAACTCACCTGTATAAAGAGCAACTCTATTTCTAAAGTTAACCTGCGGTGAGGTTGAAGCAGAGTTTTTTGGTCTAATTACATTATCACCGCTTTTAAAAAGCTCTTCCTTTGTAGCGTAATTAGTGCCGTTTTCTTTGTTTACTTGTTTTAAAACTTCATTTTCATAAACCTGTATTCTTTCTTTGTTGAATTTTACTTTTTTGCTATACGTATCACCACCAAGAGGAACAAACTTATTAACAGCTTTTTCTCCCGTCGTTGCTTTTTTAAAGTCTTCCATGTTATCGTACACAATCTCGGTAGGAACTAATTTACCATCGCGCATTTCAAACTGAGGTGCAATACCTTTTACTCTAGGTATATCGTATTTGTTGGTTTCAGGATTAAAAACATAGTTGCTTTCTGTAAAACTAAATTCATCTCGTTGAGAATTCAATGAATTAGTTAAGTTTGGGTTAAGCAATCTTCTTTGAAATTTTGAAACTTTTTCAACATTAATACCATAAGGATTTCCAGCTAAAACAGCGTCTTCAGATTCAAACTTACCTGCTATTTCTTTTGATAATTTATCTGGATCAACATTAGTAACTGTAGCTGCAAAAGCTTTTTCGTCTGCTAATTTTTTTGCTTTTTTCTTTTTTTCTCTTGCATCAGTATCACTTATCGTTCCATTGTTCAGTGCATTACTTACATAACCAGCAGGCATATTAGCCAAAGCGGTTTCTTTTAGATCTATTTTGTTGTCATCTTTTTTATCGGTAAAAATAAAATCTTCATCGTTTACTCCAGCCGTTATTTTTGTGATACTAGACCTGTAGTTTTCTTCAACTTTTTCAGCACCAGTAGCAGTGGCTAACTTATCTTCTGCTGGTTTAATTTTTATTAGCTCAATATCTTTTTTAGGAATTTCAATTAATTTTTCTTTTTTCCTAACATTAGAGTTATTATCTTGCTGGCCAACCACAACTTCGTTACCATCCATATCAGTCATATAAGTTGTTCCAGCTGTAGTATTATTGTTTTGTGGTGCTACATAGTCTGCGCCTCCTGGAAAATCATCCGGATCGTCTTTTTCTACCTCGTTTATTTCTTCTGTAGGGGTTTCTATTTTGCTTTCAACTTTGCTTTCAACGCCCATAGAAAAAATCGGTGGAGCTGGTGCGTCGCCTAAATTTTTTTCTAATTGTGATTTTTTACTTATTTCATTTAAAGTTCCTTGTGGATCTTTTAAATACTGCTCAACAGTGTAACCTTGTTTTTCTAAAGCTTTTACATACTTTTTATTTTTAGAGTTTTCTAAAGCTTGTTTAGCTGATGGTAGAACAAAAGGTGTTTGCGTAACAGCATTGTTAGTAGAGGTTTCAGAAGCGTTATTGGTAGTGGCTGCAGAAGCGGCGTTAGCACCAGCAACTGCTCCGCCAGTTTTATTAGCTATAAATTGATCTTTACTAGGAATACCTTCAGGGCCTTTTTTTTGTTCAGTAGCAAATATATTTGGCTTAAAAAGGTTATCACCTTCTTGAGTAGAGCTAGCTTGTACATCTGTTGAGGAAGTTGTAGTTGTTTCTGTTGGAAATCTTGCGGCTGTTAAACTGTCAGTAGTCATTGCCTCTGTATCAGTTAACTTTGTAGAGTCTACTTTGTTTTTTGTTCTATGCTCATTAAGCCTTTTCATCCAACCTCTGTTGAATGTGTAGTTTGTATCTTTTTCGCTTGTTTTTATATAACTTTGCTCTCTTCTATTAGCATAAGCATTTAAAACTTTATCTCCACCAACATTTTCGTCTGCAATAGCTAAATTAACATGTTTAATAGCGTCGTCAAGATCAGTAAACTTACCTCCTGGAACAGTGTAACCAGCATTTTTTAACGTTGTAAGAATTGTTTCGTTTTTTGTACCTGAATCACCAAATGTAAAGTTTTGGTTAATCATAGCGTCGTATATACTAGCGCCTACTTTTTTATCTGTTATTTCACCAAGCTTATGCTTATCCCAAATATTTTTTTTAAAATAAGATTCTACTTTAGCTTTACCAGCGTTTTGTATTTCTTCTGAAGATGTTTTTGTAGCATTTGAAAACTCTTTATTGTACTCGTCGTTTAATTTTTTAAAGTTTTTAGTGTCCCATTTGCTAGGTACTTTTTTATTATTCCAACTCATCCAAGCAGACAAAGTAATACCATAATAAGTTTTAGAATAAGCTATTGTACCGTCTGCAAGCTCAGTTCTATTACCATTATCGTTTTTCATTACGTTTACGCCAGCCTCTGAATCAGCGGATAATCCATGAGCGTAAGAAAAGTTTGTTTCTTCAGCCATATACTAGTTTGGGTTTGTCTCTATTCTATTGTTGTTTTTATTTAACTGCTCGTACCAAGTGCTAGCATCGTTACCTAGCTCATCGGCACCAAAACCTGTGCTAAACTTAGCAAAATTAAGTTTTGTTTTAAGACGTTCCATAGTCTCATTTTGATCACCTGTAGTAAAATCAAAAGTAAACTCAGTCAAACCACCATCATCACCAGGCATTTTAAAAGTTAAAACTCCATCTTTAGCAGATATTGATTCAACGTCAGAGCCTTTGTATTGTGTTTGTATGTTTTTAAGTAAACTTCCATCTTTATCTAATTGATTTCCAAAATCAAATTCAGTCCAATTTGTAACTCTTTCAAGTTCAGCACCACCTGCGCCGCGGTTATCAGCTCCAGTACCTATATATGCCGTTGTAGCAGCGTCAAAACGCATACTGTTGTTGACTTCATTTTTTCTTGTTGTAACATCACCTACTTTAGGCTCAACACCTTTAGTTGTAAAAAACGTTGAAAAAGAACCATCACTGTTTGGTTCGTTAAAATAAGTTTGGTTTTTTATCATCAAATCTTTTTGCTGCTTTTCATACTCTGTGTTAGTTACATCACCCATAAACTTAGAATATTTATCAACAATAAAACCTACATGATTATTCCTATTTTCACCTTCAACTTTACCTTTACTGTTTTTATTTCTTAAAAAATCCTCTAGGTCTTGTTCTGTTAAACCGCCTCTTGGGTCTTTTACTCCCTGCCTTAGTATTGCATCAGGATTGTAAGTTTTGCCATTAACCTGAATATAATCGCCGTTTTCAAAGGTATAAAACGAAGGATCTAGCGCACCTGACTTAAAAGAACCCATAAAAGGGTTTTCAACACCGTCATTACTATGATCTTGAGTTATAATGTCCATTGCTTGCTGAAGGGTTGGAGGACCACCGTTGTTAGACACCATCAATTTATTTTTGTAGTCTTTTTCAACCGCAGTGTTGTTTTGTTTTTTACTGTAGTCAATAGCTGTCCCGTGATTAGTGTCCCACACACCTAAAATAGCGGTGCTTCCTTCGTTAAATTGACTAAAACCTACTGGTAAATTATTTTTGTCAAAAAAAGTTTCTCCCTTGCCATCTTTATTTTTTATCGTAATACCGTGAACACCGTTTTGATTTACTATTTTGAATTCTTCTCCACCAAACATTCGAGCAAAATACTTATCGTCTTCACTCATTCCAGGTGAAAAAACACCTCTGTTTTCTATTGTTTGAACTAAAGCGTCATTTAGCTCTAGACCAAAAGTAATATCTTTTTTAGCGCTATTTATAGCTTTAGATCTACCAACTTGATCACCAGCTTTTGCGTGGTCACCCTTAAGCGTTGTAGTTGATTCCGTCATCCAAGACTCAATACTTGGCTTAAGACTATCGTCTCCAGTATAGTGTGATGCAATAGATTTATCAAAAGCGTTGTTTGCATTAGCTACAAATTTTCTTGTAGCATCAGCTTGTGCCGCAGCTGCCTGCTTCATGCCGCCTAGCATTTTGTCAACAGCCATACCATAACCTAAGTTAGGATCTATTTTTTGTGCTGCTCTATCTGCTTGTATTAAACCTACGTCTGCTTTTCCAAATGCCATACTTATGAATTTTTATATGTTAAACCACCTATTAAATTACCAATACCACCAACCATCTGTTGCTGTGCCATCATCTGAGCTTGGTTTGCGGCTGCCACTCTATTAGCATCCATACCAAGTATAGTACCTTGTTTGCTCTGTTCCATTTGCATAGATGCTAGTTCTCCTTTAGCTACAGACTGATCAACCATAGTAGCACCTTTAGCTTGCATTAGTTGGTTTTTAGAATCTTCTTGCGCTGTTAACATGTTTATTTTAGCTTGGTTTTGTTGGGCTAGCATGTTGTTTTTAGCTTCTTGAGCACCTATAGAAGCGGCTGATTGCCTAGCAAATTTAGCGCTTGAGTTTGCCATAGCTTGTGCTAAACTAGCAACACCACTACCTCCGGCAGCTCCTTGCATGCTTTGCATTATATTAGCTTGACTTTGTTGAAACTGATCACCCATAAACTCTGCTTGTTGTGTGTTTACTTGTAAATCAGTCATTGGATTATCCATGCCAGCAAATTTATTTTCCATACCAGAGTATCTGTTTTTCATGTTAGCGTAAGGATTGCTAGTGTCTAAACCTTTGTACACAGCTAGCTGTTTGTCGTATGCCGCTCTAGCAGCTTCTCTTTCTTTTCTTCTTTTACCACCAAAATCAACAGCTGACAAAATTTGTGCTGCACCGCCTAAGCCCATCATTAAACCTAAAGGTAAGGCCGCGTAGTTAGCGTTTGCTTGGTAAGTAAAAATTTCTGAAATTAAATCTATCATAATATATTGTATTGTTTATTTATAATTACACCTTATATGTATTATTTACTACTTAATGCTACTTCTGAGCCAACTGCAAACAACTCTGCTTTATCAGTAGAATCATTTACCATTTCTACCTCAGCATAGTAACCTGTTAAGCTTGCGTTAGAAACATCTGCTTTTTTAACAAAAAACACGTAGTCACTACTTGGGCTGCCATCAGCCGGTATTTGCGGGTTATCGTTAGGCACTATAGTTATAGTAACTGTTTTTCTGTCTGCAGACAAATTTGTTACATCACCTATATAATGCACACTGCCATCTGCTGATTTCATAAAAGCAGAATCGTATGCATCAGCGTTGTGATTTGCTTGTAAAGATACGTTTACTGGGTTATCAAAAGCTAAGCTTATTGTTGACATATTTTTTTATTTTAATTGTTAAACAGCGCCTAACCCGCCATCAGTTTGAAAGCCTTGATTTAAAATTATAGCACCAGATCCAGAAGCAGCATTACTAGTAGAAGCAAAGTTTTCACTTGCTTTTGTTCTAGTGTCTTTTGTTACTAAAACCTCATTAACAGCTTGTTGTGAGCTTAAACTTAAAACATTAATAGTTGAAGGTGTTGCAAATTCAACAAAAGTGTCTGTAACGTTTTCAGTTATTGTAATAGTAAAGGTTATATTTGCTGAACTATTGTTTTTTGGAAACTCTAAGTAAGTATAGTACACACCATTGCTACCTATAGTCTTAACAGTGTTATCCGCTACTAATACATGTGCAAACCCGATCAATTCTGCAGAGGCAGCGCTTTGACCTACGTTTAAAGTAACAGTATCTGGCGAAGCGTCTGTCTTGCTAACAACTTTAACACCTTCTGTTACACCTGTTCCACCACCCATGGAAACTATAGTCATGTCTTTGTTTATAGGGCCAGCATTTGCTGCATTGGCTAAATTTAATGTGGTTTGATTACTAACGGCTGAAGACTCGTGATTTACTGTAATAGTGTTTGACTTTACGCCAAGCTTAAATGTAGAGTTAGGATCTCCATAAACTACTAAAAGTCTTTTTTCAGCTTTTTTGTTTATATATCTGTTAGAAGGAAAACTAAAACTACTCAAATTTTTAAAAGTAGAAGCTTTATTGTTAACTATATCTTCTATAGACCTACCTTGTGGTTTTACAAGAAGTTCATAGCCATATATTTTAGCAGAAGTAGTTTCTTTGCTAACAACTGTTAAGGCTTTTACGTGTATTTCCTCTAACCCAATTTGTTTTTTAAGTGGAACAATATGTGTTATTGTGTAAGCTCTTTTTGTTAAAGAAGTTCCAGACATTGTATCAGAAAAGCTAACCTTATAATCAGACATGCTATACACACCGTTAAAGCCAATAGAAGGATCAGGGCTTAACACTCTACCTTCTAGTCTTTCTACAGTAATATAAAAAACACTAGACTGTCCAACCCTACCAGTGTTTGTAAACTTATTGTCTGTGCTTTCAAAAGTAACAGTTGCTCCACTACCAAAAGTTATAGATGTTGAGGTTGTTATTTTAGTTTTTCTAGATCCAGTTGTTAAATCATCTTCTACAGCGGAAACAGTAGCTGTTGTTCCCTGTATTTTTTGACCAACTCTTATTTGGCTGTTATAAGTAGTCATTAAATGTTGTGTGCCAGTAACTGTTGCTGATGCTACAGCTGTCGACGTAACAACTATACTACAACCTTGTTTATATCCTTGTACTATTCCTGCCATATTATATTTGTTCTTGGTAAGCTGATCCAGCCGTTACTGTTAATATTGTCTTTGTATTTGCAGATGGAAATGGATTACTAACGTATGTTATTGTAACTTTTACAGAACCGTTGTTTTGTAAAGTAGCAGCAACTGTTCCAGCAAAATTATTTATAGCATCAGGCTCTGTTAATGAAAAAGTAAAGTCTTCAGCGGCTAATTTCCACGCGATACCTCTTGATGTTTGAGGGTGTATATAAAAATCTACTGTTTTACCCGTAACGTTTGATGCTGCTTTTTCGTTAAATTTAATAACCTTACTTGTTGCAGTTGAATCTGCAGAGTTATTGATTATCCATTTTTTAGGCTCAACATTGCTAGCTATATCTACAGCGGTTACAGTATGTGTGAAGCTTCTAACGTTAGAGTTTAAACTTATTGTAGATGGTTTTCCAACACCCTGAACATTTAATCCCTGCGTTTTTAGTAAATCAACATCGTTATTTATTTTAGCGCCTTTTATAAAGTTAAAATATTTACCTTCTTTTTCTACAAAAGTTAAAATGCTACCGTTTTCTTTGTCTGTAGTTATTGTATTTGCAGTCCAACCACTATCACCTTCATAACTTATAGTTTTAAAATCTTTAACCGTATCTGGTTCACCATTAAATACTAGTTTAATTTTAGAATCATATTGAGTTGAGTAAAAATTATTTCTAGTTAAACTTTCATTATGTAACCACATTTCACCATCTTTAAACGTGTAATAAGAGTTGTTGCAAGATATTCCATTTTCAGGTAAAAATGATTTAAAACTTACCCAACCATTTACTTTTTCAGTAAAACTTAATGTGTTATTGTTTAGAGTTACATTGTAATTAGATTTTAAAACATCATAAGAACCTACAACGCTTAAACTGTTATCTAAATTTTCTCTAAAATATTTAGACATACCTTTTTCAGATATATTTGTAATACCGTCCATTGAAAGTCTAAGCATGGCACCTCGTTTTCTATCTGAAAAATAACATCTATAACCGTGTGAAGCAAAAGACTCTGGGTTTTTAGATATGCCATATTCACCTGCAAAAGGTACTGATTGTCCTAAAACTTTGTTTGTAGCCGTAAGCTGTGGGTTTCCATCAGCATTAAATAAAGCGTCTTTATTAGCTAAAACTTTTAAAATTTTATCTTCACATAAAACAACAATGTTTGTATCTCTTGTGTGAAGTTTTTGTATTGGCCCGTAGTCAGGATTTAAATCTTTTGTTATTTTTTCACCTTGAATAAATTGATTTGTACTATTGAAACTAGAGCTTGAGTTGTATATACCAGAATATATTAAACCGTTTGATTTAACTTCTTCAGCATAATCTTGATCTAGTATTGTAGATACTCTAGGGCCTTTATCTATAGTAACCGCGTTATAATCATCAAAAATTCTGTTAGACTCTACGCCGTTTCCAAAAGCAAAACAATTGAAATAATTTAATGTTGACCAGTTAGAATCAACAATATTAATAATAGAACTGTTTAGCGTTGGTAATCCAGATCCACTAGCGCTAACACTACCACCACCTGCCACTACTAAATTATCTTTAAGAACTATATCTTCGGAGTATATTTCATCTCCATTAATATCTTTTTTGTAAACAATAACAGTTTCTCCTTTAGGTACAGTATGGTTAACGTGGTTTGGGCTTACAACAAATCTATTTAACGATGAGTTAGGTAGTAAATTTATAACAGCGTTTGTGTCTAGTGGGTTTTCGTCATTTGCTGTTCTATAATCAGTTTTAATACTCATACCGTCTTTTAGTATCATTTTGGTAGAAGGTGTCTCATAAAAAATATTTAAGTCTACTTTGTCTTTAGGCAGCACTTCAAAAACAGCTGGTGATTTAACGCTTATGTCAACTTCTCCAAAATCTACTTCACAAGCAGAAAAACTTCTAGCGTTTGATCCTATGTACTTTTTACGATTAGCTATAGACTCAGCACTGCTAAAAATTTTAGCTCTAGTATATATGTTAGAGCTTAACTCTAAGTGGTCTACTGCAGCATTACCTCTTTTGTCAGCTTCTTCCATAGGTGACCAGTATATAGCTTTATCTAGCTGAATATTAATTCCTAAAAATATTTCACTAAACTTAGCTTTTTCTTCCTTAGCACCGTAACTCCAAGATGTATGTAACCTATCAATAGAGCCGTTACTATCTCTAGCGTCTGTGTTGTAGCCAAAGAAACTTTCTGCTCTTACTATTTTATAAACAGTATTTGTAGGATCTGATGGAAATCTAAAGTTTTGCCCTGGTGTTATAAGGTACTTATAAAGGTTGTATAGTTGACCTAAATTACCTTTTCCTTTTCCTGCACCGTTAATACCTGTTATTTTAAAAGAACAAAATGTATTACCGACAACCCAACCGTCTCCAACATAAGGTTCTGGTCGAGCAAAGCCGTAAGAACTAGTGCCTCTAAAACCTACTGTTTGGTCAATAACAAGTTTAGGTGTTTTGCTACCTCCAGAAAGACTAGGAGTGTCGTAGTTTAAAAACTGCATGTTAAAACCGGTTATAGAGTTTTGAGCGTATTGATTAGATTTTATAATACCTCTTGTAGTACCGCCAAATTTTAATCTTATTTTACTGCCATTAAACAAGCCCGTAGCTGCCCAAGCAACAGGAGAGTAGCCGTTTGTAAAGTCAACACCATTTTTAGTTGCTGTAAAATCATTAGCTTGTACAGACTCTGGATTTAAATTAAAGCCGTTGCCATTTAACGTTCTACTTTGTCCAGAAGCAAAAACATCAGCGTAAGTTTCTTGCCCAGCAATATCTGGATCCATTGAAATACTTTTACCAAATTTAGATCTTGCAGTATTAAAGTGATCATAAGAGCCATTAATTAATTGATAATCGCTATTTGGTGGTATTGATAGTATAGACCTTATTAAAGGTGAAGAATCAAAATCATTAGTGCCTTCTAATATAGCATCGCTGTTAGCTTGGTCTAATAACCATGTTTTTGCAGAAAAAACTTTTGCAGAGTCTCTACTAATCCAGGTGTTTGTTGATACTATTGTTCTAGTAATAAAATCGTTTAAATAACTATCTCTTTTTATTTTTACAAAAAACTTACCTTTAAACTCTTCACCAAAATCTTCAGTTGTTTGTTTGAAAAAAGTAGCTTTTAAATCTAAATCTTGAGGGTTTGGAAGAACAGTGTTTACAGCATCAAAACTGCTATTTGCAATATTAATTAAATCTATTCTAGCTGATTGAGGTGAAGAGCCTACAAACTCAATATCAAAACCAAAAGGCCTTTTAAGTCTAAATAAAAAAGACTCTTTGTTATCTCTAAAGAAAATCTCTTGCTCATCAGTAACTTCTATTGCTTGACTAAGTTTTACTGTTTGGCTAGTGATACTCACAACAAAAACGTCCTTTCCATCAAAGTCAGTACCGTCTTTAGTTTTTACCACTCTCATACCAATCTCTATAAGGCTAAGGTTAGTAACATTATTACTATCAGAATGTGTAGTTGTAGTATTGTTTAATAAAGTTATAGAGGTGTTGTTTTGCCCGCCGTCAGTTTTAAAACACAAAGCTTTAAAGCCAGGAATTATTCCTTTTATACGGTCAGACTGGTCTGGAGTTGTTTGTGTTCCATCTGGATTTATACCAAAATAGTCTGATTTTTTGTATATCTGATCAATTTCATATTTTTCAGACAAAGTACCATCTCCATCGCCAATCTGTACAAATCTATTAGGTGCGTCATACCAAACACCAGTGTTTGTAATAAAAGAATCTAATTCATCTATAAACTCCGGGTCGTCTCTTAAATCGTAAACACTCAATAAAAAAGTATTAGAACCTTTTGTAGGGTATCTAGTTGTTTGTTGGCTATATTTTTCGTTTTTAACAGTGTTACTATCACTTGAGCTAACAATATCTCCTATTGAAAAAGTAGTTTTTTCACTAGACGCACCGACCTCTGCCATTGTAAATTTTATATGGTTTGGTGGTTCTGTTTGCTTGTCTAAAACTTTATATTTTACAGTTTCGCCTGGCGCTACCGTCGCTGCGTTTTCAGTACCATGCTCTTTTTTAATAGCAACGTAGTCGTTTTCATTTACTTTGTTTATTTCTGAAGAAGGAAAAGAAATCCAAACGTTTTCGTCTTCTAAGTCTGGATAAAACCTATCCATTGCTAAATTATAATACTCATTAGAAGAGTCTTTAACAAAGTATTTGTAGTGAGTAGCCCAAGTTGGTGGCGGTGAGTTTAATGAAACTTCTAAAGAATTAGAAGTTGCTGATTTTGATTGATCTATTTTAACAACTCCAGATTCGTGTGTAAAAACTGGTGATTGTCTACCAAACTCATCTAAAAATGATACTCCAATTTGATAATCTCTTATAGACTTTAAAGATTTTAATGGTTTTTCTGTTATTTCAGTGCTATTAATTTTTGTTTTAAACTTAGAAGGCGTGCTAAAATAATCGTATTGTTGAGTGTAATTTCCATAAACAACTCTATTGCCAGTAATTTCTTGAGCCAAAGCTTTTCTAGGTACATTGTCATAAGGCCTTAGCATTTGGTTTTCTGGAAGTAAAGATTTAATTTCTTCAAGCGTTATAACTACTGAATCGTTATTTTTAATATTTTCAAAATCACTATGCTCTATTGTTTTTACAATGTACACATTTGTAGCATTAGATTTTTTGTACAATATGTCAATACTTTTTGCGTCTTTTGGAGGTTTGGCAAATCCTGATAAAGTAATTCTTCTAACGTCGTTTATCATAGACTTGTTATAACCATCTTTAGAATCATAACTATAACCTTTTTCTGACAAAGGTAAAAAAGCAACTTCTGTAAAAGGTGATATTGCAGAGTATTCGTTGTCTATATATTTCCATCTAAAGCTAAACCTTGCAAACTCTTTTTCATATATAGCCTCTGGCTGTACTCTTTTAGACTTAAATTTAGTTTGATCTAAATTTGACAATATAGTGTTATCAATAGAAACTATTTCACAGTCAAACAACTGTTTACCATCATCAGTACCAATAGTACCACAAGAAGTTGTTGATGTGCCAGTTACTTTCTTTAAAACGACATTGTCAATTCTAGCGTCCCAATCATGGTCATTATAAAATAATAGCTCACTAAGACTTAGAGCTCCTCTTGCTACAGATTTTTGTTTAAAATATACTGTTTTACCACCTGTGGTAGAAGTGTCTAATAATATATGGTTTGTATGGCCAAAATCGACGTCATCACCTACATACACGTTGTTTGTTGATAAAACTAATTTTAAATAACCAGCGTCACTACTACCAGACGTAGCTACAGCAACATCGTAAGTTAGTTTGTAAACTTCATCAGCAACTAAGCTTTCGCTCAATACATTTCTAACATAACCATCACTAGTACCATTAGATGACAAACCTCCAGATGTTACATAAAAACCAGCTGCAGATGTACCTACGTCTGTTGTACCTGATAATCCAGTATGCCAAGTGGTTAAACTATTAAAATCACCATTTGAGATTTTATCGTTACCAGTTACACCGCTACCTACCGCGTTAGCATGAGATGTAGGTATTGAATTTGTATTTTTTACAGTAATTTTATCAATAAGTCTAACTTTTATATCAACAAAAGCGTCATCATCAACACTTAACGCGCCTGAGTCTTCTGCTTGTAAAGAAATTATATCATTAACCTCGTAATTAGTTCCGTAAAATTGTAAAGGTTGTATTTTTACTGGCCTTGGTTTTGTTAAACATTCTATAGAGTTTATTTTAATAGAACCTACCATTTCGTCAGAAGCTACTAAACATAATTGGCCATCTGCACCGTCTTGAAGCTGCTTCCAAATAATATCTATTTCATATGTACCGTTGTAATATCTGTAAGTTTCTAAAGCGTTAAGACCATTTATAGCTGTTGCTATGTTGGTGTTTGCTTTTCCATGAAAACCTATAAAAGCTGGTGATGAAGGTGTAGATATATCTTGAGTAGTTACTGTAACAGTTGCTTTTAAATTGTAAGTATGCCCTTTTAATAAGTCAGTCGTAGTTGTTATTAAAGGATAATGTTTTGTCCCTGTAGCACCACTTCCACCCGCAAAATGATATGTTTTTGTGCCAGAATTATAAGACCAACCTTGACCAAAAGCAGTGCTACCCACAGCTGGGCCGGTTGCAATGCTTGGAAATAATGTAACATCTTTACCAGATCCGTCATTTAATACCCCACCATCTGCTATAAGTCTACCGTCTAAGTCAAAACTATTTTCACTTGTAGTTCCTATTTGTTTTTTTACTAAACTACCTGTGTTATCAATATATCCCCAAAAATTACTATTATTAAATGGTTCTGACCAATGCTGTATTCTTACTTTAGTGTTATTTGCTACTGGAGGTAAAGACCTGTCAACAAAAGAAACCGTGTGGTTTAACCAGTCTACAGTTTCTATAGTATAGTATATGTCTGGCTCTGTCCAAGTACCTGATCCGTTAGAACTAATAGCAACTCTCATACCTGGTTCTATAGCTCTCCATTTTTTATAATCATTTCCAGTTGAAAAGTTAGAAGAATTTACAGCTAGTGTATTAGCATTGCTATCAGAAGCGTTGTTTACTACTGTTGTTTGTAAGTAACTAACATCAGTTGCTTTGTAAATATTAGAACTACCAGAAGTGTTTGCGTGAGTAATATTAGTGTTAAAATCTTGAGAGTCTACAGTGCTAGTAGAAAAAGTGTTTGATTTTGTAAAAGAAGTGTTAGTTTGGTTGTATGACATACCGTTAACATTACCATCTCTAATAACATTTGACAAGCTTATTTTAGGCGCTTGAAGAGGATATTTTTTTATAACTGTTATGAGCTCAGTATAAACACTTTTTGTATATGTGCCATCTGAGTTTTGATACTTTGTAGTTGTTGAAAAATTTGTAGAACCATTTTTCATTCTACCCATGTGTATTTTTTTAGGCTCTGTAGTGTTGTCTGTAAAAAACAAAAAGTCATCTAATATGTTTATACCTGTTATGAGGTAACTACTACTAAAACTTAAAAAAGCGTTATCAGTACCTTTGTTTGTGTCTACTAATATTGGTGTTATAGAGCCTGTAGAAGGATCATATTCTGCAATAGCATCTACACTAGTCCCACAAATAAACCAAATTATAGTATCGTTTTCTTCGTTTACAATAGAGCCTATACATTTAGCACCAGCAATATTATGGTCAGACATCTGCGTATTTCCATATGCGTTTTGTGCAGAACCAGCATCGCTAGATTCTGAAAATGAAATATCTACGTTTAAAGCGTCTCTGTACTGTCCATTTGGTATTAATCTCTCGTCAAGATCTTTGTTCATTTTACCAGCGTGGAACACATTTTTTAATTCCGGCATATGTTAGTGTTTTATTTGCTTAGACTTTCCTCTCATTGTTTGTTGTAGCTCTTCAGACTTGTAGTTAGATAATCTTAACTTAGCTGTTCTCAAAGCCGCTCTTCTTTCTTTTTTATATCTTGCTACTAAATACTCAGGTGTATTCATTTTTGTTGCTAAAATAGCATGTGCTATACACTTGTACACAGCTTCCTCAGCAAACTTATGTACTATCATTTCGCTATTAGTACCTAACCCATCACTTAT
>Ga0208298_1000288_pt1 | contig 23103 bp, 27 predicted proteins | sample 14BtaG_FD_184088 | JGI IMG/M metagenome (GOLD analysis project Ga0208298, IMG submission 184088) | Marine viral communities from the Subarctic Pacific Ocean - 14B_ETSP_OMZ_AT15311_CsCl metaG (SPAdes) (version 2) | ecosystem: Environmental > Aquatic > Marine > Oceanic | place: Pacific Ocean... | reverse complement strand
CAATGATAGAGTTAGAATCTTTAACTGAGCAAAGGGATGCTCTTATAAAACCTACAGTAGGTTTTGATAATACAAACATAGAAGAACAGAAAAAAAGAGAAGGAGAAATAGTTTCTACTGATATGGAACTATCAAAGGTAAACGATTTATCTCAAGAGTTTAAAGATGTCAAAGATTTGTTGAATAAAAATGAAAGTTTTATTGTACCAAAACTAAACTACTTATATAGAGACCAAGGTTTTAAATTTGAAGAAGCAGATATTCTTGGGCAAAAAATTAAAGTTTCAGCAAGAGGTGAAAATGGATTTGATGATGGCCCTTCTATAAAAATTAACATAGGCTTTTTTCAAGACGAAGGTAAACGTGCTAAAGAGTTGCTAGAGTTTATAGAAGAAAACAAAGAAAAAAGTTCTGCACTTGCACAAAGAGTAATTGGGTATGAGGCTAACGACATAAAGTTTAGAAATGATAAAGAGATGGATGAATCTTTATTTTCTATAGCTAAAAGGCAAGACAGGTTCAATCAAGGTATTCAGCAATATAGTGCAAATAGTCTAAGGTTAGAGAAAGATTTTGAAAACAGGGAGTCAATGAATCAAGAACAAATTGATGACTATAACAGTAGGATAAAATTACATGAAGAGGCAGGGTTAAAGCTATTAGAAGAAGGAGATAATTTAGATTTACAAAAAGCAGAATTAAATACAGCAGTTGGGAAGTATTATGACATGCAAAAAGAGCAAGGAAACTTTGGTCTTTTAATGAAGTACAACTTGGCAAGTGGTATAAGTACTCCAATTTCTGAAGTAGCAAACTATGCTTTAACTGCAAAGCTTGGTCTTCCAGGAGCAGTAGATTTGCGAAAAGAAATGGGGGATGATAAATTTAAAGAAGAAATTTTGCGTGCAGCTAAACAATTAGAATACGCATCGCCATTAGAAGAAGACTTAGAAAAAATGAGTGTTGATGATTTAAAAGAGTTTTATAAAAAAGATTCTGGTAAAAAAAGTATGTTAACACCCATGAGTGAGTTTGATGTTATTCAAGGAAAAATAAAAGACAGGTATATAAAAGATGTGAAGTATGGTGAAGAGATAGATGGGGTTAGACAGGGCGGAATTATAACTAATATACGAGATGGGTGGCAAAAAAAATTAGGAGGTAAATCAATTACCGAACAATATGCAGCAACAAAACAAAAAGGATTTTTCTTAGGAGCATTATCTGGTGTAGCAGAATCTATACCATCTTTATTTGCTGGGCCCGGTAGGCTAGCAAGTTTGTTTATGCTTACATCTGGTAAGCTCGATGAGCAGATGAGTAACAATCCTGATTTTGCAAACATAAGTGAAAATGAAAAAGTTTTATTTAAAGTGCCAGCCGCTCTTACAGTTGCGGCATTAGAAAATTATGGTATTAGAAATGTGTTTGATAAAGGTGGGTTTGTTGCCAATGTATTAACAAAGGTCTTAAATAAAATGCCTAAAGGAGGTTCAGCAAGAACATTTAAAGAGTTTTTAGACCAAGAAGTTAAAAACTCTGCCACCAAAGGAGCTTTAGTTTTAGGGGGAGCAACACTTGCTGAAGCAGAAACTGGTGCAGCTCAAGAGCTTAGTGATATAGGATTTAAAGAAATATATAACCTTATTAAAGGGAAAGAATTATTTGATACTCCTGAAAGTTTTGCAGAATTATTAGGTCAAGTTGCTTATGCATCAGCTCAAGAAGCTGTAGGTGGGTTTGTTTTGGGAACAATACCAGCAGTGTCAGCAGCTGTTAGTGAAAATAAATTTGCAAATCTTACAGAGCAGCAGATACAAATATTTAGAGAGATAAAAAATAATCCCAAAATATCTCAATCAGCTTTAACAAATCTTATAAAGATGGAGATTAATGGTGGAGAGATTACTCCAGAGCAAGGTAAACAAATTAAAGCAGACTATGAGTTAGCCATAGGGTTAGCAAATGAATTACCAGGAGGTATAAACAACCCAGCATTTGCTGAGGCTATGGATTTAAAAATTAGAAAGAAAGTTCTTGAAGATAGAACCGCACCTCCAATAGACCAAAACCTTGGCTCAGTTAAACAAGACAATCTTGAAATACAGCAGATAAACGAAAGGTTAGCGCAGATAAAAGAAACTACAACTGATACACAAGTTGAAGGTGCAACACAACAAGAATCAAAAGATATTACTGAAGTGGTAGAGCAAGCTGAATCAGCTGCTCCTGTACCAGAGACAAAAGAGAGTGCTACAGACACTTTCTTTGGTAAAAAGAAAACTAAAAATGTTGAAGAGATTTCTGATAATTTAATTATTAACACTAACGAACAGCCTGAAAATTTAAAACCAAACCAAGTAACACTTCGTAATGTAGTAAAAGGTTTAGCAAAAACAGGAGCAAAAGCAATACAGAAACTTTTTCCTGAGACTAAAATAATATTACACGAAAGCACAACTGAGTTTGAAAGATTTGCTCCAGCTGGCAACAGGGGTTTTTATGACACTAATGAAAATGTAATTCACATTGATTTAAATAAAGCATCAGCTACAACAGTGCCTCATGAAATATTTCACGCAACTTTATTGAGTAAAATTAAAACTAATGCTGAAGCAGCTAAACTAGCTGAAAACATGATGAGGTCAGTCAGAAAAGCTTTACCAAAAAACAGTCCTCTTGCTAGAAGAATAGATGAGTTTGCCGCAAAATACGATGACAAACCTGACTTTCAAAATGAAGAAAGGTTAGCAGAGCTTATGGGTATTATGGCTTCAGAGTATACACAACTTACTAAGCCGCAAAAAAATAAAGTAATTAAATTCCTGCAAGACCTTGCAAATAAGATTGGTTTAAATATAAACATCTCTGAGTTTACACAGCAAGACTCTGATGTAGTAGATTTATTTAACACATTAGCTGGTAAAATTTCAACTGGTGAAACTATAACAGAAACAGATGTACAAATAATTGAAGAACAGTCAGGGTTAGATAAAGAACAAGAGCAAGGAGAGGGGGGTCAAGTGGGTACGCTTACTTTCCCCCCAACCGGAAGAGAACAAAGAGCGCCAAGCGTTAAAACAGACACAAGGTCTTTCTCCTCATTGATAACTGATAAAAGTGTAAAGGATTTTAAAAATCAAAAAATTATAACTAACATGTATGATTTTACAAGTGCTGGTCCAACAGAAATTGCACCTGGTATCGTGCTAGATTTGTATGGGGGTAAAAGCTATGTGCCTTTAATGATGGAAAAACAAGGTTTAAACATTGGTGACTTTTCTAACTTAGCGGCATTTAACACTGATGTTAATGCTGAAACATTTAAAAGAAATGTAGAGCAGGGAGACGTAAGCTTATTTGCCCCTCATGTAGGAACTTTAGAAAAATCATGGCAATTCCAACAAAACATATTTGAACAATTAACTTATGCAGCTTTAGATAATAATATATTAACTAATGAAGAGTTAATAACTCTTTTTAATAGTGCATTAACCAATATTGATGGTAAAAAAGCTTTAAATGTTTTTAATAAAAAATCTAACTTAAACATAAAAGATTTTAATTCTTTTAAAGATAATCCAAAAAAGCTTGTGGAATTGCTAGACATTAAAAATAATTACTCACCTGAATTAAGAAAATTGTTTAACGATAGATATTCTGGTAATGCTAAATACAAAGACGCTTTAAAAGTTAATAACAAAATTGATTTTGTTAAAAAGTTTCAAGACCCATTAAACGTAGGCTCTAATAGTTTCGATATAATTAGTTTAATAAAGTTTGACAACAGAGATTTACAAATAACTAAGCCTAATGTAGGTGATGTAGATTACCACCCTTCATTCGCATACACTATAAAGGCGAATATAGAAGGTATCTATCAACCTGATTTATTTTATCAATCCTCAGAGGTAACTGATACATACACTAAATATAATATAGCAAGTACAACGGTTTCAGTAAAAGAAGAAGTAGGGGAAGATTCATTTAAAAAATCTAATGTAGCTAGTAGCTCAGGTTCTATTCCTAAAGTAGCTCAAATTAATAAAATTACACCTAGAGAGCAAAGAGAGAAAACAATACAAGAGGTTGCACAGTTTTATAATGTAGATACAGCAGGGTTTGCTAATCCAATGGTAGATGAGTTTCAATTTAGAAAGGCAGCAGAACCATTAGGATATGGAGTGGCAAGAGCTAGGAGTGGCTCACTTTATGTTACTAAAAATAATAAGTTTATAAACCCATACGAAATTGATACAAATCAATTGACGGGCAGAGGTCAGAGAAGCGATGACTTCTATGTAGACATTGCAAGCCAGTTAAGAGATAGAAAGGTAAGAGAAGAGCTTATAGTTGATACACTTAGAAGACAGTATAAACTTTCTGAAACAAAGATTAAAGATATATTAGACATCCAGTCTTTAACATTAGGAGGAGTGCCTGATAGTTTTAAAAAGATTGGAGATGCTGCTGGAACAAAACTATTTTTACAATTAGAAACTTTTATTTTAAAACAAAGAAAAGCTAACAAGAAAAAACCTTTAAGTAAAACGGCTGAAGCTGATTCAGTTATTAATTATTTAATGGAAAGGCCACAGTTTAAAGGTTTAGCTGAAACTTATAAAGTAAAAGGGGAGACCAAAACTAAAAAAGGTTTGTCTTCCTTACAAGCACAAATGCTTAGTGACCTTACAAGTATACTCGAAGCAAGACCATCTCAAACAGTTACAGCCCAAATAGTAAAAGCTAGAAAAAGCATTACAGATAAAAAGAAAGGTGCTACTACTGTTAAAAGTCAACAGCAGATACTTATAAATCTATTAAGAAGAAATCTTCCTAAGTCTTTGTTTACTAAATCAGAGGTAATAGATATAGTTAGAAAAATTCAAGACCTAAGCACTGTAGATTTAAAAGGAAACAATTTAGAAAACATTGTTGATGATATAGAAAAAACTGTAACTAAGCTTAACAACAAAAACGTACTTAGCAGAATTAAAAGATTGTTAAATGGTAAGTATGAAGTTGTGGTTTCAGGAAAACCTAAAGGAGTTAAAATAGATGTTGATACAAAAAAAAGATTAAAAACCATTACATCTTTATTAGTAGCTGATGACGCCTCTGTGGAGGTTATTGGAAAGACACAGGAAAAACTTAGAGCTGAACTAGAAAGTTTATTAGAAAGCAATAACGATACAGAAAACCAAGAGTTGACTCCTGAAACATTAATGAGAATTGCTGACATTACAACTGCAATTAATTATAATGAGGCGATGCTGCAAGAAAATTCTGATATCTCAAAACTTGAAAACTTAACAAGAGCATTCGTGCAACTGGAAAACATAGTAGTAAGAGGTAGAGACATACAGGCAGGCATACTACAAGAGAAGCATAAACAGTATATGCAAAACCTATCTATACTTATTAAAGAAACAACAAAGCAAGAATTAAATCCTGATGAAGAAAATTTTAAAAAAGAAGTAGAAGCTGTTTCAAAAACCAGAGAAGGTATAGCAGAAAAGGAAAGAGTAAATGGTAATTTAATTACCAAATTTAAAAAAATGATGAGGAGGTTTAGTAATACTATGGGATTTGGTGCTGCTCAAGATTTAACAGGTCTAATTGACCAATTAGCCGAGTTTCCTGGGGTGGTGTTTGGAGGTCAACTACAAGAAATAGTTACTGATAAAGTAAATGAATCAACAAGGCAATACAAAAGCAGAATGCTAGATTTTTCTTACTTGTTAGAAGAAAATTTAATAAAATATTACGGAAAAAATTATCAATACACCTTAAGAGAATTAAATCAAACTGATAATATTTTTTATAAAAACATTAAGGAGGTTGAGGCAGCACAAGCAAAGTATGATAAGAATAGAAACGATGATACTAAGAATGAATTAAGAGATGTTCTTGCAAGAAATGAAATTATATTATCTCAAGAACAAATAGGTTACATGGTTTTTCAATATAACGACCCTGCTTTACACCCAACATTTAAAAACATGTATGGTGAGGATTATCAAAGAGTAATGCGAGAAATGAATGAAAAATTAGATGATAGAGTTAGAGCATTTGGTGAGTGGCAGGTCAAGGAGTTTTATCCTATTATGCATCAAAGGTTTAATGAAACATATAAAAGAATTTATTACACTGATATGCCTTATAACAAATACTATGCAGGGCCTATTAGAAGAGAAGGAGAAAAAACAGAAGAGTTTCATTTACTTCAAGGAGCTAGTAAATACAATGCTACGGTAGGCTCAAACTATACAAAACTAAGAGTAAATAGCACTGACAAAATCAAAAACAGCACTCTAGTAGATGCAATGCAGGAGTATACACAAGACATGGAGTACTTTGATGCGTATGCGGAAAACCTACAGACCATATCACGATTGTTCACAAACAAAGATGCAAAAATTATTATTGAAAGTATTCATGGTAAAGAATTTTATAATTTAATAGACAACATGATTAACAATTTAGCTATGGCAGGAAAGTCTAAAACTAATATGTTAAGCGCTAATGTTTTAAACTTTTTTAATAATGTTTTTCAAATATCAAGACTAATGCTTTCACCTGCAATAGCAATTAAACAGCTTACTTCTATTCCTACGTTTGCTTTAGAGCCAGAAGTTGGACCTGCTAATTGGATTAAATATACAGCTAAAAATAAAACTCAACAACTTCAAGTTTATAATGAAGTTTTAGAAAACTCTGTTTATTTAAAAGATAGGGCAGCTCGAAGTATATTGCGTAGTATTGAAACATATAACCCAGAAAGATTTCAAAGTTTTATTCCAAAACCAACTCAAAACTTTGCTATAGATTTGTTAATGGGGTTCATTAAAGTAGCTGACAGAAGTGCAATATTATTAGGAGGTCTTCCAAACTATTCTTTTTATAAGGCTAAATATCAAAAAGAAAATCCAAACGCCACCGAACAACAAGCGATAGATTATGCTATAAGAAAGTTTGAAAAAGATGTAAAGTCTACTCAACAATCTTACGATTTGCAGGATAGGGACATTCATCAAAACAGAGACCCCTTTTCACGTGGTATAAATATGTTCTTGACAACGCCTAAGCAGTATTTAAGAAGAGAGATTACAGGATGGAGGCAAATGACAAGAGCTGCAAAAAGATTTGCTAAAGGCGATAAAAACAAAAACGCTCCTAATATAGCTCAAGCATTCTCTCAATTAGCATTTTATCATGCGTTTATGCCTGTTTTATTTGCATATACATCTCTAGGATTCCCTGGTCTTGCTAGAGATAGAAGAGATGATGATGATGATACATTAATGAGGGCAGCTTTTATGGGTAATTTAAATGGGTTGTTTGTCTGGGGGTTAGTTATACAGCAGTTTGCTGATGCATATCAAGACAAGCCATGGTATAGACAGACAACATCTTTTCCTGTTTTTGAAACAGCAACTGATATAGCCGTAATCATAAATAAACTTGGTAAAGCTAAAACTCAAGAGGATTATAACGAGGTAAATAAAGAAATGTTTGAGTTTATAAATAAGAATGGATTACCATATAGCATAATTGAAAGGTGGGTAAATAATCTGCAGAAAGTAATCAATGGAGAAACAGATGGGGCAGGAGAAGACGTGCTTAGAATATTTAACTTTAGTGAGTATGCTATTAGTGGGCCACAAAAAAAAGCTAAGAAATTAAAGTTTGGTTCTTCTGGTAAAAAAAGTAAAGGATTAGATTTTGATTTTGATACCAGCCTTGACCTTGATTTAAAAACAGATTTTGATATAGATTAATCATGCCTTTTAAAAGTAAAGCACAACGTAGATGGATGTACGCTAATAAGCCGGAGATGGCTAAAGAGTTTGAAAAAGAAACTTCTGACTCAGCTTCTCTTCCTAACAGGTTACACCCCAGAACCAATACGCGCAGAAGACTTACTCAGCGTAGAGCTAGAAGAGGAGTAAATAGAAAGAGTAAAAAATAAGTAAGTTAATTACTATCACCACTACAAACTCTATCAAGTGTTTTTTATTCATTACAGATTCATAAGACAATTAATAGCTGTGTGTCCACCCAGAACAACACCACAACCAATAGCTTGTTTTTTAAAATGCTTTGCGTAAGCAGCTGCGTATGATGTAGTATCTATACCACAACCTACCTGCATACCAAAGACTCTAAAGTTCCTACCTACCATCCATTCGATATAGGCTTGCGTGTGTATGTGCCCCTGCACAGTAGACATCATATCATTCTTGGCTTTTGTTCTAGCCGTTCCACCCTCGCCGTGTATGTACTGTACATTATCATACACTATTCTTTCTACCCAGTTCCATTTAGTTCCCAGTACCTCGTTGTAAGATTTAATCCACATAGTTGGTATGGCTGAGGTCTGAGCTTTCCGCATTACCATTCTGTCGTGGTTTCCTATAATCACATCAGCTTCTGGAAAAGCTCTGTTCCAATGACTCACTGTTTGTATCGCGTAGTCTAACTCATCAGCACCACCAAGCGCATCAGAGGAAGTCTCGTGATAAGAACTATAATGGTTGTCTATAATATCTCCAATGAATATTACCTGGTTACATAAATACTTTGCGTAAGTTTCTTGACAGAAATCTAAGTATCCATCAAGTTCAAATGGTGCATGCAAATCTCCTACAACCAGAATCCTTCTCTCGTTTTTAGTTAGGTTATCGTATGCAATTTTTTTATCTCCTTTTAATCGTGGTCTGAAATCTTTATAGCTCATCGTTTATTGATTCGTTAATAGTTTTTAATTTACTATTAAGAGTCAGTATAGACTTTCGAGTTTCATCATACTCTTGGTCTACCAATGTTTCGTATATTTGATTTACTGAGTCATGAATATCTTCCATTATAAAGTTAATGTTTTGAAGACGCTTTTGCTCTAGCGGTGTTATATTCATTTTTTAAGGTTTACTGTTCTCTTAACAATAACCTTCCTGTGTACTCATCGATTCTTTTTACAGCCTTGTAAATTTTACGTGACTGTTTCTTTACTTTTTCAACTTCAGTCTTATTAGAGTCGCTGCCTAAATTACAATAAAGGTCAGCGTCAATCTCAAAAAGAGTATCTATTTTCCTTTTATTACTCCAGCTCGTGAAGTTTAGAATCTTTTCAATGTCATCTATGTTATAAGACATAAGTATCAATGCACCTTAAAGTTATAAAATTTTTTTCAACATTTCATTAATTTTTGCAAATCTTTGCTTCAAGTATGCAGTTTGCGGAACATACCCAAACTCTTTTCGAGACTCATTAAATATATCTTTAAATTCATTTTTAATTAGAATACGCATGGATTTGTTTTTTTCTTTTAAATTAACGTTTTCATTTACATACTTGTAATATTTTGTTTTTAAATCTCTAGGGTTTTTTATATTGATTGCATAGTTTAATTTTAATTTATTAAACATTTCTTCATAAGCATTGAGGTAATAATAATCATTGTTTAATTCAAAAGTTTCAAAAACTTTTAGGCCATGAAGCACAGTAGCGTGGTCTTTATATATAAATGTGCCAATGTCAGATAAAGAGTGACTGGTTAAATTTTTGCATAACTTATAATAAACAGCTCTTCCATACACTAGCTCTCGGTTTCTGTTTTTCTTTGTAATGTCTGCATTAAATTTATTAACGACTTCATCTCTAATTGCTCTTAATTTTGTGGATTCTTTTATTTCAATTGTTTTCATAGTCAATAGTTTTGTTTAGGTTTAAGTAGTCTAAGTATTCATCCGAAGATATTATATTAAATTTATAAAACAAAGGAAACATACTTCTTGAGTTAAGATATTCTACACTAAAAAACAAAGGGTCTTGCATAGTAACAACACCTGCGACCATACCAAACTTTCTTGGTTCATCAGCGTATTTTTTTTCTTCATGCATTTCACTCGCTAGTTTATCTAACTGCATTATAATTCCAGCACTATATAGTGGAGGTAAAGTCTCTAGCTCCTCCAAAAAGTTTTCTTCCATCTCGTAATAGTGTTCATCCCCTGTAAATCTCTGCGGTAAATCCATATTCTTTTAGTTCTTTCATTCGGTACTCCTGAAGCTTAGACACCTTACCCTTCTTGGTTTTGATTTCATAAAACTCAATACCATAATCAGGGTGTAATGCTAATACATCTGGTATACCATTTTTATTAGTCTTAATTAATTTAATAACAAAGTAACCATCAGCCTCCAACTCCTTAATCTTTTTAGTTTGTATCTGTTGCTCTGTCATTATATGCAAAGTTACTTAAATCTTTTATTGGGATTAAAACCGAAAGAGATGTTTTATCGTCACCCATTTCCTTGACTTGACCTTTTAAATAATACTCTCTAGCAATCTGTTTTAATCTGCTTGTTTTAATTATAATTATTACCTCATCCCTGAATTGTTCAGCTAAAACAAATGCGTAATAATCTGATTTCGTTTTAGAAATTCCAGAAGGTTTACCTCTGCTTTCAAACTCAACAGCTATATTACCTGTCGTTCCTGTCCAGAAATCTCTTTTAACTTCAATGGTTGCATTTTTAAAAATATGGTCAATCAATCTTTCTCCTTGCTGACCAATAATTAAATCGTAATCGAAATTAGTTTTTCTGTCCTTCATTTTCAGCTTTCTCTTTATCTTTCGCTGCATCCTTTTTAAGTTGCTCGATAGCTTTGTCGTACCCTTTCATTCTCTTAAGAGCTTCAAGTGTTCCAACCGATAGGCTTCTAATGTTCATCATCTCTTTGATGACTTCTTGCATGATGTTGTCAAGCTTGTCTAGCTTGTTCATCATCTCTATTAATTTTTGTTCTTTCATAATTATAAACTTAGTAAATCTTTTTTGAAATGTCTTAAGGTGTAATCTTTTTTATTGGTTACAGTTTTATATATCTTGGTTTCAATCCCTCTTTCTGCAAATATCCAATAGACATCACTTACCTTAGAATCTTTAGTTGTCATCCTGTCACGAGACTGCCAATAACTTAGAGCTGAGAAATCTATATTGTAATACACAAGACAATCCGCTTCCTTTAAACTTATTCCCTCACGCCCACTAACAATCTGAAGTGCTATATTTTTATTGGTTGTCTTGAACTCCTGCAAGTCATCAGTAATATTATCCCCATAGACTTGTTTTAAGGCATCATACTCTGCTTTAAACTTATAGAATATACCTATCTTCCTGCTTTTAAATTCAGCGCCTATAAACCTAGCTTTTGATAAGTCAGTTACCATACGTTTTCCATTCTCTAACTTCACAGTTCCAGAGAAAAGCTGGTGTATCTTTGACATCTTCTTTACTCCAGTATCTCCTAGTATAACTTCCTTTGTTTTCTTTCCTGTAATAATACCATGTTCTCTCATCTCTTTGACAAAGTCGTATGTCAGTTTACTCATCTCTACTTTTAAAACATGTTCTTTTATCTCTGACTTGAAGCCAGCCTCCTTCTGAGTATAACTTATCATGTATGGTTTCATCCTGTCTAGTATCACAGGCTTACCATCATCGTAGTTGTTTATGTGAAAGGAGTTGATTACTTTCTGAACTACATTAACATATTCCTTAGCAAACTTATAAAAGCTTTTATACTCAATAAATGGATTCTTAGGACAAGCATACACCTGATGGTATATCTGACTGAATGATTCTGGAGTAGGAGTTCCAGACATCAGGATTACAAAAGGATTCTGTCTTAAAATAATTTCTTTTACAAGCTTAGTTCTCTTGCTTGGCTTTGGGTACGCACCTAAGGTGTGTGCCTCATCAAGTACAATTAAATCAATACTGTTGGGTTGATTGATTCTAACCTTATGAAGGCTTTCATAATTGATTATAGTTATATTGTAGTTTGGCTTTAACTTATTATAATCAGCCTCGATTGAACTAATAGCTTTTTTCTTTGTAACAAATAAAAGATTCTTTATACCTAGTTTTTCTGCCACTCCCAAAGCAGTCAGAGTCTTTCCTGTTCTCACCTCCATTGAAAGATAAACGAAGCGGTGTGCCTTAAGCACACCCTTCGCTTTCTCAATTATCTGTATTTGATAATCTCTGAACTCTACCATTATTTTACATAATAACTTTGAGCAGCCCAAGGCCCACAATTCCATGAGTCTTTATGAAGTCCTTGGTCAATACAGGTTAGATGTCTTGAGGTATGTATGACATACACCTTTGATTCATCGACAGGAAACTCTTTGACTTTATATCTTTTGTTTCCATTCCTTTTCAATGGTGATTGTCTTCTTGAAAAACCATTCTCGACAAGAAAGACTTCATAGACTCTTTCATCGTTTGGCATCATCTTCATTTCAAGACCTATCTCAAATAATCTTTGCATTACTTGAAAATACTCCAACCCTGTAGCATGAGCACAAGCTCTTACGACGCAGTCACCTGCTCGTAAATCCTTAACTCTCTGAAAGTATTTTTCTCTACCTCCATAAGACTTTAAGTATTCAATTGTTTTCATATTACAATTTGTTTGTTAAACTTATTTTTGCCGAACTAACGACAATACAAAGATACGACAAAAGTTTTACAATTCCAAATACCAGTCATAACAAGGCTTTAGAAAGCTGGTTCAATATCTGGTTCTTGTAATCTAATCCATCTTCCTGACATATCCCTACCCTCAACTGGTGGCAATCCTGTTTTAAATTCTGCAAAATCATGTAGCCATTTATAAAACCTCTGTCTACTTATAGTCATCTTAGACTTTGGTCCGTAGTCTGGGTACTCGTTGATAAAATCAAAATACATTTCATTTTTATTTATTTGAAGACCGACTGATAACCTATCATTTTCTTCCTGCCCTTTTAAAAGTCCACACCATTCAATGAAGTCATGAGAGGTAGAAGCTGAGAGTTGTCTGATTTTAAGATTGACAAACTCACTTTCTATTAAGCCCTCTTTTAAATACAACTGAAGACATTCAATCATATAATTATCAAACACACACCACTCATCATCATCCCAATCGCCAAAGAATAATTTTCCGAACTCATCTTGTGGTGTATAAGATTTAGTATAGTGCTGATAGAGTTCTAGCTCCCACTTTCTTCTTTGAAAAGAATTACCTGTACCCTTTATAGCATAGTTTGTGGTGATAGCTATCTTAGGGCTCTTGCTAAATGGAATCTTAATAGCATCCTTGTTTTTCTTTTCCAGAGTTAGACCTTCTGTCACAACACTGAAGAGTCTTTCAAAATTAAAATACTTCTTGACATCATCAAAGCAGAGAATCTGAGTATCTACCGATACCAATTGATATGCAAATGATTTCTCAAAAGCAAAAGCTTTACCATCAATAGTGACAAGCTTTTTCATGTGACTCAGAGCGTTCATAAAGATACCCTTACCTGTGCCACCTTCTGGATTGTCAGAGATTACCTCATCGTTGAGTATAACTGCTGGACAATAAGATAAGTTCTTATGACCATGCATTAAGAATCCGATGGTTGACTCCATCGACAGAGTTCTCTTTTCATTCTGAGCACACACATTATGTATGAATGTTTTGTAGTCACACTCTGTAATTAGACACTCACGAAACGCTCTGTCTATAACTTGGTCTTTCCATACATACCCATCAAGGTCTACATAGTCTATAGCTGAGACCTGGTATTTTTTAATTTGAACAGCACAATTTTTAAAATATAAATAAGATGTATCCTTAGTATCTTCTATAAAATATACATCGATTGTGTTTATTAAGGTAAGAAACTCCTCTTTAAAAAACCTTGTCTGCTCAGCAAAGTAATTGTAAATTGACACATCTTCAATCTGATACAGATAGTCTAGAACAAAATCTTTTATCTCCTTCTCAGTTGAATGGTCTATTAGATTATTGGTCACCCTTACAAACACAAAGCTTTTACTTCCTTCTGGTGCATACTTATAGAATCCACTATCCTCTAAGAACTTCTTAAAGTATAATGGAACAATCTTAATCACACCCTTCTCACTCTTAGTCCAGAACTCCTCATCCTTACCTTCCTCTGCTTTCTTTATTACTGCATCAATAGTATGGTCAGGCAACTCGCTCCTTTGAAGGTCTTTCTTTACCTCTTTTTTTGGCTCACCTCTCTTCAGTCTTTGCTTTACATTATCTATTATTTCAGTGTTCTCATAATACTTAGTATTAAACAAATGAGTCTTACTATAAGCTGAGTCGATTGTATTATCTATCTCTCTGGATGGAAAGTCTTGAGTCGCATAGTTGTTACATATAATAGATGCAGTAGTCTTGTTAATACCAAACTCATTTAATGCCTGAGCTATCACATAAACATTATGATTCCTCTGACCCTCGGTCATTGGATACTTAGATTGCCACCACTTGAGTAGAATCTCTACTATCTTTCTTTCGTCTGTAATTTTTAGCAGTGGTTGACCTTGTGCTAAATGCTTTTCTTGGTACTCTTCTTCTTCTAATTTTTCCCATAGTTTACTTTTTTGATTGACATAAATTTGTTTATCAAAACTTTCATAGCATACTCTTGAAATATTTTTTGATGTAGTATCAAAGTAGGAAGATGCAAAATGTTTTTTAAGGGCATTGAAATACTTTGTGTGGTTTTCTGGGTCTTTTGGTATCCTAACTAAAACCTTTAGTCCATTACCAGAGGGTGAAACAAACACTGAAAAAACAAACTTATTCTTTTCAAACTTTGCTCTGTCATCTGTTAGGTCTTTCTTCTTTTCATATCCATCAAAGTCTAAACAGATAAGACCACTATGCTCAACCAATGCTGAGTCAGAACGCTTGTTGAATACTCCAGAGAAACATATTGATGGAAGCTTTTTCTTGAGCTCGTTTCTCTCTGACTTATTTTTTTCGTTTCTAATTCTTTTAACTAGTTCACTATTCTTTCCCTCTTTAATCCTGTCCAGTATGAACATCACATCTCTGTGAAAAGGCGTATCGGTCTCCAGTATGTTTTTAAATATTGTTACTTCTGTTTTCAATTTGTTTGTTTGTTAAAAAAGGAGGAGGAGAAAACCAATTAATATGAAAAGAAAAAAATCTCCTCACTCCTGTTATAAATTAAATTTAATTAACTAGAAAAGGTCTTCACCTTTTTTGTCTTCCTTGTCTTCAGGCTTGACATAGGGTTTGCTTTGCTTAATGGAAATCTTTGGGTCACCTGCTTGGGTAGTACTATTCCACCCAGCAATCTCCCAAACTTGTCCATTAAGGTCTGTCATTGTACCCTTATGGTCAGGCTGGTTTTCTTTCTCCTTATACTTATTAGGAAATAAAGAACCCATACCATCTTTGTGTTTATAATCACTCATATATATATATTTAAATTACTCTTCTCGTGTACGACTTTCGCACATCGTGTGTTGCACCTTCCCCAAAAAACTTATCGTAGTTTGCTAGTGCATTCATAACTGCCATCTTACCACTCTCAAGAGTTTGGTCTGATGGAGTTATCTCTTCAATGTCATAATAAATTTCACCACTTTCGTTGACCTTCTGTTTCTTTCCAAAGAAGATAAACTTAAAGTCCATTCCAAAAAGCTCTTTGTATAAATAGCACTGGGAATCGTATCCAAAATCTCGCATCCTATATATATTAATATCAGATGGATTACTTCCAGTGGTTTTTAAATCTATTATAACATACTGACCATCCACATCTAAAGTAATAAGGTCTGCCTTACCTTTAAACATGTGACCATGTAACTCAGCAATTGCTGGTTGCTCTTTAAGTGCAATTTGGTTATTAAGTAAAGCTCTGACTATATCAGAACCATGCTCAGACTTTGGGTTTAAAATCCAGTCGACTAAATCCTCAATCTCTTTTGCCTCAGATGTTCTAAGAGCATAATCAAGGTTGTTGTCTTCTTTGTATTGATTGTACTCTTTATTTCTTCTTGAGCTAACATCCACCATAGGAAAGTTTTTTGCTTTGTCTGGCTCAAGCATGAGCTGATGAAAGTATTTCCCCAACTCTAAATTTTTAAGCTCAGCTTCAGTAAACTTTTTCTTTGAACGAAAAGATTTATAATCAGTTCTTAAAACTTTTATATCAGAGTTAGATAAAAACTGCTTTCCAAACTCTCCATAGTATAACTCATCATCCTTAAGTTGCTCTATAATTTTATCTCTATCCATAAAGCTCTTTTTCTAATTTGTTCATGAACTTCATATCAATAACAAAGTTCTCAGAGATTAAAGCTTGTATTTGCTTCCAAGTCTTCTTGTCTTTTTGTTTTGCTTTAGCACTCATTAGTATGCTTTTATAATTAGCATCACTCATAATAGGCTTTGAAGTTTTTGATACAGATGCTGGAGCTGGGTCATCGTTTGCATCGATGTCCTCATCAGGTGCAATACCTAGCATACCAGCTAAAGCATATCTTCTATAGTAAGTTATACCAGCTCCTACACTTTGGTAAAGGTTCATTGAACCAAGCTTGACCTCAGAGACTGGAGTCCAGCTCTCAATAGCCTCACCAGAATCTATGTGTGCAAGAGTTGTCTTAACAGATGGCAACCTAGACTGCTCATCAGTATCAATAGACTGAATAAGAACCAGCCCATTGTCGTTTAATATTGGGGTAACAATTTTAATTAGAGTTTCTAGTTTACAATACTTGTAACCATACCCAGAGGAATCCTTTGGTATCCCTTTCAATTCTTTCTGGAACTTAGCCAGAGATTTATATAAATTTTTCATTAGTTATTTTAGTGTTAGTTTATAATACTTTTTTAATATCTGTTCTCGCATCTCTTTGAGAACTCTTAGTCGCTTAGGACTTTGGCTTCCATTCATCTCTTTTGATATACCTTCCTTGACCCTGTCAAGTTTCTCTCTGTACTTCTCCAGAGTAATATGAATGACTGCATCTCTCCAACCTTTTTCAAGAAACAAACTATACAAATCCTTTTCAATCTCAACATAGTAGTTGATGCTTTTCTGAGGGTCATATATTATTATCTCTTTGGTCAGGTCATCTCTGGAAATCTTCACCCCCAGATAGATATAGGCTTGGTATCCTGACCCATCTATATTTACACACCCATGGGTATGTTTAGCTTGGTCAAATACCTCCTGTAAATTATTACACTTCAACCCTTTTAATTTTATCAACGATAGCCTGAAGGTCTTTGTCTGACTCTAGCTTTTTAGTGAATGATTCAACAGACCTAGATATATTAGCTTGGTCTTCATGGAATCCTTGGTTGCTTGTGTATGTACTGATTTCAGTTAGCTTCATATTGCTATTGTTATAACAAAGGTAGTACAGGAGTTGTCTTCCATCGACCACTCCTGTCTCCTTTGACTTAACAAACAAATCAGAACTCTCTATTCCTATGTGGGAACAGATGTTATTTAAATATTGTTGATATATATATTCTTTCATTGTATTTTTTTAAGATTAGTTATTATTTTTTTCAATCGTTGGTCTTGGTCATAAGACATATTACCACTACTCGATTGTAATATTTCTAAATCTTCTAAAGTATCTTTAATTAGATTTACTATAGTTTCAATTCTTAACTCTTCAAATGTTTTTTCTTGTGCCATAATTAAAAGTTTAGGAGTTGAAGTCTTCTTTTATATTTAGAAGCTAAAGAATATTTTTTCTTTGCTTCTTTAAGTAAATATAAATCACCTTGAGATATTTTGCAAATCACATAAGGTTTTTGTCTTGAGTCTCTGACCTTCTGGATGTCATCTCCATTACTTACAGATATAAGTAATCTGACAGCTTCATTTCTAAGCTGAAGCATATTGCTATATACATAATTTTTATGTAACCTTTTCCTTCTGTATCTTCGAAAGGCCGGTATTGAAAGTAAAAATTGCATCATAATAGTTAGTTGTTTTAGTTTGACAATCTGAACAAATGTAAGTCAAGCTTGTGTACTCACCATGGTAATCATCGTGAAGAACTTCTAAGTTCTGGCTATCGCATTTGCTACAGGTTAAAATCATGTGACAAAGATAATACAAAGATTTGACTTACGCAAGTCAAAAGAAAAAAAATGTCCCCCTCACTAAGATAATAATCTATTGTTGATATTGGGAGACAAATTAATTTAAAACTTGTGGTCTTCGTGCTCTAAGTTATAGAACTCACATGCATCTTCTAAAGTTGTCCACGAAACTCCAAACTCACAGTCATTATATTCTTCAACTCTATCCAACACATCTTGAGCCTGTTCATCAGTGCATATCCATCCTTGACTTCTAAGGTCAGCAGCACTCCATACTAGTGCTATTTTAGGTTCAGAGACTAATGCTTTTAAATCTTTAAGAACATTTTGTAACATCTCAGAATCTGGAATGTAGTCCATGTGGTTCTCATCCTTGGTTGGATGAGGACTATCAATGGTATCAATGATTTTTTTGATTTGATTTATCATATCAGTTAGTTTTTTTAGTTATAGCTTTTAACATCTCTTGCATTGCAAAGTTCTGCATGGCAAAGAGATTATCTACTGGTCTTTGAGACCTCACTGGTGTGTTAATTAATTTGACACCCAGTCCTACCTTCTTGTCAGTGACAGGACAGGTAGAGTGAAGACCGACTTTAATAGCCTCGCTATCAATCTCGGTTAACATTTGTTTTATTTGTTTAGTTGTTAACTGCATTGTTATATGGTTGGTATTACATTTAAGTTTTTAAGGTTAGTTGAGATAGAACCCCCATCATTAGCTTCATCATCGGCTATTGGCACGAGCCAAATTTTATTGTCGAGTTGAATAGCAATAGGAGTTTTGTACCACAGATTATCTTCTGTTTCTTTGTATGTTAAATACTCTACTTTTGTAATTGTTTTACCTAGTAGTTCTTTTCTTACTTTTTTTGTCCAGTGTTCTCTCACTGCATGAATTTGTTCCATTAGTTAGTTATTTATTTGTTAAACATTTGTAAAGGTATGGAACTGAAATGACAATTCCAAATCTTTGTGGGATGGGCAGAATCGAACTGCCCTCGCACCATGCATCCCTAGAATTCTGTTACCTCGTTGTTAATTAACATTTCTTTTATAAGTTCAATTTGTTTTTTTGCTAAAAATATTTCTAATTCAACCCTAAATCTCATATCACGAGCATGTGCTAAGTCATGTTCATCTTTTTCTGTAATCTCTTGCTCCTTTTGAAACTTTAAATTATATTTTCCTCTTATATCTCGCTCTTTTTCTGCAAAGGTTTCCAGAACATCTTTTCTAAGTTCTAATTTATCCTCAATCTTCTCTATTTTATGAAGTAGAGTTCCTCTATTTAATTTATCTAAGTCCATAATTTTTAATTTAGTTAGTAATTTATTTGTATAATGTTTGTAAAGCTACAAAGAATATTTGACAATTCCTAAAGCCCTATAAACATTGAGACTAGAGAGGGAATCGAACCCTCCCTTTACTCCAAGCTAGTCTAAATATGATGTCTATGTAAATCTTCTGGTTCGAAATCTTCTTTATCATAAATAGCTAACCATTCAGATGGATTATCGCATAAAGTTGAGATAACATCCCATTGGTCTTCTGGCTCTAAGTCACTAAAAAAGTGTTCACCTTTTAATTCTTCTGCCAGATAATTTAATAATACTCTTACTTCTAAGGGCATCACTCGATGTAATTGTTTTACTTGTATCATAATTTGTTTATTTAGTTACTATTAATTGTTGACATTTAAGTCGTGGATAAGGGAGGAGTCGAACCTCCCCCTGCACCATGCTATCCTTGGATGAACTCCACTACCTTGGTAGCTTGTTGCATCGCATTTACACACTCTCTGGACTTGTCTCTAAGGTGTTTGCACCATCCCTTGATATAAGCCTGTGAATTGAAGGTCGAGTCTTGAGGTTCAAGTCCCAGTATCCCTACAAGGTACATAGCTGATATCTCAGCGACTAACTCCTCCTTGGAGTAGGTATTGTCACCCCATTTATTTGAGTCCATTAGAGTGGCTCTTTTGAGTCTGTCCTTGTGACCTGTTGAGTGAGCCATCTCATGAAACAAAGTCTTGTAGTATGAGTCTGAGTCACAGAAGGTCTCTAGTGGTGGCATCTCAATGTGGTCTCTGGATGGGCTATAAAAAGCACTATCTCCGAAAGGACTGAAGCTAATGTTTTGCTTATTTATATAGCTATCACAAAGACTCTTAGCCATCTCATTAGTCTGGTCTTCTGTTGGTTCAAACTCCTCCACTGGCAAAGGTTCTAAGCCTTCAGTCTGGGCAATGTTAAATACTTTGAAGTATCTCATCGAAACTGACTTCCTCCAGTCTTTAAGGTCACCAGTTGGAGTATCTGAATACTTACCAGTTTTGATGTTCTGGTATGATACTTTGTAAAAGTAAACATCGGTAGACTTTGAGCCAGTCTTAACCTGTCCACCTTTGGCTTGAGCCTGTTTGTAGGTCATCCACTGGTTATACTCATACTCTTTGTCGACCATAACAAAGTTAAGCATGAAAATATTGAACCCCCTGTAGAACTTCCCAGTTGAGTAGTTCATCGGCTGATTAGCACCTCCAGACTTCCATGGTCTGAACCAGTTCAAGCCTTGTTTCTCCAAGCCCTCTAGGACTTGGTCATTGATTTTATCGTATATGTTTTTCATGTTTTGTTAGTTTAATGTTAGAATTGCTTTTCTGGAAACGATTTTGTAATTGTTTTTCATTTCCCTTTTGTCCTTTGGTGATAAGTCATCACCAATTAAATCAAGTATAAAATACTTGCAGTCATCTTTATCATCATACGCTTGTATGATTGTGCCTGTTTCAATGTCCAAAATATAATATCTATAGTTTGTTTCATTGTAGTAAAATTCATTTTGTTTACTCATGATTTGTTATTTTTAGTTAAACAACCTCCAGTCCGAAGACTGGAACGCTCTAAGCCTAATGCCTATTTATACTCGCTTAGTCGAGTTGCATGTTTTTAAGTTTTTCTATTGTTTCTGGAGAGTAACTTTTTACTTCTTCTCTCCATTCTGTCCAGAGTTGAGAGCATCCTTCTCCATCTAAATAGTCATTCCAGACATCACCAATTGCAGTGTTAGTAGTTAATAATCCAACGATAATTGATTTTTTTCTTTCTGGACAATATTGCCAAGCCTTACCGGATTTGATTGTTATATAACCCTCCCAGTTTATAGAAAGGATTTCAGCTCCTTCCATTGTTTCTAATCTTTCTTTATTTATTTGTGTTATTGCTTTCATAATTTTTGTGTTTGTTATTTATAATCTCAGATTTCATCCTTTTGGAATCATCAGACTAGCTACTCAGCTAGTTATCTTAGATTGAGAATTTTTGCCTGTGATGTCCGAGTGACCCTTAATTTGCTTGTGCCTGTCGTGTCGCTCTTGGCAGGAGAGTGGTTTCCTTTCCACCCAATGCTTTTATAAAGATTAGCATCAAACTTTGTACAAATTTAGTCAAACTTTTGTAATAAACAAGTGTTATATTAAAATATTTTAGTAGTGAACTGGAAAATGAGTTGTGAGGTCGCATAAACACTGGCAGTCAAAAAGTTATCAACATTCTTTCCTTTCTTTTTGTTGAGGAGAGATTTTATTCTTGGAGATATTAACGGGAAGGTCTACCTTTGTTGGTCAAACAAAACTTCTGGAAAGTTTCCCTAGTTTTTCTGGAGGGAAGGTCAATGATACCAAGGGTTGACAGGGGAAAAAGCCAAAAAAGTTGGAGGAAATAAACTGAATTGAAAACTGGTCGGAAAAAAAAATCGACTTTGCTTTTGGGGGTATGCAACGTGTGATGCTATAGAACCCAAACACTCTAGATAACTAATGTAATTTTTTTGTACCTTTGTACATGCCGTGGGATTTAGAAATACATAATCGCATTAGGATAGGTTTCGCAATTGGATGGGCATATTACCCAGAAGATGCAGAACATAATTGGAGTGAGATTACATTTTTTCTAGGACTCATAAGCATAGTAATAAAATATTAATTATGGAAGATAATTTTGTAGAGGGTCTATACGTCAAGGATGGTAGACTTATTAATGACCGGCCAGATGGGATGATGGGGATTGAGAAAGCTGCAAAGCTTAGAAAAATGGTTAAGGCTCAAAAAAATAGTGAGCAGATTGCTGAAGGAATTCAGCGAGCTAAGATGCTCGAAAAGTTTATGAATTAGTAGATTGATTCATATTTGTTAGTTAGTTAGTGTTTAGGGAAGCTACCTTCAGGGGTAGCTTTTTCTATTTTTAAAAGAATATTAATTATAAAATAATTTAGAATAATTCTAAATAGATATCAATTATGTCGAACTTCGACATATCCATGTCGAAAATAATCAACTTCGACATAGATTAACTTATTGATTATTAATACTTTACTTTATTTTATGTCGAAATGTCGAAAATTAAAGGGGTCGTATATAAGAAAAGAAATAAAAAATAGAAATATATATATAGAGATATAGGAGAAAAATTTCGACATACCGGCATTGGATAAAAAACTTTTCATATATTTGAATTAATTAAATCAAATCAAATGGAAACTACTGGAGGGTACTCACCGAAAGACTTGCACTTTGCTAAAGAGGCTAGGTCTAAACTAATCAAGGGAATAACAAAAATGTCTAAGGCTGTAAAGTCTACGCTTGGGCCTATGGGTAATACTGTACTGATAGAGTCAGCCAGTCATACGCATGGGATAACTGTAACTAAGGATGGGGTTACTGTAGCCAAGTCCATACAACTATTAGACCCAGTAGAGAACCTAGCGGTTCAAATGATGAGAGAAGCTGCGTCTCGTACGGCAGCCAATGCAGGAGATGGAACGACTACGGCTATTGTTCTAACAGAAGCTTTAGTTCGCACGGGTATAGAGGAGCTTGAAGATGCGGACAATAAAACCCAGGTGCTACGTGATATGGTTTCTTTAACCGAGGATGTAGTAAACAATCTTAAGAAGCGTTCACGCAAAGTGTCCGATAAAAAATTACTAGATGTGGCAACCATATCTGCAAACAACGATACCAATGTAGGGAAGATAATAGCAGACACATACACATCTATAGGGAAGAACGGGATAGTAACAGTGGAAAAAGCTCAAGGGTCTGAGACCGGGTTTGAAACCACAAATGGATTGAAGATAGACA
>Ga0208298_1000285_pt1 | contig 23193 bp, 22 predicted proteins | sample 14BtaG_FD_184088 | JGI IMG/M metagenome (GOLD analysis project Ga0208298, IMG submission 184088) | Marine viral communities from the Subarctic Pacific Ocean - 14B_ETSP_OMZ_AT15311_CsCl metaG (SPAdes) (version 2) | ecosystem: Environmental > Aquatic > Marine > Oceanic | place: Pacific Ocean... | reverse complement strand
TTAAAGAGGATGCTAATTACTATGTACCAATTTGACTGGCTGAAAAAATAAGATGGCGAAAGAATTCAAAACACCAGAAAAGTTTATCTTCAACAATGCGAATGTTCGTTATAACATGAACAAAAATCCTATTCTCGTTGGTTCTGATTCAGATCCGCTAGATGAAATCCGAGCCTATCTCGGACTTACAACTTTAGCCCACACCCATCTCGGAGATACTGATTCCGTTGTGTCTTATTCCCCGTCAGAAGCAAAACCCAATTATACGGCCTATCTCAACCTTCTACACGCCGCCGGCGGCCTTTTTGGAATTCAACGAAATAGTAACTTGTTACCAAAACAAGTGGATGTTGACTCTGACGAGTATAAGGCACAAGCCCAGCGAGAATCTTCTATTATTGACGACATGAAATCTTTGGAAGGGTTTATAGAAGAGGGCGAATCAGAAAATTACGTTTACCAAGATTTCAACTTTCAGCTACCCAGTAAAAATCGCCCAAGCCTTGGCGTGGAGACTTTTTTAAGGGGCTTGAATGAATTCGACATACGAAGCAACTCTCCCGGTGGTGAATTGGACCCAACAAAAGAAGAGACCAGTTTAAAGTTTGCCTATGCGTTTCAAACCATTGGCATTCAAGGCTCTTCAGAGGTGGTTAAAAAACAAGTAAAGGTCGCTAATAATTTTCAAGAGTTGTTTGAGAAGGCTGACAATACTAAAAATCTGCCAACTAAAATTGAAAGATTAAAGAACATTCTCTATGGTGGGTTGACCACCAAAGATCTAAAGGCACAAAGTGACGCTGTGTTAGAAGGTTCTGCTACGGTTCAAGCAAACGATAGTAAAAATAACATTAGCATTGATAAGCTTTATAACGTTGTAACGATTGATGTTCCAGCCAAGCCGAAAGTTAAAACTGATTTTTTTAGTTATTTGGTAGAAAACCAAGAACAATTGGGGTTTGGAGTGGATCTAACCGACCTTGCGTTAAAGTTTTATGAGCCAAGAATCAACCGGTTTAACGCTCAAGAAAGAATTTTGTATGATTTAGCACCACCGGCCGGCTCTCTGGGCGCTAAGAAGGTGACCGCTGGTACCATGTTCAATCAAGTAGAAACACAATCTGACAGTTCAGAATCTACAACAAAAATTCCACTTAATTATTTGGGCCTTGTTAAGAACAATAGAGAGCAGCCCGACCCGGCTGAAGGTCTCAAGTTTTTAACTAAGGATCAGATTGTCAACATTGAAGAGACTCAAGGTCCAAACCAAACCATTGCCACTCGACTAGAACCCTATGTGATAGACAGCAACACCCTCAAGGCGCAGATACCCTTGGTCCTCAGAGCATGGCTACACGGCTCGCATACGGGCTTCCAAGAGTACCCGATAACAACAAACTATAACTATTTTAGTACCACTGCGGGCCAGTTAAACAAATACAGCATTTCCAATTTAATGCGCTCGGCCGCTAAGTTTATCAACCCAAAAAAACAAACCAATTTTCTGTTTCCAGCCAGTTCACGACTTAATAGCATGTTTGCAGATCCCCAACTCATAGGCTTTAAAGTTGTTAAAAGCCGGCTGCCTTACAATACTGCGACACAATCGTCTGATCCTGCAAAAAAAGACTTTTCTAGTTCTTTTTCCAATAGTATTATTCAAACGTTCTACATTAACGCCTCGCAGTCCGAAGAGGTGAGCACAGTCCGCCTTTATGACTCTCAGATCATTTACGGTGAAAAGTATTACTATACGCTCTTTGGAATTTACTCAGTAGATGGCAAATACTATTACTACGAAAACAAAGGTCTTACGATAGAAGACGAGAAATACGAGCTATTAAAAGAGGCAAAATACCAAGAAATAAAAACGCTGCACCCTAATGTAGGAGAAGGTGGTGAATTTAAAAATCCGTGCTGTAAATTTAAAGATTATAGTGGCCGCATCATCGTTGAAGAAAGCATCGCCGGCAATGGCTATATTATGACGTTAACAGCTACCGATTTGGATACCAAATTAACGGCGTTGCATGATGCCGTTACTGGTGTGGGAACCAACAAGCAAAAAATTTGGAATACTTTAATCAATATGACTGACGCAGAGATGTGTTATTTATGTAAGCAAGAGCGATTTTATTATGGCGATTGGAACAAAAGCATGGTGGCCAGAGTTCAAGAAGACTTAAGTGGCACCGATTTAAAAAAATTCAACGATCTTTTAAAATGTGTCCAATTTACTAGCGCTCTTGATTCTACAATGAACCAGCCGAACACAAAAGGCGACTCCAATGATGTGGGTTCTCCTGATGACAAGCAGCCTTGTGAGGTGTTTCATAAAACACAGGGAGTCTTAATCTCTGCTCAAGAAGGCGCTGGAACACCAAAAACTTTTAAAGAGTTTAGGTTCACAATTAAAGAAATGAACGCCCGCCGTACTTATGAATTCCCACTACAGCCAAGCGTTGATAACACAATTATAAATTTTGTGCCTCTACCGCCAGATGCCACTTTTGTTACACTCAAGGGCGCCACCGACAGGGTTATGATTAAGTTCGAAACCTTACAGAAAACTTCTACCAATTTTTATAAAGATGGTAGTTTGGTACATTATGCTGGCTTTTATTATCAACCAACAGATGGAGTCGTGGACACTTTGAATGGTGCGCTTTATCAAGATTTATTAACAAAGTCGGAAGATCATGCCCTGAACAACCAAATAGACATCGCGGAACCAGTGGCAGGGAAAATAGATCTGGCCATCGGCGTTGGTGCGATTCTCGCACGAGCAGAACAAGATGTTAAAGAGATCCATGCGTTTAAACTAGACCGAACTCCGACATCCAGAGAAGACCTTGTTTTATCTGGTGATCGTTATGTTCTAAACCTTTTGAATGGGGAAACTGCGTATTTCAGCAACTTAAAGCCAAATCAAAAGTATTATTATGTGTTCGCCAGCCGCGACATCACCGGCTTGTATTCCGGAGGCACAGAGGTCTATCAAGTTGAGATAGTTGAAGATTCCGGGTACAGTTATACAAAGGTTGGCATTTATGACTTTGTTACTAAAGAAACAAAAGAAACTACCAAGTCATTTAAAAAGCTGCTTAAGATAAAGCCGAGTTTTGAAGAGACTTTGCCGTCCGATGCAGCCAACGTCGGTTCAACCAACTTATTTTCAACGATAAAATTCACAGACGGCGGCGCCTTCGGCGGCGGCGCCCAGCCTTCAAAGTTCAAAATTCGAATTAGGTCCAAAAAGACAAAAAGAGTATTTGACATCAACATCAAATACACACAAGAGATAAAGAAGATACTAACGAAAAAATTCTTAAAACAGATAAAAACACATTCGACTTTGATAGACACTAAGGACGAAGGCACTAATTAAGTTTAAGGGATAATTAAGTAAAGAAGTTACTATTTAAGTAAGGAGAAGGTAAATGGCATTTTTAAATAACAGCGGAGACATCATTTTAGATGCGGTATTAACCGTACACGGAAGAAAGTCGCTGGCCAACGGAACGTTTAGAGTGGCGAAATTCGCACTAGGCGATGACGAGATCAACTATGGTCTTTATGATAAAACCAACGCCAGCGGTTCAGCTTATTACGATCTGAGCATTCTTAAAATGCCAGTAGAAATCGCATTTACCAAAGATGACATTTCTCAAAAATCACGTTTGATTAGGACCATCGCGGCAACTAACCTTCTCTATCTGCCTGAACTTAAATTGGATCAGGTAACAGACTTAGATTTAGCTTATGCCTCTGGTCGCAATGCTTATGCTATCGTTGTTGATGACAACACCTACGACGACGCCACAGCGGCTGGTGCGACAGGATTACCTGCGGGCTTTTTAGACGGCCGCAGCGCATCTGACTCATTGAGCCGCAGGATTAAGACTCCTTTAGGTCTTGACGGAGGGCCCAGTGATTGGAAGAAATCACTTTCTGACGTGGACGCCGCCCTTGAAGAAACCCAGTATAACATTACTTTAGATGGCCGATTTTTACAGTTGGCTGAAGTTGCCATGACACATCCTCCCAGCCTATTATCAGCTACCAGTGTTTTACAAGGTGGTTTGGTACAGCCTTCGGCAAAATCAGCCGTATTTTCTAACGGCGGCAATCTGGATGTTTACACAATTACGACAGCGACCCACCCCACATTGTTCACACCCGGCCCAAACCAGAACACGAAAGTGTTCGCTGCTTCTAGCACGGCAAACATTTTAACCATTTCGTTTGTGGCACAGGACAATTTGGATTATTTGTTCACCACCTACGCTGATGAAGCCGTCACCAGTTACGCTAGCGTGAGTGGCCTTGATGTGAATGTTGTCAAAACGAGTGTACAAATTCAGACCGCGATGGGTTTCCAAATTACGGTACCTTTAGAATTTATTAGAAGATCATCATAGTGACGCAGGAGATATTTAATGGCAGTTTCTAACAACGACATGAGCAAGGGATTTAAACCCTTAAACCCATCAAACGATACAGTTGATGTGGAAACCCTATTGCATGAAAACATTCCACTGACCGGATCAATTATTGCCAATACTTATGGCACATTCCCCTCCGAAAGCAACATACGCTATGATGCTAATGGTCTTTATATTGCTGTATCTGATTATCCCTATGCCAGTTCATCGGCAAATCACATTTTTGACATGACTGCTGGCTGGTCAGCCGACTCTACAGTGGCTACACCGTCCGTCGAGCTAGCCAATAAAAATAACATTTACCGCTTATTTGACCAACAATACGTTGGCTATGATGCCGCACAAGAGGTTGTGCCCTTCAACGTCTCTGGAAACTTAAACCCTCCGGATACATGGCTCGCGGACGACGGCGAAAAAGTAAGTGGTGTTGTTTTCATTGATTTTTCAAGAACATTGATGAAAGACGAAATTAAGATGGGCACTTTTAAAATAGCGATTGGCACCGGCTCTTTCGACGGCCCAATGGATGATGGCACAAAAACTTTCAGTGACTATCATTCAAACCCCACTGATGGAACGACTTATAAAGAGAACTCACCTATGGGCACCTATTCCTTTTTGCAATTGGGAACCACGGCCACTGCAGAGGCAACACCAGCTAGCGCACTATATGGGGTTGTTTATCATCAAGCCGGCCTCTGCGCTCTATGGGCCACGCCATCGACGTGGGGTACTGAACTAACAAGCGGCTCGGATTTTTCGCCGTCAACCGCGCAGTCGGCCGAGCAGGCGTTTGTATCGTCCAGCATAAACGATATCGTAAATGGGGCGAGATACCACATTGACAATATTGAGTTTAGTAACACGACAAAGCTGAACTCTCGTGTTTATTTCTGTCGCGCAAATCATAATGAATTTAACTATAGTTCTAATCGTACTTATACGAGCGGTTCTCAAATTGTGGTTAAAAATCAGGCAGCAGATAATCCACGCACATATGTTACTTCTGTGGGCCTTTACGATGATCAGAATGAAATGGTCGCAGTGGGCAAATTATCGGAGCCTCTAGAGAAATCACCAGAGAACGAACTTACCTTGAGGGTTAGATTAGATTTTTAAAATGACATGTACAAATTTAAACAAAATGACATTATTAAAAATACCGTAATAGCTTACCCACAATATAAGTTCACTCTTTATAATGATTCGGTTTATATAAATGATCAGGCCGATACCGGCATCTACGCTTCGGGGTCTCTCTGGGTTAATGATTTAAATTTAACCGCTGGAACTACTGGCTCACACATAATTTATACGAACTTATCGAAAGCATCCAAAATAGGTGGCAATAAAGTTTCTAATGTAGACAACTATCCTGTTAGTGGCGCAGCAGCTTTTTCTTTTAGTATTACAAGAGAGTTCATAGCGACAAGTAGTGTTGGTGGGTATGAGCCAATTTATACCACTGGCTATGGCTCTCCAGCTACTTCCTCTATCGCCAAGTTTATAGCGCTCCGAACTTCAATTGATGAGAGGGAAATTGACTCTTCTGTTTTTAAGTTTAGTAATTATTTTACACGAACTTTGAGTTTGGAGGGAAATACAGGTTCGCTGGATGGAACTTTGTTACAAAACATCAACATGTTGAGCGTAGACAATATCTTTTATGGGTCGTCTATTAAGCCCGGTTCAGTTAGTTTAGAGTTCTATCAAACTGGTTCTCTGTGTGCAAAAGCCCAAGACACTAAAAAGAATGGCGTATTGATCGAAGAGAGCAATACCCACATAGGGGCCGGAACAGCAGTTGGGTTTGTATTATACGAAGAAGGAATTTTTATTCTTACAAATACCGGAAGTTTGGGATCTTATCAGGAATACTTTGTTCAACCAACAGCATCCGCCACCGGAATCCCGGCAATTTTAGATGTTCCTCGGTGGACAAACTTTGGTTCATATCAAAACATTACTGGATCTTCTGGCACAGGAATGAGTGGATCAACTTATGTAGTTGATTTCAAAGGAACAACTGTTCAACCAACCATGGCTCTGTTTGCTTATGCTCCAAAAAATCAATTAAATTGGAGTAATAATCCCACCTACTTGGATAGTTCTACCAAACCTTATTACATAAACGAAAGTGGATCAACCTATTACAAAGAAAGTGAGGCAACGCTGGTAAAAAATGTGGTTTCAAGTTCGTTTTCCAACTACTCATCGAGCTTTGATGCCACCACTTACATTAGAACCATAGGCGTTTATGATGAAGACAAAAATTTAATAGCTGTCGCCAAAGTCGCCAATCCAGTTAAAAAGACTGCTGAACAAGATTATACATTTAAGTTAAAATTAGATTTATGATTTTAGGTTTAGATGTTTCCACCAGTATTACTGGTGCCACTGTAATAGATAATAAAGGTAACGTTGTGATGTGCGAGGCGTGGGATACTCGTAAGTATAAAAGCTTTTTTGATAAAGCCTCTGTTATAAGAGGCCGTTTAATGGATATCAGAACAAAATTCCCCATAACCCATGTAGTGATTGAGCAATCCCTTCAGATGTTCAGGGCCGGCTTCTCATCAGCAAAAGTCCTCACTCTGCTTTCAAAGTTTAATGGTGTTGTTAGTTGGCTTTGTTATAGTACGTTTGGATTAGAGCCTGAGTACGTTTCGGCATCATCAGCAAGAAAGTCTTGCGGTATCACGATTCGTAGAGGCCAGAAAGCTAAAGAGGTCGTGTTAAAATTTGTTCTTGACAACGTAGGTGGTTTTGAGGTACAATATACCAGAAGTAACAATCCCAAGCCGGGAAGTTATGATCGGGCAGATAGCTATGTTATTGCCCAAGCTGGTTATTTAGAATGTCAGAAAGAAAAAAAGTAAAAATTTTGAAAGAAGTTTTAGGCTCTCCCTTCAATTCTGGAAGGGAGAGTTTGTTTTATTGCCCCAAGTGTAAGCATCATAAAAAGAAGATGTCGGTCAATTTGTCTAAAAACAAATTTAAATGTTGGGTATGTGATTATTCCGGAAACGATGTAACACATTTAGTTCGTCGCTATGGAACAAAACAACAAAAGGAAGAATGGTATGAAGTGTGTGACATTATCGATCATTCGGATTTAGAACTACGGTTAAACGAGATTCTATCTGAAACGCCAGATACAAAACCAGATAAACAGAAGATTGACCTTCCAGAAGAGTTTTATACTTTAACATCGCGAAAGCTGCCGGAATCTACAATGCCGGCTATTTCTTATTTACGTCGTCGCGACATAGAGAGGAACGATGTTGTGACATGGAAGATCGGCCACTGTACTTCTGGTTTATTTAAAGATAGAATCATTATTCCATCTTTTGATGTTGATGGTGACGTAAATTACTTTATTGCTAGATCATATTCGAAAACTGCGTTTCCGAAGTATAAAAACCCAAATGTTCCAAAAAACATAATTTTCAATGAACTGTTTTTAGATTTTACAAAAGATTTAATCCTAGTTGAGGGCGTGTTTGATGCAATTAATGCTGGAGGTAATGTGGTACCTATTCTGGGTTCGACTCTAGACGAAAAGCACCCTCTATTCCAAAAAATAATTGAGAACCAAACAGAGGTTTATTTAGCTCTGGATCACGATGCTCGAAAGAAAGAAACAAAAATTGCCAAACTCTTAAATTCGTATGACATTTCAGTTTATAAAATTGACACAACCGGCTATCAAGATGTGGGGGTAATGCCCCGTGATGTTTATGCTTATAGAAAGGCCAGAGCATCTCTTTTTACAGAAACCACGTTGCTTAATCATAGGTATACTTAATGAAGTTTGCTCATATTGCAGATACGCACATTAAAAATTTAAAATATCACAAAGAGTATCGGGTTGTCTTTGAACAACTTTATAAGACTTTGAAGAAAGAAAAGGTTGATTATATCGTCCATTGCGGAGATATAGCCCACACAAAGACACAAATCTCACCAGAATTTGTTGAGCTTTGTTCCGATTTCTTGAAAAACTTAGCGAACATTGCCCCGACTTATGTAATTCTAGGGAACCATGACGGCAACTTACGCAACTCTTATCGTCAGGATGCCATCACTCCTATCGTGGAAGCTCTGGAACATTCAGATCTTCATTTATTAAAGAGCGCGGGCGAAACTCATTTGAATAAGGATTTTTGTTTGAATGCCCTTTCGGTCTTTGACGAAGATAATTGGGTTCAGCCGACAAAGCCAAAAAAGATCAACATCGGTCTTTATCATGGCGCTGTTAAGTATTCTAGGACAGACATCGGCTTTGTTATGGAACATGGCGAACACGATATCTCTGTTTTTAATAATTGCGATTACGCCTTTTTGGGTGACATTCACAAGACACAAGACCTTAATAAAGAAGGGACGATTGCCTACGCTGGCTCAACCATCCAGCAAAACTTTGGCGAAACAAACGACAAGGGCATTTATATTTGGGATATTAAAAGCAAAACGAAATTTACAAAAAAGAAAATAAATTTTAATAATCCGAAGCCCTTTATCACAATCAATCTTACAAAGACGGGAAGAATCCCAAATAAGTTCGATTGTCAGCATGGAGCTAGGCTAAGGCTCGTTTCGAACTCCAACATACCACTAGAAAAACTTCGAAGAGCAGTAAAGATCGCAAAGCATAGGTTTAAGCCAGAATCAATTACTTTCTTGAGTCGCCATGACGCGAACGACCTGTCTGTTGAAGGTAAAATTGACGCAGAGTTGTTTGAAAATTTGAGAGACGAAAAGACTCAGCAAGAGCTAATTAAGGAGTACTTGATGGACTTTAATCCATCTGAGGAAACTTTGGATGAAGTCTACGCTCTTAATTCAAGATATAATAAAGTTGTCGAGGAAAATGAAGACGTTTCTAGGAACGTTCATTGGAAGATTAAAAAATTTAGTTGGGACAATTTATTCAACTACGGAGAAGGCAATTCTATCAATTTTGATAAATTGTCTGGAACTGTGGGAATCTTTGGAAAAAACTTTAGTGGTAAATCTAGCATCGTTGATTCACTACTCTACACAATCTATAATAATACTTCTAAGAATATTCGAAAAACTTACAACGTTATCAACCAAAATAAAGACCAAGGCTCTGGCGCGGTGGAGATTGAAGCAAACAATAAGACTTACACGATTTCTAGGAAATCGGAGAAGTACGTTAAGAAACTTAAGGGTAAGACTACGAATGAGGCGAGAACCCAAGCCGACTTCGAATTTATAGATCAGGTGTCCGACGAGAAAGGCTCTTTAAACCATACTGAGCGCGGCGGTACCGACAAGGCGATACGGAATGTGTTTGGAAGTTTAGAAGACTTCCTAACCACCTCTATGGCCTCGCAAATGGGTGCTATGGACTTTATTAACGAGGGTTCAACTCGACGCAAAGAGATCCTAGCAAAATTCTTAGATCTTGAATTCTTTGAAAGAAAATTTAAATACGCTAAAGAAGAGGTTTCAGAGTTGCGCGGCGCTCTGAAGAGGGTCAAAGACATCGATTACGACGAAGGCATCAAGGCAGTTAAAAAAGAAATTTTTGAAGCAGGCGCAGATGTGGCAAAGAAGAAAAACGAATGTGCTGACTTGAAAGAAGAGCTATCATCCCTTCAACAAAAAATTGTAGAACTACAGACTAACTTGTCTGATCTACCGGACGAGATCATCCACATTAAAGATGTCAGACAACAACTCCTTAGTCAAGAGATTCGTGAAGATGGGTTGATCAAGAAAATTGAAGACCTTCTACAACAAATTGATGAAAAAGGGGACTTTCTTAAAAAGAGCGAAAAGCTTTTAAAAACAATTGATATTGTTAATCTTAATAGTGAAACAGAGCGAGCAGATGAAATAGAAAAAGAAATCGTCAAGCTTACACAAAAGAAGGGTCACTCTGAAAAAGATCTTAATAATTTTAACAGACAAACCAACATTTTAAATGAAGTACCTTGCGGCACCAAGTTTGTTACTACTTGTAAGTTCATCAAGGATGCGAATAGCGCAGAAAAACAAACAGAAATAGCCAAAAAGGTCATCGAAGATCTCAAGGGTAAACTATTAATAAAAAATGAAGAGTTGGAAAAACTAGATCTTTCCAAGATCAAAACAAGAATTGAAAACTTTAATAAGCTGGCTGACAAGAGGAAGGCTGAAGAATCTCTTCTGATGAATTTAAAATTCCAACATGAAAGAATGTCGGGCAATTTAGTAAAGAGTACTTCATTAATACAAGACTTGTCGGAAAAGATTCGTTACTACGAAGAGAATAGAGAACTTCTAGAGAACACAGAAAAGCTATACTCAGATCTAGAATCAAAAAAGAGTGAAATTGAAGAGAGGCAACAAAAGATTAATGAGTGTGATGAGTGTCTGTATTCTTTGATTGGAACTCATGGAGCATTAGAGCAGAAACTAGAGAACCTTCAGCATCTAAAGGCAGAGCGCTCCAGACTAAACGCAGAGTATTCAGCGAACCATCTTTTCTTGACGTGTATGCATAGTAATGGTATAGCCTTTGACATTATTAAGAGGGCGCTTCCCATTATTAATGACGAAATTGCGAAGGTGCTATCAAACGTGGTGGAGTTCCAAATCTTTTTTGAGAACAACGAGAATAAATTAGACATTCAGATTAAACACCCCAAGCACGAACCGCGACCCTTAGAAAATGGTTCGGGAGCAGAGAAAACTCTTGCTGCTATAGCTATTCGAATTGCCCTGTTAAATGTAAGCAACATGCCAAAATCAAATTTGTTTATTCTTGACGAACCGGGCACGGCTTTAGACCCCGACAACATGGAGGGATTCATGCGTATCTTGGAGCTTGTGAAAGGATATTTTGATGTTACCTTACTAATTACTCACATAGAGTCTTTAAAGGACACGGTAGATATGACCATCGACATTATGAAGACAGACGACGGTTATGCTTATGTAGATCAGTGAGGTTAATATGGTGGCAGCAGCAAAAGCATTTATAGATCAGAATTTAGAGAGGTTCATGTCAAAGAAACTTCTCGTTTGGCTAACGACAACGGGATTACTCTTAACAGAGAAAGTAGATTCAGAGCAGTGGGTGATTATTGCAACAGCATACGTCGGCACACAGGGCTTCGTTGATGTAGTCGGCCGCTTCAAGGGCAAATAAACAATGAAACTATTAATGGAAAATTGGAGAAAGTATTTGAAAGAGGCAAAGTGGGCTGAACCATCAGAACGCAACTTGCCGGAGCCGCCTTGGGGCCCGAGGACGCAAGAGTGGGATGTTGTTAACAAGTATAATGAACGCAACGCGCACTTAGGATATCATGAACTTGAAAATCCCGGCATGATTGGCTGGGCTGATCAGATGGATAGGTGGGTGATGAAAAATGCCACTGACGCAAATCAAAGCGCTTTAGATGATCACAAAGCGAAACGCGAAGAGCTAAAAAGCAGCTTATCTGCTGCTGGCGACGAGGAAGTTGAAAACACCGATGTCGAAGTCGCTCATGTTGATAAAAACATGCAGCCGCTGCCCACACCAGCTTATTCGATGACAATCGAAGAAATTACCGCCCCCCGTCGCGAAGACTGGGCGCAGCGCAACAGCCCCCTCATGACTGGCCGTAAGGGGCGGGTATATACACCCACCGCAAAAGAGTGGTACTTGGGTATCGACGCAGAGGGAAATCCATCGGGTCCAAAGGAGTGGGTGGCAAAAGCCGGAACGGGCGCATCCACCGAAGAGATGTGATGACTTGGCTAGCCGTTAAAACATTTTTTAAAAAAGCTTGGGCGTGGATTACCAAATACTGGCAATACTTTGCTCTTGCTTGTTACACGGTAATTGTGGTTGTTTTGTTGCGAGACAAGAAAGACGTTGATAATATTAAGTCTGCTTTTAAAGCTTCAAAAAAATCCCACCAAAAAGAAGTTGAAACAATCAACAATGCTCACAAAGAAGAGTTGGTCAAGAGAGACAAAATTATTGAAGACTATAATAAAACCATTATGCAGCTTGATGAAGAATATAAAAAGCAGAAACTAGATTTAAAAGAGTGGGAAAAGAAAAAGGTTAAAAAAATTGTCGAAGAGACGCATAATGATCCAGAGGGCAGAACTGCAAAAATTGCTAATGAATTTGGCTTTGAATTGGTGACAATAGATGACGATGCGACTGGTTAGTATAGCTTTAATACTTTCAATTATTCTTATTCCTGTTAATTCTTATTCCAATCCAAAAGTAGCAGAGATTAAGCAGGGACAAAAAGCTCCCTACAATGGCATTCTTTACAACTATGAGGCCAATGCGGTTCTGTTGGCGTCCAAAGAAAAGGGCCAGCTAGAATGTTCGTTGCAGCTTAAGCACAGTGCGGTAAAAGAGAAGGCGAAGTGTGACATGCTCACTTCAACAGTTAAAGCTTCGCTGGACGCTACAGAAAAAAAGTATGACGCAATTTTAAAAATCAAAAATAATCAAATTGATCATCTTGAAAAGATAACACTTAATCAACCCAACTCACACAACCATTGGTGGTTTGCTGGTGGTTTTATAGGCGGCGTTGCCTTATCGTTGGGTATTTTTTATGCGGCGGTGCAGACAGCGAAATGAAAAAAGAGAAGGATTTAAATTACATAGTCAAAATTGAAAAGGCAATTCAAAAGCGCTGGGGCGAAGACGCAATTCAAAATCCTGCCTCTTATTGGGATGATGAAAAGGAAAAAGAGTACTTAGAACAATTAAAAGAGCGTGTGCAAAATGAAGGATCCTCTTCCTCCACCAAAGAACAAGGGGGGATTTTAATCACGTCTAAACTATTTAATAATAGACGAGTTGACAGGTGTCCTGAATGTGATAGTTTTAAGTTGTCAAAAAGGGACAAAGTGCTTGTTAAAAAAGTTGGCCATTGCCAACGTTGCGAATGGAAGAAAAACTAATGTATGACGATAAAGTTCACAAAATAATCCAAGGTATCAGCGCCGCCATGGCAAATTCATACGATGGGGCCAAAGATGAAAAAGGGGAACCTCTTGTAAAGGGGCTGCGTAGAAACAAGGGAAATCCGGTTTTAGATAGTCGTGTAATGGATGGTTTTGATTTAAGTCTTCAGGGTGATCTTTTAATTGTTAAGTACCACACTGAAGAAACTATGAGTGGCCTACGCGGCATTCACAAGATGGGCTTGGGAAAATACCAAAGAGAGATCGAACAAAGACTCGCAGACATTATTAAGTATGTCAAGAAAGAAGCTAAAAAAGCCACCGGTGTAAATTTATCCCTCAAGCACCAAGGTGAGGTTGACATCGTGATTCAACCGATTAACAAGTTAAGAACTGTTGTACAGGCCCAATGTATTTATAAGATTGGCGGTATGAAGAATCAGGAAGAGCCAAAGGCACCCGGCGATACCAAAACTGAACCTAATTTCTATAACATGTTGCGCGGCCTTAAAGAAGAAAAACTCAAAAAGACATTAGCTTATAAGCCTTTCTGGCGTAAGTTCTAATTACTTTAATGGCTTTTAAATTAACAAAGAGACAAGTTGTTGCTGAAATCATTCGGTGTGGTAAGGACCCGAGTTATTTTATTAATAATTTTTGTAGAATTTCCCACCCTTTGGAAGGAACAATACCTTTTAATCTTTATGACTTCCAAGAGGATTGTATCGAAAAGTTTAACGAACACAGATTTAATGTAATCAACAAAGGCCGCCAGTTAGGTATTTCGACAACGGCCGCAGCATATATCTGCTGGATGATGCTTTTCCACAGAGACAAAAACATCTTAGTGGTGGCGACTAAACTTAGTACCGCTTCTAACTTAGTAAAAAAAGTTAAATTTATGATGAAGTCACTTCCTCCGTGGTTGATGATCGCTAAAATTACCACAGACAATAAAAATTCTTTTGAGTTGGTCAACGGATCACAGATTAAGGCGTCATCTACATCGGGAGACGCTGGTCGTTCTGAAGCATTAACACTATTGGTAGTTGACGAGGCGGCTCACATTGAAGGCTTAGACGAACTTTGGACTGGTTTATACCCGACGCTATCAACTGGTGGTCGATGTATTGCGCTATCTACTCCTAATGGCGTTGGCAACTGGTTCCATAAAACATTTACTGACGCCGAGGAAGGAAAGAACGATTTTTACCCCATCACTTTGCAATGGAGCAGACATCCAGACAGGGACGAAGAGTGGTTTAAAAAAGAAACCAGAAACATGTCGCGCCGCCAAATTGCCCAAGAACTTCAATGCTCTTTTAACTTTTCAGGGGAAACCTTGATTCACGGCGAAGACTTAGAGAGAATTCAAAAAGGCTTGTGTGAACCAAAATATAAAACCGGCCACGATAGAAATTTTTGGATTTGGGAATCTTTTGAAGAGGGAAAGAAATATGCCCTTGTGGCTGACGTTGCCCGTGGTGACGGGAAAGATTTTTCAGCCTTTCAGGTGTTTGAGACAGATACAATGACTCAGGTTGCTGAGTACCAAGGAAAGCCAACGTTGGATGTTTATGCTGAAATGATTTTTGAGGCTAGCAGAGAGTACGGTTTTTGTTTGACAATCGTTGAAAATAACTCTATTGGCATGACGGTATTAGATAAGCTCAAGGATAAGAGACACCCAAATCTTTATTATTCAACTAAACACTCACATAATTTTATTGATAGACATGAGGCTGAAGTGGTTTCAAATGCCATACCGGGCGTAACTATGTCTTCTAAGACCAGACCTTTGATTATTGCCAAGTTCGAAGAGTTCATTCGCACAAAACTAATTACAGTAAACTCTACGCGACTAGCTAATGAAATGAAAACTTTTATTTGGAATAACGGAAGGGCGGAAGCTATGAGAAGTTATAATGATGACTTGGTTATGTCTTGTGCTATTGCGTGCTGGATTAGAGATATTGCTTTGGTCATCAACCAGCGGGAATTACAATATAGACATGCCATGGTAGGAGCAATTTCAATTGGTAAAAAGAATATGAACACTAAAATTCCCGGTCAATTAGGGTATAATGAAAAGGCTAGCGGAAAAATAAGAAAAAAATACAACCAAGCTCAACAATTTGCGTGGTTGTTTAAGGGGTAGTAATGGCAGATCAAAGTAGAAATCCAAGAAATGAAGTGGCTCCCCTCTTTAAGGCGTTAACTAGAATCTTTTCTGGTCCAATCGTCAATTATAAATCCAAGGCGCCTTCTTTGGATAGAAAAAGAAATTTAAATAAATATTCAACTCGCTTCAAATCCTTGGCCGGCTTAGACTTTAAAAGATCGCGCTATAATCCTTACAACTATATGAATACGTCTATCATGATTAATCATAATCGTGCCGAGCGCTATTTAGATTTTGATCAGATGGAATACACGCCCGAACTCGCATCAGCTTTAGACATTTATGCCGACGAGATGACTACCCACAGTATTTTAACGCCGCTTCTTAATATTAAATGTCATAACGAAGAATTAAAGAGTATTTTAGAAGAATTGTTTTATACTGTTTTAAACGTTGAATCAAATCTTTTTAGTTGGTGTCGAAACATGTGTAAATACGGAGATTACTTTCTTTATTTAGACATTGACGAAAAAATGGGAATTACTTCTGCGATTGGGCTACCCACGCGAGAAATTGAGAGACTGGAGGGCGAAGACAAGGGCAATCCCAATTATATTCAATACCAGTGGAATTCGGGTGGTCTTACTTTTGAGAATTGGCAAATGGCCCATTTTCGTATTTTAGGAAATGACAAGTATGCCCCCTACGGCACTTCTGTTTTAGAGTCTGCTCGTCGTATTTGGAGACAATTAACTCTGATGGAAGACGCGATGATGGCCTATCGTATTGTAAGGGCACCAGAGAGAAGAGTTTTTAAGATCGATGTTGGGGGGATTTCGCCTGAAGACATTGAACAATACATGCAAAAAGTCATTACCAACATGAAAAGACATCAAGTGATTAATGAAGATAATGGTAATATTGATCTTCGTTATAACCCAATGTCAGTGGAAGAGGATTATTATTTACCAGTTCGTGCCGGTTCTGCAACGGCCATTGAAACTCTCCCGGGCGGCCAAAACGCAGCAGCAATTGAAGATGTAAATTATCTAAGAGACAAACTATTCTCAGCTATTAAGATTCCAAAGTCCTATTTGGCCCAGCAAGATACAATGCAGGAAGAGAAAACTACCTTAGCCCAAAAAGACATTCGTTTTGCCCGAACAATTCAAAGACTTCAAAGAGCCGTTATTGGCGAGCTAGAAAAAATTGGTATTATTCACCTTTATACTTTAGGCTATAGAGGCGAGGACATTATTTCTTTTGATCTTTCTCTTAGTAATCCAAGTCGTCTTGCTCAAATGCAAGAGCTAGAATTCATTAACCAAAAGTTTAGTGTTGCCGGCGCGGCCCAAGATACGTTATTTAGTCGTCGCTGGATTGCTGAAAACATCTTTGGCTTAGATAATGAAGAGTTCCTGCGTAATCAAAGAGAAAGGTTCTTTGATAAGAAAATTGATACAGCCCTTGAAGCCGCCACACAAGAGCCGGGATTTGATTCCCCCGGCACAGCAGGCGATTTGGGCGCAGAAACAGGAGGAGAGCTTGGCGGTGAGCTTGGCGGTGAGCTAGGTGGAGAAGCAGAGCTTGGTGGTGAACTAGGTGCCGAAGCTCCAACCGAAGAAGCCCCAACCGGCCCCGAAGAAAAAACACCTCTTTTAGTTGAGCCGGGTGCCGGCAAACGCGACGATAAAAAGCCTACTAAAATAACTTATAGTGATAATACTGTGCAGTACGTCGGCGCTGGTAAGTCTGGCAATAAAAAGTACAGTCCAGTCCCTGCGTGGCGTGATAAAAAGAAAAATGGGACGAAAGGTCGAGTAGCGAATGCCCTACATACCGCTGGAGCATCAAGAGACATTAAACAATTAACTCGTGGTATGGTTGAGGCAAAGCAAACTATTTATAATAGTTTAGAGGCACAGTTAGAATCATTAACTGAAAGGGCAGATAAGATAGTTGATGGACTGGAGAAAAAAGATGAGGTTTAAGCATAATAAAAAGAGAAACCCGGCATTTGTTTTTGAAGCTTTGACTCGCGAGTTTGCCAAGGCTACAATCAATAAAGACGTAGAGTATGGAAAAAAAGTTAGAAGGGTTATAAAAGAAGTCTTTAATAAAAACAAGTTAATGTACAAGGAACTAAAGTTGTATAAGGCGATTTTAGAAACAAGAGAGGTTGATTACATAACAGCAGAAAAGATTTTATATGAAGTCCGCAGAGCTTATTCTACTTTTGGCAATAAGGATCTTCGCGACGAACATACTGAGGCCATTCATACTATTAATCATGAACTAGCCCCTTCTGTATTTCAAAATTATGTTTCAAACTATAAAAATTTAGCGACTGCTTATCAAATATTTCATGAGGACGATGTAAATGTTAAAAACAAGGTTCTTTTAGAAAAGAAAATCGTTCAATCAATGGTCGCCACCGAAGAAAAGGACGTTGAGGCCGAAGAGCCTTTAGATGAAGTGGTAATAAAAACATTTATTAAGAAGTTTAATAAAACATTTGGCTCACTCCTCACAGAACAAAAAACTTTAATTTCAAAGTACATGGGTAGCATCGATGCCGATGATACAGAGCTTAGACTGTTTATAAACGAAGAATTACAAAGGCTAAAAGAAGAGTTGAAAGAGAGTCTTGTTACCGAAGAATTTAAGACTGATGAAAACATGAAGAGTAAAGCAGTACAGGTTTTAGATCTTTTAGAAGGCTTTAAAAATAAAAGAAATTATGAAAAAGCTGATTTAATCTTGCTTCTTAAAACACAAGACTTGGTTGGGGAGATTCAACAGCAATGACACTTGAAATTTCAGTTGGCGAAAAAGAAGTAGAGGCTGCGGGTATTGACCCTGAAGCTCCTGCTGATTTAGTGGTACACATTAGGGGGCCTATTTTTAGTGTTAAATTAAATGCTAGAAAGACGTTAGATAATAACATTATTATTTACGATAACCGATTTTTTAATATTATTTTAATACCTTTTAAGAATAAAATTGTCACGATGCCAAAACAACATGTGAATCGTGATACCTACCCGATGCAAAATGACTATCTTACTTATTTACAGGATAAGGGCGCATTAACCTTGGGTTCTATTAGGAGCGGCGCAACTTTTCGCTCTTTAGAGGGATTCTATGCCGTCAACGATGAAGTTGACGTGCTACAGGTGGTTCTTCTTTTAACTAAGACATACATAGAAAGGCACGGTCATGATTATACGACTCTTGACGATTATTTAGATGATGTTGAGGACATGTATGTTGATCCCCCTGCTGATGAGACAACACCTTATGGAAAGGTCCCTCAATCAGCGGAAAAGGGAACGCTTCCGGGTTCGGACTATTCAAAACCCTACGGACTGCTTTACAGGATTTAAGATGCTATGGTTTATTTTAATTTGCTATGGCTTAACCCAGTTACTAGCATACGGTTCAATTTTCAATAAGATAAGGCCGGATTATCACTTCTTTCGCTGCCCCATGTGTCTCGGATTTTGGGCTGGTGTTTTAGTTTGTTCAATTTCGCCTTGGACTGAACTATTTACTTTTGAAGTTACGATGGTTAATTTGCTTTTATGTGGTTGGCTAAGTTCTGGCACAAGCTATGCTTTGTGTATGATGATGGGAGACGAAGGAATAAATGTCAAATCAAATTAACATTTACACGGCTAATCACTGGATGCTTCGGCCTCCAACGAATTGTTGTAGAGGCAAGTGTATCAAGCGGGTCGCGCCCGCAGGAGATTTTTAAATGAACAAAGTAAAACTTACAAAAGGCGAACTCACCAAAATCATTCTTCAAGAAGTCCGAAAGCTGAATGAGCAAGGAGCCAACCCAGCGGCCGTTAATGCCGCACGAGATTTTTTTGCGGGACTTTCAGACGCCGAGATCGTGAACGCCTATGCTATTGTTTCGGCATCGTCGGGGAAGAATTAATGAGTAAACTACTTTTAACAGAGTTTATAGAGCTAACGCCCAACCGTGATCTTCTCACAGAAGAAGAAAAAAAGCGAATGGACGAAGGCGAAGAAATTTATCTAGCCGGCGTCATGCAAAGAGCCGGCGCAACTAATGGTAACGGTAGAGTTTATCCCCTTGACATTTTAAGAAGAGAAGTCGAAAACTATAAAAAATTGGTTCGCGAGGGCCGAGCAGTTGGAGAGTTAGACCACCCGGAAAGTTCGGTAGTGGAATTAAAAAACACTTCTCACATTGTCACTGAGATCAACATGGATGGCGATGATGTCATAGGCAAAATTAGACTTCTAGAAACACATGCTGGTAAAACAGCTATTGAGCTTTTAAAGGGTGGAGTAAAGTTGGGAATTTCTTCAAGGGGCTTAGGGTCTACTCGCAACGAAGGCAGCAAGACCATAGTACAAGATGACTTCCAATTGATTTGCTTTGATTTAGTTTCTGAACCTTCTACTACAGGAGCTTTCATGCTTCGTGAGGGAAAAGAGCCAAACATCTTTACAAAGGCAGATAAAATTAATAGAATACTTAACGATATATTGAGCTATGAAAAATAATAAACTAAAAAAGGTTTTAAAACCACTAATAAAAGAATGCATCAAAGAAATCATCTTTGAGGAGGGCGTTCTTTCTTCTATTATTAGAGAAGCGCAGGGAACACCAGAAAAACAAATTGTTAAAGAGGAGAAGCCTTTTACAAAATTTGTTAAAGAACCAAAAAAAGAAAGCAAACAACTAAACGAAACCAGAAAGAAGATGCGAAAAGCTATTGCTGAAAAGCTTGGTAACTTTGATCCTTTTGAAGGCACCTCTGCATTATCAGAGGTTCAAGCCTCTGGGAAGCCAAACGCCGATCCGATGTCGAATGTGGAACCCGAAGACCCGGGCTTAAATATTTCAAACATTCCCGGTTTTGGCAAATGGGGCGCTATTAATAAGAGGTTATCAGATGGGTAAGCCAGTACATGTTCAAGTAACCAACAAAGGTAACATCCCCCCAGAAGTTCTTATTAAAAGATTTAATAGGGCTGTGAAAAAAGCTGGAATAATAAAAGAGGTGCGAGACCGCCGCTATTATGAAAAGCCTTCTGACAAAAGAAGAAAAGAAAAAAAGCGCCGCTTAAAACTAATTAAGAAAATGGCTCAAGAGACAAACAAGTAAGGATTAAAAAATGGCTGAATTTCAATTTGCAAAACCCGGATTAAATGCTGTAGGACAGTATCAATTAAGTGGCATTCCCTATGCCAGCGCTAGTATTGTAGTTAGCAATTCTTCTGTGACGGAGATTGAGTTTCCAACTATTACTAAATTTGTTACCGTTGTTAACGAACATAGTGGATCGTCAGCTAAATTAAGAGTTGGATTTAGTGAATTGGGTGTTTCAACAAACAATCATTACTTTATTTTAGATAATGGTGAGTCTTATACTGGCGAGTTTAGAGTTAAGAGTATCTTCCTCTCAGGCGATTCAGCAGCCTCGACCGCTTCTGTTATTGCTGGGATGACCATGATTGAAGTAGAAAATCTATCTAATAACTGGTCTGGTTCTGACTCAATTTATAATGGCGGTATCGGTTAAATGAGAAGTGGTTTCGGCGCTAAAACAGCGAAGTCACTTAGTTCCACGTCTGCCGGCAAACAAAACATTGTCGGGCCCGCCAGCATATAACGTTAGCGATGCTGTGAACAGCAAATGGTCCAGTGAGTCTGCTCACCTTGGCGCTCGCGTCAACGGCGGCCCCTCCGGTGGCACCCCGTCTTATCCATTTGACGGTTCCCTTCGTGAATTTATAGTTTTAAACCGTCAAACAACTGCCGGCGAAGCCTCTCGATTGGGCAGAGCACTTATGGCAAAATCGGGCCTAACCAAGCTTCTATCTGGCTATGCCTAGTAGTTAAGTCATTTTAAACTTTTAATTACTATTTACTATAGCATAAGTGTAGGAGCTACCACATGTCATCGATGTTAGAGCAAGCAATTGTCGAAGCTGAAGAGCTAAAGAGAGTCGCATCTCGCAATGCCGAGTCTGCGATTCTTGAGAAATATTCACGCGAATTAAAAGAAGAAATGGAAAACTTAATTGAACAAGACTTGGGTCTTGGTGGCGGTGGCATGGACCTCGGCCTTGGTGGCGAAGAGGCAAAACCATCTGTGGATTTTGAAGGTTCCAAAACCGATGAAGATAAAGTTCCCACGCAACTAGAGTACGCCGCTTTTGATGACCTAACGATTGGAAAAACAAAGTATCCAAAAGAAGATGAGGTTGTTGAGATTAATTTAGACGCCTTATCAGAATACGAATTAAACCCTGACAGCGGTCCAACTGCTCGTAATTTAGCAGAATCAATTGAATTAGATGATTCTTTATTAGCTGAAATGGCCGGTGAGCCTATGGAAGAGGCCAAGTTAATAAACCCGGATGACAAAGATGACAAAGGCTCTGATGCTCATGAAGGTCAAACGTGTGATGAGGCCCACCCCGATTTAACGCATGAAGCCTATTTGGCAGAAATAGAATTAAATGAAAGGTTGGAAAGCTCCTTAGAAGAGGCCATTACAATTGCGTGGAAATCTGTAAAAGAGGGAAATCCATTTGGCAGTGATACCGAACAAGACGAATTTAATTTACTCGTGGCCGCTCTTAAACAAGAGGCCGAAGAATTAAAGAAAAAGAACGAATCACTTAGCAGACATAAAAATAAATTAATTAAAGAAAATGCTAAGTATGAAAAGAATTTTGACTCAGCGTCCAAAAAGGCCGAAGAGTTAAAAGATGGTTACAATTCATTATTAGATAAATTCAAAAAACTCCGCATGGCGTTTGATGAATCTCAACTAATGAATGCCAAATTGGTTTACACAAACCAAGTGCTATCTGATGATAAGTTAAATGTTCGACAGAAAAATAAGATTGTCGAATCTATCCAAGAAGCGGCTAGTGTAGATAACGCGAAGATTATGTACGAAACTCTCGTAAACGCAGTGGAGAGCACTTCCAAGAGAAGGCCAGAATCACTGAGTGAAGCAGTTGCACGCCGACCTTCGCCTTTGCTTATTAAAGCAGCTAGAACAGAGGATACAACCTCTGACGATTTTACTAACCGCATGAAGCGGCTAGCAGGAATAGACATTTAACATTTATAGGAGGATTAAACAATGTCAACTATCGTAGAAAGTTTAACAAAAGACATCGTAAATCGCGACCTCCGTGCTGAAGGTACTGCTCTTCTCAACAAGTGGGAGAAGACTGGTCTTTTAGAGGGTCTCGATAACGATCGTACCAAGAACGGCATGGCCCGTCTCTTGGAAAACCAAGCAAAGGAGCTTCTCCGTGAAGCTTCGTCAATGAGCGCTGGTGATGTTGAGGGCTTCGCAGCCGTCGCATTCCCAATCGTTCGACGCGTTTTCGGTGGCTTAATTGCTAACGAACTCGTTTCTGTCCAGCCGATGAGCTTGCCCTCGGGCCTGATCTTCTTCTTGGACTTTGAATATACCAACAATATGTTCCCCGGCGCCTCTGCAGCCGAAAATGCTTTCCAAGCCAATACGTCATTATATGGCGGCGGCGTAGTTGGTTCGCAGATTACTGGCGGCGTTGATTTGACTGGCACCGGTGCCGAACGTGGTCCATACGCCCTCAACAATGGTTACTCATCTGCCACTGGCTCATGGGAAGACACGGTGGCGGCTGGCGACACC